>Ga0187781_10000246_pt1 | contig 38692 bp, 35 predicted proteins | sample 0715_SJ02_MP02_2_FD_132447 | JGI IMG/M metagenome (GOLD analysis project Ga0187781, IMG submission 132447) | Tropical peat soil microbial communities from peatlands in Department of Meta, Colombia - 0715_SJ02_MP02_20_MG | ecosystem: Environmental > Terrestrial > Soil > Wetlands > Peat | place... | reverse complement strand
GCGCCGCTGCCGCCCTTGGCATTAACCACCGTGAAAACCTTTCCGCGCCGGGTCTCGCGGGTCGGCTTGCGCCGGTTGGAAGTCAGGCGGACAAATGCCTCCAGCAGATCGTTGGTGCTGGTCGGCCGCTCGATATATTCGCGCACGCCGGAGCGCATCGCCGTAACGATCAACTGCGGCTGCGTCATCGGCCCGATGGCGAACAATGCGGCGCCCGGGATCTCTTGGTGGAGAATCTCAAGTGCCCGCATCGCGGCCGAAGCCGCGTCGTTCGGGATATCGAGGAGAATCACGTCGGGCGCAAAACCCTGGGTCCGATGGACGACGGCATCGGATGCGGCCAGCGGCAACGTCGGGTGAGCGCACACCGTGCGCGCGACGCTGGTGCCATCGACCAGAACCTGCAAGACAGCCCGCTGGTCGTTGTTGCTGGCGAAGATTGCGACAGACAATTCCGGCATAGGGGATAGCCAGCTTCCTACGGGCCACGAGCGTGTACCCAGATATTAGACCAAGCGCGGCTGTCCGCAAACAGGAAAATTAGCCCTTCAAAACCCGCGAGTTATCGGCATCTTTTATTGCGATCCCGTAAAAACGCACGTCCAGCAAGGCTTTTGCTGGCTCCGGCGTGGGCCTGAACGGCGAGGGCGGATTGCCAATGCCTGCGGGTTGGGAGGCCGCGAAAGCAAACCCGGTTGCCCGAACCTCACCCCGTCCTTCCCGGCGTTGGCTGGGGTCAAAGTCTTTGCTCTACGAGATCGGGACACTACGGGCGTTTCCCTTACTTAATCACCCCGAACGTCTTATCGACGTCGAACTTGCCGTTATCCAGGTAGGGCTCGGGAGTGCGCGGCACTTTGGGCGGCTCGACCGTGGGGGAGATGCGCCGCACCGTGCACAGCACCATCAGTTCCTGGTTGCTCTTTTGCAGACTCTTGCTGCGAAAGAAATTCCCGAGAATGGGGATATCGCCAAGGCCGGGAAATTTGTTGACGATGTCGGTCACGCGGTTATCCATCAGGCCCGCAATCACGAAGCTCTGGCCGTCCTGTATTTCAAACTCGGTTTCGGCCTTGCGGGTGCTGAGCGCCGGGATGGTGGTGCCGGCAACGGTGACGGCATTGGTAAAGTCGAGCGTGCTCACCTCGGGCGCCACGTGCAGGTGAATCCTGCCGCTCGGCTGAATGACCGGCGTGAACTTCAGCTGGACACCGAACTGCCGGAACTGAATGCTGACCGTGGCTTGTCCGCCCACGCCCGGTTGCACCACCGGGAAGGGGAATTCGCCGCCGACAAGGAAGCTGGCTTCCTTGCCATTGACGGCGACCAGATTCGGCTCGGAGAGAATCTGGAGAAGACTTTTCTGCTGCAAGGCCTCGATGACCGCCCCCAGCTTCACCTGCGGATTAAAGAAAAACATATTGAGCAGATTGCTGACGGTGAAGTTGGGCGTGGTGGTACCGGAACCGGTGGGGGAGACGGTCTGCGTGATGCCCCCGGTGCTAATGCCGCCAAACTGGCCCGTGGTGGTAGTGCCAATGGTATTGCCAGCCCCGGTCGAGAACATATTGATGCCGAAGTTGGTGAGAGCGGTGCGATCCACTTCCGCAAATTTCACTTCGAGCAACACTTCTTCCGCGCCCACTGGCCCGAAGCTCAGCACGTTGACCACATTCTTGCTATACGCGGAAGCGAGCGCGGCCGCATGCTTCGAGATGTCCTCGTTCGTTACGTGCCCCGAAAGCACGATGGCGTTGCGCGAAGGCGTCACCGTTATTTGCTCGTTGGGGAAGAGCTTCTGAAATTCCTCGCGGGCCGCGGTGATATCCACGTCCACGCGGAGATCGAAGCTCCGGGAACGTTCCAGTTCATCCCAGATCAGCAGCGAAATTTCCCCCGGCGCGAGCCCGTTGACGAGCACCTGCGTCGGCGTGACCACCAGAGCGTCTGCCACCGTTGGGTCGGTGACGGAAACGCGCTTTAGCCGTTCCGTGGTATTGATGAGCAGAGACTTGCCGACCATCACGCGCAAGGGAGCCGCGGCTCCGGTTTCCGGAGCATTCACCGAACTCGGCGCCGGTGTCTGGGCGTTCTCCTGCGCCGCTAAGAAGCCAGCCACAAGCGGGCTGGCGGCCACTACCAGAGCGAGTACGAAGCGGGTTAGGCCTTTCATGCGCTCAATTGGACTGATTGGGTTGATTGGCTTGATCAGGATTAAATTTAGTTTCATCTCGTTTGCCGCCGCGAATCATTTCCACCTGGTAAGGAGTCGGAGGCGGCGGAGCCGCTACTTTCTCTACCGCCTTATGAACCTTAGGTTTCGACTCCGCGGCTGATGCGGAGGACTGGCCGGGGAGCAGGGAGCTGGCCTTGGTCGGAACGACCGGCTCCTGACGCGTGTCCAGGGGGTTGCGCAGGGCGAGCTGAATCCTGCCTTCCTGGGAAGCGAGCGTGAGCTTCTGGGCATCGTCGGGTGAGACGAGCAATGTGATAACTCCGGCGTTGCTGGTTTCGCCGGTCATGCGGTCCAGCAGACTTCGTCCCACGGCGATCACCGCAACGTTCTCCAGAACCGTGGTGGTCTGGTTCTCGCCCGTACCGTGAATGCCGGTGGCCAGAACATCGACGCGTGTGCCGGGCTGGACGAATCCCGCAACCGACACAACATCGTTCACCCGTAAGGAAACTGCGCGCATGCCCTGCGGAATCATCGAGGGCAAACCGGCCCCGGCGTTGGCATCGGCGAGTTTATCGGGCAAAACGAAATCGCCGCGGGCGATCGGTAAGATCACGCCCCGATCGCGCACCTGCGAGAAACGTTGGAATGCGCCCTGGGGGACGCTCGACTGGGGGAAATCGGCGAGGCGAAGATCGTGGTCCGAAAGGCGCGAACCAATCTGAATGTCGTTGGCCGCAACCACCACCCGCACCATCTGCTGGTCGCCGGATGTGCGCGCATGGAGCTGATTGTAGACGTAGAAGCTGACAAGCAGACCGGCGGCCAAAGCGAGGCCTCCAATCATCAACAGGCGGCTGCGATTCATTCCTCTCCTCGGCTACGACAGCCTACTCCTCAGCACGGCAGGCCAAATCGGGCGGAACCCCGGCTACAGTCCTGCCGCTGGCAACTAATTCGTCCCCACGGCGCTGGCCGCCTGCGAGAACACATTATTCGCGTTAGAGCCGATGAGGCGCACGGTGCCGATGACGATAACGAGAATCACCGCAAGCATCACGGCGTATTCCGCGATATCCTGGCCCTCTTCGTTACGCCACAAACGATTGATCAAGCTTTTCATTCTGGTCTCCTCACCATATGGCAAATGAGCCGACAGCGCGCTCCCCACGAAAACAGAACACTCCGACACACCCGTAGTAAACCGGGCGCACCATGTCCGCAACAGGAGGTCTTTTGCGCGAAGTCGAATCTCAGTATAGCGCCTAGTTTCTCAGATTTGACTTCCTTTCGGTAGATATTATTTCACTTTGTAGGCCATTTGACGATAGTACGAGAGGTTACCACCGGGTTTGGGTAGTCCTGGTTACCTTCGGGTGTTGTACCTCCGGGGGCGCGCCGCAGGAAAACAATGCCAATCGAATCTCGGCAGGGTACGGTCCAGGAAGGATCGAGGAGCAGCGCCTGAGCGAGCGCCGAGTCGGAAGGGATTAAGACGGCCTGAACATGCTGCTTCTCAAGCAGGTGGCTCCAGCCCTTGCCTACGCCCATGATGGTCCTGAACTGCTTGAGAAACAAGTCGCCGTAGAGATCGGCGCGGCCGTCGACAAAGACCCGATAGTGCGGATAGAGCCTCCAGATTGCATAACCGCCCCAGTCATAGTAGGCCAGGAGGTTCGCCGGTCGGCTGGGCGCCTGTGCGAGAAGGCAGGCGACGGCCGCCTCCGGCAAGAGCGCCGCCTCACGCCTTTCCTGGGTGCGGGAGAGGGTGGTCCAGCGCCAAAGCGCAAAGGCGCCCAAAAAGACCAGCACGGCGGCCCGGAAACCACGGTTGGCATGGCGGGGGCGGCGGGTTTCAAAAGAGAGGGCTGCGGGCGAGGGCGGCATGGCTTCGGCAAGCAGGGGCACGGCAATCAGCATGAAGATGGGCATGTGCCGGGTGGCATCAAGCGCGGCTAGAAGCAAAAAGAAAAGCGGCACAAGCGTGCGGGCGCCCGCATGGATGCGCTTGCTGGCGAAGCCGGCAATCAGAAGAAGAATCACGGCCGCGAACGGCTTGTACATGAAGCGGTGGAAGTCGGGCGATTGCCACTCGAGAATCAAGGAGCGGGGCTCGCTGGCGGTGACCGTATCGAAGGGATACCGATAAAGGTGGGCGCCGTTAGGATTGAGCGGGACGAGGGCGAGGCACGCAACCGTTAGGAGGAGGATGCGCGCGAGCAACCGACGAGCTTCGGCCAGGGGCGTAGCCCCAGTGCCAGTCTCCACCACCAGTCCGAGCGCGATGAGGAGCAGCAGCACGGGTGCGAGGGCGAATCCGCCGTGGAGGTTCACCCACAGCACGAATAGAGGTGGAATCCAGAGAAGGGCAAGCGGCCGGTCGAGCGCGCGTTCGAGGAGCCAGAGGAGCAGGCTGGCGAAGGTAAAGGTGAACATCTGCGCGCGGGTTCCCCAGCAGGGTGCGGCGGCAAGCGCGCCGAGAACGGTGGCGGCGGCGGCCCAGTGGGGCGCTCCCTGGCAGCGGGCATAGAGGAGCAGGAAGCCGGCGCTAGTGATCACCGAAGAAAAAACGATCAGCGCCGCTGCTCCGCCAACTTTCCAAAGCAGATAGAAGATCACCTCCGCTAGCCATTCGTGTGCGATCCACGGCTGCCCGGCGCGCGTGAAAGAAAACGGGTCCGTATGCGGAACGTGCCCGGTCTCCACCATGACCTGGCCGGTCCGCAGGTGCCACCACAGATCGGGATCGAGAGTCGGCCGCGCCGTCATGGCCAGGAGGCCGAGAAAAAGCACCCCGGCAAAGAATAAGCGGCTGTTGGCAAACTTGGTCATGGAACGCCGGCTTCCGTCGCGCAATTATAGAATCAGGTGTCGCTCAAGAGCTGCGCATGATCCATCGCCAACTCGATCACAGACAATACCGGCTCGCTGGCGTGTTTCTGCTCGGGTTAACACTGTTGAACGTCTATGCCGTGCTTAAGGTCGTCCCTTACCTGCGAGCCGGATATCAGGATTTTCACGTGTTCTACCAGGCTGCGGCCAGGATACGCGCAGGCCAGGCAAACCAGGTCCGCGATCTCCATCCGGTTTTTGAAGAACTCCTGTTTGTACCCTTCACCTGGATGAGTTTCCGGGCCGCATATCTTCTCTGGACCTTGCTTAACCTCGGCCTGATGGCCCTGAGCCTTGGAATCGTGCGAAAGACTTTCGCCCAGGTAGGAGCGCTTCCCTGGGGATTCCTGATTCTGATGGTGACCGGGTTCACGCCCGCTGTGCGGGCAATCATGCAGGGGCAAGATTCGGTTCTGGTCTTATTTCTTGTGACGCTCGGCTTGTGGCTGCTGGCGCTCGGTGACCAGGTTTGGGCGGGAGTGGTCCTGGGAACAGCCCTGTTCAAGTTTCATATCGTGATTCCACTGGCATTGTTGTTGGCAATTCGACGGCCCCGCTTGCTGGCAGGGTTTTCTTGTGTGGCGGGGGCTCTCGCTGCAATTTCCGCCATGATGGTGGGCTGGTCCGGGCTGCTAGAGTATGTCCGCTTTGTGCTTCACCTGGAGAATCACGGAGCGGGTGGGACGCCGGCAGCGGCGATGCCGAATCTGCACGGGGTAATGACGGAACTTGTGGGCAAGGGCAACGGAACCGCTGCCAATGTGCTGGCGATGGTGTGTTCTCTGATTGTGCTCGGCATGACTTGGTGGCGCATCGGAAGACGCAAGACTTCGATTCGCTACGCATTTGTCATTGCTATCGTGACCGGCATCCTGGTCAGCTACCATACCGTGATTCATGATCTGACCCTGCTCTTGCCGGTTGTGGTCCTGCTATTTTCTGCCTCGTGCGCCGAATCGCGAGCCGCCATGTGGACCGACACGGGTCTGCTGCTGCTCCTTTACACGGCCGTCTTGCTGGGCTCGGCGGTTTGGCCCGGGCTGAATCCATGGTGGTGGATTCCGGTTCTTTTCTGGATCGGGAGGGTATTTGGAAACGGCGAAGAGGAAGCCGTTGCCGCTTAGCACGCTTCCAGATCTTCGCGAAACTCGTAGAAATCGTGAATCGCCGCCGGCAAAGCCATGACCAGGACACAAAAACTACGCGGCTGGAGTTTTACGGCGCTGCTGTTTTCGCTGGCGATCGTGAACATTTATTTGTTGTGGGAATCGCGCCTCGCCATGGCCAAGGGTTTTCCCGACTTCGCCAACTTTTATACCGCGGGCGCGCTGGTCGATCGCGGCCAAGCCCGCGAGATCTACGACACCGGCGCCCAATGGCGGGTGCAACAGGAATTCTCTTCGGAAGTGAAGCTGCGGCGGGGCCCGCTACGCTACCTGCGGCCGCCCTTTGAGGCGCTGCTCTTTGCCCTATTCGCGCGCTGCCCATTTCCGCAGGCATTCCTGCTGTGGACAATTTTCAAGCTGGCCCTGCTAACCGCGATTCCGTTTGTCGTCGTGCGCCGGCGCCCCTGGAAGGAAAGCTTTCCGCTCTCGCTGGTCCCGCTGCTCGTGCTCGGCACCGTTCCCGGTTTCATCGATGTCCTGCACGGGCAGGATGCCACTTTGCTCGCCTTTCTCGTGGCCGTTGCTTTCTGGCAAGTGGATAAAGGACGCGATGCTTCCGCGGGCGTAGCCTTCGCCTTGGGGCTAATCAAGTTTCAACTTGTGCTGCCGCTGGTTCTGGCCCTGTGCGTGGCCGGGCGAAAACGTGTGCTCGCCGGTTTCGCGCCCTGCGCGCTCGCCTTGCTGGCGCTCTCGGCGATGGTCGTGGGATCGCATGGAGTCTTGCGTTATCCTGCCTATCTGCTTTCTTTCAACCAGAGCACCGGCCTTGGCATCGCTCCCCAGCTGCAAACGAATCTGCGCGGATTGCTCACCTTGGTGATCGGACGCTCGCCCTACCCGGGTCGGATTCACTGGCTGTTGGCTCCCGTGGCGGTCGCGGCCATGGTCTATGCCGGTCTGCTTTGGCGGAAAGCGGGCCCGCGCTTCCTGGCGGAAGGCTTTGCCCTGGCGGCCTTGGCCGCAATTGTCACCAGTTATTACGCATACAGCTACGATCTCCTTCTGCTGATCGTTCCCCTGCTCGCGATGCGAACGCGGCCGCAACGTTCTATGGAGGGAAACAGGGCTATTACTTTGCTTGAGTCGGCCGGCCTGGCGCCCCTCCTGCTCACCCCGGCCTACTGGTTTGCCGGCCTGGGCAATCAATGTCTCATGACCTTGCCCTTAGTGGCGCTTATGGTTGCGCTCTGGATGCGTTTGCGCGCGGCTCGGGAGATCGCAGAAGGCCGAACCGCGCCGATTGCGAGTGTGCTCGCATGACCGCTTCCGCACCACCTTCCGTGCCGCTCCGCTCCTGGATGTGGCTGCTGATTTCCTTCCTATGCGCCGCCGGTGTATGGCTGTATGCGCAGCGCGTGCTGATTCCATATCAGATGGCCGATGCGGCTGCCTACAATAGGCCGCGGGGCAATCTGTCCGACTTGTATCCGCGATGGATTGGCGCACGAGAGTTGCTGCTCCACGGACGGAGTCCGTACAGCGCCGATGTGACGCGAGAAATACAAGCTGGCTACTACGGCCGTGTGCTCGATCCTTCACGCCCCGCCGATCCCAAGGATCAACAGGCTTTTGCCTATCCCGTATACGTGGTTTTTTGGCTGGCTCCAATTCTGAAAGCCCCGTTCCCTGTCATCGAGAGAGGTTTTCTTTACTTACTGGCCGCGCTCACCACGGCCAGCTCACTGCTCTGGCTGTCCCTGTTACGCATGCGTCTTTCCTTGATTGAAAAGACCATGGTCGCCGCCCTCACCCTGGGCAGCCTGCCGGCGATGCAAGGATTGAAGCTCCAGCAATTGAGCTTGCTGGTGGCGGGCCTGATTACGATCGCGATTCTGTTGTTAATTCATGATTATCCGATTGCCGCCGGACTCTTGTTTGCCTTCGCCAGCATCAAGCCGCAGCTCGTTGCCTTGCCGCTGCTTTGGCTCGCCATATGGACTCTGGCCGATCTTCGGCGACGGTACCGTTGGGCTTTATCGTTCATAATTTCCATGGCGATTCAGATGGCGGCCGCGGAATGGTACGTGCCGCATTGGATTCCCCAGTTCGTGCGCGCCGTGGGCGAATATCGGCGTTACACGGGGGCCATTTCCGTGGCCGAAGTCCTGGTCGGGCCTCTGCCCGGCGCGCTTCTGGAACTCGCCGCCCTGGCCCTGCTGATACGCCTGTGCTGGAGCGTGCGCGGCCAGCCCCGCCGCTCGCAAGCCTTCGCATCTACGACGGCCGTCGTCTTGGCGTTTACCGTGCTCCTCATGCCGGCATTCTCGGTTTACAATCAGGTGCTCTTGATTCCCGCGGTGCTGCTCTTGGCTCGTGATCGGCTTGCCCTTTGGAATCAAGGCATCTCGCTGCGCGTTCTGTCTGCTGTCGCTGCCGCGCTGGTCGCGTGGCCATGGGTCAGCAGCACCGTGTTGGCGGGATTGTCCTTTGGGCTGCCACAAGCCACGGTCGAGCGTGCCTGGAAATTGCCCTTTTGGATGGTCTTCGCCGCTCCCGTAGGGGTGGCGGCCGCGGCCCTGATCTATGCCTGGCGGCAAACTTTTGCCGCCTCCTGGCAGCACCGTCCGTCGTAGAATGCTTGGGAACCGTGCCCGGTTCGTGCACGGTGCGAGGGGGAAACCGAAGTACATGTCGGCGTCATCTTCGTCCGCGTCGCATTCGGGAGTGTCCAGCATCTTTCCAGTGGCGATTTTTGTCCACGGGAACGATCAGGAGACCCTCTCTCTCAACCACACGCCTTATACCGTCGGGCGCAAGGTGGATCGCGATCTGGTCATCGCCGACCCGCGCGTCTCGCGCGAGCACGCGTCGATCGTTGCTGAAAACGGCGAGTTTTTTGTTGTCGATCAGGGCAGCAAGCACGGCACCTTCGTCAACGGAGAGCGCATCGAGCGCCGCAAGCTGCAGCGCAACGACCGCCTCGAATTCGGCGCCCGCGACATCGCCTACCTGATCTTCCATCCCCTCCACACCACCTCCAACACGGCGCGCGAGTTCCTCAGCCAGATTTCCGGCATCCAGATTGCCCCCGAGGCCACCGACCTCGAGAAGCTCACCCTGTTCATGGAAGCCGCCCGCAAGCTCAACACCATCGGCGTGCTTGACGAGATCCTGGTCACACTGATCGAGGCCACGCTGAAGCTCACGCGCGCCGAGCGCGGCTACATCTTCTTGCGCGACACGGATGGAAAACTCACCCTGGCCGCGGGCCGGAATTCGCAGGGCGAGCCCCTGCTCGACGACACCACCATCTCCCGCTCCGCGCTCGATGCCGCCCTCAATTCCAACTCCGAATTCCTGGTCACAGACACCAGCCAGATGATCGACGTGAAGGAAAGGCAGAGCATCGTCGCCTTCGATCTGCGCACCCTCATCTGCATGCCGCTGCGCAAGCCGATTGTGCAGACCACCAAAGAAGGCCAGCCCGCCGGCGCCGAGGTCATGGGCGCGCTCTATGTCGATTCGCGCTTCGCTTCCCGCGACATCTCCAGCGTCAGCCAGGATATTCTCCGCGCCATCGCTACCGAAGCCGTGCAGCTCATCGAGAACGCCCGCCTCGTGCAGGCCGAAGAAGCCGGCCGCCGCTACCAGCAGGAGCTTTCCATCGCCGCCTCCATTCAGCAGCGCCTGCTCGCCGTGACCATGCCGGAAGTCGCCTTTGCCCGCGTCAGCGGCCGCAACCTGTCGTGTAAGGAAATCGGCGGCGACTTCTTTGAGGCCGTCAACACACCCCAGGGGCTCGCCGTGGTTCTTGCCGATGTCAGCGGCAAGGGAGTCTCGGCGGCTCTGCTCGCTTCCACTTTGCAGGGGATGGTCTATTCCTAGCTCATTTCAGGTATGCCCCTCACCGAAATCGTCGCCGCCGTCAACCGCTTCTTCACCTACAAGCACATCGGCGAAAAGTACGCCACCATGATCATCGCCCGCCTCCGCCCCGACGGCGAACTCGAATATGTCAACTGCGGCCACGTGCCGCCCGTCTGGATTTGCGGCACCGAAGTGTTGCGGCCGCCGCACGGCAACCTGCCCGTCGGATTGCTCGCCGAGGCCAGCTATGCCAGCGACCACTGCCAGATGAAGGCCGGAGACCGCCTCATCCTCGTCACCGACGGCGTCACCGAAGCCGAGAACGCCCGCGGCGACATGTTCGACAGCGAGCGCCTAGAAAAAGTGGCAGGCAAGAGCCGATCGATGGAGGATATCTTCGCCGCCGTAGCCGATTTCTGCGGCGGCACTCCCCTCAATGACGATTGCACCGTAGTCGAACTCGCCTACACTGGCACCAGGCAGTCAGGCCACAGCATTTATTGAACCCCCAGGGACAGCCGCCCGCACACCGTCGCGCCGAGCGAACCTCGGCAACCCACTGCCTGCTAATATCGCAGCCGCCGGATCCAAACTTCGCGCCTTTTGCGACCAAAGCCGCACGCACGCTTCTCGGGACAGGCAGAGGGCGCGCTAGGTGGGTAGACTGGAATCCTAACTCATTGACAAATAAATATATTACCTCTAAGTCCTTATTCCTCAAAGACCTGGCGGGAGGGCGGCGATTGTCAGCAGGAATCCTTCTAACTCATTGATAATAAACACTTAGACGATTGCGCGATTAGTCCTTATTTCTCAAAGACCTAGCGGAAATTCTCTCGTAAGTCTATGATTCCAAAAGACCGGCCCAGAGGGGTATTTATTACCAATCAGTAAACACCCAATCAATTCCGCCAAACCCGCTCAACCCGAAATCTCCTTCCCCTCAATGCCTTGCGTTCTTGTGCACTTCAACCGTTGACCAGGTCTTATCCGCTGCGTGACAAAGGCTCTCGATCGCGCAATCGGCGCATTTTGGCCCGCGCGCGACGCACAGCTTCCGTCCGTGCCAGATCACTTCGTGCGAGAAGTCGGTCCAGCGCTTTTGCGGCACGATCTGCATTAGATCCTGCTCGATCTTCTGTGCGTCTTCTTGTTCGGTCAGTTCCAGCCGCCGCGCGATTCGGGTAACATGCGTGTCGACCACGACTCCAACGTTCTGTTTGAACCAGGTTCCGAGCACGACGTTGGCCGTCTTCCGCGCCACGCCGGGAAGCGTCAGCAGTTCGTCCATCGTCTGCGGAACTTCACCTCCGAAATCGGATACGATCTTGCGCGCCGCTCCGACCACCGACTTTGCCTTGTTGCGGAAGAAACCGGTCGAGTAGATATCGGGCTGCAACTGCTCGGGCTCCAGCGCGGCGAAATCCCGCACCGTCGGATACTTCGCAAACAGCGTCGGAGTCACCATGTTTACGCGAACATCGGTCGATTGCGCCGAGAGGATGGTCGCAACCAGCAGCTCCCATGCGCTGCGGTGTGCGAGCGCGCAGGTCACGCCAGGATACATCTGGTCGAGTCCGGCAATGATCTGGCGAACTCGCTCCGGGCTGCGCGGATCATAGCCTGACGTTCGGCCCGGCGCGGCCTTCGTCTTTGCCTTACCAGTCGCCTTCGCCTTGCTGGACGGGCGCGGTGCGGCGAAAGCAGCCGGCTTGCGATCTGCTTTGAGCGGCCCGTGCTTGCCGCGAGAATTCGTGGGGCGAGAGACTCGATCCTGCCGTCCGCTGCGGCTGGGTTGGCGCGGCATGTTTCCGCGGGGCATGCGGCCTCCTTGGGAAGGCATCGGAAAAGTGATTCATTGAATCATTGAAAACCCTGTAAGGGACGTGTCAGTGAGAACTGCAATGGCGAAAAGGCAAGCCGGAACAATGACTCAAGGACGCGGTGTCTCAATGACTCAGTATCGCAATGAATCAAGGTCTCAATGATTCAGAGAGTTATGGTAGCAAAAGGCAAGCCTGATTCGGAGCCGCGCTCCGGCCGCGACGGTCGCGGCCATTGCATGGGTTGTCCTCGTTGGTAACTGGTTGGTGGTTGACGCACGCGGAGCGCAATGAGTAGTCTGAGAGATATAAGGTGGAAAACCGTGGCTGTGAAGGGCATCAGGCTAGGACAAGTGTGGCGGCAGGATGAAAGCGGCAAGGACTTCTTGGTCACCAAGGTCTACAACGAGGTATTCACCCAGTATGCGGTGCTGCGGCCCGCGGAAGTGACCGCGCCGGACCAGCCGACCGTCAAGGTGAAGGTGGCCAAGTCGGCCGAGGGCGTCTCGCTGCCCGGTTTCAGCTTCACGCAGGAAGGCGCATTTTGATCGGGTCATCGGGTGATCGGGTGATCGGATCATCCCGTTATTGAAGGCTCTCATACTGGGACTGCCTGGAGCGCTGGATTTGCAGCTTCGGAAAAAGCCTTTTGATGACCAGATCACCCGATGATCCGATGACCAGATCGCCCATTCAATCAACTTCATGACTGAGAAAATACTGGCTGTACTGTTCGTGTTCATCAAATCCATCGTGGCCGCGACCGGCTACGGCGGGATCGTCATCCTCATGGCGATCGAGTCGGCATGTATCCCACTACCTTCGGAAACCATCATGCCGTTCGCCGGCTACCTCGTGTTTCAGGGAACGATGAGGCTGGTATGGGTCGCGACGGCTGGCGCGATCGGGTGCAACCTCGGGTCGCTCGTGGCGTATGAGATCGGCTGCTATGGCGGTCGCCCGCTGGTGGAACGCTACGGCTGCTGGATTCTGATGGGCCGGCGCGAACTCGACTGGGCCGACCGCTTCTTCTTACGCTGGGGCGAAGCTGCGGTGTTCATCGCCCGTCTCCTGCCGGTGATCCGGACGTTCATCGCGCTGCCCGCGGGAATCGCGCGCATGCCTCGCGGCAAGTTCCATCTCTACACCTTTGCTGGCTCCTGGCCGTGGTGTTTTGCGCTGGCGTATGCGGGCATGAAGCTGGGCGAGAACTGGCGCGCGTTAGGAAAGTATTTCCACCAGTTCGACGCGGTGATTGGCGTGGCGCTGACCATGGGCATTGTGTGGTTCGTCTGGTCCCACTGGCAGAACCGGCTCCGGGCGAATGAGACGTATTCGGACGTCAGCACTTAGCTCGCGGTTCTCAGTTATCGCATTTCGGTTCCTTCTCAGCGCTTCATTCCCCAAACTGACCCACATCTCCCTAATGTGGATATGCATCTCGGCCGGCAGCCTGGGTTGAGGTGCTATCCTCTCCTCGATGAACGTTTCCTATCTTGAATGTACGCGGTGCGGCGAGCGGCTTTCCGCCGAGCGGCCTCAGAACGTGTGTCCGAAAGATGGCGGAGTGCTCTTTGCCCGCTACGATCTGGCGGCCTTGAAAGGGATGTTTCGGTGCGAGGATCTGCGTGGACGAGTAGCTTCGATGTGGCGATATGCGGAAGTCCTTCCCAGCCTTTCGGCGAACCAAGCGCCCGTGACCCTGGGCGAAGGATTCACTCCCATGCTGCGGAGCCGGGAGTATCCCAATGTCTACATCAAGGATGAAGGGCTGAATCCAACGGGCTCGTTCAAGGCGCGGGGGATGTCTGCCGCGGTAACCATGGCGCGCCACTACCGTCTGAAGAAACTGGCCGTGCCTTCGGCAGGGAATGCTGGCGGAGCGCTGGCGGCATATGCGGCGGCAGCGGGGCTGGAGGCATACATTTTCATGCCTCAAGATGTGCCGCTGGCAAATCGGATGGAAGCCCAGTTTGCCGATGCGCACGTAACGCTGGTAGAGGGGCTGATCAGCGATTGCGCGCGGATGGTCGCCGAACGGAAGGAGAAGGAAGCATGGTTTGATGTTTCGACCCTGAAGGAGCCGTGGCGCGTCGAAGGCAAGAAGACGATGGGCTATGAAGTGGCCGAGCAACTGGAGTGGAGGCTGCCGGACGCAATCATCTATCCCACGGGCGGCGGAGTCGGGATGATCGGGATGTGGAAGGCTTTCGAGGAGATGGAACAGTTGGGATGGACCAAAGCGCCACCGCTTGAGGGATCACGGGAGTTCCGGCCGGGATTGCGGCCAGGATTACGTCCGAAGATGATCACGGTGCAGGCGGCCGGATGTGCGCCCATCGTGAGGGCGTGGGAAGAAGGGAAGGGCGCGTCCGAGATGTGGACGGGCGCGCATACGTTTGCAGCCGGACTGCGCGTGCCCAAAGCGTATGGAGATTACCTGATTCTCGACATACTGAAGAAGAGCGGCGGGACGGCGGTGAGCGCGACCGACGAAGAAATCCTCGAGGCGACACGGCATTGGGCGAGCTTGGAGGGAGTGTTCGCGGCGCCGGAGGGAGCGGCGTCGCTGGTGGCGTATCGCAAGCTGCGGGCCAGCGGCTTTCTGCGCGAAGAAGATACGGTAGTGCTGTTCAACACGGGAACAGGCTACAAGTATCTCGATTTGCTTGTGGCGGAAGAGCGGAGATCGAGCCGGAAGGTGCCGGCAACGCGGCAAATTGGCGGGATTATCGGACCGTATTGATCTATCTGCTCATCTGGCGATCGGGTCATCGGGCGATCGGAAGATCAAAATCGTAACCATCCTGTTTTGGTTTTCAGATGAGCCGATGGCCCGATCACCCGATGACCGATCTGAGGACATGATCTTTTCGCAAACATCGTTCGAGAAACAGCGCCAGTGGATGGTGCGTACACAAATCGCGGACCGGGGGATTCGCGACGGGCGCGTGCTCGAGGCGATGCGATCGGTGCCGCGACACGAATTTGTCCTGGAGGAGTTCTGGGATCGGGGGTATGACGATTGTCCGCTGCCGATTGGCGAGGGGCAGACGATCTCGCAGCCCTACATTGTAGCGACGATGCTGGAGCGGTTGGCATTGGCGCCTACGGATCGTGCCTTGGAGGTGGGGACAGGCTCGGGCTACGTGACGGCATTGCTTTCGGTCTTATGCGCCGAGGTGTTTTCAGTGGAACCGTACGCCTCACTGGCGGAGGGGGCGCAGGCGGCGCTGAAGCGCCTTGGCTACAACAACGTTGCGATTCGCGTGGGCGATGGCAGCGCGGGATGGAGCGACCAAGCTCCTTTTGACGCGGTGCTGGTTTCGGCGGCGACGGCGGAAGTGCCTGGGGCTCTGTTCGAGCAGTTGCGCGAAGGCGGGCGTCTGATTGCGCCGGTTGGCCCCGCGTGGGAGCAGGAGTTGCAACTGATTAGGAAGATCGGCGGGCAGCGCGAGGTCGCCAGGCTGGAAGGATGCCGGTTTGTGCCCCTGATAGAAGGAACCGTGGGTAGTGGCTAGAAGCTATCTCATAAATGGTTTTGGGAAGGGCACGACTTCAGTCGTGCCGTCTACGGCCACAAAAGACGCGGGCTTTAGCCCCTGAGGGAGCTTTAGAATATCGCCGTGGGTTTTCTGCACAATCTCAAAGTCACGCTGGAGATGATCAAGTGGGAGCACTCAATATTTGCGCTCCCGTTTGCGCTTTGTGGGGCGATGCTGGCGGCGCGAGGGCTGCCGACATGGCATCAGCTGGCGTGGATCATAGTGGCGATGGTTTCGGCGCGCTCGGCGGCGATGGCGTTCAACCGACTGGCGGATGCGTCGATCGACGCGGCGAATCCGCGGACGGCTGCGCGGGCGTTGCCGGTGGGGCTGCTGAGTTCGGGATTTGTGGCGATGTTCGTGATTGTGGCGTGCGGTGTGTTTGTGCTGGCGGCGGCGCAGTTGAACCGGCTGACGCTGTGGCTTTCACCAGTGGCACTGGCGGTGGTGCTGCTTTATTCCTATACGAAACGGCTTACCCGCTGGTCGCATTTGTTCTTGGGATTTGCTTTGGGGATTGCGCCGGCAGCAGCGTGGATTGCGGTCCGCGGATCGCTGGACGCGAGAATCCTATTGCTGACGGCAGCGGTGACGTTCTGGGTTGGCGGCTTTGACGTGATCTACGCCTGCCAGGATTTTGAATTTGACCGCGAGCACGGCTTGCATTCCGTGCCGCGGCATTTAGGGATTCATCGGGCGCTGTGGGTAGCGCGCATTTTTCATCTGCTGATGCTGGGACTGCTGATTGCTCTTGTTTTCTGTTTTGGCCTCGGCAAGCTTGCGGTCGCTGGAGTGATCGCAGTTGCCGGGCTCCTTGCGTATGAACACTCGCTGGTGCGGCACGATGATTTGAGCAAGCTAAACGCGGCGTTCTTCACGATGAATGGCGTAATTTCGGTGGTGTTTTTCGCGTTTGTCGCGGCGGATCTTCTCGTGGGTAGAAATCTCTGATGACGGGTTCACGGCGATCTCTGATACCTCTCGTCGAAAAATGTGGGTACAGTCATTTTCTGCGGTGTTGCGACGTTCGCCATGGTGCTCCATAAGCTCGCCGGAACGAGACTTGTGGTAGCAGATATGCCATTTATGGCTTTCGTAATAGCGTTTTGTGGTGCCTTTGTCGCATATGGCATTTTTCTGCTGAAGCAAGCCACGCGGAAAAAGACGATAGAGATCGCAGTCGTTGGTGAGTTCGTGAAAGGCATAATACCGAGTTATCATTAGATGGATGGCAAATGTTCACCCATTTCAAACCGACGACTCGCACCTTTGGCCGATTAAAGACAAGGTCCTGGCCGCCGGGCGGCTGAGCGAGAGCGATGCGCTGGCTCTCTATGCGACCGGCGACATCCTTGCTGTCGGCTGGCTGGCGAACTGGGTGCGCGAGCGCATGCACGGGGACAAGGCATACTTCAACGTCAATCGGCACATCAATCCGACGAATGTGTGTGTGGCGGCGTGCCGGCTGTGCGCGTTTGGGCGCAAGAAGGACGCGCCAGGCGCGTACACGATGGCGCTGGAAGAGGCTTTCCAGATCGCGGCCTCCGGGTATACGGAGGCGATCACCGAGTTTCACATTGTGGGCGGGCTGCATCCGGATTTGCCGTTGCAATATTTTCTCGATCTGGTTTCGGGGCTGAAGGAGCGATTTCCGCAGGTGCACATGAAGGCCTTCACCATGGTGGAGGTTGCGTACCTGGCGAAGCGCTCGAAGCTCTCGATTCGCGAGACATTAGAGAAGATGAAGGCCGCAGGCGTGGATTCGCTGCCGGGCGGCGGAGCGGAGATTTTCTCCGACCGCGTGCGCCACATCATCTGCGATCACAAGATCGACGGCGACGACTGGCTGAATACGGCGCGGCTGGCACACGAGATCGGGCTGAAATCGAACGCGACGATGCTCTATGGGCACATCGAGAACGATGAAGACCGCGTGGACCACCTGCTGAAACTGCGTGCCCTGCAGGATGAGACGCGCGGCTTCCAAACGTTTATTCCGCTGGCGTTTCATCCCGCGAACACGCCGCTCGAGCATCTGCCCACCACGACCGGCATGCAGGACATTAAGCAGATTGCGGTGAGCCGCCTGGTGCTCGATAACTTTCCCCACATCAAGTCGTACTGGCAGATGATGACGCCGAAGATCGCTCAGATCTCGCTGCGGTTCGGGGCCGACGACATCGACGGCACCGTGGTCGAGGAGAAGATCTATCATGATGCCGGTGCGACCACTCCGCAGGGGCTGCGGCGGCAGGATTTGATCCGGCTGATCAAGGAAGCCGGTCGGGAGCCAGTGGAGCGGGACACGTTGTATCGTCCGGTGATACGGACCGAGACCTCGTTTACCGTGTCGGTGTAGTCAAGCCCCCAACGCTCGGATAACTTGGCTATGCAGTAGAGGTGGAACCTTTGGGAGGGTGAAGCATCCAAGGAGCATGGTGCAAGAGCAGAAGGCAATTCTTGGTGGGGGATGTTTCTGGTGCATGGAGGCTGTGTTTCAGCGGCTGACGGGCGTCTCACACGTGGAATCGGGGTATATGGGCGGGCAGGTGGACCGGCCTACCTACCGGCAGGTATGCGCGGGCGAAACGGGACACGTGGAAGTGGTGCGGGTGACGTTCGATCCCGCGCTGATTGGGTTTCGCGATCTGCTCGATGTGTTTTTCGCAATGCACGATCCTACGACTCTGAACCGGCAGGGAAACGACGTGGGGGCGCAATACCGCTCAGTGATTTTTTATGTGGACGAGGAGCAGCGGAAGTTTGCGGAAGAGACGATTGCGGAGCTGACGGCGGCGAAGGCGTTTCCGGAGCCGATTGTGACGGCGCTGGAGGCGGCATCCGCGTTTTATGCGGCCGAGGACTACCACCAGAATTATTACAACTCGAATTCGCGGCAGCCATATTGCATGTTTGTGATCTCACCCAAGATCGCGAAACTGGAAAAGAAGTTTGCGGAGAGATTGAGGGCCTAGGGTGAGGCAGTCCTTGCCTGCGCAGTTGTGCCCATAACCGCTCATGACGGTTAGGTCGGCCTATTGAGGCGATTTTGCGCGCTCTTCAAGCAAGAGGCGGCGGAGAGTGCGGAGATCGTTGAGCAGCCGGCTCGCGTTCCGCAGATGCTGCTCAAGCTTCTCCATCTTGAACTGAACCAGGCGCAGGGCCTCGACGCGCCTGACTAATGCGGCCTGCTCGGCGGCTGTGGCATCGGCTGCGATATCGCTTCTCGCCTCGGTGATGGCTTCGAGGAGCAATTGAAGATAGTCCTGGGCGTTTTCGATACTATCGAACGGCGTTTCCGGGCTGCTGCTCATGAGAGAGGCCGTTAAGGATTAGGCTCGAGGAGCCTCACCTTCTTAAATTGGAACCGCGCGTCGCCGCTGATCTCGTGCTCGGGTCTGTCCCGCGCAGCGTCCGTTGTGATAGAGAGAATGCCACGGCACCGACCATCCGTACAATCACCCGGGCCTGTTACATGGCGGAGAGGGAGGGATTTGAACCCCCGATACCCGTTAAGGTATGTCCGCTTTCGAGGCGGATCGTTTCAACCACTCACGCACCTCTCCGCGTCGGACAACACTGTTTGTTAAAAAGCCGCCTCCGAGGAACGTGGTTCGGTCCTTCGCCCACTCGCTTCGTCCACTCGCTTCGCTCGGGGCTCAGGATTTCGCCTGCGGGCTCCCGTCCTTGCGCTGCGAGGACTCACGCCCGCAATGCGGCTCAAATTTCAACCACTCACGCACCTCTCCGCGTCGGACAACTGCCCACTACCCGTTGTCAGCTCTTAGCTCTTCCGCAAGTCCTCTCAAGTGTTCGCTGTTGGTGAGATCTTATCCGCGAGTGCATCCTGCGCCTCGCGGCGCTTTCTAAAGAAATCTTGCAAAATCTCTGCTGACTTTCCAGCCAGCACCCCTGCGCGTACTTCCATCCGGTGGTTCAGGCTGGGGTGGTTGATCACGGTCAGCGCGGAATGAACTGCACCAGCCCGGGGATCGTCTGCGCCGTATACAAGGCGGCGAATCCGGGCATGAACCAACGCGCCCGCACACATCGCGCACGGCTCAATTGTAACAAAGAGTTCACAGTCAACGAGGCGGTGATTACCGAGGCTTTGTGCCGCTTCGCGCAAGGCCACGATCTCGGCGTGAGCCGTCGGGTCATTGCCTGTGAGATTGCAATTGGACCCGCGGCCGACGACGCGCCCTTGGAATACAACAACGGCGCCAACCGGGACTTCGCCCGCTGCGAGACCGCGCTGCGCACAACGGATGCACTCTTCCATCCAGATCTCGTCGTCGGCCCCGGCGTCGGCTTCGGATGTCGTGCGGACAGGCAATGGCATTCATTCCTATGAAGCAATTCTGCCCGTGCTGCCAAGTCGCGCTGCTCTCAGTCACGGGCCCTGCCAAGAAGTCTATGCGTTCGCAGGCTCGGGCGCGAATGTTCCATTGAACTTGTTATGTAGAAACGCGGTATGGGAAATTCTTTTCCCATGTTCTGCGGGTGTGGGTGCAACAAAGAGGCGCGAAGCAAGGTGTGGCACTTTAGTGTAAGGAAACGAAAAGTATATGTAGTTGCAGTTAGTTACAGATAGTACGTCAAGTGATACACGATGGAATGCCGCATGCATCGACGAGATCGGGAATGAGACCCGGTGGCGGCGCAAGGCGCGTCGCGGGGAGGACAGGTTCTGTGAAGAACATTCAAGGGTTCGTGGTGGGTTTCTGTTTGCTGACGTTGTTGTCGGGCTTTGCCTTAGGCCAGCAGATTTACGCGGCTACCAGAGTGCCTAACTCCGCCCCCTGTACACCAACGGCGATTAACAATTCGGGCCAGGTCCTTGTAAACCAGATCACGCCGACCGACGCTTCAATCTCGCTGTGGAATCTCTTGGGTAGCGTCGATGGACTGACCCTGGCCGGGGCAAGCGGTCTCGGCACGGCAATGAATGGAAATAACGACGTCGCCGGGACGGGTCAGGAAACCGCCAACGGAAATCCGCAAGCATTCCTGTGGCAGGCGGACGGTAGCACAGAGTGGCTGGGAACGCTCGGTGGTCCCGGGAGTTGGGCGAATGCCCTGAACGACAGCCGTCAGGTTGTCGGGGTTTCCTTTACGGGAGCAGGCCAACGGCATGCGTTTCTATGGACCGATGATGGCGGCATGCAGGACTTAACGCCCGATCTTACCAGCTCCTTCGGGTCCGTGGCGACAGGAATCAACTCGGCGGGTGAGGTGGTGGGCTACTACTTTCCCAACGGAGCGACGAACGTGGTTGCTTTCACGTGGACGAAAGCGAACGGGTTACAGAGCTTTGAAACCTCCGGTACGATGGCTTTCGCAGTAAATGATGCCGGCACGGTCGTGGGACAAGTGCAAACCGCAGCCGGAAGGCATGCGTTCACTTGGACGTCAGCGAATGGGATGGTCGATCTGGGCACGCTGGGCGGGTCGATGAGTACAGCACTCAGCATCAACAACAACGGTTGGGTTGTTGGGTCGTCACTTACAAGTAACGGAACCGGATTGCTGCGCGGTTTTCTGTGGACACCAACGGGCGGTATGCAGGATCTGACTACGATTTCGAATCTTGGGGGCGCGCAACCGTACTCAATCCAAGTGAACGGCTATGGGGACATCGCTTTGGACGACGGCAAGCAAGCGGTGTTGTTGACGCCAAAGTTGACGGGGCAGGTGGTTTCTTCTGCGAACCCTTCGCCATCGGGCAATTCTGTGATATTCACAACGACGTTGACATCGATCGCGGGACCACCTCCCACTGGAGAGAGCCTTCAGTGTTCGGTGGGCGGTGTGGTTCTGTCGACAGGCACGCTTACCAATGGTGTTGGGCAGTGCAGTGTCTCCGGGCTGAACCCCGGCACCCACGTCGTGACCATCACATACCCCGGCGACGTTTACTTTGAGCCGCTTCACATCACCGTGACGCAAGTGGTGAATTAGAAGACGAAATCTCCAGACAAGCCAGGACGCGCGGTGTAAGGCGGGCCGTTTTGCGGATTCGTTGCGGTTCGCGATTCTGCACCCGGTGCAGTGCCGCGTGTGATCCATCTCACACGTGTCCGTACCCCACCAATGGTATGCTAAGCGGGTTATGGGAATGACAGAGATCCTGCGCAAGGTGTTCCTGGTGGATCTGATCCAGGGGCTGGGAGTGACGTTCCGTTATCAGCATCCGAAGGAGATCTACACCGAGCAGTATCCGATGCAGCGGCCGATGGTGGCTGAGCGCTACCGCGGAGCGCCGCGGCTGAACGTCAACCCGGATACGGGCGAGAGCCTCTGCATTTCCTGCGACCTGTGCGCTCTGGCGTGCCCCGAGCACCTCATCGTGGTTACCAGCGAGCGCAACGAAAAGACCCGCCGCAAAGAACTCACCACCTTTACCTACGACCTGAGCCGCTGCATGTTCTGCGGGCTGTGCGAGGATGCTTGCCCGACCGACGCACTGGAACTGACGCAGGATTTCGAACTGGCGAGCTACTCCAGGGAAGGGATGATCTGGGACCGGGAAGCCTTGGAGAAAGGGCCACGGCCGGTCATCTACAAGAAGTAAGAAAGCCCACGCACATACTACCAACCGGCAGCCAGCATCCTTGAGCCAACGCACCGGATCCTATGCCGCCGGCAGCGGCAGGCCTTCTATGTTCCAGGCAATGTGGTGTACAGCGTTGTTGGTGGCGAGGATGGCGGATTTTCCTGGAGCGAAGGCAAGGCCGACGAGGCCGTGTCCCGCAACCTGAAGGCTGGCGCTGGCTTGCGGAGTGATCTTGACGATGCCGCGTTTGCCGGCGAGCGAGGCAGCCACGTAGAGGTTTCCCGCAACATCGAAGGCCAGGCCTTGCGGGCGCCCAAGGCCGCGGTAGAACACGCTCACGCTCCCGTGGGGATCAATCTTGTAGACTGCATCGAAGCTGGATGTGGTCGGGCCCGTGACGAACAGGTCGCCCGTAGGGCCGATGGCGAGGTGGTAGGCGGATACGCTGGGCTCCAGCGTAGCGAAGACAAAGATCTGGCGGTCGCGGGCAATCTTGAAGATGGTGCCGCTGCGGTCGCCGACGTAAAGGTTCTCGTCTCGGTCGAAGGCGATGCCGGTTGCAACCCCCATACCCTGGGCATAGGTCGAAACCGATCCATCGGGAGCCACCAGATAAACGGCTTCGTCGTTGCGCGAGGAGACGTACATCTTGCCCTCGCGGTCGAAGGCGATGGCGGTGGCGTTCATCATGTCGTTGAGGAACGGAGTGACCTTGTAGTTGGGGTCGATTTTGAAAATGGCAACGGGGACTTTCTGTCCGCGCGAGCCGGAGAAGGTGACAAAGAGATTACCCTCCCGGTCCAGAGCCGGATTGGTGACAGGATGAAGCTCATCGGCGATGGGAACTGCGACGCCAATGGTGTGAGCGTTGCTGACATCGCCGTTGGTGCCAACAACGACCGGTCCCGAGGCGCCTTCCGGCACGCGTGCCACAAGAAAATCATCGGAGCTGATGAGGACAGAGGCTTCAATGTCGCCGAAGCGGACGCTGGGACGGCGCAGCTCGGGTGGCCGGAGACCCTTGCCATCGATGCGGACCTCGCCGCCGGGCAAGGCAAAAGCAGGGGCAACAGCGTCGATGTGCGGCTTGCCGTTGGGCGGTTTTCGCCCTAGCAGTTTGTCGGAGATGCTCATCAATTCCGTTTCCGGGGCCGCCGCCTTCTATCCGTTTAGAAGACCCCAGTGTAGCAATAGATGCATAATTGCAAGAGCGTAAAGCCCCGCGCCAAGATCATCCACCACGATGCCAGTGCCTTCTGGCAGCCGTTCGAGCCACCGAATGGGAAACGGCTTCCAAATATCGAAGGTACGAAAAAGTATAAAGCCCGCGAGAAACGATTTCCAAGCGAGCGGAACCCCGACGAGCGCGACGAGCTGTCCCGCCACTTCGTCAATGACAACGAATTGAGGGTCCTTTCCGCCGGAAGCGCGGGCGACCAGCGTTGCCGCAGGGGTGCCGATGATGGTAACGACAGCAGCCGCAAGGATTGTGGCGATGGCGCGGTGAGGTGGGCCGATCAAAAAGCTGGCCGCCGCCCAGACCATCACAGCCGCGAGCGAACCCCAGGTGCCTGGCCCGGGCCGAACGCGGCCGATGCCAAAGAAAGTGGCCACGAGCGTGGCCCAGGCCGGCAGAGGACCCGAAGCGGATTGCGGAGCCGAGTTCACTGCAGTTTTCCTGGAGCTTTCGGCAGGGTCGGGTTGTCGCCGGAGTCTTCGACGCCCTCGTCCGTATCTGTCATGGGCCCGGGGATGACATAGTGGCCGCTCGCCCATTTTCCAAGATCAATCAGACGGCACCGCTCGCTGCAAAAGGGGAAGTCGGCGTCGGAGGGTTTTACCGGCTTCTTGCAAATCGGGCAGCGGACTTTGATGGCACGTTTGCGAGGCATCGGGCAAGTCAGAAGTAAGAAGTCAGAAGGCAGAAGTAACGCCTGATGAGAGGTCGGTGCGGTCTCCTTCCGTCACGCTTTCACTTCTTCCTTCTGACTTCTAACTTCTGACTTTCTAGATTATCTCAGCTACCAGATCATAGTCGTGGGCTTCGGTAATGCGGCAGCGGTAAAACTCACCTTCACGCGGCAGCTCACCCTCCGAGAAGTTTCCAGCCGAGTAATCGTTGACGAAAACCTTGCCGTCGATTTCCGGGGCGTGCATGACGGTGCGGCCTTCCAGGAGAAGGTCGGTTTCGCCCGACGGACCCATCAGGAGTAGATCGAACTCGCAGCCGACCAAATCTTTTTTCCTGGCGCGGCTGATTTTTTTCTGGATCGTCATCAGATGGCGGCGCCGGCTCTCGATTTCGCGCGCGGGGAGTTTCTGGTCGAGGCCGAAGGCTGCCGCTCCCTCCTGGTCGGAATAAGCAAAGGTCCCCATCCAGTCGAATTGGGCTTCGCGGACAAAGTCGCAAAGTTCGTCGAACTCCTTCTCGGTCTCGCCGGGGAATCCCACGATAAACGATGTGCGCAGCGCGACGCCGGCGATGCTGCTGCGCATTTTCTCAATCGAACGGAGGAACACATCCGCGCTGCCGCCGCGCTTCATGCGTTTGAGAACCGTGGGCGAAGCGTGCTGCAAGGGAACATCGACATAGGAGCAGATTTTCTCGTGGGCGGCGATGGTTTCGAGCAGGCGGCGGGTAATCTTGTTCGGATACGCGTAAAGAAAACGAATCCAGCGCAGGCTGTCGATGGTTGCCAGCTTTTCAAGAAGCAGGGGTAGGCCGTCGTTGAGGCCAAGGTCTTCCCCGTAGCAAGTTGTATCTTGCCCAATAAGCGTGATCTCGCGGACTCCAGACTGGGCGAGGCGTTCGGCTTCAGCAACGACGGACTCAAAGCGCCGCGAGCGGAATTGGCCGCGTAGCTGCGGAATGATGCAGAAGCTGCACGGGTGATCGCAGCCTTCCGCGATCTTGATGTAGGCGGAGTAGCGAGGCGTGGCGAGCACGCGCGGTGTGTGTTCGTCGTAGAGATAGTTGGGAAGATCGGCGACGGCGCCATCCCAGCCATCGCGGTCAAAGCGGCCCTGCTGGCGGCGGTGGTCGCCCTCGGGGCGGGAGTTCAGGATCGTAAAAGGGGAAATTTCGCCGCCACGTTCGTTGTCGCTGTTGGGAACCGCAGTACCCAGGGCTGCGGAAATGATCTCCGGCAACTCGCCTGTGCCGACCACGGCGTCCACCTCGGGAATGTTCTTCTGAATTTCGTTCCGAAATCTCTCAACTAGGCATCCCGCAACCACCAGGCGCTTGGCCTTGCCGCCGTTTTTGTGGCGGGCCATTTCGAGGATGGTATCGACGGATTCCTGTTGCGCGCTGCCGATGAACGAACAGGTGTTGACGACAATGACCTCGGCGTCAGCAGCGGACGGCGTAAGTTCCGCGCCGGCCTGGGCCAGCATGCCCATCATGACCTCGCTGTCGACTAGGTTCTTGGGGCAGCCCAGGCTGACGAAGCCAACCTTCACCCCATCAAGCCAGAAGTAGGCTTGATGGGGGCCCCGAACCTTGCGCCGCGCGGTTGGTGCCGACGATACGGAAGTCGCTTTCTTGAGTGACACAGGATAACGATAGAAGCAGAAGCGTCGAGACGATTCTAGCATCTGGGCGGACGACTAACCGGCCGAACGCGGTCAGAAAGGGACCTCCGAGGTAACTTGGTTCATGGGCCGACCCTGGCCGAGCGTGTTAATCTTGTTGACACGCGTTTAAGCCTCGACTATCCGGAGGAGTGATGTCCCACAGACGCCTCTTAGGTGTAGTTCTGCCGGTATTGCTCGCCGCAGCCAGTGCGCGGGCGCAGGTGAATGAGATGTCGTTGACGGCAGGGTTGACTTTCGTCAGCACCCAGACAAACCTGACCCCGCCCCCCGGCGACCCCAACCCGTCCATTCATTTTGGAAACGCTAAGACTCTCGCATTCAGCTACGGGCGTCTTCTCGCCATCCACAAGATATTTGGCTTCTACGCGGAGGTGCCCGCTGCCGTTCACTTCCGAATGAACCTCAACACATATGCTAACCAGGTTCCGAAAGATGTAGGCGCGTTTTTCGTCACGCCATCTCTGCGCGTGAATTTCTTTGCCCGCGACAGCCTGACGCCGTGGGTGAGCGCGGGCGGCGGCTATGGACGGTTCCGCTATCCGCATGAGTTGGTTTTTGGTAATGCCCCCTATCCATACACCGGGCCAGGCGGATCCAACACCGGCGTAGTGCAGTTTGGAGCCGGGCTAGATGCCTGGGTGTGGCACAAGTGGGGGTTCCGCGCCGAAGCCCGGGATTTCTACTCGGGAGAGCCAGACCTGAGCGGCAACTCAGCCGAGCCGGTCAATACGGGCCGGAGCCGCGAGCATAACTACTACGTTGGCGTTGGCGTGATCACCCGTTGGTAAGCTGATCTTTCTTTCGGGATGATGCGCTGGCTGCTTTCTTTTCATGTTCAATCATTTCCTCGAACAGCCGAGGCAGGGTGTCGGCGTCCGCCGCCGAGCGGCCGAAGCGTGCCGATTCATAGGCATGGGTAAAAGCAGCAACCTTCTGCTGCAATGCCGGCTCGCGAATGGCCGCAATAAAATCGGCCGGCGTTTGTGCCGGTGACTTCCGCCAGCCCAGCCGGGCTAATCGTCGCACCATCTTCTCGTACCACAGTGAGGCGGCTTCGCGCGGGGCGCGCGCCGGATGGGCTCGAAGCTGGCTTGCCCGAAGAAACCGAACGAGACCCCTGAGGTTGAACAGAAGCAGCAGAGAAAGCGCGGCGCCCGTTGCGCCCACCAGCCACCGCAGCGGGAACGTCGAAATATCCCGATGGACGCGGCGGGCGGAATGGAGCAGGCGGCGATGCTGGGTTGCTGTCCAATGGCGGACGTCATCAAGGAAGCGGCGGGCGTTAGAAACCGCGTCCTGGCTGAGGCTGCGCTGGTGGCTGACGTCGTAGTTGACGATCCACTCCCGCCAGAACGAGGCGGCCGCGTCGAGATAGAGCTGCAGGCGCGACCAACCGGTTTTGGGCGGGATGCTACCGGCAGGAGTGGGATCGAAACTAACCCAGCCGGAGCCCTGGAAATACGCTTCCACCCAGGAATGAGCATTGGAGGCGCGAACCACGTATTGCCCGGTCAGGTCGTTAAACTCGCCGGTGCGGAAGCCGGTGACAATGCGCGAGGGAATGCCGAGGGTCCGCAACATAATGGCCATGGAACTGGCAAAGTACTCGCAATGTCCTTCTTTTCGCTCGAACAGGAAATTGGCCAGAGGGTCGCGGGGCGCGACGCGTGGTAACTGGAGCGTGTAACCGAAGTGGGTGCGCAGGTATTGCTCGAGGGCGGCCGCGCGGTCGTAATCGTTGGACGCTGGGGCCGTGATTTCGCGTGCAAGCTGGCCAATGCGCATGTCGAGCGGGGGGAGCTGCAAGTAGTCGCCGCCGTCCGCCGGAAGCCCGGCAGGGGCACGGCGCAGGATTTGGGGATCCGTGTCGGGCAACTCGGATTCGGCATCGTAGCGGCTAACCGGGTGGTCTACATCCAGGTTATATACGGCGCCGCCACGGTCGGTGGCAAGAAGGCGGTAGTTGCCGGTGAGATTGAGCGGCTGGCTGGCGAGGAAGAATACGTTGGTTCCGAGCGGCTCCATCAAAACGCGGTAGCGAATGAAGCGCTGCGAACTCCGGGTCGTGGACGGCAGCCCGGAAAGCGCAGGAGCGGGCAAGCGATAAATCCCCCCGGGCGCGGGGTAGAGCTGGGTTTGGCCGAACGAGTTCGACCAACTGTTGCCCTTAAAGGTACTGAGCGCGACCCCTCTCCACTTCAAATCAAAACCGGATTGCGCCTCGTTCTGGAGTTCGATGTGCATCACAACCGCGCTGGACTGCTGAATCTGCCCGATGCGGCCGAGTTGGACGTGGTCGGTGAATCCAGTGGAGACGTCACTCGCTGGAGTGTATGCGCTCAGGAATCGGGAGGAAACGCGGGGCAGCAGGAAGAAGATAAAGAAACTACCCGCGAGAATCAGAACAACCAGCGACGGAGCAATCGCGAACAAACTGAAGCCGAAGCGTTGCTGGAACTCGGGCAGGCGGGAATCCTGGGCGAGGGCTTTTTCTTGGGTAATCGAGTGCCGCATCTCCATCAACACGAAGGTGACGACTGCGACGAGAAGAAAGCCGGCGAAACTCAGCACGAAGAAGCTACCAACGGTCAGGACGGCGGAGGCGAGCACCATGAGAAAAGAAAGCACGGCTAGCATGTAGTGATCGCGCGTCCGCTGCAAGGAGAACAGGCGCACAACCATCGTGAACAAAACCAGGTGAACCGTGGCGGTCAGGAAGCTGCGCGACAGGAACGAATAGTCGGCGACATAGAAGGCCACATAGGTAAGGGTGAGGTAGGTTGTCCAATGTTCCGGGATGGCAAATTCGCGCCTGCTAACCAGCTGGTATCCGCGCAGGATGAGACAGAGACTGACCAGGGTGACCGCAGGCAGATCCAGGCCTCCGGTGGAGGCAAGGGCGCCAAAGCCACTGAGAACAAGCAGAAAGAGCGAGACGGTAAAGTAACGCTCGACGGCCTGAGCCATGCTAGCGGCGGGCGGATTGATGGGTTGCGGGGACACAAGGAACTCTGACGTTCTATTGTTCGTGAAACTGAGATGGAAGGGAAGTGGCGGGGGTAACGAGAGTGAGCCTCAATTGCCGCCGAGGCATTGCATGACAAACAAAAAAGCAGGCCGGGGTGAACCGGGTCTGTAGGCGCACTGTAGGAGCCACTTCTGGTATCTTCGGGGTCGTGAACGACCGAAAAAAAGTTGCCATCATTGCCGGCGATGGGATCGGCAAGGAAGTGATTCCCGAGGCCGTGCGCGCCATGCAGGCCTCCGGCGCCGCCGCGCGCTTCACGTCTTTCGATTGGGGTGCGGACCGCTATCTCTCCGCCAAAACCACTGTTCCTAACGACGGATTCGCGATGCTGGGGCGCGAATTCGATGCGATTCTTGTCGGGGCCTTTGGCGATCCGCGAGTACCATCGAACATCCACGCGAAAGAGATCCTACTGGGCATGCGCTTCAAAATGGATCTGTATGCCAATGTGCGCCCGGTTCGCCTATTGGATGCGGCACTGTGTCCGCTCAAGGGAATCGAGCCGAAGGATGTGGATTTTGTGGTGATGCGAGAGAACACCGAAGGGGTTTACGGGGATTTGGGCGGTGTCTTCAAGCAGGGAACGACCGATGAGGTCGCAATCCAGGAGGACGTGAACACGCGCAAGGGGGTCGAGCGCATCGTTCGCTACGCGTTTGAGTTTTGCGCGAAGAACTCGAAGGCGGACGGTTCTCCGCGGCGGCACGTTTTGATGTGCGACAAGTCCAACGCGATGACCCATGCCGGCGGGTTGTGGCAACGGGTTTTCAAGGAGGTGGGCGCGGAGTATCCGCAGATCGAGAAGCAGCACATGTATGTGGACGCGCTCGCCATGCAGATGGCGCGCGACCCTCGTGGCCTCGACGTGATCGTCACCAACAACATGTTCGGCGACATTCTGACGGACCTCGCCGCAGCGCTCCAGGGCGGCTTGGGGATGGCGGCGAGTGGCAACATCCATCCCGGCAAGACGTCAATGTTCGAACCGGTCCACGGATCGGCGCCTCCGCTGGCAGGAAAGAACGTGGCCAATCCCTTGGGGGCGATTCTTACAGCCGCGATGATGCTGGCGCATCTCGGAATGACGTGCGAAGCCGAGAAAATCGAAGCCGCGGTGCTCGCGGCGGTGCGCGAGAAGAAAACGACGTCGGATATTGGCGGGACGTTGGGGACGCGCGAGGTGGGGCAGTGGGTGGCGGAGCGAGTGGCTGGCTCGACCTAAGCATCGCTTTGGAGTAAACATCGGCCACCTTATGGCCCGTGGCACGGACCAAGCTCGGTGACGGTATAAACTCGATCTAATGCCTCTCGAAGATTCCACACTCCGATTCTTAGGCAAAACGCTCCACGCGTTCTTAGCGAAAACTCTCTGCGCGGCTTACTTTTTCATTTTGTTGGGCGGCGTGGCGTTGACGCAGCGGCCGCCGAACGCCCAGTTCCTCACTTCGGGCGATCTGAATGTCGTGGTTTCGCAACAGGGCGAGGCGACACAGGGTACGCCGGAGCAAAACCCGGACAAACAGTCGCGAAGCCAAGACAACTCCGCCTCGACCGAGGAGAAGCCCCTTTCTCCGCAGTCGGCAAAGGCACTGTTTCGCTCCGTGGACGAACTGCTCAAGTTCGCCAGCGACGATACCGGAATGCCGGTGAAGCATGAGGTCAAGCGCAAGCTGACCAGCCGCAAGGAAGTGGAGTCATATCTGGAAAAGGGCATGCGCGACGACCAGGACGCGAAACGGCTGGAGCGCTCCTCGGAGGTGCTGAAGAAGTTTGGGCTGATTCCCCGCGATTTTCAGTTGGGGCCGTTTCTGGTGACCATGCTCAAGGAGCAGGTCGCGGGATACTACGATCCGAAGAAGAAAACGGTCAACATTCTCAACTGGGTCGACGCCGATCAGCAAAAGCCCGTGCTGGCGCATGAGTTGACGCACGCGCTGCAGGACCAATCCTACGACATGCAGAAGTGGATGAAGGAAGCGGAGACCGAAGGCGACAAGAAGAACGATCCGACGCCGGCCGATATCGACACCGACGAAGAGTCGGATGCGCGCGAAGCCGTCGTTGAGGGGCAGGCGATGGTGGTGATGATGGATTACACGCTGGCTTCGACGGGGAAAAAGCTCGTCGATATGCCGCAGATCGGCGACGCCATGAAACAGGGAATGCTCGATGGACCGGATTCGCCGACATTTCGCAACGCCCCAATTTTTCTGCGGGAGGAACTGACCTTCCCTTACCGCTACGGGATGGACTTCACGCTCGCTCTGGAGAAAGCGGGCGGCCCGGAGTTGGGTTTCGCCGGGCCTTTTCGCGATCCCCCGAAAACAACGCGCGAAATCATGGAGCCTGAGACCTACCTCTCGCACGAGAAACTGGAGCCGGTGAAGCGGCTCGACTTCAAGACGGATTTCGAGCACTACGACACATTCGATATCGGCGCCATCGGCGAGTTCGATGTGGACGTGCTCGTGGAGCAATACGCCGGTGCAAAAGAAGCCGAAGCCCTTTATCCGTCGTGGCGCGGCGGGTACTACTTTGCCGGGCGCGCAAAGGGTGTGAAGTCTGGGCCCCTGGGGGTGCTTTATGTCTCGCGCTGGGCCACGCCGGAAAAAGCGGCCGAGTTTGCCGCGGTTTATGCCAGGTCGCTCGCCGAGCGCTATCAGAAGCGGGACGCCCTGGGCGCCGACGGCAAGGTTGCCGATGACGCCCCGCCGGTGGACTCCTGGAAGACGCTGCGCGGACGCCATGCCTGGATGACCGAAGAAGGCGCGGTGGTAATCGAAGTCCGCGGAGACGCCGTGCTGGTCAGCGAAAGTTTGGACGACGAAACCACGAAGCGCACAGAGACGGATTTCTGGGGAGGAGAGGTACAAAGTCAAGAATCAGAAGTCAAAAGTCAAAATTCGAATTGAAGTTGGGTTTGTTGCGTTGGAGAACTCTCCTAGCGGACCCATTTACTGACGAACCGCCAACAGCTTCCACCTTTCCAAGTTTCACTTCTTCATTTTGCCTTTTGACTTTTGCCTTTCCAGAAGTTGCCCTCCTGTATAATTTTTCGTTTTGCAATGATTTTCAGCCCGGCGGCTCAACGCAGGAGCACATTTGGCACAGGCAGAAATAGGCATTATTGGCGGCAGTGGTTTGTACCACATGCCTGGCTTTAAGGATGCGCATGAGGTCCGGCTCGAAACCCCTTTTGGGCATCCTTCTGACGCTTACGTCTTAGGGACGCTCGAGGGGCGCGAGGTCGCGTTTCTCGCCCGCCACGCTCGCGGTCACAAGATTCTGCCCAGCGAATTGAATTTCCGCGCCAATATTCACGGCTTCAAGCAGCTCGGCGCGGAGCGCATCGTTTCTGTCTCGGCCGTTGGCTCGCTCAAGGAAGAGCATCACCCGCTCGACTTTGTCATCCCCGACCAGTTCATCGACCGCACCCGGCACCGTGTCGACACGTTTTTCGGCAACGGCGTCGTGGCCCACATCGGCTTTGGCGATCCCGTATGCGGTGAGCTGACGCGGGTGGTGCGCGACGCCTGCAAGGTCGCGGGCGTCAACGGTAAGCTCGGCGGAACTTACGTTTGCATGGAAGGCCCCCAGTTTTCCACCAAGGCAGAATCGAATATCTACCGTAGCTGGGGCGCCGACGTGATCGGCATGACCAACCTGCAGGAGGCCAAACTCGCCCGCGAAGGTGAGATCTGCTATGTGACCATTGCCATGGTGACCGACTATGACTGCTGGCACCCCCAGCACGACGCGGTTACGGTAGAGCAGATTATTTCTGTGCTGACAAAAAACGCGGAGAACGCGGCCAAGGTTGTGAAGGCAACCGTCGCGGCCATGCCCAGAACGCGGTCGTGCAAGTGCGGCTCGGCGCTGAATTACGCAATCCTGACGGACCGGGCCTCAATTCCGCCGGAGACAAAGGAAAAACTAAAGCTGATTTTAGATAAGTATGTCTGAATAGGTACGTTTGGGTAGGTACGACTGACACGGGTCGGTTCGGTGGTACGCGGTCGGAAGCACCTGCTCCAGGATTGATCACGAAGAAGTCAGCAACCTAACCAGGACGAGTGAGAACTGAAAAACGGAGAACTCAGAACTGGGAACTGGTTTTTGGAGACTCATGAGCATACTTGTTGTAGGTTCGGTTGCCTTCGACACGATTGCTACGCCGTCCGGGACCGTGAAAGACATCCTGGGCGGGGCGGCAACTTACTTCTCGCTGGCCGCGAGCTATTTCACCGATGTTCGCGTGGTTGCTGTCGTAGGAGAGGATTTTCTGCCCGAACATGAAGCTGTGCTGAAGAAGCGTGGAGTGGACACGCGCGGCATCGGGCGCTCCGCCGGCAAGACGTTTCGCTGGGGCGGACAGTATCTCGACAATTTGAACGAGGCCAAAACCGACTTCACCGAGCTGAACGTCTTCGAGAAATTTCAGCCGCGCATTCCCAGAGAATATCTGGATACGCCATTTCTCTTTCTGGCCAATATTCATCCCTCTTTGCAGACCGCAGTCCGGCTTGAAATGGATGGAGTGCGCCTGACCGGCGGCGACACCATGAATTTTTGGATCAAGGGTACGCCCAAGGAGTTGGCGGAAACGCTAAAGCTGGTGAATGTGCTGCTCATCAACGATACGGAAACAAGGATGCTCGCGGGCGAGAAGAACCTTCTGCGAGCGGCCAACAAAGTTCTGGCCCTGGGCCCGAAGGCGCTGGTGGTCAAGCACGGAGAGTATGGCGCCACGATCTTTTTCCGCGAGGACGCGTTTGGGGCCGGCTCCCACCCGTTTCGAGCGCCCGCCTTGCCGATCGACGAAGTGAAAGATCCAACGGGGGCGGGCGATTCGTTTGCCGGTGGATTCATGGGATATATCGCCTCGCAGGGAGAAGTAAGCCGGGAAGTGCTGAAGCGGGCGCTGTTCTACGGCGGCGTCATGGGTTCCTTCGCGGTGGAGCGCTTCGGGACGGAGCGTCTGCAAAACCTGACGCGGGACGAAATCGAAGGGCGTTTCCAGGTCTTTCGCCAGCTCACGCATCTGGATTAAGGCTGCTACCGCCCGCTTCGTGGTGCTCCGAACGGTGCGAAATCCAGGAGGAACTAGCCAAGCCGGCTTCCATTAGAACCGATCTAAACAGGACTGACTGGTGTTTCCGGGCTCGCAGTTGTCTATCCTCGAATCATGACCGCGCAGACCAAGAGCGCTGAAGTGCGAAGGCCGTCCGTGCAGTATATGCCTCGCATTGGTGCGCTGGCGTCCTGGATTTCGATGGGCTCGTTTTTCTACTTCCTCAGCCGCGGCGAACTCCTCATGCACGGCGACGCAACCGCGCACATCAACATCGCCCGCCGCGTGGTCGATTCGCTATACCCAGGGCCGCTGCAACTGGGAACGGTGTGGCTGCCGCTGCCTCATCTGCTGATGCTTCCCTTTGTCTGGATCGATAAGCTCTGGCAGAGCGGAATCGCGGGATCGATCCCCTCGATGGTTGCCTACGTGTTCGCCGTGCTCGGCGTTTTCCGACTTGCATGCGCAATCTTGCAGTCGAATGAGCGCGCGGGGAGCGCTGCCGGCGGTACGACGATGTCACACGCCACGGCTGGCGGTTTGTTTGCCGCGTTTGTTTACGGTGCCAACCCCAACCTGCTCTACATGCAGGCGACCGCGCTCACGGAAACGCTTTATCTGGCCTTCTTTATTTGGGCGATGGTCTTTTTTTCGGACTTCCTCAACTCACTGGGAAATGAAGACGTTGGCCCGAAGCTGGAACGACGGTCCCTGCGCAAATGTGCGTGGTGCGTGGCGGCAGCCGAGCTCACCCGTTATGACGGCTGGTCTCTGGCCGGGGCCATCGGTTTGTTTGTTTTGATCGTTGCCTTGGCGAGGGGCAGGAATCGCATCCGGCGCCGGAGAGTTGCGCTGTTCCTGGTGGGAATCGTCATCGCTCCGCTTTTGTGGTTGGCCTACAACTTTGCTGTCTACGGCAGCGCTTTGGAGTTTGCCAATGGGCCTTACTCTGCGATGGGGATCGAGACGCGGGTCGCCGCCCCGAATCCCTCGGCTGGCGACCTGTGGTCCGCGGTCTCATATTTCTTGAAGTCGGCGCAGCTCACGCTGGCGGTCGGAAACTGGGGACGCCTCTGGCTGCTCGCGGCCCTTGCCGCGACGGCGATCCTGGCCTGCAAGCTGACGCGCCAAACCGCGGTGGTAGTTCTGCTATGGCTGCCTGTCGTTTTCTATGGTCTTTCGATCGCCTACGGTGCCGTGCCGTTGCACGTTCCCGTGTGGTGGCCGTTTGCGATTTTCAATCAGCGTTTCGGGTTGGAGTTGCTCCCGTTATTTGCGATTTCGGCAGGAGTCGTGTTGGCGAGCGTTTTAACTTCCTTTCTTTCGGCTCACCTCTGGAAAGTCGTGTCCGTCGCGGCGGCGCTCGTCGTCGCGAGCTATGCGTTTGTCTGGCTTGCCAAGCCTCTTTGCTGGCAGGAAGCGCGCAACAACTGGCAGATGAGGCGCGGCTTGGACACCGCAGTCGGGCTGGCCCTCCGCGACCTGCCGCCGCAGTCGGTGTTCCTCATGGATATCGACGAACATGTCGGCATCATGGAGCGCGACGGGATCCCCTTGCGCCGCGTGGTGAATAACGAAGATCACCGACAGTGGGTTCGGCCGAGCGATCCGCAAGGCGTGTGGGAGCGCGCGCTGGCCAATCCCGCACAATACGTCAATTACGTCATCGCATTCGAGGGCGACTTAGTCGAGAAGGGCGTGAACCGCCAGGGGCTCACCTTGCTCCAGGTGATCCATTCCACCGGCCAGGCGCCAGCGCGCATCTACCAGACCTCGCGCCCCATGAATCAATCGCGATAACCGTTTTGTGAAAGCTTCCCCGAGCGCGCCCGGAGCGCGATGATAGAATCCGCCCGAGGCACGCTTTCGGGAGCAATTCTCCAGCTGCTATAGAGCGAAACCGGAAAACGGGAAGGGCACGACTTCAGTCGTGTCGTAAGCGCCACACGGTAACGCGGCTTTAGCCGCTGAGGGCCGACGCTCTGCATCAACCGAGAAATGCTCGCCCTGCTCTCCTCGGATCATGACCCTCGAGCACACGCGCATTCCGTTTACGAAAGCTTCCGCTTGCGGCAACGATTTCCTGATTGTGCCGGCGAGCGCGGCGAGAGGCCGCCTTGAGGAATTGACTCGCCGCCTCTGCGATCGCCACAACGGGATCGGGGCCGATGGCGTCGAGTGGTTGTTCGACGATGCCGAAGCGGATGGTATGGTGCGGCTGTTCAACGCCGACGGCTCCGAGGCAGAGATCTCGGGCAACGGCACTCGCTGCGTCGCCGCGGAGATCTGTTCGCGAACCGGGAAGCAGGAAGTGGCAATTCGCACCGGAGCGGGCTTGAAGACGTGCCGCTTGATCTCGAGGCAGGAACCGACCTTTGAGTTCGAAGCGGACATGGGTCAGGCGATTGTCGGCCAGCCCTTGGAGATCGTGGTCGCCAGTGCAGCAAAGCCGAGACGCGTCGCAGGAATACGGATCTCGATGGGCAATCCGCATTTCGTGACGCTGGTGGAAACTTTCCCCGAGGAGTGGCAGCGCGAGGCGGCAGTGATCCAGGCGCAGCCACAGTTTCCCCAAGGAACAAACGTGGAGTATGAGGTGGTGCGAGGGCCGCACGAGATCGAGATTCGCCTGTTCGAGCGCGGCGTCGGAGAAACGCAGTCGTCGGGCACCGGATCGTGCGCTTCAGCCGTGGCAGCGATTTCGAGCGGCCGCGTGACTTCGCCAGTGAGCGTAATCGCTCCGGGCGGAACGCAAACCGTGCGCTGGGAAGACCAGGTTTATCTCCGCGGCCCCGCGACAATCATTTGCCGGGGAGAAGCATTCATTTAGGATCGGTTTGAATGGCAAAGCCTTCTCAGAAACACCGAACCAAACCGCCAGCATTGCGTCCGGGCGATAAAGTCGGAATCGTCGCGCCTGCCTCGAATATCAAACGCGAGCTGCTGGAGGCGGGATGCGATGGCCTTCGCGCGGCAGGATACGAACCGGTCTATTCGGAATCCATCCTCAATCGCGATCTGTACTTTGCCGGATCGGTGGAGCGCCGCGCCCGCGAGCTGGAAGAAATGTTTGCCCGCGACGACGTACCCGCAATCATTTGCGCGCGCGGCGGGTATGGCGCGAACTACCTGTTGCAGGCACTCGACACGAAGAAGATCGCCAGGCATCCCAAGATCTTTGTCGGCTACAGCGACATCACCAGTCTGCTGACCTGGTTCGCCGACAAAGCCAATTTTGTGACGTTTCACGGGCCCATGGTGACGAAGGATTTTGCCGTGCCGGACGGCGTCGATTTCGCCTCGTGGCGCAGTGTGGTCGGCGGTGAAGCTGGCTGGGAGATCGGCGTGGAGTCGGGCGCCAAACCGCTGGTGGCTGGCAAAGCCGAGGGAATCCTTTATGGTGGTTGCCTCTCGCTGCTCGTCGCGGCGATGGGCACACCTTATGACATTCACACGGCCGACACGATCCTCTTCCTCGAAGACGTTGCAGCCAAGCCCTTTCAGATTGACCGCATGCTGATGCAGATGAAACTTGGAGGCAAGTTGAACGGCGTTCGGGGAATCATCTTCGGCGAGATGATGGATTGCCGCCAAAGCACCGACCAGGATTACACGTTGGAGCAAGTAGCTCTGCGCGTGATTGGCGATCTGGGCATTCCAGTGGCTTATGGGCTGCGCTCTGGCCACGTCTCGCGCGCTAACATCACACTGCCGTTTGGCGTGCGCGCGCGGTTGGAGGTTGGCAACGATGTGCGGCTCGGCGTACTGGAAGCAGCGACGGAAAAGAGATAGGGGGAAGGGAACTGCGAAGGTTGAAAAGATGCAGATGAGAAGATTGAAGATATACGGACGATACGAATGAGCGCAAATCCCAAGCACATTCACCTCGTCGGCATCTGCGGGACTGCGATGGCGTCGCTCGCGGGCATGCTGCGCGAGCGCGGCCACCGTGTTACGGGTTCCGATGCAGCGGCCTATCCGCCGATGTCGACGTTTCTGGAATCGCTGGGCATTGCCGTGGCCCAGCCGTTTTCCGAAGGCAACGTCGCTCCGCGACCCGATCTCGTCGTGGTGGGCAATGCCATTTCGCGCGGTAATCCGGAACTGGAGCGTGTGCTTGACGATCGCATTCCGTTCTGCTCCCTGCCGCAGATTCTGCACGATGAATTCCTGGTCGGAAAGGAAGTGCTGGTCGTCGCGGGCACGCATGGCAAGACCACCACAACCTCGATGCTCGCCTGGATTTTCGAGACGGCCGGATTGCAGCCGTCGTTCCTCATTGGCGGCATTGCCGAGAACTTCGGCAGCAGCTTTGGCCTAGGCGCGGGCAAGCACTTCATCCTCGAAGGCGACGAGTACGACACCGCTTTCTTCGACAAGGGCCCGAAGTTCCTCCACTACTTTCCCGACGCCGCCATTCTCACCTCAGTCGAGTTCGATCACGCCGACATCTACAAAGACCTCGACGCCGTCGAAACCTCATTCAAGCGCCTGGTGAATCTCGTTCCGCGTCGCGGGCGCATCGTCGGGTTCGATGGCGGCGGACTGGAAAGCGGCGCGAATCTGGACCGATGCCTGGCTAAGGCATTCTGTCCCGTCGAGCGTTACGGCGCTTCGAGTGGCGCTGCCTGGCGGATCGCCAACTTGAAGCTGGGTGCTGACCGAACTACTTGGACCGTTCTGCACAAGGGCGCAAGCTGGGCCGACCTCGAATTCGCGCTCGGCGGCGAATACAACGTGTGGAACGCGACGGCCGCAGCCGCGCTCGCCACAGCTTGCGGGGTTCCCAAAGACGCAATCATCACTGGGCTGGCGACCTTCCGCAGTGTGAAGCGGCGCCTGGAAGTGAAAGCCGAAGTTAACGGCATCACCATCATCGACGACTTCGCGCATCATCCCACGGCGATCGAGCAGACAATTCGCGCGCTGCGCGCGCGCTACCAAGGCCGCAGGCTTTGGGTGGTGCTCGAGCCGCGTTCGAACACCATGCGCCGCAACGTGCTGCAGGACGCTCTGGCTCGCAGCCTGGCG
>Ga0187781_10000245_pt1 | contig 38719 bp, 39 predicted proteins | sample 0715_SJ02_MP02_2_FD_132447 | JGI IMG/M metagenome (GOLD analysis project Ga0187781, IMG submission 132447) | Tropical peat soil microbial communities from peatlands in Department of Meta, Colombia - 0715_SJ02_MP02_20_MG | ecosystem: Environmental > Terrestrial > Soil > Wetlands > Peat | place... | reverse complement strand
TCCCAAACAAACCGAATTCGCTGGTCCATCACACTGCTCGCTTTCCAGGGCATCCTGCTGTTCTACACGCCCTGTCCACTCGCAGTGTCAGGAATGTCCCCGGTCCAATCTGTCAGGCATGTCCCCGGTCTGCACCGTCGGAATTACAAAGCTCGAAGGCTGCGTCACCCGCCCTTCCGAACCAGCGTGTCCGTATCCTGCAGTGAAATGACCCCGGAAAAAGGGACCCTAATTTTCGTTCAGTCCATCGGGCGAATGTGTGTGGAGCCTAAGTTTCCAACTCGATTCAAGTTGAATTACATCATTCGCTTCCATGTCTGGCGGTAGCGTCTGTAGGATGCTGAAGCGGAAATTCTCAGGAGCTCGATTGCGGAGCAACGCATTCCCTCCGTGTCCCGATGCGGCGTAACTCTGCCACCTTCCGAGCAGGTTGTCATCCCCATAAGCTGAACCGACATAGCCCTTCCTGTCTGAAGCGTCGAAAATGTAATAGATGCCCCGCCACTGAGAGAGGGCTGACTGCCAGCGCATCGGAAGAACACTAAGTTCGTCCCATGTAAAGACGATGCGATTCCATTCCAAGCGTGGAACTAAAATGCTTTCGTCCAAAATCGCAAATATAGGAAAAGTGTTTTTGTGGGCTCGACGCCACCAGGATATCTCAGGCGGCGGCCAGCCCATGACAAGCTTCCCTTTCCAAGACGCACAGATCTCCGTCACCACAAGGTCGAACCAAAGGATGGATGCCCGACCACTTTTTTCGGTTAAGCCTTTCATCCCGAACTTCTTCTTCATTTCAACGTAAGCCGGGACTTTCCAGAATTCCTCGAACGTTAGGGATTTGGAGCCACGTATTTCATATAGAGCGATGAATACCGCTTTGCCGGGCTGATGCCCAATGAAAGATGCGACATAATCGGAGCCTGTCATCGCCTTCTCGACTTTTTCTGTCTGAGTCTGCTGGTAGGCGTTGAACATATCCGGCTTCTCCGCAGCTAGCCACGGAAGAACCTTGTTAAGTTCAGGTTCTGGGGGCCGATGCCTGAGCACCAAGACTTTCTCAGGGTCGATGGCATTCTTCCTAAGCAGGTCGTTCAGTTCTATAGGTTGGCTTTCCCTTACGACGATTTCGTTGACCATTGGAATTCCTAGCTACCATCCAAGCGGGCCATCGTCCATCTGAACGCTTATGCAGCGGCATTCGTCGAAACGCCACCAAACCACCTTTATAAAGGGGTAGTGCTCGAACGACGATACTCCTATGTATGCCTATTGTATTCTTGGGCCTCTACGCGCACGAGGGACTTTCCCCTCGACAAGTCAAAGTAGTAGCAGAACTCCGTTTCATGTCGTTGGTCAGAAATATCGTCATACCTTACGACTCCGACATAGGAGAGTCTTTTCTTACCTTGCCAAACAAGGTCGAACTCCCCCGTCCCGAGGTCAAGATTCAAATTGAGGTTGGTAATGACCCACGGCGCTATGTTCGGGACGAGATATTTACTACAGGCAATGGTACGGTCAAATATGTAAGCCTCGCGTCCCTCAGGGATATTGAAGTTGACGGGAGACAGTTTTGGGGCCAAGGAATAATTTCTTATTTTTGCTACTGTCCTGCCGCAATTTGTAACTTCTATCCGATACATAGCCGGCCCAGTCTGTACAACGTAAACATCCACCCACGCCCGTTCGATCCGAACAGAGGCATCTGCACTGTCCTTTGCAGCTTCTGCGGCTTTCTCACTGGCTTCCGCCTGTCTCTCCAAGACGCTGGTTTGTTTCTGTATTGCTGCAACGCTATCTGCCGCAGCCTTGGCCGCTCGCCTAGTCTCCCAAGCTTGCCAGCAAATGAAAACAGCCGTGATGCTAGCCACCAAGATAAGTATCCATTGTGCAGCCCCATCTCCATTCACGCAGGTTAGTATATCTCTCCAACATCGAACCGAGGAGCGCCGCGTGGCGGGTGGCGCAGCCTCGAGGGCGGTCCGAGGCGCATCGAACCGGGCCTTCATTCGCCTGTCCGCCGCCTGCCTGCCCGCAGGTAGGCCGGCCCGCCACCTGCTTCGCGATTCCCACCACGCCGTTGAAAAAATTCACGAAATATTTCCACACGAGGTAGTAGATCGCGGCCACGACGCAAACGCCCGCTCCGATGGCACCGTAAGGCAAGTGAACCCAGCCGAAGTAGAGCACTTCGCTCGGGCCGAGCGCGATCACTCCCGGAGCGCTCCCGCCTCCGCTAAAGCTACGGCGCGACAGGTCCGACTGCGCGGTGAGGCTGTCCCGCAAGGGCGTCCGGGACGCACACGACGCGCTTCGGCGCGACAGGTCCGCCTACGCGATGAGGCTGCTACGGCGCGACAGGCAGGAGATACGGCCTATTTTAGGAAGGCTTTTGATTCGACGTGGTAGCGGTAGAGCTTGAGGCCGGACATACGTTTGACCCAGGTGAAGGTTTCCTGTGCGGCGCCGCCGGTAAAGGTCGAATTGAAGGAGACGACAACGAACGTTCCGCCAGTGGTGGCGTTTACATGCACGCTCCCCATACTTTCAGAGGTGGCGTCGCCCAGCTTTGTGTGGACGGCGCGCAGAAATTCGATGAACTCATCGTGTCCCGACTTGCTGACTGCCGGGTCGGCTTCCTCGACAATTTTTTCGAATTCGCCGTTGTTGAGTTGCTCGTGGAAATGATGGACGGCTGCCTTTGATTGCTTGGCCCCTTGATAAAGTCCGGAACCACACTGCCACATCAAGTAGGCAACAAACACGCCGGATACCAGCAGCGTCCATTTCCAGAAAATCACCTTGGACCGCTTGGCGGGGATGCTGAGCGGCGAATTTGGTTCGGGGGTTGGCGGCAGGATGGTGTTCATGTGCCGAGCACTGTTAGCCCCGTGCGCGCGCAACCATTGATGGTCGTATGCACAATCAATGTCTGCTGTGGGCGCATCATACCACTGAGATAGTTACCTCCGAGGAGATTACTTTTGAAGTGATACCAACTCGCTACGCCGACGGCGCAAGCAGCGCGGAATGTAAGGAAGGAAGATCGGCCTGCGCAGCAAATCGCCATTCAGGACCCGCCTACGCCAAGGCTACGGCGGGCAGGCAGGATAAACGAGACGCCGGCGCTACGAGGAGACTATTTACAAGAAAGGGTGGGTCACCCGCCTTTTTCATTCGGAGCTGCAAGCCCATATCGGATTGCGGCTTCAAGCGTATCGATGTTTATATCCTTGAGACATTTAAACCGGATGCAATATCCGGTCACGCTCGCCTGGCCTAGCTTCTTTCCGTACGTTTTGGCTAAGTACTTCTTATCTTTGAGACCGAGAATATAGACAGAGATTCCGGTTTTGTTTGCGCTCACACCAATTTGAAAAGACTCTCTGCTTTCTCCATTGGCATATTTTGTCGTGTGAAATCCATATCCGATCGTAGGGTTGGAAACAGTATGATTTTTGCTGTCTTTCCCATCGAAGAACCATAATTTGCATTCGGGCGACACTTGAAGTGTGAGCCGATGCAACTCTCGCAGGTCACTGCGTTTTGGTTCCGGTTGGCTGGTAATATACTTCGTGATTTGTTCTTGTACGTTCATAGGTTCTGCTCCCCGGTTGCGCGCACGAGATTATACCTGCCTGCGGCAGGCAGGTGACGCTCCGCTCGCCGGCTGGAATTTCGTGGAACGCGGCGGCACCTTGATGGTGGGGCAGGAAAATGAAAAAACTTATCTCATTAATGGCCGCGAAGTTGATGCTGCAATCCTCAGGGGTTAAAACCCCTGAGATTTCTGCCATTTATCGGCACGGCTGAAGAGCCTGCGGAAATGGTGCCAAACCACTTTCCTCAGGGGCTGAAGCGCACTGACAAGATGGCGGTTATGTCGGAGCTGAAGCTCCGACCCCCTAGCGGAGGGAGTTTTTCCGCAAACTGTGAAGCCGTGCCCTGACGCAAATCATTTGTGAGATGACTTCAAGCAAAAAGAGGCGGAGCAAGAAGCGCTGGATTGCAACGGTTAAAACCGTTTCGACTTATCCGCCGGCTGGACTGTTCAAAAAGAGTGCGCGGACAATCGCGCGCACGCTCGCGTCGCCGGAGGTCTCGCCGAAGGGGCCGGTTTCCGGGATGCGCATGCTCAACTTTTTTATCAACCGGGCCGGGCGCGGATTGAGCCCTTCGCGCCGCGCTGAACTCGAGAAAGCAAAATCCCTCCTGTCCAAAATCATCGCAAAATCCAATGCGCGCGGGGGGTGAGGCTGCGCCCGCGGCCCCAATATCGTGTCATGCGAAAACTGATCGAGGTGCAAGAAGCTACGGAGCTGATGAACGAAGCTCTGGACTGGTCGTTATTCACCTGGCTGTTTCAGAAATCCAGGGTGCGGGAAACGGCCGATTGCGCGAAAGCCGCGTTGGACCACGCGGAACGAGCAGTGAAGGCGCGCTGGAGCGGTGAAGCCAAGGCGGCCTACCAGAACCTGACGGGAAAACGAGCGAACCCTTCGCGCAAACGTCAAACCGACTCGAAGCCGGCAAAAACCGTGGACGCAGAGGTGCTGGTTCTCATCGAGCAGGTGGTTGACGCGGACACTGTGGCTGAGCGAGCGAGAATCGACGCCGAAGACACTTTTGACGAAGCAGACAGATTGTCCGACGTCCCCATGGCCCGGGAAGGATGCAGAATAGCCATTCGTTCCTGGAGCCTGCGGGAGAAAGCGATCCGCAAGGCGGAAATCGTGGCGGAGCAATCGCCTGCGACAAGAGCTTCGTAATCCCCGCGGCGCGGGCGGAAGTGTGTTGGCTCGTGCGGCGAGACTCGAGCGCTCAGCGGGAATCGGGAAGTGAATAGTCGAATTCGTAGGAGTGTTTTCCGTTGGTGATGATGACGTTCAATTTGCCGGTGAGACCCTCGAGCTGGCCGGTGCCGGAATCGGGGACCACGGTGATGGAGAGCTCAGTGGCTCCGCGAGTGAGAGTGCCGCTGTGCTGGAGGACGAAGCTTCCGGCGCGGCCGCCGAGAGTTCCGGTGACACGCTCGATGGCGACGTAGGCGCCGGAGCCTTTGGCATCCGGCCCGTCAGCGAGCATCTCGCCTTTGCCGGTGGCTTCGAGGTCGCCGTGAAATTGCTTGTCGAAGGAAAAGCGCGCGAGGGCGGGGCCTTCGGCTTTTTCTCCTTGGCTCTGCGGAATAAGCTTCACTTCAAATGTACCGGCGGCGTGAGAGGTCATGGGTGATCCTTTTGGCGCGGCGGAAGGCTGCGAATTATTTTGGGCGGAGGACGGGAAGACAAGGAGAAGTGCGAACGCAAAGGCGACAGGAAATCGAGCGGCGGCGGTGATTGCAGTTTTCATTTCGGCTCCGTGGCTTGCCGCGTCATTTTACATCTCCTTACCGTGAGATTGGAGGTGAGCGGGAAGGACCCCGGGACAGGCCGGGAGGCCTGTCCTACGGAAGCGGGAGATGGGAGGTGAGGCGGAAGGACCCGGGACAGGCCGGGAGGCCTGTCCTACGGAAGCGGAATCATTTGGCGCGGAGAAGGATTTCGCCGTGGGCGACGACTTGTTCGTTGATCGAGAGGCGGTATTTGTAGGAGCCGGGAGAGAGGCCGGGGCGGAGAGCGCCGCTCATGAGACGGACTCCGGACGGGGCCTGGAAGATATTGGAAGAAAACGGAGAGCGCTGGGGATCGAACTCGATTTTGATGTTGCCGGAGTTGGAAAACCAGACGACTTGCTCGCCGGGATCGAGCGCGAGCACTTCGGGGAGAACTCCGACGAGGACAAGTTTTTCCGCCACGCGAATTGACCCCTTAAAAATCCAGCCATGGACTTGCCCTGTCCAGCCCAAGTCGTGCGGCCTCAGGGGCTGAAGCCCAGTGAGAAACCGAGTTTTCACGTCGGAGCTGAAGCTCCGACCCCCTACTGACGCGTGAACATAGCATAGTCGCGCGGGATTTAGACAGCGGGGCCGGTGCGGACGGGAGCGCGCTTGCGGAGAACTTCCTGGACTGATTCGCGGAGGCGCGCGAGGGTGAAAGGCTTGGGCAGAACCAGGATGGCGTCGAGATCGGCGCCATAGCGGTCGGCGTCGGCAAGATTGCCGGTCATGAGAATGAAACGATCGGCGAGATCGGGAAATTGCTTGCGGATCAGGCTGTAAACTTCGAATCCGTTGCGGCCGGGCATCTTCAAATCGCACAGGACCGCATCAATATTCTCCCGGGCAAGCGCGGCGGTTGCCTGCTCGGAGTCCTGAAGCGTGGTAACGCGGCAGCCGAGCGGCTCGAGAGCTTCGGTGATCATCTCGAGAATGTCCGCTTCGTCGTCGATGACGAGCAGATGGCGCTCGTGGCATAGTCCCGCCTTTTTTTCGGGCTGAACTGGAGCCGGCACCGGCGCTTCCACGGGCTTTTGCACCGACATCGAGGGCGATTCCACGGGCGCAAGCGGCAGCGTGGCGCGGAAAGTGGATCCTTTGCCCCGCTCGCTTTCCACTTCAATCGTGCCGTTGTGCTGCTGGACGATGCCGTGAGAGACGCTGAGGCCGAGCCCGGTGCCTTTGCCCACGGTCTTGGTGGTGAAGAACGGGTCGAAGATGTGCTCGATGCCTGCGGCTCGATGCCCGTGCCATTGTCCTTGACGGACAACCAAGCGACTGCCCCTTCGGCGCCGCAGGCGAGCCAAATATTGCCGCGTTCGCGGCACTCTTTGATGGCCTGCTCGGAGTTGAGCGCGAGATTCATCACGACTTGCAGGAGCTGGTCGGGATCGCCCAGGATCCAGACGGGATCGGCGGGGAAGGAGACGTGAAGCGAGATGTTATTGGAGCGGAGCTGATAGTCACGGAACTCCACGAAGCGCGAAAGGACGCGGCGAAGATCAATCCGGCTGCGGCGCTGGGGCGCGCGGCGCGCGAAAGCGGAGAGATTGGCCACCAGGCCGCGCAAGCGCAGAGCTTCTTCCCGGATGGCACGCAGCGGCCCCTGGAGTTCAGGTTTTGATTCCACGCGGCCGATTGCGACTTCGCTGAAGCCCAGGATGGAAGTGAGCGGATTATTGATCTCGTGAGCGACGCCGGAAACCAACTCGCCGAGCGAGGCGAGCTTGCCGGCTTGCAGAAGCTCCTTCTGCACCAATTCGAGGCTGGCGGTGCGCTCGCGGACCTTGGTTTCGAGCGAGTCGCGCATCTCGCGCAGCTCCAGGGCCATTTGGAGAAATGCACGCGTGAGCGAGCCAAGTTCAAGGCTTTCGGGGATCTCACCGCATACGTTCAAATTGCCGCGCCGGACCTCCGCCACCATGTGGCGCAAATGTTCGAGGTGGCGCCATAGATGATCTTTATGAGCGTGGCGAAACCAGACGGAGATTCCCACTGCAATAACGGCGAATCCGATGAGTAAGGCCGCCATTCCGGTGGCGAAAAATTTTCTTTCAGCTGTGAGGGCTTGGAAGCGCTTGATTTCGGTGTCCTCCAGGCGATGCAGGCCCCGTTCGATTTCTCCGGTGATATGATTCACTTCCCATAATTGCCTGTCATCATCCTTTGCGTTGTGTGGTCCCGCCATCAGGTGCGCCGTGAGGGATTGGAAACTCTCTTCGAAGCGTCGCAGGTCGTCCACCAGAATGCGATCTTCTTGAGGGAACGGAAATGCCGCGAAGCGGTCAACCGATTCTGTTAGTTCGCGGGATTCCTCCTTGAATGCTGAGGAACGCTCCTTCGTATTACGGAAATAGCCTTCCCAGAAAGCAAGCGCCATGGCTTCGTGGCTGGCGTGAAGTTGCGAGCTCAGCGCTAGGGTCGTGTGCAACTGAGTGAGCGAAAGCTCGAGGCGGCGATCAAAGGTTTGGTTCCAGTAGAGGACGACGGAAATCAGTAGAAGCGCCAGTGCGGAAGAGGCTGCCTGCATCATCCGAAACCGGCGCTCGACCGAATACGGCTTTGGCGATGCGCGTGGAGGCCGCGCGGAGGTGTTGCGGTCCGCGTGAAGTGTCGACGCACTCATTCCTGCGGTACGCTCGCACTTCGGTGCCCAAAAGGGTCGAAGCAACCCTTGTGTTTTGAGTGAGTTGAAGATGGTCCTGGAATTCGAGGGCGCTGGAGGCACCGGGAACGGAACAGCCTGTGCCAGGATGGTGCCACACAGCGGAGAAAAGCCGGCCGAGTGGAACTCGTGCGAGCCGTGGCTTTACTGCTTCGCGATTTCGGCTACCGCTGCAACGATATGGCGCGCCGAGATCCCGAATTTGTCCACCAATTCCTCCGGCTTGCCGGAGTGAGGCATTCCGGTAACAGCGAGCAGCCGCGAACGGCTCGGAGCCGCGCACGCCTCTCCCAAAGCGGCCAGAACCGCTTCACCCAGGCCGCCTTCCGGCCAGTGGTCTTCGACAGTGATGAGGCGTCCCTGGGTGGCGCGAATCTGCGCCGCCAGTGCGGCGCCATCAATCGGCTTCACGCAATAGAGATCGATCACGCGGACGGCCGTGCCCTGCGCTTTCAATTGATCGGCGGCTTTCAACGCTTCATGCAGCGTAATCCCGCCGCCGACGACAGTGGCGCTGTCCTGGGCGCTCTGGCGGAGAACCTTGAAACCGGGGATGGGGAATTTTTCTTCGGCGGTGTAAAGAACGGGCGTCTTTGGCCGGGAAGTGCGCAGATACGTGATCCCATTGCGGCGCACCAGAGTTTCAGTGAGCCGCTCGGCGGAAACGGCGTCCGAAGGGTAGAGAACCGCGGAGCCGCTCACGGCGCGGAACATGGCGATATCCTCGAGCGCCATCTGCGATGGGCCGTCCTCTCCGATCGATACGCCGCAGTGCGAACCGCAAAGGCCGAGATTGGCGCGGCTGATGGACGCCATGCGGACTTCATCGAAAGCGCGCGACTGGAAGCACGCGAAAGTGTCCACGACGGCCGACTTGTTTCGCGCGGCCAGGCCCACCGCGACGCTGATCAGATTTTGCTCGGCGATATAGCCCTGGTAAAAGCGGTCGGGATAAGCGTCGAGGAAGAGCTCGGAGAAAGTGGAGTTGTCCACGTCGCCTGACATCACCACAAGGTGCGGGTTCACGGCGCCGAGCCGCTTGAGTGCGTTGCCGTAAGCCTCGCGCGTGGCCACGCTCGCTCCCGCCGGATATGCAGGAGAGGCAGGAGCGGGGAAATCGGCGCGCCTGGGAAGGGACGTGCGGCGATAGGATTTTCCCGGATCGGGCGGGACGTCGATTGGCGGGCCGAGTTCGATGAGCGCCTGGGCAAGCATGTCTTTCGGCAGAGGCTTGCCGTGCCAACCCTGTTTCCCTGCAACCTGGCTGAAGCCGTGCCCCTTCTCGGTTCGCGCAAGGATTGCCTGCGGGCGGCCTTTAGTGGCCTTGGCGCGATCGAGCGCCGCGAGAACGGCAGCGACGTCGTGGCCGTCAATCACTTCCGTGGCCCAGCCCTGGGCCTCGAATTTGCGGCGATACACGTCCATATCGTGCTGGTACATCGTGGGCTGGCTCTGGCCGAGAGCGTTGATATCGCCGATGGCGGTGAGATTTTCGAGCTTGTAGTAGCCGGCGAAAGCGGCGGCCTCCCACACTTGCCCCTCAGCCATTTCGCCGTCGCCGAGCAGCACATAGACGCGCGTGGGGCTCTTGTCGAGTCTTGCGCCGATGGCGAGGCCTGCGCCCACCGAAAGCCCCTGGCCAAGTGAGCCCGTGGCGGCGTCCACGCCTGGGATTTCGGGCGTGGGATGGCCTTCCAGCTCGCTTGAAAATTGGCGGAGCGTCATCAGCCGGGATTCGGGGAAGACGCCCGCTTCGGCGAGCGCGGCATATAACACCGGAGCGGCGTGGCCTTTAGAAAGCACGAAGCGGTCGTCATCCGGGGAATTCGGATTCTTGGGGTCGAATCTCATGGCGTAAAAATAGAGGCCGGCCATGATGTCTGCGGCCGACATGCACGACGTGGGATGGCCGGACCCTGCCGCAGTGGTCGCCATCATCGAGAGGACTCGCAGGCGCCGTGCCTTTTCCTTAATGGCGCTGATAGTGGAAGCCGAAGGCCCTGCGGGGGAAGTGACGCTCATGAGAGCTCCTTGGCAAGAATGGAGTGAGGGGCCATTCTACCCGTTTTGGGAATTCTCTGCGAGGCGCATCATTTGATCCTGGCCTCGCTCGAAGCGATCAAAGACGAATTGATTTTCGCGCCGCGGAAACGTAGAGTTCCCCACAAACCGGCGAGGTGAGTATGGATGCGATTTCGATCACCGTAAACGGGAAAGAGCATTCGGTGGAGGTGAGCCCGGATACTCCGCTGCTGTGGGTTCTGCGCGACACGATCGGATTGACCGGAACGAAATTTGGCTGCGGGATGGCGCTCTGCGGCGCTTGCACTGTGCACATTGATGGCGAGCCGGCGCGCTCCTGCACTACGAGAATCTCGGCAGTCGCGGGGCGAAAAATAACGACGATCGAAGGACTCTCCGCCGGCGGCCGACACCCCGTTCAGCTTGCCTGGCAAAGCGCGCAGGTGCCGCAGTGCGGGTATTGCCAGGCGGGGATGATCATGACGAGCGCCGCTCTGCTCGCAAAAAACTCCTCTCCTACGGATGCGGATATCGACGAGGCGCTCGGGGGCCACATCTGCCGCTGCGGGACGTATCAGCGCATTCGCGCGGCGATTCATCAAGCCGCCAGCCAGCCCTCCGAGCGGAAGTCCGGAGCAGGGGAGCCGCGATGAGCGCGCCAGCAAAAGATTTAGCGCGATCCACACGGCGCGAATTTCTGAAAACCGGAGCAGCCGGAGCCGCAGCCCTCGTGATCGGATTTTATGTCCCCTCGGAAGGCGAAGGCGCGGCGGCGAAATCCTTTGCTCCGAACGCTTACGTCCAAATCAAACCGAGCGGCGAAATTCGCCTTGTGATTGCGCGCTCGGAAATGGGCCAGGGGCCGCGCACTTCGCTGGCCATGATTCTTGCCGAAGAACTCGACGCCGATTGGTCGCGAGTAAAAGTCCAGCAGGCCGACCTCGATCCAAAATATGGAGACATGACCACCGGCGGAAGCTTCAGCGTGCGGTCGTCGTGGGGCCCGTTGCGCCAAGCCGGCGCGAGCGCGCGAAGCATGCTGATTACGGCTGCGGCCAACAGTTGGAGTGTTCCGCCCGGCGAATGCACCACGCGCCATAGCGCAGTCCACCACGCGGCGAGCAAGCGCCAACTTTCCTATGGCGAACTGGCGGAGAAAGCCGCTGCCCTCCCCGTTCCGAAGGATGCGCCGCTCAAGAAGACAAACGAGTACCGCATGCTGGGCAAAAAAGAAGATCGCGTCGATGGCCATCCGATCGTGGTCGGCGAAGCGCACTACGGGATCGACACGCGGCTTCCGGGAATGCTCTACGCCGCGGTGACGCGTCCTCCCACGTTCGGCGGACGCCTGAAAAGTTTCGATGCCGCGCCGGCGCTGTCGGTCGCCGGCGTGCGGAAGGTGGTGGAAGTTCGGGCCGTGGAATTGCCGCCGCTGTTTGGCGAGGAGCGCAAACCCAATTCGGGCCACCAGCATTATTTGTGGGGCGGCGTGGCGATCGTGGCAGACTCCACGTGGCAAGCCATCGCCGGCTGCCGCGCGGTGAAAGCCGAGTGGGACCAGGGGCCGGGCGCTTCCGAATCCACCGAGGAGCAGCGGGCTCAATGCGCCGCAATGGTGAAGGGGTCCGGAAAAGAACTCCGGAAAATTGGCGACCCGGAAGGAACATTCGCAAGCGCGGCGAAAAAGATCGAAGCGGAATATGAATTGCCCTTCGTGGCCCACGCCAGCATGGAGCCGATGAACTGCACTGCCTGGGTGCGCGAAGGGAAATGCGAGGTTTGGGCTCCCGTGCAAAATCCCGGGGCGATGGCGACGGCAATCGCGACCGCGCTCGGGATTCCCTCCTCCACGATTACGATCCACATCACGCTTCTGGGCGGCGGCTTCGGCAGGCGATTGAACATCGATTACGGCGTAGAAGCGGCGCTGATTTCACGCGCGGCGGGCGCGCCGGTGAAAGTCGCTTGGACGCGCGAAGACGACATGCGCCACGACTACTACCGCCCGATGAGCCACCATCGTTTGCGGGCCGGATTGGATGCGCAGAACCAGATCACGGCATGGCTGCACCATGTGGCCGCGCCGACGACGGACGGATTTTACGTCGGGGGCGACCTACCCGATATGGGAGGCACCGAGCTCGCCGGCGTGGGGCTCCCGAACGGGACGGTGCCGAATTATCTGCTGGAGCAGAGCTTTCTGCACACCGCGGTGCCGCGAGGATATTGGCGCTCGGTGGACGTGTTCTGGAACCACTTCGCGGTGCAGAGTTTCATCGATGAAGTTGCCGCCGCTTCCGGAGCTGACCCGCTCGAATTGCGGCGGCGGCTCATCGATACGAAGCAACCGCCCGCAGCCGGCGGCGATGAATCGAAGCCTGTGGACGTGAAGCGGCTTCGAGCCGTGATGGATCTGGCGGCGGAGAGGTCGGGATGGGCCGCGCCGCTTGAGGCGCGCCGTGGGCGCGGCATCGCCTCTCTTTTCGGCTGGGATAGCTACATCGCGAACGTCGCCGAGGCGACCGTGGCGAAAGACGGAAGCATTCGTGTTGACCGGATCGTAACTGCCATTGACTGCGGGCAAGTAATCAATCCGGACATGATTCGAGCCCAGATGGAAGGCGGGATCGTGTGGGGGCTCACGGCGGCGTTTTATAGCCAGATTACGGTTGAAAACGGCCAGCCCCAGCAATTCAACTTCAACGATTATCCCGTGCTTCGGATCGCCGACATGCCCCGCGTGGAAGTGCACATCATCCCGAGCCACGAATCGCCGGGCGGAGTGGGCGAGCCGACAGTTCCCTGCGTGGCGCCGGCTGTGGCCAACGCCATCTTCGCAGCCACGGGAAAGCGGCTGCGGCGATTGCCGTTCCAAACACAGGAACTGGCGCAGAGCTAGCGCCTGAAGAGCCGGCTTTCCGGCCATCATCATTTCCTCGAAGACTCCGGGCAACTCTCTCCGCGCGCGAAACGGAATTTCGAATGTCTACTCTGCTTCGTGCGCAGAGCGTTGTATAGCGGAACGGCAAGATGTACATTACGGCGCGTCTGGGCAACCCCAAGTGATTTTTGATTCGCGAAGTGAGGAGCTGACAATGAAGCGATATGTATGCCCCCTTTTAGCTGTGTCCCTGGTGTGTCTCCTGGGGCCGAGTGGTTGTGGCAAAGGGGAGACCCGGCAGGGATTTCACATCGGCGTGATCACTTCGCTCACGGGAAGCACGGCCGCTTTTGGCCAGGCGCACAAAAACGGCTACGCGGTCGCGCTCGCGGACGTGAACGCGAAAGGCGGCGTGCTCGGCAAGCAGGTGGTGCTCGATTATTACGACGACCAGAGCAAGCCTGACCAGGCGGTGCAGGGCGTCTCGAAGCTGGTGGATCAAAACCACGTATCCATGATTCTCGGGGCGTATTCGAGCGAAAACACGCGCGCGATCGTGCCGGTCGTAACGCAAAAGCAAGTGGTGCTGTTGATGCCCACCGCGACGGCCGACAACGTGATGGAAACCGGGTCGCCCTGGGCGTTTCGGATTTGCGCCGGGTCGGGAGCCTATGCGGCCACCACGCTGGATTTTCTGGAGCACAACGGCGCGCCGAAAACGATTGCGATCGTTTACGAAAACACGAATTTCGGACAGTCGAATGAAAAATCGATGCTGGACGCGGCCAAGGCGGCCGGTCTCGATGTGGCCGATACGGAGGCCTATCAGGCGAGCTCGCCGGATTACAAAGCCCTGCTCCAGCGAGTGAAATCGAAGAATCCCGAAGCCGTTTACTTCGCTTCCTATCTCCTCGACGCCAGCACTCTCATGCGGCAAGCCGAGCAAGTGGGGCTGAACCCGAAGTATTACACTTCTGCGGGCACAGGATTTGCGGCCGCCGAATTTCCCACCACAGATAAGGGCGCGGGAAAAAATGCGGAGTACACGTTTTCGGTGTCGCAATGGCTGCCTACGGCGAGATGGAACGGTTCGAAGGAATTCGACGAGGCGTTTTTCAAGAACACCGGCGCTCATCCCGCCTATCACGCCATGGAAGCGTATGCGGCGTTGATCACCGCGGCAGCCGCAATCAACGCGGCCAAGTCCGCAGACGCCACGGCGATCCGAAACTCTCTCCGGCAGATCGATTTGCCGGACACGCCGTTCGGCCCGGTGAAGTTTGACGCGCAAGGGCAGAACCAGCATCCGGTCCTGATCACGCAGGTTCTCGAAGGGCAATACAAAGTAGTGTGGCCAACCGGCGCTGCGGAAGCAAAGGCCGTAATTCCCACGCCGCCCTGGAACAAGCGCTAGCCGGATTCCGCCATCGCGCGCGCTTGCGTGTGACCGGACTGGGATTTTGAAACAAGGGAGTGCGGATTGGACGCATTTTTTTCCGCGCTGCAAGCCATTCTAAACGGCCTCTTGACCGGAGCGCTTTACGCGCTGGTGGGCATGGGCATGGCGCTGATTTTCGGCGTGATGCGCATCGTCAACTTCGCCCACGGCACCTTCCTGATGCTGGGGATGTACGCCACGTACTACATTTTCGAAAAGACGGGCCTGAATCCCTATTTCGGATTCGTGCTCGCGAGCGCTTTTCTATTTTGCCTGGGCTATTTGATTTATCGCGGCCTCATCCAGCACATGCCGGTGCATTCGGACTTCATGCAGATACTGCTCACGCTGGGCCTGGCGCTGATTTTTACAGACACGATTCAACTGACGTTCGGAGCGGACTATCACCAGCTCAATCTGCCGCTGCTGGCGAAAAACGTCCACCTGGGGCCGCAGATTTCATTGAATGCGCCGTGGCTGGTGTCGTTCGGCCTGGCGGTGGTGCTGGGAAGCGGGATGTACTGGTTCGTGATGCACACGAGAATCGGCCGCGCCGCGCGGGCGATTGCGCAGAATCGTTACGCGTCGCCGCTTGTGGGCATCAATGTCCATGCCGTACAGGCGGTTTCCTTTGGCCTGGGTGTTGCCGGCGCAGGAATTGCCGGCGGGTTGTTGCTCCCTGTTTTTTACATTTATCCGACGGTCGGCGATCAATTCACTTTGAAAGCTTTCGTCATGGTCGTCCTCGGGGGAATGGGCTCGATTCAAGGAGCGGCGGTCGCGGGGCTCGTCCTGGGCGTGGTGGAAAGCCTCACGAGTCTTTATTGGGGCAACGAATGGGCGCTGGCTGTGGATTTCGTGATTTTCCTGCTGGTCCTTTCGTTGAGGCCGGCGGGAATTTTCGGGAGCCAGCGCGTATGACGCGCTCGAAAAGTTTGATTGCGGCGGGATTGTTTGCGGTGTGTCTGCTGGTTCCGCTGGTTGTGCGCGCCGACTACAACCTGCAAGTGCTGTTTCGCGTTTTCCTCTTCGCGGCTTTGGGGCTGGCTTGGAATCTCGTAGGAGGCTACGCGGGCCAGCTTTCTCTGGGGCACGCGGCGTATTTCGGGTCCGGCGCTTATGCGATGGCGCTGCTTCCTCCTCTCGGAGTTTCGCTATGGCTCGCACTGTTCCTGGGAATCATACTGGCCATGGCATTTGCCGCGCTGATCGGAGGCGTCTCGTTCCGATTGCGCGGGCCGTATTTCGCCCTGGCGACCATCGCCTTCGCGGAAGTCCTGCGCCTGCTGGCAAAAAATCTTCCGAGCGTGACCGGTGGCGACGTGGGCATCCAGGTGCCGTCGCTTTTTGCTCATGCCATCAACCGGTCGTTTTATTTTGCCGCCGTTGTCCTGACGGCGATGGCGTTCAGCGTCACTGTTTGGGTGTCGCGATCGAAATTCGGCTACTACCTGATGGCGATTCGCGAAGACGAAGACACGGCCCTTTCCGTCGGCGTCAACACAGCGCGCACGAAGCTCAAGGCGCTTTTCCTGAGCGCCGGAATCACGGCTCTGGGCGGCGCGCTCTATGGCAGTCTTTTTCTCTTCATCGTTCCGGACCAGGTCCTTTCGCTCGATATTTCCAACGAAATCGCCATCGTGGCGATGCTCGGCGGCGCCGGGACAGTGCTGGGGCCGATTCTCGGCTCGATCATTCTGGAATCGGCTTCGGAGATTTTCAAAAACGTGTTTCATGAAGCCCACCTTCTCATTTACGGGCTTCTGCTGGTTGTCGTGGTGATGTTTTTGCCGGAAGGAATTGTGGGGACGGTGAATTCGTTGCTGGCGCGGCGGCGCGCCACTTCAGCCACAGCCGCAAAATCGCAGGCGCAACGCAATTCCGCCCCTTAGGCGAGGAATCTCATGGCTTTGCTGGAACTCCAGCGCGTGAGCAAAAAATTCGGCGGGCTCATCGCGGTGAATGACGTGTCCCTCGAGGTCGAGCGCGAAGAAGTGGCCTTTCTCGTGGGGCCCAATGGCGCAGGAAAAACCACCCTTTTCAATCTGATCGCAGGCATGCTGCACCCCGATCAAGGCGAAATTGTGTTCGAGGGAAGGGACATTTCGCACACGAGCGCCGACCGGGCTACGAAGCTCGGCATCGGCCGCACGTTTCAGCTTGTCAAGCCGTTGCGCAATCTGACCGTGCTCGAGAACGTGATGCTCGGAGCCTTCCTGCACACTTCCAGCACTGCCGTTGCCGCCCACGAAGCCGGACAGATTCTCAGGTTTCTTCAGATGGAAGATGTCGCGCATCTTCCGGCGCTGGGCATGCCGCAAGCAAAGCTCAAGCGGCTGGAAATCGCCCGCGCGCTTGCCACCAAGCCGCGGCTGATCCTGCTCGACGAAGTTGTCGCGGGGCTTTCCACGTCCGAGGCGCTCGTGCTGGCCGACTTGCTCGCGAGGCTGCGCGAATGGGGAATCTCCGCGATCGGCGGAGTCGAGCACGTGATGCAAGTGGTGATGCGGATTGCGGACCGCGTGCTGGTGCTTGACCACGGCACGATGATTGCCGAGGGCACGCCCGAGGAAGTGGTCCACATGCCGCGCGTGATCGAAGCGTATCTCGGGCCGAAGTACAAGGAATTCTCAAAATGACCGCGCCGCTGCTGGAGATGAAAAGCGTAACCGCTTTCTACAGGGATTTTCAGGCGCTCTTCGGCATCACCTTGAAGGTCCAGGCCGGCGAAATTGTCGCGCTTATCGGAGCCAATGGCGCGGGCAAGACGACCATTTTGCGCATTATTTCCGGACTCCTGCGCCCGAGCCAGGGGTCGCTGCAATTCGAAGGCGAGGATATCTCGAAGGTTCCGCCCCACCAGACCGTCGAACGCGGAATCAGCCACGTGCCTGAAGCCCGGCAGCTTTTCCCTCACATGAGCGTGGAAGAAAATCTCGCGCTGGGCGCTTACATTTCGCGCTGCCGCTCCAAGCAAAAGGAACTGATGGAGCAGCAGTTTGAATTTTTTCCCCGCTTGAAGGAGCGGCGCAAGCAAATGGCCGGCACGCTTTCCGGGGGCGAGCAGCAAATGGTGGCGATCGCACGCGCGCTGATGGCCCAGCCGACGCTGCTCCTGCTCGACGAGCCTTCGCTCGGCCTCGCGCCGAAAATTGCCGAGGAGGTTTTGGGGCGCGTTCAGGAAATCGGCCGGAGCGGCGTCACCGTTCTGCTCGTCGAACAAAACGTGGTGGACGGACTGAGCATTTCGGGCCGCAGCTATGTGGTGGAGAACGGCTCGATTACGCTCGAAGGAAGCTCCAAAGATTTGCTCGCCAACGAAAAGGTCCGCACGGCCTATCTGGGACTTTGACCGCTGCCTTCTAGCTCCCGTGAGCCAGCAATTCATCGGCCACCAGCGCGACCTGCACCATCTGCGCCACGTCGTGAACGCGCACGATGTGTGCGCCCTGCAAAATGCTCGCAGCCACGGTGGCGGCGGTTCCCCAGGCGCGCTCTTTTTCCGGCGCACCGCCGAGCGCGCGGCCGATGAACGTCTTGCGCGAAGTGCCGATCAGCAGCGGAAACTCAAGACGCGCGAGATCGGGCAGCCGGGCGATGAGCTCGAAATTCTGTTCGTAGCTTTTCCCAAAACCAATTCCCGGATCGATCACGATTCGCGATTTCGATATGCCGGTGCTCTCGGCCAGGGCTGAAGCTTTCTTGAGTCCGCTGATCACATCGCTCAGCGCGTTCTTCGCAAACGGCATTTTCTGCATCCGGCGCGGTTCTCCGCGCATGTGCATCAGGATGAGCGCCAGCTTTCGCCGCCGCACGGTTTCGGCAATACGCGGATCGTTTCGCAGCGCGGTGACGTCGTTGATGATATCGGCGCCTGCTTCCGCCGCAGCTTCCGCCACTTCGGATTTGCTCGTATCGATCGAAATCGGAATCTGAATCTTGCCGCGAATTTCATGGAGCACGGGCAGGACGCGGCGGATTTCTTCCTCGGCGGGAATCCCTTCGGACCCGGGGCGCGTCGATTCGCCGCCGATATCGAGAATGTGGGCGCCCTCGCGTTCGATTTCGAGCGCGCGTTCGACGGCCTTGTCTGGATCGAGAAAATCCCCGCCATCGGAGAAGCTGTCGGGCGTCACATTGAGCGCGCCCATTACAAGCGTTCGTTTGCCAAGCGTGAGGGTTCTTGACGGCAGCCGCAGCGTGAATTGTCTCCGCCGGAACATGGCCCGCTATTGAATCACGCTTCGCGCGAAATGCTACTGAGATCTGAGATCGCCTCGGAACAGATTTCTAGGGGAAATTGGGATCCCCCACCCAAGCAGGCAAGTTGTCTTGAGCAATGCCACTCCGCACGACCTGAAGCATCTCCTCGTTGAATGGAACTACTCCACAGGGTTCTTCTAAAATCGGGACGTCACCGCGCGGCTGGGGATTTTGATCAAACAGAATGATGACCGGGGATCCCGGCCTTACCTGGGATACGTCGTTGAGCGGCGCAATCGCGATGCTCTCCACAACCCCTAGGTTCTGTGTCGATCCGATCTCCCAAAACGCTGATCTTTTTAGAGGCGTGACCAAACGGACCTTCAAGAGACGGCAGCCCGCGCATTCACTGTCGGAGCGGTTACCTACGACGTCCACGATTGCCGCGTCTGCCGCGTCGCGGCTTAAGGTCGCAACACCTCGTGCGGTGCATGCGGCCACGGACTCCCCTCCAGGCCGCGCATCCATGGCCACCTGCGCCATCGCCGCCGGCATGATGTCGTCCTTGGTTCGGCAGGGCGACCACCGGGTGAGACAATCAAAATTAATCGTAGCGATTCGCCGCATGTCCTGAGGACTTATGTACGGCGTGTACTCGACCGTCAGCGCAACGCAGCCTGTACACCCACCCGGCCATCGAATTGCGTAGTCAGGGTGGGCGATTGTATAGACCAGACGGACTGCGTCAGCCCGTGGGACCGCCACAATCGCGGCGTCGAGACTGTATCCGGCATATCCTCCGTTGGCATTTACATATGGTGGCACGTCGGCATAGAACCAGAATGAGGCCTTCGAAACAATTCCGTCGGCCACCGAGATGGAAGCTTGAGTACCGGCAATCCGGCTCCCTGCGATTCGGTAGAGGGAAGCTACCCAGGCATCCCACCCAGCATGCGCGGGACTGATTCCCCAATCCAACAGTTTGATCAAGAAGCGGCACTGCTTTTGGCTGCATGGGCCATCGTAGGAGCTCCAATCACGCCAGCGAGCGTGGACTGCTTCGGCATCCGCGTACGTGCTTTGCCGCACCCGTAGGGATTGCATGTCGCCCAGAAGACGCTCAGCGCGACGCCGGAGAATGTGTTGTTCAATGTGGACAGCGGAAAGCAGCGAAAGGTATGCCACGACAAGTACAAACGCTATATACGTGAGGTAGCGGGTCCCGATGCGCAGGCTACCCATATTCGTATTAGACACCAAATGCACAAAGCTGTTCGGGCAAATAGGCGCTCTGCAGCGTAACTGCACTCATCGGAGGACAATATTAATTTAAGGCGCAGGAATGTAATACGCGGCGCGATGAATTACGCTCGCGGCAGGATGCCCGGCAACCTCGACGCGCAATTGGTGCCATCCCGGCTTGCCTGCAGAAGCGCGGCCGGCGGCAGGATAGTAGCCGAGCGTGTACTCCACGCCGATTCTCTGCGCGATCCGGCGGAAGACGTCGCCGAGCGATTCGGCTTCGCGCAAAAAATAAATTTGGCCGCCCGAACGCCGCACCAATTCCGCAAGATAAAGCGTGTAAGCCGGAATGTTCCATTCGCGAGCGGCCGGCGCGAGCAGAGTTTTGTCCCGATGCAATGCGAGCCATTCGGGCGTCATCGTCTTCGGACGATTCTCCGTCGATACGGCGAAAATTTGAATGTCGGCCGACGCGAGCCTTCGCACCACGTCGTCAAACGTGAGGCGGTTGTCCGGCGCGCCGGGGTGCGGGGAAGCGCTGGCAGGGTCGAGCGTAAGCCCGAGGCCGCTATCCTGGCCGTCGGTGAGCAGGATGATCGCTTTGCGTCCCTCACGGCTTCCAAGGAACACTTTCGCGGACGTGAGATAGACGGCCTGATAGATGTTCGAGCCTCCCACGTCGCCCAGCAACTCGCGCACGTCCACGCGGGCGACGGCGCGATTGATCAGCTCGTGATCGATTGAAAAGTCGAGCTGTTCGTAGGTGTGCGCGGAAAAATCCACCACGGCCACCTGGTCGGCGGGGGCAAGCCCCGCGATCAAAGCGCGAGCGGCGCGTTTCATCTCTTCGGAATCGCGCAGCACGCTTGGGCTTGCATCGATCACGAGCGCGATGCTCGCGGGCTCTACTGAAACATCGAAATAAGCGATGGACTGCTCGGCGCCGTCATCGTAAACGCGAAAATCGGCGCGCTTGAGTCCGCGGATCGCGGCGCCGCCGGCATCGTGGACGCTGCACGTGACCGGGACCATTTGCGTGGTCACGCGAATGGCTCCCGCCGCACCGCCCGGATCGCTCGCCGCAACCGGATTGAGCTCTCCCGTTGCCGGATCGCGATGCCATGTGACGCCAGCATCGAGTTGGCGCGGCTTCGGCAATTTGGACTTCTGGGCGAGGGCTGTGCCGGCGCAAGGGAACGTCAAAGCAGCCAACAGACAGGCGGTGCGAATAGAAAGCCTACAAACGATGGGCATCGGATGGAAAAAACTCAATCGAGATCGAAATCGCGAAGGGGCTTTTCGACGGGCGCGTCTTTGGCTTTCTTGAGCCCTTCGGCGAATTTTCGGGCGAGGACGTCTTCTTTCATTTTTTCCGCTTCCACCGAAGCGCGGAACTTCGCCTCCACGGCTTCCGTTTGCTCGCGCAGAAGTTTTGCAGTGTCGTCGAGGTCCACTGACGGAGGCGGCTTCGGGGGCGGAACGTGCGAAAGCACGACGCCGATCTCGCGATCGACGGTCAGCTTCGCCTGGCAGCAAGGGCAAGCCACCTGAAAGCTGCCGCTGGGCTTCTTCGCCATGCCGCTATCTTACGCCAATTTGTAATGCTGTGCGTAATCGCCGCGGATGCAGAATGAGGCGAAGGAAAACAAAAAAGGCGTCCTAGCGATTAGCCAGGACGCCTATAAAATTTTCCGAATCGAGCCGCGAATTATGCCGGCGCGGGCTTTTCGCCCTTGGCAAGGCCGGGGATCGGGCGCGGCTCGGGGCGCAGCGTGAGCTGCGGCTCTTTCGCCGGCACGGGCGGAGCTGCGGGAGGCGGCGGCGCGGGCTTTTCCGGCAGCGGCTTGCCTTCGATCAAGAGCTTCAGCTCGGTGGCGTCCAGCACCTCGCGGTCGAGCAGGGCTTGCGCCACGCGCTCGAGAGCATCGCGATGCGTTTCGAGGATGTTGCGCGCTTTCGTGTAGCCGTTCGTGACGATGTTGCGGACTTCCTCGTCGATCTTGATGGCCGTGTCTTCGGAATAGTCGCGGTGCTGCGCGATTTCGCGCCCGAGGAAGATCGCTTCTTCTTTCTTGCCGAACGTCAGCGGGCCGAGCGGGCTCATGCCCCACTCGCACACCATCTGCCGCGCGATTTCGGTGGCGCGTTCGATATCGTTGCCGGCGCCGGTGGTGAGGTGATTGAGGAAGATCTCTTCGGCCGCGCGGCCGCCCATCAAGACGGCGAGCTGCGATTCAAGGAACTCTTTCGTGTAGGTGTGCTTATCGTCGATGGGCAACTGCATGGTGACGCCCAGAGCCATGCCGCGTGGAATGATGGTCACTTTGTGGAGAGGATCCGCGCCGGGCGTCATGGCGGCAACCAGAGCGTGGCCGGCCTCGTGATAAGCCGTGTTGCGCTTCTCCTCTTCGGACAAAATCATGGACTTGCGCTCGACGCCCATCAGGACTTTGTCCTTGGACATCTCGAAATCCGCCATGGTGACGAATTTGCGGTTTTGCCGGGCGGCCCACAGCGCCGATTCGTTCACCAGGTTGGCGAGGTCCGCGCCGGAAAATCCGGGCGTGCCGCGCGCAATGACGGAAAGATCCACGTCTTCGGCCAGCGGCACTTTGCGAGTATGCACGCGCAGAATTTCTTCGCGGCCTTTCACGTCGGGCCGCGGCACCACCACGCGGCGGTCGAAACGGCCCGGGCGAAGCAGAGCCGGATCAAGCACGTCGGGGCGGTTCGTGGCAGCGATGAGGATCACGCCTTCATTCGATTCGAATCCGTCCATCTCGACAAGCAGCGCGTTCAAGGTCTGTTCGCGCTCGTCGTGCCCGCCGCCGAGGCCGGCGCCGCGATGGCGCCCCACGGCGTCAATTTCGTCGATGAAGATAATGCACGGCGCGTTCTTCTTTCCTTGCTCGAACAGGTCGCGCACGCGGCTTGCGCCGACGCCCACGAACATCTCCACAAAGTCCGAGCCCGAAATCGAGAAGAATGGAACGTTTGCTTCGCCGGCAATCGCCCGGGCGAGCAGGGTCTTGCCCGTTCCCGGAGGCCCGACGAGAAGCACGCCCTTGGGAATGCGCCCGCCGAGTTTCTGGAATTTCTGGGGGTCCTTCAGAAAGTCGATGATTTCGTACAGCTCCTCTTTCGGCTCGTCGATTCCGGCGACGTCTTTGAAGGTGGCTTTCTTCTGCTGGGCCGTGAGGAGCCGCGCGCGGGACTTTCCGAAGCTCAGCGCTTTATTTCCGCCTGCCTGCATCTGCTTCATCATGAAAATCCAGAATGCGATGAGCAGGATCAGGGGGGCGAAATTCACCATGAAGGTGAGCCAATCCGCGTTTTTCACTTCCTTGTAGTTGTAGCGGACGCCTTTTTCCTGGAGGGCTTTGGTGATATCGGGAATCGCGGTGTTGGCGACGATGACGCCCTTGAATTTTCCGTTGTCGGTGTACTCGCCCTGGAGTTCGGCGCTATTCGGCGAGAGATAAATCGTGACTTCCTTCACGCCGCCGCTTTGCACCTTGGCGACGAAGGCCGTGTACTGCGGCTCATCCTCGTGCGCCGATTGCCCGCCGGTGGAAGCCATCTTCCACAAAACGACCGCCAGCAAAATCATCAAGAGCCAAAACAAAATTGTCCGGACTGTGGAGTTCACCGTCTTACCTCGCCCTCTGGATCCTTGCCCCTTCTATGCTGCTTTTCCTGCTTGCCAGGTGCCGTCAATCCCACGTACGGCAGATTCCGATAGAGCCCGCGCCGCCCGCTCAGGCCATAACCCACCCAATATTTAGATGCGCCGGAGAAGCCGGTGTATGCTGGCTCCAAATTCACCTTGCGGGCTTCCCGCTTATCGATCAGCACGGCCAGCCGCAGCGAGCGCGGCCGCCCTTCTTCGAGCCGTTTCAGCAAAAAATCCTGCGTCACGCCGGTGCTGATCAGCGCGTCCACCACGAGCACGTGGCGCCCGCGCAGTTCCGGCGGCGCGCTGAAAAAAACTTCGCGGCGAAAATAGCCGCCCATCCGCACGTCGCGCAATTCCGCCCGGACGAAATGGCAAACCACCGGCCGCGAAATCTGGCGAATCAAATCGGCCGCGAACAAAAACGAATCTTCAAGCACCACCACCACGTCCAGCGTGCGGCCCGCGTAATCCTGCGAGATGGAGCGTCCCATCTGCCCCACTCGCTTGGCGAGCCGTTGCCGCGAGAACGCAACCTTCATCGGCGCTTCAGAGGCGGTCTTCCTCAATCACCACTCCGGCTCGCGTTCCCTCGCGGGCGCAGAACTCCTCGGCGGGGGGCATTCCCCGTGCCCAAATCACTCGCCCGTCACATTCGAGCACGGGCCAGCGCGCGCGCTCCCGGCTCGGAACCCGGCCAGCCAAAAACATCTCCTTCAGTTTCCGGGGCTGGCGACGTCCACGCGGCCGGTAGGCGTCGCCCGGCCTCCAGTTCCGCAAAATCAAAGGATTGCGGAGCAGGTCAGCGTCGAGGGCTTCGCCGTCGCTTTTAGTGTCGCGCTGTGTTCCGGGCCAGTCAATCACTTTCAGGCGGATGCAGCTCCCGAGTTCCGGAATGGAAACAGTGGCCGCGCCGCGGCGCGGAAGGCTCACAATGTATTGATACGCTTCCGCTTGAGACCAGGTTCCTCCGCTTTGGGTGGCCTCGCTCTCTGCAGCCGCTGCGGAAAAAATCAGGTCGCCGAACGCTCGCTCAACGCTAATTCCGCCGGGCAGCTCGATTCGATGGCCACTGGCGGATCGGGTAGCGAGGTGAATTACGTGTTCCACGTGCCGGGAGCTGAGCCCGCGGAGCTCTCCGCGCACCCCTTCATAAAGACGGCGAATCAACCGCTCGGTGAGGGCGCGAAACGCCGCCGGCACCGTCCCCTCGTCCGCGGCTTCCTTTTGAGACCTGGTCAGCGGCAAGGGGAAGAGCAGATCGTGAATCGCGATCTTCACCTCGCAAGGGCCTGATTTGGCGCAAGCTCGATAGCGATCTTCAACCAGCTCGTTCCAGAAGGTCTCCTCTTCCCGGGCGAATCGAGCGAGATCGCACAAGTGGCTCACGATCGCCGGGGAGAAATCGCGCTCGATCATAGGCAAGAGCTGCTCGCGGATTCGCGCACGCGTTCGGCTCAGGTCGCGGTTTGTGGAATCTTCCCGCCAGCTTTCTCCGCGAGAATTCAGGTATTCGCGCAGTTCCCTCCGCCGCACGCCAAGCAAAGGCCGCACCATCGCGCCTACAACCGGATGAATTCCGCCAAGACCGGTTGGCCCGGTTCCGCGGATCAGGTGGGCGATTAAAGTTTCCGCCTGATCATCCGCCGTGTGCGCTACGGCGACGCGCGTGGCTCGCCCCTCGTTCACCAGGCGCTGGAAGAAAGCGTACCGCAGCCGGCGCGACGCGTCCTCGAGATTCCAGCCGTGCTCGCGCGCGGCTGCCGCTACGTCCTGGTGCTCGAGCATGAATTCATGCCCGCTTCGTTGCGCAAGCTCGCGCACGAACTCGGCATCCGCGCTTGATTCCGCGCCCCGCAGCGAGTGATCGAAATGAGCGACACTCAACGTAATGCCGAGCTCGCCGCGCAAACTCTCGAGCAGCCGCAACAGCGCCACCGAATCCGCTCCGCCGGAGACCGCGACGGCCACACGATCTCCCGGAATCAGCGTCCGCGAGTCGCGGATGGCGGAAAGGACGTGTTGTTCCAATTGAGTGTGCATCGGCGCGTTCCGGCGGCCCGTGCACCAGGCTGCTTCTATGTTAGCAGCCGTGGAAACCGGGGTCGAGACGTGCTTTCATCGGCTTGACTTTGGCTGGGAATTGTGCGATTAAAGCCGGTCCGCGATTTGTTGCGAGAAGAGATCGCGGCTGTATGAGATGCGCCGGTCGAGCGCCACGGCCGCGAAATACGAGCAACTCCTCCGCTCCTGCTCCACCCACGCTGCCACGCTCGGGATCACGGGACGCGTCAGGCGCCCGACAAAGTAGAGCAAGCCGTAGTAAGTGCCTACGGCGCGAATCTCGGCCTGATCGTCCGCGCGCTCCGGGCACAGCCGCACCAATTGGAGCAGCCGGTCGAAATCGTCCGCGCCGACGTTTTCGTTTGCAATTCCCGTCACTTCGCGAACCCGGTCGGACAATTCAACCTTCCGGCTGGAAGCCAGAATCGAGCGGCAGTAAGAGACGAAGAACTGGAGGAAGGCCGCCAGCGAGATGACGCAAATGAGCGCAGCAATCATCGCGCCTTCACCGCCAATCGCGCGGTCGCCAGACGCGCTTCCTCCGGGACTTTCACAAACGTAAAGCCCCAGGCCAGGGGCAGCCAGAGTCCGATTACCGGAGGCACCCAACGCAGCACCGATGGCTGAAGCACGGGGAAGAGATTTCGCAACGCGTACGTCCCTGCGGTCGCGCTGAAATACACACCCAGCGCGAGGACAAGCTGGACGAGTCTGGTACGCGTCTCGCGCAGCTTCAGGATGGCGCCCCACAGCAGGTACGTCAGCACGACGCCGACAAAACGGAGATTCTGGTTTAGTTGCACGACGAACCGGCTCGTGAGGTGGTCGCGATTCTGATGGACCACAGCGTAGGAAAACAAGGCGGTCAAAGTGAGCAGCAGCACAGCTGCGCCGCGGATCTGCCGGCTCACGCCCATCTCTTCGAAAACCTGGAGATAGAAAGTGATGATGACCCAGAACATCAGAATCGTAAGAACGCTTTCGGAGTAGTAGTAGTAGTAAAAGTAGGTGCTTGAATTAAACCCGAAGTTCCGCAGGCAATAGTAGAGCCCCAAAGTTACCAGGGCATCGCACAAGAGATAGAAAAGTAAGGGAATATAGCGGGCGAAAGCTCTGCGGTGAATTGCGCACACCACCACCGCGATTTCCGCCAGGAAACCTACCAACCAGAGCGCATAATCAAGCGGACCAGGCATTCATCCTTATTTCTGAGGCCTGGCCCCCAATTGCCCCCGTTGCCGGGAGTTTTACCCCGTCACTACCAGGGAGACGGCGGCATGGGTGCCGTCGTCAACCAGGGTGAAGGAGGCATTGGAGCCGTGGTCGCTGTGAGCCACGGGGACGGCGGCATTGGGGCCGTCGTCATGGCCGAGATCGAGTGGGCCGTTAAAGCCTTCAGCCCCATCGCGCCCGTCAGGACGAGCAGCACCAAAACCACTACAACCAACCACCTAGACATGGGCCCCTCCGAGTAGGGAAACCACTACGCGGCGGAGTCTATAGGTGGTCCGCTGCCGTCAAGAGGAAAATTTTAGGGGTGTGTGTCCAAACGGTACACACCCCTTCCTCTTCGGCTCAGCAAGAGCCTCTTCGAATTGTCGGGCGCAGGGTACCCGGCCGGATCGCAGGCGGTCAATGTTACTTCGGTACTACGACGGGAGCGCTCGCTTTTTGTTCGCCCAGAAGAATTCGTCGGCGCTGTGTTTCGGTCCGGTACACTGGGCCGCGCTCGATTCGCAAGTCTTGACACTCAATCGAGGCAGACCGTAGCATCAATTGCAGCCGCTGTGCCGGCGTAGCTCAGTGGTAGAGCGAGGGTCTCATAATCCCTAGGCCGTGGGTTCGATTCCCCCCGCCGGCACCATTCCCGCTGTCATTGCCATATTTCCGAGAAAGTGTGGATTCCGCACTCGAGTTTTTTCCCTTCCCAGCGGCCGGAGCGAGGGTTGCCGGGGTCTGCGGGGAGCACGGTGCACGGCTCGCAACCGATGCTCAAATACCCGCGGTCATACTGGGGCAGGTAGGGCAGGCGATTCGCGCTCGTGTATTCCCACACGTCCGCCCAGGTCCAGTCGGCGAGAGGATTCACTTTCAGCACTTCGCGTCCTGAGGGCAGCCGGTGGCGTTCGGTCTTCCGCAGGTTCCTCCGCGTCGGCGACTGCTCGCGGCGGAGTCCCGTGAACCAGATCTTGTAGGCATCCAGCGCCCGCATCAGCGGCTCGACTTTGCGCAGTTGGCAGCACCGCGCGGGATCGTCCTGGTACAGCACGCCCAGCTCGGTCTCTTGTTGCCCGACTGATTTCACAGGCGTCAGGTTGACCAGATTCAAATTCCAATCCCGCGCCAGGCGATCGCGGAATTCGAGGGTTTCCGGGAAGTGATAACCTGTGTCCAAAAAAAGAACCGGAATTCGCGGAAGCCATTTTCGCAGCATGTGCAGTACGATGATCCCTTCCGCTTGAAAACTGCAGGTGATGCAGGCGGCCGAATTCGGCCGCGCTCTTAAAATTGCGCTGCCCACCTGTTCCGCGCCGCATTGCTCGAGTTCTTGCTGCTCCCCTTGCCGCTGGATTTGCATTTCGTTCATCGCTTTTCCCCGTGCTCCCCAGATTTGCGCGCAAAACAAAAAACCCACCGACCAGTTCATCTGGCGGTGGGCTTCAGTGCTGCTTCGCTGTTTCTAGTTTTCTAGATTGCGAGCCCCTCGGCGCCAGACAACACGAATGCGCAGCCGCAACAACAGCTTCGGCACTCGGTCGTCCAGTTGAGAGGCGTTGCCATCCGCAGTAGATTAGCAAGGAACTCGCCTGGAATGCAACCGCAGCACGCGCGAAGCTGGTTCCCGCGATGGACCAACAATTGACCCGGAACGGGAATTTCGGGCACAGTAATTCCGACCGTTAGCGAGGTGAATATGGCAACTCAGTGCTCGCATTTGGATCAGATCCGGCCCGTAAAGCCCGGCTCGAAAGGCTGCGAAGAGTGTCTAAAGATGGGTGACACCTGGGTCCATCTCCGCATGTGTCTTTCTTGCGGCCATGTGGGCTGCTGCGACTCCTCGAAAAACAAGCACGCCACCCGCCATTTTCACACTTTGAAGCACCCCATCATGCGTTCGATTGAGCCCGGCGAGTCATGGAAGTGGTGCTACATCGACGAGCTGGGCTGGGAATAGAAAGCGGCAGATGCGCGGCACTGTCCGGTCTGAGGCAAGCAGCATGACGCGAGCACTGATTGGCGCACTGGGGCTGATTCTAGCTCTTCTAGCCGTGGGTCCGGCTCGGGCGCAAAGCCCGGCGGAGGGCAGCCAGCGATTTGCGGAACTCGGCGACCTCCAGCTGCGCAGTGGCAGCGTGATTCATGATTTCCGCCTCGGCTACCGCACCCTGGGCAAGCTCAATGCGGACAAATCGAACGCCGTGCTCTGGCCGACATGGCTTGGCGGACGCACAGAAGATTTGCTGGGGTTCGTGGGGCCGGGCAAAGTGGTGGACAGCGGCAGGTATTTCGTGGTGCTGGTGGACTCGATCGGCAACGGCGTTACCTCGTCCCCCTCCAACAGCAGAACTCAGCGATGGATGAAGTTTCCCGAGTTCACGATTCGCGACATGGTCGAAGCGGAGCGGCGGCTCGCGACCGATACACTGCACCTGACGCACTTCAAGGCGGTGATGGGAGTTTCGATGGGAGGAATGCAGGCGTTTGAGTGGGCCGTGGCGTACCCGGATTTCATGGACGTGGCGATTCCGATGGCGGGGTCGCCGCAATCCACTTCCTACGACAAGCTGCAGTGGACCGCGATGATCGATGCAGTCGAACTCGATCCCGCGTGGAACAACGGCAACCCTACCGGATCGATGAAGCGCGGGCTCGAGGTGCTGCAAGAGATTGCGTCCATGAACCTGACGTCGCCGGAATACCGCGTGCAGGAAACGCCGCCGGAACAATTCGAGGCGTTTCTGGCGGAAACGCGAAGGGACGCAGACGGAGACGGCGGAACGGCGAGCGACGCGATCCGGCAGCGCCAGGCGATCATGGCGCTGGATATTCCGGGAGAGTTCGGCATTTCGATGGAGCAGGCGGCGAAGCGGGTGCGCGCGAAGATGCTGGTGATCGTGTCGCCCCAGGATCATCACGTGAATCCGATCCCCGCGGAAAAATTCGCGCAGGCCATCGGCGCGCCGGTCATCCTTCTAGATTCGCCGTGCGGGCACTTGGCGTTCACGTGCATCTCGGTCGGGCCGATCGTCGCGCAATTTCTGGCGGATCCCGCTTCCGTGCGCAGCATGACGCTGCACGATACGGTTCACTCCTCCGCCGACAAGCGCTAGCGCCCCGGCCCCGAATTCATCTCTTCTTCTCAGCCGTGTGCGATTCCGCTATCCTTGTCGGCTTATGCTGGACCTCGGATACGTGCGAGAGCACCTCGATGTGATCGAGAAAATGGCGCGCGACCGCGGCATCACCCTCGATCTCGCCCCCTTTCGCGAGATCGATGCGGAGCGGCGAAAGACCATCAAAGTGACCGAGGATCTCAAGGCCGCTCGAAACAAGACGAGCGACGAAATCGCCCGGCTGAAAAGATCTTCCGAGCAAATGAAAGCCGCGGACCCCGCGCAGTCCAAGGCCATGAAGGCGCAGGCAAACGCTTTGATCGACCAAATGAAAGGCGTCTCGGAAGACATCAAGCGCTTCGACGAGCGCATCTCCGACCTGGACGAGCGACTGAAGCAGTTTCTGCTGAGTGTGCCGAACATCCCGCACTCGAGCGTCCCGGTCGGAAAAGGCGCGGCAGACAACGTCGAAGTCCGGCGATGGGGCTCGCCGCCGAAATTCGATTTCACTCCGCGGCCGCATTGGGAAATCGGCGAAGCTGCGGGGATTCTCGATTTCGAAGCCGCCGTGAAAATGGCGGGCGCGCGCTTCGCGGTTTATAAGGGACTCGGGGCGCGGCTCGAGCGGGCGCTCGCGAATTTTTTTCTCGACCTGCACACGCGCGAGCACGGCTACACGGAAATTCTGCCGCCGTTTTTGGTCAATACCGCGTCGCTGACCGGCGTGGGCCAGCTCCCGAAATTTGCCGCCGATATGTTTCACATCGAAGGAACCGATTTCTGGCTCACGCCCACCAGCGAAGTGGAGCTCATGAGCCTGCATCGCGAAGAAACGCTCGATGGCGACGCGCTCCCACTTCGAGTCTGTGCGTGGACCGCATGCTTCCGCTCCGAGGCGGGGGCCGCAGGAAAAGACACGCGCGGAATCAAACGCCAGCACCAGTTTCAGAAAGTCGAGATGTTCAAATTCACGCGGCCGGAGCAAAGCTACGACGAGCTCGAATCGCTCGTGCGCAACGCCGAAGCCATCCTCCAGCGGCTTGGCCTTCATCACCGCGTCGTGCAGCTCTGCACTGCCGACATGGGATTCGCTTCCGCCAAAACTTATGACGTGGAAGTTTGGCTGCCTTCGTCGCGCGAGTTCATGGAGATTTCTTCTTGCTCGAATTGCGAGGCGTTTCAGGCGCGCCGCTCGGGCATCCGCTTCAAGCCAAAGAGTGGAAAAAGTGAATTCCTGCACACGTTGAATGGTTCAGGACTGGCCGTGGGGCGCACCTGGATCGCCATCGTTGAAAATTATCAGCAAGCCGACGGGTCGATCCTGATCCCCGAAGCCCTCCGGCCCTACATGGGCGTGGAAAGAATCGGAAAATAGAAAACCGAAACTCGAAATTCGAAATTCGAAAACCGACATCCTGGCGCCAGCCGTGTTCCACTGGGGCCGCTTTCTCTCGTAGGGGCACGGCATGCCGTGCCCGCTTCTGCCAAAGCACTTCCTCGACCTTCTGAATCACTTCTTCGAGTTTCGAATTTCGATTTTCGAATTACGAGACAGGGCCGACGAACACTTTGGGCCCGGTTGGTTGGGGCATGCCGCCGGCGGGCTCGAGCGTCACGGCGAAGGCCTTTGCAGTGACACCCGCAGGAACTTTCGTCATCCAGTGAGCTTCATCGCTGGTGGCGGGATTGAACACGCCGGCGCTGATGGGAGCGCCCTCCATTGGAACAACCCATAGTTGGTAGCTCTTGTCCGAAGGCGGCGGGTCGATCCAGCCGTCGTACATCAGCTCGCCCATCTTTGCGTTGTACATCACGCTCACGGCTCCCTTCGGCATTCCGGGCATCGGCTCGAGCGAAACGGTGACCGTGTCTTTGGCGCTGAGGAGGTGCGCAAGGTGGCCGTTCTCCTCAATTTGCCTCTGCTGCCTCTGGACACTCGCCCGCAAACCCTCCAGTTGCTTGCCCAGGCGGACGTTCTGAACCCAGAGAAGACCCGCGGTCACCAGCAGGGCCGCGAATGCCGGCGCGAAGAACCAGTCCCATCGCCGCGCCGCAGGCGAGCCGCCGGGGCGTGTGTCTCTCGCGCCCCGCGCAGGAAGGGTCTCGGAGCGGCTCGGCGCCGCGCTTGTGGCGCCCGCACGAATCTGCCGCAGCAATTGCTCCCGCGCTTGCACTGAGGGTGGGACAAGCGGCGCGGAAAGTCCGAGCGCTGCGATGCGTCCCTGCGCTTCGGCGAGCTTGCGCTTGCAATCGGCGCACGAAAGCAGGTGCGATTCGACCGCGGCTTTCTCGTCCGCATCGAGCGCGCCGAGAGCGTAGAGATCGAAATCTTCTTCGCGAGTGATGTGCCCGTTCATGGCTGCAAATTCCGCTTCAAAGTTTCCACGGCCGAGCGCAACCGCGTCTTCACCGTGCCGAGCGGATCGCCCGTTCGCTGCGCGATTTCGCTGTGCGTCATGCCTTCGAAATATGCAAGCTCGATCGCGGTGCGCTGCTCGGCCGGCAGATCTCCGAGCGCGCGCGTCACTTTTTCCATCAATTGCCGCTGCGCCACGGCGCTTTCGAGATTGAACGGGAGCACGACCGTGTTTTCGAGGATTTCATCGCCCGCCGCGGGATTTCTGCGCCGCAACCGCGAGATCGCGCGGTTGCGCGCGATTACCAGCAGCCACCCCGGCAGCGAGCCGCGGGCCGGATCATATTGCGCGGCTGTCCGCCAGAGCTGGTAGAAAATGTCCTGCAAAATTTCCTCCGCCGCCTGCGTATCGCGCAGGATCCGGTTCAGCACGGACGATAGCATCGCTGCGTAGCGGTCATACAGCGCCGCCAAAGCCGATTCGTCGCGCGCGACGATTCGCTCGATGAGCGCCGCGTTCGTGGGCGTCAACTGCGCTCCCGTCTCCGAGTTCACGAGGTTCAGGTGGCTCCATTCATCAGGTACGCGAAATCCGCAATCTCCGGATTGTCGGCTCTCCGGAAACGCGGCCTTCGCGGGACGGCCGAGGACGAATCCGCGCAGAGTAACTCGCCGGGATGCACGGGGTCAACGGCGTTGCGCGAGGCCTCATGGCCGGGGGGCGTTCGGCAGAGGGCGGAATTGACCTGTCCGGGCTAATCTCAGCTAAGTCTTGTATTGTGAATATGTTGCAGACTCTTTGCTTGGATACTCGGCTTGAATCGCCGTTCCGGACCGGAACGGCAGGCTTTCGCTGATCCGTAGTTTTGATTGACTTCCGTGCGGGCTTGAATAAACTTCGACTCGCGCCAGACTCACGGCGCCAGCAGGGCCCAACCTTATCCGCTAAACGAAGGCAAGCGCGGCTTTCGTCACGCCAGGAGGAATGAACGATGGCCACCATTGCCAAAGCCGCTCCCCAGCCAATGCCGCGCATTGCCCCGCGCGAAGATCTGAATCCCTACCGCATTTCGCAAATCCAGTTCGATATCGCCGCGGAGTATTTGAAGCTCGATCCGGGGCTCCGCCAGATCCTGCGCACGCCGAAGCGCATCATGGAAGTGTCCGTGCCGACGAAGATGGACAACGGACAGGTGAAAGTTTTCACCGGCTATCGCGTGCAGCACAATATCGCGCGCGGTCCGGCCAAGGGCGGCATTCGATATCACCCCGCTGTGACGCTCGACGAAGTTCGCGCGCTCGCGGCGTGGATGACCTGGAAGACCGCCACCGTCAACATTCCGTACGGCGGCGGCAAGGGCGGCATCATTTGCGATCCCAAGCGCATGAGCAAGCCCGAGCTCGAGCGCATGACGCGGCGGTACGCCTCGGAAATTCTTCCCATCATCGGCCCCGAGCAGGATATCCCCGCTCCCGATGTGTACACCGATTCGCAGACGATGGCGTGGATCATGGACACATACTCGATGACGGTGGGGTATTCCGCGCTCGGAGTCGTCACCGGGAAACCGCTCTCGATCGGAGGTTCGGAAGGGCGCAACGAAGCGACCGCGCGCGGTTGCCTCTTTGTGACGGAAGAAGCGTGCCGCGTAAAGAAAATCTCGATGCGGGGCTCGAGCGTCGCCATCCAGGGATTCGGCAACGCCGGCTCGCTCGCGGCGCGATTGTTTGCGGAGAAGAAGGCGCGCGTCATCGCCATCAGCGATTCGCGCGGCGGCGTTTTCAACTCGCGCGGGATCGATCCGCTGAAGGCCATGCGCTATAAGGAGCGTTCCGGCACGGTGGTGGGCATGCCCGGCACATCGCGGATTTCGAACGACGATCTGCTCACCATGAAGTGCGACATCCTGATTCCGGCGGCGCTCGAAAACGTGATCACTCTCAACAACGCCGACCAGATTAAGGCCAAAATCGTGTCGGAAGCGGCCAACGGCCCTACCACGCCGCACGCGGATGAAGTGCTGGCGCGCCGCGGCATTATGGTGTTGCCCGACATTCTCGCGAACGCCGGCGGAGTCACCGTCAGCTACTTCGAATGGGTGCAGGATTTGCAGAGCTTCTTCTGGTCGGAATCGGAAGTCAACGCCAAGCTCGAAACCGTGATGAAGCGCGCGTTCCTGGAAGTGTACGAATCGATGCGCAAGCATCGCACGCACATGCGCACCGGCGCGTACTGCCTCGCCGTCGGCCGCGTGGCCGATGCCACGCTCGTCCGCGGACTCTTCCCGTAGACTTTACGCGCGGCGCTCCGGTTTCCCGCGGCGCCGCGCGCCTTTCCTCAAAAATTTTCTGTTGCGCCTGGAAGTAAAACACGCGTACATTTGCATTGCCGGCACGCCCGATGTCGCGGGCGGAGCCGGCGTCGTTGTCTCGACACGTGCCTCGCGCGGAGGGCACTGAAAGTTGAACAATCACACGAGTCACACTCCCCCGATTCTCCTCACGATTGCAGGATTCGATCCCTCGTGCGGCGCGGGTGTGGCTGCGGACCTGAAAACGTTTGCGGCGCACAATTGCTACGGCGTCGCCGCCGTCACGGCGCTCACGGTGCAGTCCACGCAGGGCGTCAAAGCGGTGCATGCGACGCCCGCGGCGCAGCTCCGCGCGCAGCTCGACGCGCTGGTCGAGGACGTTCCGATCGCGGCGGTGAAAATCGGCATGCTCGCCAATCGCGGCAACGCCGCCTGCGTCACCGAATTTCTCGACAAGCACAAATTCCCGCATGTCGTGCTCGATCCCGTTTTCCGCCCGACCGCCGGAAACGAAGAGCTGCTCGACACCGCCGGCTTGAAATTCGTGCGCGACGAATTGCTCAAGCGCGTCAGCGTCATCACCCCCAATATGCCCGAAGCCGAATTCCTCACCGGCGTCGAAGTGAAGGACCTGAACGGAATGAAAGCGGCGGGGCAGAAGCTGATCGAAATGGGCGCGCGCGCCGTGGTCGTCACCGGCGGGCATATGGAGAAGCCCATCGACGTTTTTTGCGAAGGCAGCACGCTCGAAACTTTCGGCGGCGACCACGTCAAAAGCCCCAATACGCACGGCTCGGGCTGTACGTTTTCTTCGGCCATCGCCGCGCAGCTAGCTTGCGGCCAGCAACTCCGCGAAGCCGTGATTCTCGCGAAGGCCTACGTCACGAAAGCCATCGAGAAGTCCTACCAGATCGGCAAAGGCGCCGGGCCGCTCAACCAGCTCTATCGCTTCCATCAGGAAGCGCCCGCTCGCGGCGTCCACGAAGTCCCGCAGCACGGCATGCACCCCGCCGCCGAGCCCGCCGCGCATTAGAGGATTCCGCAACACTGCTGCTAGGTGGTAGATCCTTCTGGAAGTCGTCACGCATCATTTCTTTGCGCGTAGAGGCGATTCACTCTAGGCTGGATAATCCAGATGCCGACTGGGAAAAACCATAAGAGAAAAAATGGGCCCGCGTATTTATGGAACGACGCTGGTGCACCCGTTTCTGCCAACACCAGGCTCTTGGACACGAACCACAGCGCATAAAACACGCAAAACACTCCAAGGAGATGCGGAGGGAGGATCACCGCGAGTAACTGCGGCGAGGAGTTCGTAAACGACGCGACAAAGAAGACGATGTAAAGAGGTGCGTAGACAAGAGCAAAGCGGAAGAAACTCGCCTTCAACCTCAATTCCGGCTTGGTCACCGAATTGAAAAATGATCCCATGGACCAAAGCCAAACGAAAAATCCTAGCGTGGACAGCCCGGCCAAGAGACCGACAAGCAAGCCATCTTTCGCAAGAAGCATCTCTGATCGGTGCGATCCCGCGATGATTCCAATGAGGTCGAAGTTTCCTGCGAGATAAATACCAACCGCAATGACAAAAACCAACCTTCGGTTGGCGCTGAGGAAGAAATTCTTGATCTCTTCCATGTTTTTACCTGAAGTTGATCCCACTATGCCCGCGTCCTGGGCCAATCGGCGGCAGACTGTTAGAAGCTGGACTCGAACACATGGAAGCGGCGCTCGAGTTCCCATTGCTGCTGGGCTCGCTCGCTGCCTTTGAGGAATGTGGTGCAAGCTGCCGACGGATTCTCGGCGCCAAGCGTGTCCTGCGCGCAAGGGGCTGCCAGTCGCGTGAACACGTCTGCCTCGCGCCACAGGCTCGCGCCGGGAAGGAAAGTGTGCTCGATGCCCGTTCGCACCATCTTCTTCAAGTCTGCATAACTCAGGTCATACGTCTCCACGGCGCGCACGTATTCGTGCGTCAAGTCGATGCGCGCGACGCCTTCATCATCGGTCGATAGCGCGACCGGCACTCCGAATTCGCGATAAATCGGAAACGGGTGCTCCTTGCCGCTGACTCCAAGGATCATATCGTTGCTTGTGAGATTGATTTCCACCATCACGTGCCACGAAGCCAGCTGCTTCAGCAATTCGTAAGGACGATCCTCGTACATCACGTCCACTCCGTGCCCGATGCGTTCGGCATGTCCTTCCGTCACGGCTTGCCGGATGTGGCAGCAGAGCCCTTCGTGGGGGACGAGCCCCGGAGCGAGTTCGCCCGCATGCAGGCTGATGTGCACTTTCGGATAAAACCCGTGGAGAAAGCCGACCATCTTCATTTGCAAATCATAATCGGCCATCGAAATGGCGCCGTCTTCCGGCATCACGAAATTGATCCCGACAAAGCGCGGATCGGCTGTAGCCGTCTCGAATCCCAGCAGCGCCTGCGCGAACACTTGCTGCTTGGGATGGCCGCGCAGCACCTGGTAGAGATAGCGCAGCTTCACGCGGCAGGCCGGCGTTTCATCGGGTTTGCCGCAGTTCTCCCGGTGGCGGCGAATCGCTTCGGCCTCGTCGAGAAACGCGCGCGCCTCCGCCACATCTTCCCGCAGCCCGCGCGCCAGCAGCTCATCCCGCATGTGACCAGCGTCATCCTCCCAGCCAACCTCTTTCGCGGCCGCCGCCGCGTGAGCGAATTCCGGAGTGACCATCAATTCCATATACTGCTCATTTTGCGCCGCCGCGCGCGTGGCCACTTCATCGAGCCACTCGCCGGTGTGGCGCTTGTCGGTGCCGCTGAATTTTGCGAAGGCGTCGAAGAAATGGTCGTGCGCGCTCGCTCCGGTCGAGGGCACGAAACTGCGCATGGAAAACGCGTCCACGAGCGCATCGTAGAGATGCTGGTCCCGGTTCGCCTGCGTCGCGGGGACTTTCCCCTCGCCGCACACCGGCTGTGGCGGAGTGGTCTTGGTATTCGACTCCGCTTTGACAAAAGAATTGGTCGCGAGTTCCACGCAAAGATGATCCTCCGCCGCCGCGCGGATGAACGATTCGGCGTAAACCGCTCCAACGAGATGGACGTGCAGGTCCGCTCCCTTCGGCATGCGATAAAGAAAAGCGCGGAGCTTGAGCGGATTTGAGCGCGCTGCGCGCAAAGCAGCCTCGGCGCGCTGTTCGCCGCTCGCAGGTTTTGCGCCAGGAGTGTTCTTCTCAGATTGGGCCGAGCAAGGCGAACAACTGAAGATGGCGAAGAGGAGAAGAATTTGGCCGTATCCGCAAGTCGCGCGTGCGATAGCTACCCGCATGAGGCGCCCCTCCCAAGCCGAATTCGAGCAATCTGGTTTGTGGGTCGCGGTTTTAACCGCGACATTGAGGGGCTTGAACCTTCCGGGCTTTAGCCCCTGAAGCTCCCGACTGCCTCGCAACTGGCAATCTCTCCGATAAATTGGTCAGGCTGTTGCTGCCGCCTCCCGCCGATAAACCACCCGCCCAGCAACAATCGTGGCCATCGGCGCGCCGCGGAATGCGCGCCCATCGAAGGGCGTGTTCCGCGATTTGCTCGCCGATTCGGCGGCGCGGAATGTCCAGGCGTGGTCGGCCGAAAAAATCGTCAAATCCGCCGGCTGTCCGGCCGCAATTTTTCGCTCGCGGCCCAAAACGCGCGCCGGGCCCGTGGTGAAAAGCTCCACGAGCCGCACCAGCGGCATTTTCCCCGCGTGCACGAGCTCCGCAAGACCGAGCGCCAGCGCCGTTTCAAATCCCGTGATGCCGAATGGAGCGCGATCGAATTCCACGTCCTTGCTTGCAGGATGGTGCGGCGCGTGGTCGGTGGCGATGGCATCTACGCTTCCGTCGGCCAGGCCTTCAATCAGCGCCTGCCGATCCGAGTGCGAAGCCAGCGGCGGATTCATTTTGTAATTCGTATCGTAACGGACGTCCTCATCGATCAGAGTGAAATGGTGAGGAGTCACTTCACAGGTCACCGGCAGGTTTAACCGTTTCGCGGAGCGGACGAATTCGAGCGACCCGCGGGTGGACATGTGCGCGATGTGCAGCCGCGCGCCGGTCAGCATCGCCAGCTCGACATCGCGCCCTGCACAAATGGATTCCGATTGCGCAGGGATGCCATTTAGTCCCAGCCGCACGGAAGTGGGCCCTTCG
>Ga0187781_10000243_pt1 | contig 38769 bp, 34 predicted proteins | sample 0715_SJ02_MP02_2_FD_132447 | JGI IMG/M metagenome (GOLD analysis project Ga0187781, IMG submission 132447) | Tropical peat soil microbial communities from peatlands in Department of Meta, Colombia - 0715_SJ02_MP02_20_MG | ecosystem: Environmental > Terrestrial > Soil > Wetlands > Peat | place... | reverse complement strand
CGAGGAGGAGGACGTGAAGCTCGCCGCGGTGCGCGCCTACCCGACGCAGCTCACGACGCTCGCGCCGTTCCTGCTCGCCTTCGTGCGCACCACCGAAGTTTTCTCCGCCGCGCCGTGAGGCCGCGCGGCCAGGGTCACGGCGGACGCCGCCAGCCCTCGAGCCAGCGATCGAGCGCGCCCGCGATGCGCTCGCGCAGCCGGTCGAGCCAGGCGCGTTGCGGCCAGTGCCGGCGGCTGAGCGCGCTCGAGACGATGAAGTCGGCGCTGAACAGCGCCGCGGCGGCATCCGCGACGCGCGCATCGGCCACCTCCTGGTTCGCCTCCAGGTTCCACTTGAAGCTCCAGCGGTCGAGATTGCTCGAGCCGATCGACACCCAGTCGTCGCACACGATCATCTTGGCGTGCAGCACGCGCGGCTGGTATTCGAAGATGCGCACGCCGTTGCGCAGCAACTTGCCGTAGAAGCGCCGCGCCGCCTGACGCACCCACGGGTGGTCGGTGCGCGCGCTCGGCATCAGGAGGCGCACGTCCACGCCCCGGCGCGCCGCGCGGCGCAGCGCCTTGCGAAAGCGGCGCGACGGAACGAAGTAGGCGCTCATGAGCCAGGCGCGGGTACGCGCCGCGTCGATGCGGCGCACGGTGCCGTTGGCGAGCACCGAGTATTCCCGCGCCTCACTCAGCGCGAGCCGGCCGAGAGCGCCACCGGCGATCGGGCCGATGAGCGGGTCTGGCAGCGTGAGCTCAGGTCCCAGGCGGCGCCAGGTGCGGGCGAAGGCGCGCTGCCAGTCGGCCACTACCGGGCCGCGGATCTCGACCATCAGCTCGCGCCACGCATCCGGCCCGTCGAACTCGTCGGTGAGCCCCGCCCCGCCGACGAACGCCACCTGGCCGTCGGCCACGAGGAGCTTGCGGTGGTCGCGCCGGAAGTTGCGCAGCCGGTTGCGCCAGCGCAGCGGATTGAAGAAGCGCAGCTCGACGCCCGCCTCCTCGAGCCACCAGCGGTCGCCGCCCGAGAGCCCGAGTGAGCCGAAGCCGTCGAATACCACGCAGCAGCGCACGCCGCGGGCGCGGGCGCGCGTCAGCGCCTCGATGAACTGCCCGGCCACGCGCCCGGAGCTCACCAGGTACATCTCGAGCAGCACGTGCATCTCGGCCGCATCGATGGCGGCCAGCATCCGGGGGAAGAACACCGCCCCGCCGTCCAGCAGCCGGAAGTCGTTTCCGGCCCGCCACGGCCAGCCGGTGGTGGTCGATTGCACTACTGTGGCCGCGCCCCGCTCGCGCGGTGCTCGAGCGTGACGACCGCGCCGGCGAACAGGTACAGCAGCACGAACCAGGCGAGGCCGCGGGTGAGGAGCACATCGAGCGTCTTATAGACCGCGCCCTCGGAGTGGGAGTAGTAGCGCAGCGCCTCCACGCCCCCGATCAGCAGCGCCGCACCTGCGATCAGGAGCAGCGCGGGGCCGGCGTGCGGGCGGCGGCTGTCATGCGCGGCCAGGGCGCCGAGCGGAACCGGCAGGCGCCGGTACCACCACGCGAGGATGATGAGCCCCAGGGCCGAGCTCAGGTACTGCAGAATGTGGAATATCTCGCCCGTGTACCAGCCGATCGTGATGCTTTCGCTGAGGGCGGGAAGATGCCGCACCGCCCACCCGTCGGGGTGTGTGAACGAATCCCACAGCAGGTGCGACCAGACACCGATCAGGATGGCGAGCGGCGCGAGCAGCCACTCGACGGGCCGGCGCCTGAAGGGCTCGAGCGCCTCCAGGCACAGCCAGCGGGCGCGCGCCGGCAGCAGCACCGTGAGCGGCTCGCGCAGCAGCACCACGGCCAGCAGCAAGGCGAGCCCGAGCGCCAGGTCGATCGTGTATGAGCCGATGACACTGTGCGTGTCGAGCTTGAGGCCGAGCGCGCGGCCGCTCGGGCCGAGCGGCAGATAGTACGGCACGTCCGGGGTCACGGCACCGATGACGAGCGGCGCGAGAGCCAGGAACCCGATGCGTCGCAGCGGCAGGATCGCGGCCGGGTGAGCCAGGGTGAAGGGCATCGGTGCTACCTGGATGGCGCGGGGCGCGGGATCACGCGGATGTGAAAGTCCCGGCCCACCCAGGCATCGCTCGCCGAGTGACGGAAAGTCACGTCGATCGACTGCCCGGCGGTGAGGCGTGCGGTGTCGAACTCGACCAGGTGCAGCCCGAGCGCGTGCGGGCTGGTCTGCTGCTCCCGCACGCCCTGCCAACCGTCGGTTCCGAGGCGGAACGTGCCCGGCTCGCGCAGCGCAAGCGTGAGCGCACAGCCCTGCGGCAGCTCGGTCGCCGGCGCGTGCTCGCACCAGATCACGCGCTCGAGCTCGGGCCGCTCACCGCGGTAGCGCTGCCAGACGAGCTCCGGCCGATCGAACGGGCGCTGGAGCGTGCGGGAAATGATCAGCTTGATGTATTCGGCGTGAGTCCAGGCGAGCGGCATCGCGCCTCCCGTGGGGCGCCCGGGGAACAGCCCGCGGGCGGGAATCGGCGCCGCATCCCACACCTGCTCGGGCATCATGCCGCCCGATGAAGCCATGCGGACCATGGCGGTGATGAGCGGCAGCGGGTCGCGCCCGGCGGCGATCTCGTAATGACCGCGCTCGCCGGTGAGCAGCGGCCAGGGGCGCCCGATCCCGGTGCCGTCGTAGGCGCTGCCGTCCTCGTGCTCACCGTAGCCGTCGCCGCTGTAGCGGCGCCAGGCAGGGCCCGAGGGCGTGTCGACCTTGAGGAGCGCATCCACCAGGCGCACGGTCGCGAGGATCAGCGGGTCGTCGGCGCGGCGCAGCCCGAAGCGCACCAGCTGCAGGAAATCGACGCCGATCTGCTCGGACACCAGAAGCCCCGGGTCCTTCGCCCGGTTCTTGATCGCCAGCACCAGGTTCGGCGGGCAGCAGCGGTCGGTGAGCGCCTCGGGCGGCGCGACGCGCACGTAGTAGCCGGGAATTCCGTGGCGCCGCGCGAGCGGCGAATCGGCTACCGCGGTCCACTCCTCGAGACGCGCGTTCCAATAGTCGGCGAAGTCGAGCGCGAGCTCGCGCGCCTCCGCGGGCAGGTGCGGAGCCCCCGCGACCAGCGCGGCGATGCAAACCGCGAGCGTGAAGGCGTTGAGTCCGGCGTCCTCCTCCCAACGATCCTGGTCGCTCACCGGTCCCGTGCGCACCAGGAACGCAAGCGCCCGCCGCACCATGTCCGCGACCTCGATGCCCCCGAGCGCCGCGCGCTCGCTGAGCGCCGCCACCAGCAGGACGGGAAAGGCGGCCTCATCGAGCTGGATCCCGGACCAGTAGACTTTACCGCCGAGCCACTGGTTCTGATTCCAGTGTCCGTCGGCATGCTGCGTCGCGATGAGGTAGCGCAGCGTGTTGTGCGCCTCGGTGATGGCGCCGACCGCGAGCAGCGCGCCGGCGCATTCGACCAGGTCGCGCGGCCACACCAGGTGGTAGCCCTCACGCTCCTCGTGCGTGTTGCCCCATGGGACGCTGAGCGAGGCCACCATGGCGCCGGGGTAGGTCTTGTCGCGGTGGGCGCGCAGCACCATGGTGGAGGTGCGGAATTGCTGCAGAATCTCGACCGGCAGATCGGCGGGCAGGCTGTCGGCCGGCGTGCCGGCGGCGTGCCAGCGAGTCCAGGCGCTCTCCTGGCGGGTCCAGCTCGCCTCGAAGGGCTCGGCGAGCGCGGTGAGCGCGAGCGTGGCCGCCGAATCGGCGCTGCTGCCGAAGCCGAGCGCGAGCACCGCCTGCCGCGGCAGCTCGCCCATCAGCGCCACGTTGCCCGGGCCCGCTGCGTCGAATTCCCACGTCATCGCTCCATGCCGAAAGAAATCCTGCCAGCCGTCGTTCTCGCCCGCGTAGCCCGCGCCACCGCGCGAGAAGGCGTCCGTCTGCGCGGGCGTCGCGGCGGCGAGCGCCAGGCCGAACGGGCCCTGCTCGGCCCACAGTACTCTGCGTCCGCGGTACCTCACCACGGCGGCGTGGTTGCCGAGGCCGGTGCCGCCGTGATGGGGCGCGAGCAGCGCGTACGGCTTGAGCGCCGGATCACCGGTGAGTTGGATCTCGATGAGGAGCACATCGCGGTCCTCGCACGGCGTGACACGCAGCGTCAGCTCGAAGCGCGCGTGGCGGTGGACGATCTTGACCGCCGGCGCCCCCGCGTCGGCGAGCTCGAGGTCGTGGTTCCACATGCGCTTCACCTCGACCCAGAACCCCGCGCCGTCGCCGACGATGAAGCCGAGATCGCGGATCTGTGGAATGTCGACCCGCGGGTAATAGACCTCGTTGACGATGCCGCCGCCGATCGTGAACCACAGGCGCGCCGGTCCGAGCGAACAGCCGACCATCTCCTTGTCGCTGCTCGACCAGGTGGGCGAGAGTCCGGGACCTCCAGGGGCAGCGCTCATGCGTGATGCCAGATGCGCAAGCCGCCGATGAAGGCGTTACGGTTGTCGCCACGCCGCGCGCCGCGCGGCAGTTTCTTGAGGCGCGCGGCATTACCTCCGCCGAGCACGACGTAGTCGGCCTCGAGCGCCCCCTCGAGGTGCGCCACCACATCGGCCACCGCCCGGCGCCATTTGCGGGTGCCGAGCCGGCGGCGGCCGCGCTCGCCGAGGTAGTCCTCGAAGGTGCGCCCCTTGCGATAGGGCATGTGGCCGATCTCGGTGGGCTCGACCACACCATCGATGATCAGCGTCGCGCCCAGCCCGGTGCCCAGCCCGAGAAACAGCATGCGTCCACCCCGGTAGCTGCCGATCGCCTGCATGGCGGCATCGTTCACGATGCGCACCGGCTTGCCGAAGGCGGCCGCGAAATCGAAGCCCACCCAGCCCTTGCCGAGATGGTGCGGCTCGGCTGCGATGCGCCCGTGAAACACGAGCCCCGGGTAGCCGATCGACACGGCGTCGTAGGCGAGACCCTGGGTGCGCTTGAGGACCTTGGCCGCCATGCGTGCGGGTCCGAGCTCAGGTCCCGAGGGGAACTTGAAGATCCTGCCCCGCCCGTCGATGCGGAACTTGATGTGGGTGCCACCAATGTCGATGACGAGTATGCGGCGGGGCGCGCGCCGCCCCGGGGCGGTCCGGTTCCCTGGCATCAGCCGATTTTGCGGTGCCGCGGACGCGCGTGTAAACCATCACCCGCCGGCGCGCATCTATATTGCGAGAAAGGGGATCACATGGCTCGGCAACACCTCGGCGCCGCCGCTCTGGCTGCGCTCGTTCTCTCAATCGGCGGCGCCGCCCGCGCCGGGGACGGCGACGGCATTTCCTCCGTCATGGGCTCGATCAGCGTGAGCGCCGGCGAGCACCGGGGCGATCTCGCCACCGTCAACGGCTCGATCCGCATCGGTGAGGGCGCCGCCGTCGGGCGGGCGCACACCGTCAATGGTAGCGTCACGCTCGAGCCGCGCGCGACCGCCACCGAGGTCAAGACCGTCAACGGCTCCGTGCACCTCGACGACGGGGCGCAGGTCAGCGGGGCCGTGCATACCGTCAACGGCTCGCTGTCGCTCGCCAGGGACGCCAACGTCACCGGCGCGCTCGCCAACGTCAACGGCGCCATTCACGTCAACGCCGCCCATGTCGGCGGCGATGTGGAAACGTTCAACGGTGGCATCGAGATCGGCCCCAACGCGCACGTCGATGGCGGCCTGACTGTCCGCAGGAACCACTCGGATCACGGCGACGACATCGGCTCCAGGAACACGCCGCCGCGCGTGGTCATCGGCCCGGGCTCGGTCGTGAAGGGCCCCTTGCGGTTCGAGCGTCCCGTGGAGCTCTATGTGAGCGACCGCGCGACGATTGGACCGGTGGAAGGGGCAACGCCCGTCAGGTTCACCGGCGATCATCCGCCCGGGTGAGCCGGCTCATCGAGCCGCGGCCGGGCGGCGCATGTGAGGTACCTCAGCGATAGTTAGGCGTTTGCCTAACTATTGCCCCGGGGACCCTCACGCGCTCGCTGACTTTTTTCCAGCGGCGCGACGGCGTCGGCGGCAGCTACCCGACCCCAAAAAAGCCCGCGAGGCGTGCGCGCGCCGCGAGGCCCGCTTCGAGGTCGGTCGCGTTGACGACCGCGAGGCGAAAGCCACCCGGGGGCATGGCGTGCGCGGCCGCCGGGCGGTCTTGGTGGAAGGTGATCTGCACGCTGCTCACCGCCGGCATGCGGCGCACCTCCGCAACGAGTGCGGCAGGCGGGTGGCGATACTCGCGGCCGTGGGGACCGAAGAGCGCGATGCTGTAGCCGTCGCGGCGGTCCGTGTCGGCGAACTCCCAGTCGCCGCGCGCATAGAGCCCCACCACCGCATCCAGCCAGCCGGCGCCGTAGAGATCCGGCCACTGGTCGGCGACCCGCAGGTGCGCCTCGATGATGCGGCCGCCGATCGTCTCGGCGTTGAACATCCCGGTGTAGCCTGCGAGGTGCCGCACCAGCCAGCCTTCCAGGTACGCGGCGAGGGACTCGCGCCGTCCCGCCTCGATGGTCCAGTAGTCGAAGGTGCCACCGACGCCCGGAGCACCGCGGCAGTGACGGAACCAGCGCGCCTCGCCGCGCGCCACGGCCACGTCGGTGCTCACGTGATCGCCCGTGAGCAGCGGCATCCAGAAGTGCCCCGCAGTCTCCTCGCGCTCGTAAGTCGCGAGGTCGGGCAGCACGCGGCTGCCGACTCCCATCCCGTGCAGGTTGATGATCGGCTTGCTGAACACGGGAAAGGACGGCGGCCGCACGCCGTGCGGAGCGCACTCGAGCCCCTGCGACTCGGCCACGGAGAGCTTGTTGTAGATCCAGCGGTGCTTGGGATACCACTGCCAGGCATCCGGGTCCTCGGTGGGAATCCGCACCCCGGGCGGACAGGCGATGCCCTCGAAGTACTGCAGGCGCCAGGGATCCGCCTCGCAGAACGGCATGGCCCTTAAAACAGCCCGGTGATGCGGCCGCGCTCGTCCACGTCGATGTTGTTCGCTGCCGGCACCTTCGGCAGCCCCGGCATGGTCATGACGTCGCCGCAGATCATGACGACGAACTCCGCGCCGGCGGCGAGCCGCACTTCGCGGATGTTGACCACGTGGTTCACCGGCGCGCCACGCAACTTCGGGTCGGTGGAGAACGAGTACTGTGTCTTGGCGACGCACACCGGATAGTGGCCGTAGCCCGCCTCCTGCAGCTGCTTGATCTGCGCGCGCACCTTGCTGTCGGCGGTGATGTCGCTGGCGTGATAGATCCTGGTGGCGATCGCTTTCATCTTGTCCCACAGCGTCGCCGCGTCCTCGTACACGAAGTGGAACTTGTTGGGCTGCTCGCACAGGCGCACCACCTCGCGCGCCAGCTCGAGCGCGCCCTTGCCGCCGTCGGCGAAGTGGGTCGCGGGGATGACGCGCACCCCGTGGGCGGCGCCGCGTTCGGTGAGCAGGCGGATCTCGGCGTCGGTATCCTCGGCGCGGCGGTTGATGGCCACCGCGCACGGCAGGCCGTATTGGTTGACCATGTTGTCGATGTGGCGCTCGAGGTTGACCGCGCCCTTCTGCAGCGCCGCCAGGTTCTCGTTCTTGAGATCGGCGAGCTCGACGCCACCGTGGTACTTGAGCGCGCGCACCGTGGTGACGATGACCGCGGCGCTCGGCCGCAGGCCCGACTTGCGGCACTTGATGTCGACGAACTTCTCCGCCCCCAGGTCGGCGCCGAAGCCGGCCTCGGTCACCACGTAGTCGGCCAGCTTGAGCGCGGTGCGGGTGGCGATCACCGAGTTGCAGCCGTGCGCGATGTTGGCGAACGGGCCCCCGTGGATGAAGGCCGGGTTGTTGGCGAGCGTCTGCACCAGATTCGGCGCGAGCGCGCTCTTCAGCAGGGCCGCCATGGCGCCGTGCGCCTTGACGTCGCGGGCGCGGATCGGCTGCTGATCGGCGCGATAGCCGACCACGATGTTGCCGAGGCGCTCCTTCAGGTCGGCGAGGCTGGTGGCGAGACACAGAATCGCCATCACCTCGGAGGCGACCACGATGTCGAAGCCGTCTTCGCGCGGTACGCCGTTGGCGGTGCCGCCGAGGCCGACCACGATCTGCCGCAGCGCCCGGTCGTTCATGTCGACCACGCGCCGCCAGGCGATGCGCCGCACGTCGAAGCCGAGCGGATTGCCCTGGTAGACGTGGTTGTCGATCAGCGCCGCCAGCAGGTTATTGGCGGCGGCGATGGCGGCGAAGTCGCCGGTGAAGTGCAGGTTGATGTCCTCCATGGGGACGACCTGCGAGTAGCCGCCGCCGGCGGCGCCGCCCTTGACGCCGAAGACCGGGCCGAGCGCGGGCTCACGCAGACACAGCATGGCGCGCTTGCCGAGCAGGTTGAGCGCATCGGCGAGCCCCACGGTGGTGGTCGTCTTGCCCTCGCCCGCCGGCGTCGGCGTGATGGCGGTCATCAGGATCAGCTTGCCGTCCGGCCGCTTGGCGACCTCGGCCACGTAGTCGAGCGACACCTTCGCCTTGTAGTGTCCATAGGGCTCGAGGCTCTCCGCCGGAATGCCGAGCCGCTCGTGTGCCAGCTCCACGACGGGACGCATGCGGGCGGCTTGCGCGATCTCGATGTTGCTCGGGAAGGGCGTGGGGGCGGCGGCCGGTGTGCTGGACATGGCGGGTGGCGACAACCTGTGGAGTTAAGGGGCCGACATGCTACCAGAGGCGCCCCGGCCATTCGCCTTCCGTGCGCCTCTCGCTACAATCACTCGCAATGCTGTGGCTCAAGGCCTTCCATATTGTCTTCGTGGTCACCTGGTTCGCGGGACTGTTCTACCTGCCGCGCCTGTTCGTCTATCACGTCACCACCGCGGACGCCGACGGCCGCGCGCGTTTCGAGATCATGGAGCGGCGGCTGTTCGCGATCATGACCATCGGCGCGGCCGGAACGCTGCTGTTCGGCATCGCGATGATCGTCGCCGCACCGGTGTACCTGGCGTTCGGGTGGCTGCGCGTGAAGCTCGCGCTGGTGGCCGCCCTGATCGGCTACCACGACTGGTGCCGCAGGCTCATGCGCCAGCTCGCCTCCGGGAGCGCCCGCTCGCAGCGCTGGTACCGCTTCTTCAACGAGGTGCCGGGGCTGCTGCTGATCGCGATCGTGGTGCTCGCGGTCCTGAAGCCGTAACGGCGCAGCCGCCTACCAGATCCTGACGCGGTCCTCGGGCTTGATGTACAGCTTGTCGCCCGGCTGTACGCCGAAGGCCTCGTACCAGGCGTCGATGTTAGGCAGCGGTCCGTTGACGCGGAAGCGGTCCGGACTGTGCACGTCCGACAGCACCAGCTCGCGCAGCGCGCCGTCGCGGTACTTGCTGCGCCATACCTGCGCGTAGGCGAGGAAGAAGCGCTGCGCCCCGGTGAGGCCGTCGATCACCGGCGCCGGCGCGCCGTGCAGCGACACGCGGTAGGCCTCGTAGGCCATGTTGAGCCCGCCCAGGTCGCCGATGTTCTCGCCGACCGTGTTGGCCCCGTTGACCTTCAGCCCCGGCAGCGCCTCGAACGCCGAGTATTCATGGATCAGCCGTGCGGTGCGCGCCGTGAAAACTTCCGCGTCCTGCGGCGTCCACCAGTCCTCGAGCCCGCCGTCGGGTCCGAACTTGCGCCCCTGGTCGTCGAAGCCGTGGCCGATCTCGTGGCCGATCACGGCGCCGATCGCGCCGAAGTTGACCGCGGCGTCGGCGTTGGGATCGAAGAACGGCGGTTGCAGGATCGCCGCCGGAAACACGATCTCGTTGTTCGAGGGGTTGTAGTAGGCGTTGATGTCCTGCGGATTCATCTGCCACTCGGCGCGGTCCACCGGCTTATCGAGCCGCGCCACCTGGTAGTTCCAGTGCCACTCGGCCGCGCGCCGCACGTTGCCGAGCAGGTCGTCACGGCGGATCACGAGCGCCGAGTAATCCTTCCATTCGTCCGGGTAGCCGATCTTGAGCGTGAAGGTCGCGAGCTTCTCGTGGGCGCGCGACTTGGTCGCGGTCGTCATCCAGTCGAGCGCATCGATGCGCTCGTTGAGCGCGGCCAGCAGGTCGCCGACCAGCGCGAGCATCCTGGCCTTCGAATCCGGCGGAAAGTACTGCGCCACGTACAGCCTGCCGACCGGCTCGCCGAGCGCCGCATCGACCTCGTCCACCGCGCGCTTCCAGCGCTCGCGCTGCTCCGGCTGTCCGTGCAGCGCCCCGCCGTAGAAGGCGAAGTGCGCCGCGTCGAAGCGCCGCGGCAGATAGGGCGCGTGGCCACTCAGGTACTGGAAGGTCAGCCAGGCCTGCAGCGTCGGCACCGGCGTGCGATTGAAGAGCTGGGCGAGATCGCGGATGGCGGTGAGCTCAGCCAGCACCAGGTCCTGCCGGGAGCCGAGCCGGGCGGATTCGAGGAATGCTCCCCACGGGAAGCCCGGGGCAAACTGCAGCAGCTGCTCGCGGCTGCGCGGATTGTAGGTAGCGTCCACGTCACGCCGCTTCTCGATCGGCCACTGCACCTTCGCCGCCGCGGTCTCGAACGCCAGGATGTCGCGCGCCCTGGCGGCGGCGTCCGCGCGGCCAGCGAGCGTCAGCATCTGGGCGATGTAAGCCAGGTAGTTCTCGCGCACCGCGCGCAGCTGCGGGTCGTCCTTCAGGTAATAGTCGCGGTCCGGGAGCCCGAGGCTCGACTCGCTGATCACCACCGCGTAGCGATCCGGGTTCTTCAGGTCCGCCGGCAGGTCGATATCGAACAGCGACGCAAATCCCGGCAGGGCGAACAGGCGCGCCAGTGCCTCGCGCGTCGTGGCGTCGCTGATGCGCTTCAGGTCGGCCTGCGCCGGCGCGAGCCCGTTGGCCTCGATCGCCTCGGAGTCCATGAAGCTCGCGTAGTAGTCGCCGATCTGCTGCTCGGGCGTACCGGCGGCGGGATGCGCGGCTGCTGCGGCCTCGACGATCGTGCGCACGCGCTGCGTCGAGAGCTCCTCGAGCACGTTGAAGGGCCCGTAGCTCGAATGGTCGGCCGGAATGACGAAGCTCGCATACCAAGCGCCGTTCGCGTAGGCGAAAAAGTCGTCGCCGGGCCGCACGCGGGAATCGCCCGCCGAGAGATCGAGGCCGAAGTCGCCGATCGCCGCCCGCGGCCCGCCCGAGGGCCGGTCGGCCGTGGCTCCGGGGTCCGGCTGTGCTTCAGGGACGGCCACTGCCTCGACGGCGGCTGCGGCAACGGTGGCGGAAGCGGCAGCGGGCACCGGGCTCTCCTTGGCGGGCTGGCCGGCGCAAGCCGCGAGGGCGGCGAGTGCCACCGCCCCTGGGCATACTCTCATCAGCGGAACGCCTTCAGCGGGGGAAGGGCGGCATCATACGGCAGCGCCGTCCCACTCGCGCACCAGGTCGCGCCATTCGCCGCGCGCAACGTTCGGCTTACCGGCTTCGGTGCCGACGTAGAGGAAGCCGACGATCGCGTCACTCGTGCCGAGGCCAAGGGACTGCCTCACCTCGGGGTCGTAGGCGGCACCGCCTGTCTTCCACATGGCGTTGTAACCGAGTGCCAGCGCGGCGAGCATGATGTTCCCGGCGGCGACTCCCGCCGACAGCGTCTGCTCGATCGGCGGAATCTTCACCGCCTCGTTCACGTGCGCCGCGACCACGATGATCATGGGCGCGCGGAACGCCTTGTCGCGCTCGCGCTGCAGCGACTCCGCGGTCGCCGCCGGCTGCGTGCGCGCGAGATGGCCGGCGAGCAGTTCCCCGAAGCGGGCCCGCGCCTGCCCGCGCACCACCAGGAAGCGCCACGGACGCAGCCGTCCGTGATCCGCAGCGCGCACCGCGCTCGCGAAAATGAGCTCGAGGGCGCCGGTATCCGGTGCCGGTTCCGTGAGGGTGGTGGCCGAGCGGCGCGTCACCAGGGCGTCTATGGCTTGCATGCGGCCATTGTCGCAGACTCGAGCCCCGTGCTGGCCATGTCCGAAGCCTGCGAGCGCAACAAGGGCCCGATCCTCGCGGTGCTCGAGAGCGAGCTCGCCGCCAGCCGCTCGGTACTCGAGATCGGCAGCGGCACGGGCCAGCATGCGGTGCATTTCGCGCGCAACCTTCCGCACCTGAGCTGGCAGCCGACCGAGCTCGGCGCCGAGCTCGGCCCGCTCGCCGAGCGCATCCGGCTCGAGGGCCCGCCGAACCTGGCTCCCGCCATCGCCCTCGACGTGCGCGCACACCCCTGGCCGGTCGAGCGCGTCGAGGCGGTGTTCAGCGCCAATACGCTCCACATCATGGCGTGGGACGCGGTGGAGGATTTCTTCCGCGGAGCCGGCGCCGTGCTCAGCTCGCCCGGCGTGCTGTGCGTTTACGGTCCGTTCCGCTACCGCGGCCGCTATACGAGCGAGAGCAACGCGGAGTTCGACCGCTTTCTCAGGTGCCGGGATCGGCTTAGCGGCCTCCGGGATTTCGAGGCGCTCGAGCGGCTGGCGGCGGCGGCCGGGCTCGCGTTCGCCGCCGATCACCTCATGCCGGCCAACAACCAGACCCTGGTGTGGCGCCGCGGGCGCACGGAGTAGAGTTCCGCCATGGAACTGCTCACGCCCGCGGAGCTGCGCGCGGCCATCCGCACCATCGCCGACTACCCGAAGCCGGGCGTCAAGTTTCGCGACATCACCACACTGCTCGGCGACGCGCGCGCCTTTCATAGCGTGGTGGAGCTGCTCGCGCGGCCGTGGCTCGGAAGCGGCGTCAGCCGCATTGCCGGTATCGAGGCGCGCGGCTTCATTCTCGGCGGCGCGCTCGCCGCGCGCCTTTGCGCGGGGTTCGTGCCGATCCGCAAGAAGGGCAAGCTGCCGCACGCGACGGTGCGCGTCGCTTATTCGCTCGAGTACGGACTGGACGAGATGGAGATGCACCGCGATGCGGTGCGGGCGGGCGAGGACATCATCCTGGTGGATGACCTGATCGCCACGGGCGGCACGGCGATCGGGGCGGTGCAGCTGCTGCGCGCGCTCGGCGCTCGCGTGTTGGCGGCGTGCTTCATCGTCGATCTTCCCGATCTCGGCGGCTCGGCGAAACTCGCCTCTCTCGGGGTGCCGGCTCAGACTCTCGTCGCCTTTGCCGGGCACTGAGGTGCGGATTCAGCCGCCGTTCAGACTAAATAAACTTTCAATATCAATGTGTTACACGCGGCCAGGGGGCAACATTACGTTGCGGTCATATGGCTCTTGGCGGCGGGGAATCCTGTGATAATACCGCCGCCTCGCGCACGCTGCGCACACACAAATTCTTCTGGAGACCACATGTTCAAGAAGCTCATCCCTGTCATCGCGTTTGCCCTGATCGCGGGCCCGGCCTTCGCCCAGTCGACCCCGGCTCCGGCCTCTTCGACTCCGGCCGCTTCCTCGTCGTCCACCTCGGACACGACGAAGGACACGAAGAAGAAGAAGAAGCACCACAAGAAGGCCGACAAGAGCGCTGAGAAGAGCGACTCGTCCTCGACCACCCCGCCGCCGAAGTAAACATTTTCTGGCGAACTTGAGGAGCCCCGCCGTGAAAACGTCGGGGCTCCTTGCTTTTGTGGGGGCGACGCGGGAGAGCCGTCCGCCGGGGCTTGCGGGGTACGGCCAAAGGGTTCAAATTCTGTCCCATGGACGGGGAGCAACAGGCCGCTATACATCAGGCGCTGATGTCCGTTCAGTATGCCGTCACCAGCATGACGTTCCCGATCTGCGATCAGCAGGACCTGATCGAAGCTATCGATAGTGTCGAGGAGCAGTTGCACACGGGTCACCCGAACCTGGCGCTCATGTGCCGCTTCCTCAACTCCATCGCGCGCAGCCTGCGGGCGCAGCCTGAGGCACGGGACGCGTGCCTCCTGATCGAGGATGCCATCGGCAAGGCCGGCATGCCGAGCACCTGGCAATCGGGCATCTGACCTAAGGCCATCGGCGCGACACCTCGCACTGCGCTCGTGCGCCGTCCCGTTGCGTTGGGCGCGTGGCGCAGTCTAAGTTGGGGCCGATGATCGCCCCTCTCTCCCAGGTCCTGCTGCTGCTCGCCGGCTCCGTCTTCCTGGTGACGCTCGCGCGGCGTCTGGGGCTCCCGACCACCCTCGCCTACCTGGTCCTCGGGCTCCTGCTCGGGCCGCACGCGCTCGGCGTGGTCTCGGACTCGGGCACGACCCGCCTGCTGGCCGAGCTCGGCGTGGCGTTCCTGCTGTTCACGCTCGGCCTCGAGTTCTCGCTCCCTCGGATGCTCGCGATGCGCGGCGAGGTGTTCGGCCTCGGCGGGCTGCAGGTCGCCGCCACCAGCGCCGTATGCGCATTGATCGCCCATCAGCTCGGCGTCGGCTGGCTGCCGGCGATCGTGCTGGGGGGAGCGGTGTCGATGAGCTCGACCGCGATCCTGCTGCACCAGCTCACCGAGCGCGCGGAGCTCAACCGCACGCACGGCCGGCTCGCCTTCAGCATGCTGCTGTTCCAGGACCTGGCATTCGTGCCGTTCCTGGCGCTCGCGGCGGCGCTCGCCGAGGGCGCCGACCATTTCACCCTCGGCGAGAGCCTGGTCGCCGTGTTCGGCGGGATCCTCGCCATCGTGGCGGTGCTGGCCGCCGGCCGCTGGCTGCTGCGGCCGCTGTTTCACGAGATCGCCCACAGCCGGCTGCGCGAGCTGTTTACGCTCACGGTGCTGCTGGTGGCGCTCGGCTCCGCCTGGGTGTCGCACGTCGCGGGACTGTCGTTCGCGCTCGGCGCGTTTCTCTCGGGCATGATGCTGGCGGAGACCGAGTACCGGCACCAGATCGAGGCGGTCATCCGCCCCTTCCGCGACATCCTGCTCGGACTCTTCTTCATCTCGGTCGGCATGCTGCTCGATCTGAGGCTCCTCGCGCGCGAGCTGCCGCTGGTGTCGCTGCTGCTGGTGGCGATGGTGCCGCTCAAGGCGGTGATCGCCGCCCTGGTCTCGAGTCCCTTCACCAGCTCGCGCTTCAAGGCGCTGCGCACCGGCATCGTCATCTCGATCGGCGGCGAGTTCGGGGTGGCGCTGTGCACCATCCTGCTGCAGGCCGGGCTGGTGCCGGAGCAGATCGGCGAGCCGCTGGTGATCGCGATCGTGCTGTCGATGCTGCTCTCCCCGGTCATCCTCAACAACAACAAGCGCGTGGCGCGGGCGCTGCTGCATGAGCGTGCGCCGATTGCCACCGCCAGCGAGCGCGAGGACGCGGCCACCGGCGAGATCGCGCATCGCGAGCACGTGATCCTCTGCGGCTTCGGGCGCGTCGGCCAGAACGTGGCGCGCGTGCTCGAGTCACAGGGCTTCGAGTACATCGCGCTCGACCTCGACCCGGCGCGCATCCGCGCCGCGCGCCAGGCGGGCGACCCGGTGATCTACGGCGACTCCGCCGACGAGGAGCTGCTCGCCAAGGCGGGCCTGAGCAAAGCGAGTGCGGTGGTCATCAGCTTCTCGGACCCGGCGACCTCGGTGGGCATCCTGCGCAGCGTCCGCCGCCTGCGCCCCGACGTACCGGTGCTGGTGCGCACCGCGGACGATGCGCGCCTCAAGGAGCTGCAGGACGCGGGCGCCACCGACGTCGTGCCCGAGACCTTCGAGGCGAGCCTGATGCTGGTATCGCACGTGCTGATGCTGCTGCACGTGCCGGTGCCGCGCGTGGTGCGCACGCTCGGCGACATCCGCAGCAGCCGCTATGCGGTGCTGCGCAACATCGTGCGCCGCGGTGATCCGCGCCCGGTGGACGAGCTGAGCGAGCACCGCGAGGAGCTCAAATCCGTGGTGGTGCCGCCGGGAGCGTGGGCGGTGGGACGTACGCTCAGCGAGGTCCGCGGCCACGGCGTCGAGGTGACCTTCACCGGGGTGCGGCGCCAGGGGATTCTCGGGCGCGAGCCGGCCGAGAATACCGTGCTGCACGAGGGCGATATCGTCGTCATCTATGGTCAGCCCGAGGAGCTCGAGCGCGCCGAGTCGGTGCTGCTCGCGGGTTGAGGGAGCATCCATGCACAAGAGCCGTCTGGCCGGTTTCATCATCGACTGTGACACCGCGGACCTCGAGGGCGCCGCGCGCTTCTGGAGCGCCGCCCTCGGGCTCGCGTTGCGCCCGTCGGCGGACCCGGCCGACACCAGGTACCGCACCTTCGACACCGCGCCCGACCAGCCGCATCTCGAGGTGCAGCAGGTCGGGCACGCGAGCCGCGTGCACCTCGACATCGAAGCCGACGATATCGAGGCCGAGGTGGCACGGCTCGAGCGGCTCGGTGCGAAACGGATCGGCCCGGTGCGCAGCTGGTACGTGATGCAGGCACCCACCGGGCAGCGCTTCTGCGTGGTGCGCCCGCAGCGCGCGGATTTCGCGGCCCGCGCCAACACCTGGGACTGAGAGTGAACCGCAGCGACCTGCACTTCCCGCCCAAGCACGAGCCGCTGCGCGACGACGTGCACGCGCTCGGCGCGCTCCTCGGCGAGATCCTGCGCGAGCAGGGCGGCGAGCAGCTGTTCGAGCTGGTGGAGCTGGACCGCGTCGCCGCGATCCGCAGCCGCGCCGGCGAGAGCGACGCGCGTGCCGAGCTCGCCGCCTGCGTGCGCGACCGGCCGCCGGCGCTGGCGCGCGACCTGGTGCGCGCCTTCTCCACCTGGTTCCAGGCGGTGAATCTCGCCGAGAAGGTGCATCGCATCCGCCGCCGCCGCGACTACCTGGTGAAGGACAGCGAGCGGCCGCAGCCGGGCGGGGTCGAGGCGGCGATTGCGGCACTCGAGCAGGACGGCTGGCCGCTCGCCGAGGTGCTCGAGCTCATCCGGAGCCTGTCGATCGAGGCGGTGTTTGCCGCCCATTCCACCGATTCGAGCCGCCGCACGCTGCTGCGCAAGGAGCAGCGCATCGCGCACTGCCTGCTCGAGCGGCTCGATCCCGCGCTCACGCCCAGCGAGCAGCGCAATCTCTGGAACAGCATCCGCATGGAGATGACCGCGGCCTGGCAGACCGAGGAGCTGCCGCGCGAGCGCTTCACGGTCGCCGACGAGCGCGAGCAGATCCTGTTCTACCTGCTCGAGATCCTCTACCAGGTGGTGCCGGCCTTCTACGAGGAGGTCGCCCAGGCGCTCGCCAAGGTTTACGGCGCGGAGGCGGCTGCGGTGCGCGTGCCGGCGCTGCTGCACTTCGGCAGCTGGGCCGGCGGCGACACCGACGGCAATCCCGACGTGCACGCCAAGACCATCCGCGAGAGCCTGGCGCGGCAGCAGCAGATGCTCATCAACAGCTACTTCGCCGAGTGCCAGAGCCTCGGGCAGCGCCTGTCGCAGAGCGCGAGCCGGGTCGGCATCTCCGCCGAGCTCGCCAGGCGCATCGAGCGCTATACGGCGCTGCTGCCGGCGGCGCGCGGCACCACCCGGGTGCAGCACGAGCGCATGCCCTATCGCCTCTTCCTGGCGCAGGTCGGCGAGCGGCTGCGCCACGCCTACGACGGGCGCGCCTCGGGCTACGAGGGGCCGCAGCAATTCCGGGCCGACATCGCCCTGGTCGCGGCGAGCTTGAGGGCCCACAAGGGCGTCAACGCCGGGCTGTTCCCGGTCGAGCGGCTGCTGCGGCGCATCGACACTTTCGGCTTCCACCTCGCGGCGCTCGACGTGCGCGTGCATGCCAGCGTGCTGCACGCGGTGATCGCGCGCGGCTTGGACGACCCGGCCTGGCTCACGCGCGCGAGCGCCGAGCGCCGCGCGCTGCTCACCGCGGCGCTCGAGAAGGATCGCGGCCCGGCGCGCGAGCTCGATGCGCTCGGCAAGCGCTCGCTTGCAGTGTTCGAAGCCATCGTCCAGTGCCGCCACCGCTACGGTGCCGAGGCCATCGGCTACTTCATCGTGAGCGGCGCCAGCGGCGCCGACGACGTGCTGGCGGCGCTGCTGCTGGCGCGCTGGGCGTCGGCCTACGACAAGCGCACCGGCGAGGTGGCGCTCGACATCGCGCCCCAGTTCGAATCCGAGCAGGCGCTCGGCGCCTGCGGCGCGACCATGCAGGACCTGCTCGCCGACCCGCTCTACCGCCGCCACGTGCAGGCGCGCGGGCGGCGCCAGTGCGTCGTGGTCGGCTATTCCGACAGCAACCGCGAAGCCGGCGCCTGCGCCTCGCGCGTCGTAATCCACGAGGCGCAGCGCGAGCTGGCGCGCGTGCTCGGCGCCGCGGGCGAGCAGACGGTCGTGTTCCACGCGCGCGGCAGCAGCATCGCGCGCGGCGGCGGCCGCATCGAGTCGCTGGTCAAGGCGGCCCCGAGCGGCGCGGTGGACGGGGTGCTGCGTATCCGCGAGCAGGGCGCGACCATCAAGCAGGGTTATGGCCTGCGGCCGATCGCCATGCGCACGCTCGAGCGGGCCTTCAACGCGCTGTCGCTCGCGACCGCCGCCCAGCGGCGCGGCACCCTGAAGCCCGACGATCCCGGCCACCTCGAGTGCGCAGCGCTGCTGGCCGCCGAAAGCCGTGCCGCCTACCGGCGCCTCGTGTACCAGGACGCCGACTTCTACGAGTACTTCCGCGCGATCACGCCGATCGACGTGATCGAGCGCATGCAGATCGGCTCGCGCTCGATCCATCGGGCCGAGAGCGGCGGCATCGAGAGCCTGCTGCCGGTGCCGTGGGTGTTCGCCTGGTCGCAGACCCGCTACATGCTGCCCGAGTGGTACGGCGCGGGCGCCGGCCTCGGCGTGGTCCTCGATCGCTTCGGGCTGCCGCGCCTCAGGCAGATCTATGCCGAGTGGTTCTTCATGCGCAACCTCCTCGACGACGTCGAGACCATGCTGGCGCGCGTCGACCTCGACATCGCCCAGCACTACGACGCGCTCGCGCCCGCGGGGCTGCGGCGCTTCGCGGGCAATATCCGCGCCGAGTACCTGGCGGCCTGCGAGTCGCTCCTCGCCATCAAGGAGAGCCGCGAGCTGCTCGACTCCGACCCGACCATGCAGCGCTCGATCAAGCTGCGTAACCCCTACGTCGATCCCATGAACCTGATGCAGGTGGACCTGCTCAAGCGCTGGCGTGCGCGCGGACGCGAGGACCGCGACCTGTTCGAAGCGCTGCTGGCGAGCGTCGGCGGCATCGGTCAGGGCCTGCAGGCGACCGGCTGAGGGCCGCATGAGTCCGCCCGGCACCGATCGCGCCCTCAGCGTCCGCCGCGCCGCCCCGCCCGACGTGCCGGTGATCCTCGCCTTCATCCGCGAGCTCGCGGTCTACGAGCACCTCGAGCACGAAGTGGTCGCCACCGGGGCGGATGTGCACGCGGCGCTCTTCGGCGCGCGCACCTATGCGGAGGTCGCCCTCGCCTGCCTCGACGGCGAGCCGGTCGGCTTCGCGCTCTACTTTCATAACTTCTCGACCTTCCTCGGCAAGCCCGGGATCTATCTCGAGGACCTCTACGTACGGCCCGAAGCCCGCGGCTGCGGCGCCGGCAAGCGGCTGCTCGCGTATCTCGCGCACACCGCGCTCGAGCGCGGCTGCGCGCGGCTCGACTGGGCGGTGCTCGACTGGAATGCGCCGTCGATCGCCTTCTACAGGGGCCTCGGCGGCGTCGCTCAGAGCGAGTGGACCACCTACCGCCTGGCAGGTCCTGCACTGGCGCGGCTCGCCGGGAGCTACTCGCAGCAGCCCGGAGGATCGACCTGATGCAAAGGCTCCTGGTACGAAGCTTCGCGATCTCCCTCGACGGCTATGGTGCGGGCCCGCATCAGAGCCTCGACCACCCGCTCGGCCTGCGGGGTACGGAGCTCATGGAGTGGTTCTTTCAGACCCGGGTCTGGGGACGCATCCAGGGGAGCGGTGACGGCGAGGCCGGAGTCGACAACGCGCTCGTCGAGCGGGGTTTCGAGGGCATCGGCGCCTGGATCCTCGGGCGCAACATGTTCGGTCCGGTGCGCGGGCCGTGGCCGGATGAGAGCTGGAAGGGCTGGTGGGGGCCGGAGCCGCCCTTTCACACCCCGGTGTTCGTGCTGACCCACTACGCGCGGGCGCCGCTCGCCATGGCCGGCGGCACCGAGTTCCGCTTCGTCACTCAGGGTATCCACGCGGCGCTCGATGAGGCGCGCGCCGCCGCCGGCGGCCGTGACGTGCGCCTCGGTGGCGGCGTTGCCACCATCCGGGAGTACCTGCGCGAGCGGCTGATCGACGAGCTGCATCTCGCGGTCCGCCCGGTGCTGCTCGGCGCCGGCGAGCCCCTGTTCGAGGACCTCGACCTGCGCGCGCTCGGCTACGAGCTCGCCAGCCAGTACCCGGGCGAGCGCGCCAGCCACGTCTTCATCCGCCGCCGCACCGGCCCCGCTGCTGAAGACCGCTAACATCGCATCGCGAAACTCGGCCGCGCGCCGCACGACCCCGCAGATTGCGTTTGCGGCACCGTCCGCAAATGACCTTCTTCACTGCCCGGTGCGGTCTCCGCCGGCAACAATGCCCCGCGTTTCCTACCCAACTTTCAGGAGATCCGCCATGACAACCGCATTCCTCCTCCGCCGCCGATTGATCGGCATCACATCCGCGCTGGCCTGTGGCGTGGCGCTGGCGCAGACGGCCTCTGCCGTTACGCTGCCGAAACCGCCGCCGCCATCGCCGTTCTACGTGGCGTGCTACTACTCTTTCCACCTCACCGATGGTGACTATGGAGTTGGCGAGTACGCCGAGGTCGTGTTCGCAGCCGGCGCGTCGCTCGCCGGCGGGTGCAGCAGCCTCAACACCACCCTCGGTGTGAGCAATATTGTCGGCATCGCGATCGGCCTCGGGAGTCCAGCCGTAGGCCCCATCACGCTGGCGGGTCTGGCGCCGGGCGAGGCCGCGAGTCTGCCGGAGAACGCCAGCGTGACCGTCGTCAACGGCGTTGCCACGCTCAATTCGCTGGAGCTGTACCTCCAGGGTCCGGGCAACAATTGGGCTCTGCTGCAGACCGAAGGCTATGTGAACCTGGAGCTCTTCTCACTCGACCTGCAGTTCACCCTCGGCTCCATGGTCCCGAAGAACAGCTGGTCCGAGATTGTGCCTGCGAGTTCCCCCATTCCACTGCTGACCAACCCGCCGAGCGGCGAGTTCTCGCAATAGGAGTCGGTGCTTGACGTTCCGGCTTGCCGCCCCCGGCTCTCGGGGGCGGCAAGCACCGTTCGTGCTCCTCGACTGCCTCACGGACGGCGGTACACCACGCCGTCCTTCATCACGAACACCACCTGCTCGATCGCGGCGATGTCGGCGGTCGGGTCGCCGCGCACCGCGACCAGGTCGGCCAGCATCCGCTCGCGCAGCCGGCCGAGATCGGCCTCGTGGCGCAGGATCTTCGCGTCCGTGGCGGTCGCGGCCGTGAGCGCCTCCACCGGCGTCATGCCGTCGCGCACCATCCACTCGAGCTCGCGGTAATTGGTGCCGTGAGCGAACACGCCCACGTCGCTGCCGCAGCCGATGGTGACGTGCGCCTCGCGGGCGGAGCGGAAGGCCTGCGCGGCGCGCGCCATGCCGGGCGTCGGCGGACTCGTGCCGCGCAGGTAGTGCTCGAAGTACTCCCCGTAGGCCTCCTCGGCGGTGAGTGTCGGCAGGTAGGCGACGCCGTGCTCGGCCATGAGGCGGAAGATCTCGGGCGTGCCGGAAAAGCCGTGCTCGATGGTGTCGACGCCGGCGAGCGTCGCGCGCCGCATGCCCTCGGCGGTGGTCGCGTGCGCCGCCACCGGCCGGCCCGAGGAGTGCGCGGTCTCGACCAGCGCCCGCAGCTCCTCCTCGCTGAAGGTCGGCTGCTGCGTGCCGCCCGGGCCCCAGCGGTAGTCGGCATACACCTTGATCCAGTCGGCGCCGCGCCCGGCCTGCTCGCGCACCGCGCGGATCACCTCCGGGATGCCGCTCGCCTCCTCCGCCCCCTGGGGCGTGCAGCACACGTCGGGCCGCAAGCCACGCGGCGCCGGGCCGTAGCTGGCGGTTGCGACGATGGCGCGCGTGGCGACGAACAGGCGCGGCCCCTCGACGAGTCCGTCCTCGATCGCCTGGCGGAGCGACACGTCGGCGTATTCGGCGCCCTCGGTACCGAGGTCGCGCAGCGTGGTGAAGCCGGCCAGGAGCGTGGCACGCGCCTGGCGGGCCGCGCGCAGCGTGCGATAAGGCACCGGCTCCTTCAGCACCTGATCGTTCCACAGCGTCTCGTTATAGGGATGGAGGAACAGGTGCGAGTGAATGTCCATCAGGCCCGGCAGCAGTGTCGCGCCCGGCAGGTCGATCACCTCGGCACCGGCTGGCCGCTGCACGGCGGACGCCGGGCCCACCGCCGCGATGCGTGCGCCGTCGGTGAGCACCACCCAGTCCCGATGCGGCGGCTCGCCCGCGCTCCACACCTGCGCCGGGCGCAGCAGCACCGCACCCGAGGCCGCAGCCAGAGCGGCCGTGGTGAAGGTGATTGCCAACGCGGAAAACGCGGCGCGGGTGAGCGCGCGCGCGGCGTGAGTGCTCATGGTCCTGCCCGGCTCAGTTAGCGGTCCGGGCCCATGAGCACCGTGGTGTCGTAGCTCTCGAAGCCCTGGATGGCGCGGCCGTAGGCCTTGAACACCAGGTTCTCGGCGACCTTGTCGGCGCGCGGTGTGAGCAGCATGCGCAGCACCACGTCGTCGGCCGGCCGCGTCGCATCGTCGGAGAGCAGCTGCTCGACCACCCGCGTCAGGCGAAACACCAGCTCGTTGACGAAACGCAGGTGCGCGCCGTCCTGCACCTGCTCGGCGCCGGGACCGTAGGTGGCGCGCGCCTCCTCGGCGAGCTCGTGCAGGAACAGATTCAGCAGCCGCGCCTTGTCGACCGTGCGCAGATCGCCGAAGAACTCGATCTCGGAATTGAGGTTCATGGCGGCCTCATGCGAGAAACGCTCGAGTGAGGTTAAGCCGAGGTCGGGAAAAAGTCGATCGGCTTGGTGGCGGTGACCGCGTCGACGTCCTCGGGTTGGAACTGGAACAGCCGCACCAGCGCGATGATCTTCTGCTCGAGCTCCGGGTCCTTGAGCTCGCTCGACACCACGCGGCACATGGTTACCGAGCCGTTGGGGGCGATGGTGAACTCGAGCACCAGCTTGCCCTGCAGCTCCGCATTCTCACGCAGCGCGCGCGCGTACAGGTTGTAAATGCGTCCCTTGTTGCGGTCGAAGACCAGCGCGATCTCCTCGGGCGAGCGTACCGGCTTGCCGCCGCCGCCCGAATGGCTGTTGCGGTTCGCGGCGCTGGCGAGCGCGACCGAGGAAGTGACCGCGGTCGCCGTGTGGCCGGTGAGCGAGCCGGCGCCGGTGCCGAAGCCGCGGCTGGCGTTGGCGGAAGTGATGCCGCCGGAGCCCGCGCCCACCCGCGAGGTGATCAGGGAGCGCTCGGCGTGCGAGTCGGCGCCGACCGAGCCCGAGAGGTTCTTGGTCTCGAGCGGTGTCAGATCCATCTGCTCGCGCAGGTCCGCAAGCTCGTCCTTCACCTTGTTCAGCTGGCGCTCGGCTTTCTTGCGCGCGAGCTCCTTGAGATCCACCGGCGGCGGCGGCTGTTTCACCAGCGCCACTTTGGGCTCGATCTTCGGCAGCTCCACCGGCTTCGGCGGCGGCGGCGGCTTCGGCTTGTTCTCGAGCATCACCTTCGCGAGGCGCGTGGGAATGTCCTGCGCCGTCTCGCGCTTCGGAGTCGGCAGCAGCGGAAACAGGATCCCGAGCACCACCAGGACGATGAGCAGCACCCGCAGGATCCTGCGGAAGCGCTCGCTGGATTCCGGGTCGCCCTCCCAGGGCAGCTCGTATTCGCGGTAATAGGGAGCGAGGATCATGCGCGCGTCAGCCCGTCTTGATCTGGCCGGCCGCGACCGGCTTTTCCTTCTGGATCACGGCGAGCGAGATCTTGCCGTAGTCGGCGTCGGTGCAGGTCTGCATGACGCGCTTCAGCACGTCGTAGGGCAGCGCCTTGTCCGCCATGATGGTGATCTCGCGCTGCGAGACGTCCTGGTCGCTGACGGTCTGCCCCACCAGCATCGGGCGTTTGAGAGCGGCGCTGAGAGGGGCGATCAGCGGGGTCGCCGACGCCTGGATCTCCTTCACCGTGGCGATGTACTCGCCCTGCACGAACAGGTCGTCGCGGGTGATCATCACCACCACCGACTGCTTCGGCGCAACCTGCGCGATCGACTGCGGGATCTCGATGCCCTTGGAGTTCTGGATCACCTCGACCTCGGTCGAGTACACCAGCAGGAACGCCACCATCACCGACAGGATGTCGATCAGCGGGATGAGGTTGAGCTGCGCATCCGCCTTGTGCCGCAGGTGATGCTGCGCCATGCGCCGGGCGCGGTTCGACATGCTCATGAATGACCTCCGGGCGCGGCGGCGCGCACTGCGCCGCCCGCGGGCGCGCCGGCCACCGGCGCGCTGCCCGGCGGCGCCTCGGTAGTCGAGGGCGCATCGCCGATCGAGATGTCGGGGAACAGCTCCGCCTGCACGGTTTGAATGCCCTGCCCCGCCTCGAACACGCGCACCCGGTCCATGACCTGCACCAGCGTGTCATAGGGCGTGTCGGGCTCGAGCAGGATGCTGGCGTCGGTCTTGTCGGGAAACTTCGCCTTCACGCGCTTCAGGTACTCGGTCAGGTTGTCGTAGTCGTAGCCGCTCGCGATGTTGGGGAACGTGGCGAGCGGCCCGGTGTTGCGGTCGGCGACCTGCAGCAGGTCCTTGCGCACCATCACCTCGAGCTGCAGCCCCGGCGGCGGCTCCTTCCAGGTCGTGTTGGGCGGCGGCAGGTTCAGCTGCAGGATCACGGTGCGGGAGAACACCGCGGTCATGAGCAGGAACGTGACCAACACCGTGAAGATGTCGATCATCGGAACCAACAGCAGCTCGGCCGGCTTGCGCGAGTGGCGCTCCAGCTTGCGGATTTGATAAGAGCGGCGCATGCGGGTGCGCTGGCGCTCAGGCGGCCGCGGGCGCCGTCTGCCGCTCGGTGATGGCGTTCAGGAACTTCACCGATGCCATCTCGAGACTGTCGATCACATCGGTGGTCTTGGTCTGCAGCCAGGCATGGATGAACAGCAGCGGCACCGCGGTCATCAGGCCGAAGGCGGTGCAGTTCATCGCTACCGAGATGCTGGCCGAGAGCAGGTTGGCCTTCTCGGCCGGGTTCACGGTCGCGACCGCGGCGAAGGCGCGGATCAGGCCCATGACGGTGCCGAGCAGCCCGAGCAGCGTCGCGAGATTGGCGAAGGTGGCCAGGTAGTGGGTGCGCTTCTCGAGCTTCGGCACTACCTCCATCAGGCTCTCCTCCATCGCCTTCTCGATGTCGTCGCGACGGCGGGCCGAGGTGATGCGCGCCAGGCCGTAGTTGAGGATGTGCCCGATCGCCGAGGACGACTTCGAGGTCACCTGGGCGACCCCGCGGAAGTTACCCTGCGACAGCAGCGGCACGATCTCGTTCCACAGCCCGCGATTGCGCGCCGCCGTGGCGGTGAGATAGATCCAGCGCTCGATGGCGATCGCCAGGCCGATTACGAACACGACGGCGATCGGGTACATGAAGTCCCCGCCGCCCTGAAAGAAACGCACGATCAGATTCCAGATCTGCATCTGACTCTCCCGGTCAAGAAACACTCACACATGGGGACGCAAGCCTGTCAAAACTGAATGACATAGACCTAAAAAGCTGCGATCCAGCTCTCATCCTGGAAAGCCCCCCCGCGGCCTCTTCAGGGCTTGTCGCCGGAACCCGGCACCGCGCCCGCCTTCGGGCGCGGCACGTCGGGCTTCACCGCATCGTAATAACGATTCTCCCGCAGGAACACATCGCGATCTATCGGCTCCAGCACCTCATCGAGCAGACTGTTGGCGGGCTTGCCGACCAGGTCCCCGAGGTCGGAGCGCTTCCAGGGCACGATATAGAGCACCTTGGGGAGCTCGCGGTTGCCGGTGATCTCGGTGGTCTCGAGCTCCACCCGGTCGGCTCCCTTGGCGCCGCGTGCGCCCGCCCTGGCGGGCTGGGTGGCATCGCCCGCAGCGTCCGCGGACTTGGGTGCCGCGGCACTGGCTGAGGCTGGAGCCTTGTCGCCCTTTGGCGTCAGGCGCCCCGCGGAGGCGGCGGCGCGTGCGGGAGCAGCATCCGGCGTCGTCGTGGCGGTCGTGTCCACGGCGGGCTCGAGCTGATCCGGCGAGGGTACGGCAGCCGGCGGCTTGCCTGCCGGCGCGGTGGAGGAGCTCTGCTGGGCCTGTGCGGCGCTGAAGACCAGCGCGGCGAACAGCATGAGGACGGTGCGCATGATCAGACTCCTCCTCCGGGACTTGCGCCCGTTCCCTTGGGCGGCGTCATGGCCGGCGTGGTTCCCGGTGCGTTCGCGGGAGCGGCTCCAGGCGGTGCCGGCGGGCCCGCCGGGGCCTCAGCCGGCGCTGTCGCCGGGGCACCGGGCTCTGCGGCCGGCTTCTCCGGCGCGGCCTCGGGGCGCTTCACCGGCGGCAGCCCCAACCGCTGGCGCAGCTCCGCGATCCAGCTGCTCACCGGCTTCTCTTCGTGCGTCAGCTCCTGGTAGCGGCTGAGCGCGGTGAGCGCCCGCCCGGGATCGCCGAGATAGAGGTCCGAGACCACACCGAGGTTGCGCCACGCGGGAGCGAACTGCGGGTCGGCGGCGATCGCCTGCTCGTAGGAGGCCGCCGCATCCTTGAACTTGCCCCGCATCCTCTGGGTGACGCCGAGCTCGGTCCAGGCGACGGCGCTGGTACTCTCGTGCTCCACCGCGCTCTTCAGCGCCTGCTCGGACTCATCGAGCCGCCCGTTCTTGCGATAGAGGATGCCGAGATTCACCAACGGAGCGGCGAACTGCGGGTACTGGAGCGCGATCTGCTTGAAGCCGAGCTCGGCCTCGGTCGCATTCCCGGCACGCATATAACCGACGGCGCGTGCGAAGTCGGTACTCGCAGCCGGCGGCACCTCGGGGCGCACCGGTGCGGGCGCAACCGCGCCCGCCGCGGCACCAGGGGCTGCGGCGGCCGCGCCGGCTGCGGGCTTCGCGGTCGCAACAGCGGGCGCCGTGGCAGGCGGCGCCGTCGCGGCGCGCGCCGCGGGTGCGGGCGCAGGCGTCGGCGGTGCGGCCTTTACCGGCACCGGGGCCGGGCGCTCGGGCTCCGCCGGCGCCGAGTGGCACCCCGCGAGCAGCAGCACGGCGAACGCAGGTGCCGTTACCTGCGTCAGCCGGGCGAGTCGCGCGGCGGCGCGCTTATTCGAGCCTTGCGACCACATCCTCGGTCAGCTCCGTCTTGCCGTAGCGGGAAGGCTTCAACTCCGCGAGCGCCGCGAAGCTCTTGCGGATCCATTCGTCGTACAGACCATCCTTGGCGCGCGCGGCGTTGAGCTCGTGCGCCTTGATCGCCTGCTCCTCGAACGGGAACACCTGCTCCTCGAGCAGCGAGTTGTACTCCTCGAGCGCGTCGCCCTTGAGGTTCGACGGGCGCTCGGAATTCATGACGTCGTGCGCGAGCGTGCGGTAGAGCTCGGCCATCTCGTAGGTCGCAGCCGTGGTCACCTCCGCGACCTGGTAGTCGGCCGCCGCCTTGTAGCCGTCCATCGCCGCTTCCAGTGCCCGGCGTTTCTCCACCAGGCTCTTCTTCAGCGGCGCGGTGAGGCGCACGGCGCGGAAGGCATCGCGCGCCGGTGCCGCGAGCGTCAGTTGCGCCCTGGCCGCGAGGTAGTGGGTGCGCTCGGTGCGCTGCGACCCCGCACTCGCGTCGGCCGCGATGATCTCCCGGTACCAGCGATCGCGCCGTGCGGTATCGCCCGCCTTGGCGGCGTAGTCGGCGAGCCGCTGGCGCGCCTCGACGGCGTCCGCCACCGGCTTGGGGTTATCGGCGACGAACTTCTCGAGCATCGCCACCGCCTTGGGCGTGTTGCCGGCCTTGGCGTAGAGATCGGCGGATTGCATCTGCGCCTCGCGCCGCACCGCCGCCTCCTCGGCCGGGCTCGCGGCGATGCGCTCGAATTCCGCGGCCGCCTCGCCCGGGCGGTTGGCTTGGCCGTAGGCGACCGCGAGCTTGCGCGTCACGTCGGCCGAAAGCGGGCTCGCGGGGAAGTTGCGGCGGAAGCCCTCGAGCACCGTGATGGCGCGGTCCCAGCTCTTCAGCTGGATGAGCTGCGCGGCGGCGTCGTACTCGGCGTTGGAGCGGATCTTGGAATCGGGCGCCACGCGCGCGACGCGCAGATAGTCCTCCACCGCCCCCGCGCCGTCGCCGGCCTTCTGCTTCGCCTCGCCCTGCTTGTAGACCGAGGCCGCCAGGCGCTCGGTGAGGTCGGTGCGCATCTTGTCATCGCTGCCGGCGAGCGAGCGCGCCTGCACGTAGGCGGGCTCGGCCTGGGCGTATTCGCCCTGGTCGAAGTGCGACTGCGCGATGATGGTCCAGCCGATGCGCTGCCGGGCGCTGTCGACCGGCGGCTGCCGCGCGAGCAGCATCTGGGCGACGCTGATGGCGCGCGGCCGGTCGCCGGCGGCGTAGATGTCCTCGGCGGCGCGTGTCAGCACACCGGCGCTGTCGGGATGCTCGGGGAAGGTCTGCGCGAACTTCACCCCGGCATCGGTAGCGCGCTTGTGCCAGGCGTCCTTGTCGGCGCCGGCGAGACTCTCCTCGCCCTTCTGATAGGAGACGAGTCCCGCGTAGGCCGCGGTGGCCGACTTGTCGTTGCGCGGATAGTCGTAGGCGGTGTGCGCGTACTCGGTGGCCGCCTCCTCGTAGTGGCGGCTCGCGAACAGCGCCTCCGCCAGCAGGTAGTTGGTCGCGGCCGAGTCGGCATCCCCGGGGAAGGACTTGAGGTAGGAGCGATACCAGCGCGCCGCCTCCTCGTAATCGGAGCTGCGGCCGCTCTTCTGCGCGGTGGCGTGGAAATAAGTGGCGACATCCTTGAGATTGGTCTTGAGCTCCGCCACCACCTTGGGATTGGCCGCCTTGGCGCGGGTCTTCCAGTAGGGCGAATCGAAGTTGTAGCGCTCGACGAACTCGTGCTTGCCGTCGAGCACCAGCTGGCTGAACCCGCCCTTGCCGTAGGCCTCGATGGCCGACATGGCGAGGTTGGGCGCCTGGTCGCTGTAGGGATCGAGCGCCACGTAGGCACGGTAGGTGGTGGCCCCGTCCTGATAGCGCTGCTTGTCGACGTACAGGTCCCCGAGCCGCTGGTACAGCAGATAGGTGTACGGTCGCTCGCCGGCGTGGCTCACGAACTGCTCGAGGGTCTGCGCGCCTTCGTTGTAGGAGAAGGTGATGCTCATGACGCGCAGCGTGTCCTCGACCAGCTCGCGGTCGGCGCGCTTCAGGCTCTCGAGCGAGCGGCCCTTGCCGCTGGTGCCGAGCTGGTGGTCGAGGACCTTGCCGAAGGACGGCAGGCTCTCCTCGGTGCGCGACTCCTTGAACAGCGACCAGCCCTGCTTGTAGAGACTCTGCTGATAAAAGCCGGACGAGGGGCCGCGGGCGATCGCCTCGGAGTAGGCGCGCTCGGCCTCCGGGTAGCGCTTGGCCGAGAACAGCAGCTCGCCGCGCCGGAACTGCACCTCGGCGAGCTGCGGAGTATTGGGGTAGCGGCGCACGATCTGATCGAGCGCGTTGAGTGCGGGCTCGGCCTGCCCCGTGACCTCGTAGGCGCGCGCCAGCTGGTAGAGCACCTGGTCGTTGCGCGCGTAGTCCGGATAGGCCTTGAGGAGAGTCGTGTAGAGCCGGACGGCCTCAGCCCCCTGCAGGTCCTGGGCCGTCACCTCCTGCTCCATGCGTGTCAGCTCGCCCGCATCCAGGTTCAGGTCGGCGAGACGGCGCATCGCCTCCGCGCGCAGCTTGGGATCGGTGTTCTGCAGCTCGAGGAACCGACGGTAGTTCTCCATCGCCTTCTCGACGCTCGGACTGGCGGGCGCGTCCTTGTGCACCTCGACGGGGCGCGACTTGAGATCCCCGATGGTGCCCCCCGGGGGTGGCGACTGCGCCGCGAGCGGCAGCGACATCGCCGTCAGCGCCAGCAGCGTGGCCCGGTTGCGCAGTCTCACCGCGGCGGCTCCTGGGGATTGGCGCGCGGCGCCTCGGCCGGCGGGGCCGCGGTGGGCGGCGCCTCACTGCCCGGTGTTTGCGCCGGCGGTGCCGGCGCCTCGGCGGGCGCGGCCTCAGCCTTCGGCTCCGGCGCCTCGGGGGCTGCGCCTTCCGCGGGCGGCTCCCCCTCCGCGCCCTTCTGCTGGGCCTCCGGAGCCTTGGCGGGAGCTACGGCGGCGTTGGCGGCGCGATCGTACATTCCGGCGAGCGCAAAGCGCGCCTGGACCTGGTAGGTCGCGAGCCGCGATTTCTGGTCCTCGAGCTCATCGATGGCGACGCGCGAGAGGTAATCGGCCTGGCGCTGTTGGGTGGCGGCGAGACGGGTCGCGAGCTCATCGATGCGCACGCGCAGCGCGGCGATGCGCGTCGCGAACTCGCCGGTGTTGGTCGGTACCGCGCGCCGCGCCTGCTCCACGCGGATCCAGCGGCTCTGTGCCTCGTGCAGCGCGAGGTTCAGGTCCTTGAGCGAGCGGTGCTCTTCCCAGAGGCGCGCGCTGTAGGCGTCGTTCAGCCGGAAGAACAGCACGCCCTTGACCAGCGCCAGGCGCTCGCGCAGCTCGCCGTTCTCGGCAGTGTCGGGCGCGCCGGTGAGCGCGGCCTCGATGCGCTGGATGCGCGCCCACTGCTCGCGCTCGGTGTCGGTGCCGAGAGCGGCGACGTCGCGGCGCGCCTCGACGGTCTGCAGCCGCCCGGCGAGCTCGACGTTGCGCTGCTGCAGCTGCGTGACCGCACCCGAGGTGAGCAGCGCGTCGACTTTCGGCAGCCGCTGCGCGTAGGCGCGCTCGCGGGTGCCGATCATGTCCTCGAAGGCCTCCATGTCGTAGCCGCCGCGCTCCATCAGGTCGCTCATGTGCACCAGGTCGCGGTAGTTCTTCAGCCCCTCCTGAAAGTCGTTGCCGGCGAGCACCGTGTACAGGTAGCGCGACTCGGGGGCGTCCGGCAGATTCTTCAGCTGCCAGAACCAGCCGAAGCTGTCGCTGCCCTTGCGGCCGCTCTGCAGCACGCTCTTCAGCATGTCGCCCTGATCGATGCGCGCGATCGCCTCATCCAGCCGGCCGTTCTCGGCCTGGAAGGATTCCACTGCGCTCTCGTAGTACTCGGCGGACTGCGCGTTGGCGTTGAGCTTGCCGAACGCGTACGGCACGGCGAGATAGGACTCCTGCACCGCCGCGTCCAGCACGTTGCGGCTGCGCAGCTCCATCCACGGCCCGAGCGCGCCCTGGTAGTCGCCGAGCGCGGACTCGGCCCAGCCGGTGCCGAGCAGCGCCTTGTTCGAGTACGGGCCGTTGAGCCGCACGCGCTCGAGGGCCGGCAGCGCCCTGGCCGGCTGGTTCGCCTGCAGGTAGGCGAAGCCGAGCGCGACATTGGCACGGTCCTTGAGGGCCCGCTGCTCCTCGGTGCCGGCGACCATCGTACCGACGCCGGTGAGGAACGGATCGGCGTCCGCGAGGCGGTTGCTGCGCGCGAGCGCCACCCCCAGGTTGAAGCGCGCGTAAGCCGACCAGGTAAAGGTACCGCGCCAGGTCGACAGGAGGCGAATGGCCTCGTCGTACCTGCCCTGGCGGATGAGCACGTTGCCGAGCAGCAGCTCCTTCTGCGACTCGAGCTCCGGCGACATGCGGCCGTTGATGCGCGCCAGCGCCAGGGCCGCCCGGTCGAGATAGCCGCGCGCGTACCACACCTGCGCCAGGTAGAACCAGGCGACGTTGCGCACGCCGCTCGGCACCGGGTCCTTCAGCAGCGCCTCGAAACGCCGGCCCGCCTCGTTGTGCATGCCGAGCGCGAGGTACAGGCCGCCCATCAGCAGCTGCGCGTCCTCCTCGTGGTGCGGCATGCGGTTCCACTGCTCATAGGCGGCGAGGCGCGTGAGCGCCTCGAAATCGTCGTGCTGGTAGTAATAGAAGAGCGCGTCGCCGTAGTGCAGGTCACGGACCCGGATCTCGGGCAGCTTCTCCGGGTCGTGCCGCCGCGCGAGCGCCGGCGCCGCCGAGAGCGCCAGCGTCAGTCCCACGAGCAGCACGCGCGCGCGCGGCCCGGTCATGGTGCGCGTTATTCCCAATCCTTGATCTCGAACTCCGGCTGGAGCTTTCTCTGCCGGTCGTTGATCTTGAGCTCGAGGTATTTCGCCCCGATGCCCTTCTCGAACCTGATCGAGGCGCCGCGCTTATAGGGCCGCTCGTTCGGGCCCTTGCCGTTGAAGAAGGCGGTGAGCTCGTGCTGGCCGACCTTCAGGTTGCCGAGATACAGCCGCTGCACGCCGCCCTTCAGGAGCGCCTCGACCTCGCGCGGCGTATACAGGTAGTTGATGACTTCCTTGTTGTCGATCTTGAGCTCGACCGAGTCGAGCGCGAAGAAATCGCCCACGTCGACCGCCAGGAACACCGCCACCTGGGTGTTGGCGGGGAACAGCAGCTCCTCCTCGAGGATGAACAGATCGCGGTTGAGATCGACCACGTCTTTCTTCAGTCCCTGCACCTGCTCATCGAGCGCGCGCGTGTCGGTCGCCGCGTCGGCGGGGGCCGGCGCCGCGGTCGCGGTCTCGCCTGCCGGCACAGCGGCCTCGCCCGCCGGGGAGGCAGGCGGCGGTACCGCGGGCGGCGCGGCGGCGGCCGGCTCGGGAGCCGGGGGTGGCGCGGCGGCAGCGAGCGGCGCGGCGGCGAGCAGGCTTAAGGCCAGCGCCGTAGCGGCCGCGCCCCTCAGAGCGCTCAGCGCACCGCGCCGTGCGCGAGTCGTGCAAGCATCGGGCATGTTCGTTCCGATCATTCGTTCAGCAGAACCCGCAACTGCTCGAGGTAAATGCCGTCGCTCTTGGTGCTGAAGTCGCGCAGCACGTTGCGGACGGTGCCGCTGCGATCGATCAGCACGGTCATCGGCAGATTGTCCACCTGGTAGGCGCGGCCCACCGCCTTGTCCGGGTCGAGCAGCATCGGGAAGGTGACCGTGGTGCCACGCGCGAACTCGGCGGCGCGTGCCGGGACATCGTCCACGCCCACTCCGTAGACCTCGAGCCCCGCGGAGCGATAGGTGGCAAGACTCCTGTTGAGGGCGTCGAGCTGGCGGCGGCAGGTGCCGCAGCCGCTGCTCCAGAAGGACAGCACCACCACCTGGCCGCGGTGCTCCGAGAGGCGCACGTTGCCGCCGGCGACGGCGTGCAGGGTGAAATCCGGGGCCGGGCGCGTGATCAGTCCGTAACCGCGCTGCGCGAGCGCAGCCGTGCCGGCACCGAACAGCACCACGGCCGCACACTTGAGGACTACCCGCACGCGTGACCGGCGGTCACGCGCCGCCGGACCGTCGGGTCGTTGCAAGCTCAAAAGAAGATCCTTCGGGCTGTGAAGCCGAGCTGCGCGCAAGCGCCGGAACCCTCGCACAGCGCGGTCGAGACTGTCAACGAAGCGGCGCGCGAAAAGCCCGGCTGGCGCTGCGTCGCGGCGGTCCGCGCAGTCGTCGCCCGGCGACAGGTGCCGCCCCGATGCCCGTGCGCCGCCGGCTGGGCGGCGGCGCTTACCCAGCCTAGACGATCGGCTCGAACACCGTCAGCGCCGCGAGCGAGGAGGCGGGCCCGAGTCCCTGCATCGGGAAGAGCGTCGGGAACTGCGGATCGGTGCCCAGCAGTCCCATGTAGTTGAGCATGATGAGCTCCGGGATCTGATTCACGGAGTTCGCCGCCGGGCTCGAGCCGGTGCCGCTCGTGACCACCGAGCCGTCGGAGCTGAAGGAGCCGATCTGCTGGCCGGCGACGCCGTTGCGCAGTACCGGGCGCCCCTTGGGGCTGTAGACCAGGAACACCGTCGCCGCGACTGAGGAGTTGTCGCCCTGCCAGCCGAGCTTGTCGCGGCCGGCGGCGCTGGTGTCCACCGTGCTGTTGGAGTTGAGCGAGCCGTCACTCATGATCTGGATCATGATCGGCGTGCCCTTGCGGGCCGCGTACTCGAGCACCGCGCCGATCATCTGCCCGGCCTGGAAGTTGCGTGTCTCGCCGGTGGCGCGCGTGCCGTCGTGATAGTCAAAGCCGCCGAGCGAGATGGTGCCGGCGCCGGCATAGCCGTCGATCACCAGCTTCATGACCGAGGCGGTCATCGCCACGTCCTGGTCCGAAAACTGGGCTGCGGTGAAGATCGGATTCGTGCCGCCGACGATGAGCGGATCCTGGGTCGGATCGAGCCCCGAAGGGCCCGCCGCGAAAATGTTGGCCGTATTCGCGGACTGCACGTACGCGCAGCGCACCGAGTTCTTGAGTGCCGCATCCGCGCTGCCGCCGCCGGGGATGAGCTGCACGCCCGGCGTGCTGCCGCTCGGGTCGGAGAGCGCACCGGTGAATTCGCTGCCGGTGGAGCTCGCTCCCTGGTAGAGCGCGGTGCCGGTGCTGATGCGCGCCTGGGACTCGAGCTCCGCGAGCGCCAGCGGGTCCACACCACCGGCGGGCATGGGCGGCGCGAGCGCCACGGCGTCGGAGGGCTGCTGGATGGTGGCGGGCTGCAGCGCTGGGTTGATGGTGTACATGAGCGCCGCCGAGTTGCCGCCCGACACCGAGGAGTTCGTGCCGACGAGGTTCACGACCGTGCCCTGGGCGCCGGCTTCCGCGATGCCGTAGATCGGGTTGATGGTGTTGGACGAGGTGTCGTTCTGCGACATCGCCGGGATCACCGCGCCGTTGACGCCGGCCTGAGTGGTGGCCGCGGCCACCGACTGGATGCCGCGCAGGATCGCGCCGTCCGAATGCCACAGGAGTCCGAGCGCGCTCGAGACGAAGGTGCTCGAGGTCGGCACCATGTTGCCGGGCAGGCCGAGCTTGCCGTAGCCCGCGACCGAGAGGAAGTTAGCCTGGCCGCCAGCCGTGCCGACCAGCGCCTCCGAGCCGACCAGATTGGCCCCGCCCGCGAGGTCGAACACGATGAAGGGGAGCGAGCCGGAGCCGGATGGAATGTTGCACTGACCGGCGCCGAGCAGCGCCTGGATGTCGGCGTCGAGCCCGCCGGCGCGTGCCGCCTGCGCCTTGAGGACTGCGCCGAGCCAGGCGGATCCGATCACCATGCCCTGGGCGCCGAGCATGCCGGCCGCGAGGAAGTCGCGGCGCGTCACCGGGCGCGGGTGGTTCTCGTGCAGTAACGGGGTGCCGGGCGCGTGGGGCTTCGGGGGGCGCTTGCGGATCAGCATCTTGAGTACCTCTCAAATCCTTTTACTGCAGGGTCACGGCCGCGCTGCCGAGCGCCGCGGTGCACACCGCGACGGTCGCCTGCGTGACGGTCGCTGCCGAGTTGATCTGCGGAACGCGGGTGAGCAGCGCATCGACCTCGCTCTGCACGGCGGCCGCCGTCTGCGGCGAGACGTTGGTGCCGACGGCGTTACTCGAGAGCGCGTTGATCACGATGGCGCGATTGCTGCTGCCGCTCGCGCCGAAGAAGCTCGACGACGAGGCGGTGAGCGACGCATCGAGGCCGGTGCCGAAGAAGGCATCGCGCAGCGTCGAGCTCGCCAGCAGCTCGCTGCAGTAGGCGTTGGCGAGCGCCGAGATCGCCGTCTGCTGCGAGGAGATGAACCCCGAGATGAGCGGCGTCGCCGGCATCGACTGCTCCGAGGTCTCAAACAGCGGCTGCACCACCGGATCGGTGATCGGCACGCCGGTGATGAGCGCGAACGAGTTGTTGATGCGCTCGTAGGTCGCGATGCCGTAGTCGGGCACCGGCGTGTTGTTGGGGGTCGGCGGCACCACCGTGCCCGGCGGGTCGACGAAGGTATGGGTGTTGCTGCCCAGCTGGTCGAACGACAGGAAGAACAGGTCGTTGGCCGAACCGAGCTGCACCGGGATCACCGTGCCGAGCGGCGACAAGGCCTGGCCGCTGGTGGGCGTGACCCCCGCGGTGTAGGCGGCGCCGCCGAGCGTGGTGCTGAGCGTCGCGTAGGACTGGGCCGAGGGCGCCAGCTGCCCGTTCACACCGATGCGCAGCCCGGCGAGCGTGAGGCCCGAGGGGATCGTGGTCACGGTCGGATCCAGACTGATGAAGCGCGGCTGGTAGAACAGATAGCTGAAGTTGTCGTACTGGGCCGCCGTAAACATGATGTACGACTGGTTGACGCCGGTGAGCGAGCTCACGCCGAACAGCAGGTAGTACTTCTGGCCGACACCGGCGTTGAAGTTCTGCTGCACCTGCGCCGGGGTGAGCGCAGTGTTGAAAATGGTGAGCAGCTTGATCTCGCCCAGCCACTGCCGCTGCCCGCTGGTCTCGTTGCCGAGTACCAGTGCGAAGGTGCTGTCCCAGTTGGCGAGCGAGCCGCCGCCGGAGGGATCCACGTCGCCGGTGTAGACGCCGTTGACGTAGATCTTCTGGCCGTTGACCGGATCGTAGGTGAGCACGACGTGCTGCAGCGCCGCCTGCGCCGCGCCGTTGGCGGTCGTGGTGACCAGCGGCGGCATGCCGTTGGTGTCGGTGACGCTCGAGCGGGTGAAGCCCTCGTACTGCTCGGCGGCCTGGCCGAGCGTCATGTTGCGCGTCGTGTTGCTGCCCGAGTAGCTCACCAGCCAGGCGTTGGTCTGGGCGACGTTGGCAGGCGCCGCCCACACCTCGATCGAGTACTCGCCCGACTCCTGGATCATGGTGGCGAGCTTCGAGCTCGAGCTGGTGGAGGCCTGTGCCTGGCTGCCCTGGCCGAAGATCACGCCCCAGGCGCTGTCCCAGGTGATGTTGCCCGAGAGCGTCAGGTCCGCCTCGGGACTGACGCCGCTCGTGTCATAGGCGGTGCTGCCCTGACCGGTCTCGAACATGTACTGGGCGATCATCGAGCCGTTGAAGCGGCTGCCGCCCGAGGCGACCGTGCCCTGGGTGAGGGACACCGCGTTCGATACGACCAGCGTCGGGTCGATGGGCGTCACCGGGATGCCGTTCGCGAATGCGGTGATCGCCGCGAGCATGGTCGCGGCACTCGACGGACAATCGGGCGCGCCGTTCGAGGTCGCCGACGGCCAGCAGTGGTGCAGGTCATCGGCCAGCCGCTCATAGAAGCGCGACAGATTGGGCGTGGCGAGGTTGATCTTGGGCTGCGCCGCGATGTACGCCGAGTCGATGTCGGCCGGGTTGGGATCGGCGAAGTACGGCTGCTGCGGGCTGGCCGAGGTCGGATTGTGACAGCCCGAGCAGTACGTGGTGACGATCGGATAGATCGTGCTCTCGTAGCTCGGGTTGCCGGTGGTCGGATCCAGGGGAAACTGCTTGCCGCCGCCTGCGGCCTGCACCGGCGGCGCGACCAGCTGCACGGTCGTGACGGAAGAGTTGCCGGCGCCCAGCCAGTTGGTGATCCACACCAGCATGGTGGCAGCGCACGCCGACGGATCGGCCACCCAGCAGTTGTGCCCGCCGCCGACCTTGAGCACCAGGGTCGATTGGCTCGGGTTGGTGAGGTCCACGAGCGGCAGCGCCGCCTGGTACGCCTGGTTCACGTCGTCCGAGCGCGCAAACATCGGCGACTGACCGCCCTGGTGGTGACAGCCACCGCAGCGGTTCGAGGGAATGATGTTCTGCCACAGGTTGACCTGGAACGCCTGGATGTCGGCGTTCTGGGCCGGCGGACCGGTGTACGACTGCGTGGTCGTGGTGGTCACCGGCTGGTTCACCGTGGTCGGCGCGCCCCCGGAGGAGCTGCAGGCGGCGAGAACCGCCAGCATGGTGGCCGTGGCGCAGATCTGCAGCGCACGGCGGGCGAGAAGGTTGTCCATGGCGTTGCTCAAACGGCTGTGCATGTTGGGCGCTCCCTTACGACCCCGGGCAGGCGGCAGCGGCCTGCTGGAATACCTGCTTGAGGTTGTAGCCGCCGGAGGTGAAGCTCGAAGTAATCGAAGAGACCGTCGCCAGGTCGGTGCTGCTCACCGGCGCGCGGAAGCACACCGCCTGGAATACCTTGGTCACCTGGCATTGCGCGAAGGTGCTGCTCGACTCGAGCTCCTGCCCGAGCGAGGCGGCGCCACTGCCGCTGCCCGGGAGCGCGGCCGACCAGCCGAGGACCGTGTTGGGACCCTGGCGCCAGTGGTTGACCCAGTTGTCATCGGGGGTCACGTAGCCGTAGACGAAGTTGGCGGCGTTGATCAGGTACTTCGGCTGCACCTGGCCGGGGGTATAGAGCATCGACTGGGTGTTGACGGCGTCGAAGTTGTAGTAGGCAAAGGCCTTCGCCATCCCGTCCATGCCGCTGTGACAGCCGACGCAGGTGTCCATGAAGATCATGCTGTTCCCGCCGGGCGAGCGCGCCACGTCCTGGCGAAAGAAGTCCGTGGGCCGCGTCGTGTCCGCCAGTGCCGGCATGTCGGCGCAGAACTGGTTGATCATCGTGAAGCGGAACATCGCGCGATTGGTGCCGTTGACGAAGAACGCCGAGGCGAGGCCGCGCGTCGTGAAGAGTCCGGCGACCCCACCACTCGGAGTGCCGTAGACGCCCGACTGCGTGCCTTGCACCAGAGTGGCCATCAGGTTGACGCCGTTCTGCTCGGCGGTCGCGTAATGGTTGTTGTTGGCGGGGGACGGCGCCGGGAGCCCGGAGGCGTTGCTGGTGTAGAGAATGTCAGCCGACAGCGCGGTGTTGAACGGCACGCCGTCGCGCACCATGCCGATCACCGTCGCCACCGAGTCATTGAGCGGCGAGAACACCGTCCCGGCGCGGTTGGTCCACGGCATCGCGAAATTCTTCAGGGTCACGTTGTAGAAGGTCGGCGCATTGGTGGCGACCGCGGCCGCCTGCACCAGGCTGGCGCTGCCGGCAGCCGCGCCCGCGGCGCCCGCGGCGCAGGT
>Ga0187781_10000241_pt1 | contig 38932 bp, 39 predicted proteins | sample 0715_SJ02_MP02_2_FD_132447 | JGI IMG/M metagenome (GOLD analysis project Ga0187781, IMG submission 132447) | Tropical peat soil microbial communities from peatlands in Department of Meta, Colombia - 0715_SJ02_MP02_20_MG | ecosystem: Environmental > Terrestrial > Soil > Wetlands > Peat | place... | reverse complement strand
AGCGCCAGCGGGAACTCGTAATTTTTTACTTGGGTGATTGGACCCTGAGGGAGGTGAACCCGAAACACTGCGACCGCCATTTCAATCGCCAGCAGCAATCCCGCGATGCGAGTGAAGAGTCCCGCAATCAGCAGGATTCCACCGAAAAATTCGAACACCCCGGCGATGTACGCAAAGTAGCCCGGAAACCCCATTTTGCCGAACATCTGCACCGTGCCCGCCATGTTGACGAACAGTTTCGGGTACCCGTGAAAAATGAAAATGATTCCCAGCACCACCCGCAGCAGCAACAGCGCCACCGGCTTCAGATTCTCCATCCTTTGCATCGGTGTTTCTCCCGGCCGAAAGATGAGCGGAATCGCCTTCGCCGGCCCGCATTGTAGCAGAAAGCTCCGCGCCCCAATCCCAGCCGGTTCGTGGAACATGCCCGCTAACCCTTCGCCGGACTCGCCGGACCGATGGTGTAAAATTCTGGGTTGATCATGGAGCAAAGGAACCGATGACGCAATCAACTCGCACGATCGGCGTATGCAATGGCGGCGGGGATTGTCCCGGCTTGAACGCGGTGATTCGCGCGGTCGTGCGCACGGCCCGGCTCGAGTACGGCTGGAGCGTCATCGGCGTGACCAACGGTTTCAACGGCCTGATCTGGCCCGAGCAATCCCAGGAGCTCACGCTCGATTCCATCCGCGGCATCCTGCCGCGAGGCGGCACGATTCTCGGCACCACGAACCGCGGCAACCCGTTCAAGTTCCCGATCGAAGAGAACGGCCAGAAGGTGGTGCATGATTATTCGCACCGGTGCCTGGAAGGAATGAAGAAATTCGGCATCGACGCAATGGTGGTGATCGGCGGCGACGGCACGCTCACGATCGCCAACGAGTTCTCCAAGATCGGCATGAATGTCGTCGGAGTGCCCAAGACCATCGACAATGACTTGCAGGCCACCGAGCTGACATTCGGATTCGACACGGCGCTGCACGTCGCCACCGACGCCATCGACCGCCTGCACACCACCGCCGAGAGCCATCAGCGCGTGATGGTGATCGAAGTGATGGGGCGCGATGCCGGCTGGATCGCCCTGCACTCGGGCCTGGCCGGCGGCGCGGACGTCATCTTGATCCCGGAAATTCCATTCACGATCGAAACCGTCTGCGAATCGATCCGCCGGCGCGACGCGATGGGGCGCAGCTTTTGTCTTGTGGTTGTCGCCGAGGGAGTGAAGCTGCCCGAGCGCGACGGTCTTGGAAAGCCTTTCCCCAAGCCGCAGCCGGGCCAGGTGGGAAATTCCATCGGCTACGCGATCCGCGAGTATCTCAACAAGGAAGTTCGCGTCACCGTGCTCGGCCACGTCCAGCGCGGCGGCTCGCCCAGCCCGTTTGATCGCATCCTGGCGACACGGTTCGGAGTTGCGGCCTCCGATCTCGTCGCGCGCCATCAATACGGCCGGATGGTGTGCCTGCACGCTGGAAAGATCGGATCGGTTCCCATCGCCGATGCGATCCACGCGTTGAAGCTGGTCGATCCCGCGAGCGATTACGTGCGAGCCGCGCGCGCCGTAGGAATCGCGTTCGGGGACGAGCCTTGAACCGCAAGATTCTCTTCGGGCTTGCCATTCTTGCCATCGTCTGCGTGGGGGCATACGTTCGCGCGCGCCGCTCCCGGCAGCCCCTCGAAGTCGCGTACGCCGGAAATCGCCAGGTGACTTTGTGGAGATCGACTGCCCAGGTTCGCCAGGCCGTCACCACAGTGAGTTTTGGCGAGCGCCTCGACGTGCTCAAGCGCTTTCAGGATCAAGTGAACGTGCGCACTTCGAACGGAACGGTCGGCTGGGTGGCCGAGCGCGATTTGCTTTCGGCGGACCTGTGGCAGAAAGCCAAAGATCTCGAGGGAAAAGCGGCATCGATGCCCGTCGAAGCGCGCGGCCACACGCGCGTCCTCTCGAATTTGCACATCGCTCCCGGCCGCGACACCCCGCGAATCCGCCAGTTGAGCAAGACCGTTCCGGTGGAAGTCTATGAAAGGCAGCCGATGGAAGTCCCGGTGGCCGCCACAGCAAAAGCCGGCGATGAGGAGGAAAATTCCGGCGGGCCTGCCGAGACGAAAAAAGAGGATTGGTGGCTCGTGCGCGCTCACGCGCAAGACGATGTCACTGTCTCCGGCTGGCTTCTCGGCCGTTTCATCGATCTCGAAGTGCCTTCGCCGCTCCCCGACTACGCGAGCTCGAGCGGGATGCGGATTCTCGCTTGGTTCGAGTTGAGCCGCGTGAAGGATGATTCCGGCAACCCGCGGCCGCAGTATCTGGTCGTGGGCGCGCACGGCCCGGAAGGCCAGCTCTGCGATTTTACCCTGTTGCGCGTGTACACCTGGGGCATCCAGCGCGGCCGCTATGAAACCGCCTACGTCGAAAGCAACGCGTGCGGAAAGCTGCCGGTAAAAATCACGCCTGCCGCGGCGCCCGGCGATGAGATTTTCTTTTCGTTTCAAAATCTCGCGGGCAAGGGCACCGAGGAGCGGAAATATTTCATGCATCAGACCGTCGTTCGCCGCATTCGGGAAGGGGGCAGCGGGCCGCGCCAGAAGGGACGTTAATCACCGCGTTTCACTCCGATGCGATTCCTATCTCATTTCTTTAGGGCTGCGATAAATTGATTGGCATGGGCAGGCGGGCATCGGTCGCAGGCGCGACTCTTGTTTTCTGTTCTCTTGTGTACGTCGGCGCGCACTCCTATCAAGGCATGCGCGCGGAATCGGAAAAGCCTCCCGCGGCCGCGCTCGAGTTTCTCGGCGCCTGGGGCATAAGAGGCGATGGCCCCGGAGAGCTGCAAGACCCCGTGAGCATCGCCACCGACACGCTGGGAAATATCTACATTGCAGATGCGGCCACACGGTTCGTCCACAAGTTCAGCCCGCAGGGCACGCCGCTGCTCACGTTCCAGGAGGATCCACTCAAACATCCACAATCGATCACTGTCGATACCGGTGGCGCGATCTACGTCACCGATCCGGTGCGCGAGAGCGTGTTCGTGTGTTTTCCCGGAGATAAGGACCGCTATCGCGAATTGAAATTGAAGTTGCGGGCCAGCAAAGAAAATCTGCTGAGCGTGGCGGTGGCCGCCGATGGCCTCATCTTCGTGCTCGATTCCGATGCGGGCAAGCTCTTCACGTTCAGCTCGCGTCTCCGTTTGCAGCAATCGTGGAATCCGCCCATGAACGCGTCCGGCCCGCGAAACCATCCCAGCGCCGTCGCCATTGGCCCCGATTATTCGCTCTATATCGCGGATCCGACAGACGGGCGGATCTTGCGGTTTACAACGGAAAGACAATTCGTTTCCGAATTCACCGCCGGCACAGGTTCGATGGGCGGAAAATTGAGCGATGAATTTGCGGTGTCGAAGAATTTTCTGTTTGTGATGGATGTTGACGGCCGCATGCTTCACGTGCGCACGCCGGACGGCCAATCCAAACTCGATGTCGATCTCGCTCCCGAACTCGGCCAGGCGCCGCGAAGGCCGCCTCCGATTGCGGCAAGCCCCCGCGGCGAACTTCTGGTGCTCGATGAGTCCGCCGCCCGAGTGCTGCGCTATCGCATCAATTTCTGAATTCTCCCTTCGGTGCGGTACCATCCTTCCGGAGAACGCCATGGCCCTCTTCCTCACCGAAACGGACGTAAAAGCGATTCTCACCATGCCGCTGGCTCTCGAAGCCGTCGAGGTCTCGTTCCGGCGGCTCGCCGACGGCACGGCCCGAGTGCACTCGCGCCAGCGCCTTCAGATTCCGGGAAAGACTTATTTGCATTACATGGCCGCAGCCGATGCCGCCAGCGGTTACATGGGCTTGAAAATCTACACGAGCTCGCGCGAAGGCCTGCGGTTCCTCGTCCCTCTCTATAGCGCAGAATCCGGCGATCTGCTGGCGATGATCGAAGCCGATTATCTGGGGCAGCTCCGCACGGGAGCCGCCAGCGGGGTGGCCACGCGAGTGATGGCTCGCGCCGACGCGCGGATCGTGGGCCTGATCGGCACGGGCTTGCAAGCGCGCACGCAACTGGAAGCCGTGGCACTGGTCAGAAAACTGGAGAAAATTCGCGTCTTCGGCCGCGATCCGCAAAGGCGAGAAAGATTCGCAAGAGAAATGTCCGCGCGCCTGGGGATTTCCGTTGCGCCGGCCGCGTCTGCGGAAGGCGCGATTCGCGGCGCCGACATCGTGATCACTTCTACTACAGCAACGAACCCGGTTGCCGAGGGCGGCTGGCTCACGCCGGGCATGCACGTGAATGCCATCGGCGCCAATTTCCCGCAGAAGCGCGAACTCGACGCGGAGGCCGTGGCGCGCTGCGACATCATTGCTGTTGATTCGCGCGAACAATCCCGGATCGAGGCCGGAGATCTAATTCAAGCATTCGCGGGAGATGAGGCGCGGTGGTCCAAAGTCCTCGAGCTCGCCGATCTCGTCGCCGGAAAGGTTCCCGGCCGGACCAGCTCAAAACAGATCACGCTTTTCAAGTCCAACGGCATCGCCATCGAAGACGTGATCGTGGCCGGGCAGATCTACGAGCTGGCTCGCGAGCGGAAACTCGGGAGAGAGATTCCCATGTGGCAGAAGGAAATGCGCATGGGGGAGGCGCGCGGAGTGTAAAGAAAAGGTCAGGCGCGGACGCGGCGGAGCCGCTTCTCGAGAGCCTGGCGGAGCCGCAATCGCGTGTCCTCGGGGAGAGGCGCCGGCTCGGAGTTGCAAAAAATCTGGATCGTCTGCTTCGTGGTATCCACCACGACGCGGCAATCTTCGCAATGCTCGAGGTGCTTTTCAATCGAGGCCCTCAGCGCCGTATCCAGCCCTTCGTCGAGATAGCTGCTTAATTCTTTGATGATCGATCTGCAATTCACGAATTTTCACTCCGTTTAAAGTACCGATTCAGTTTCTGGCGCAGCTTCAGCCGCGCTCTCAACAGCCTCGATTTCACGGCCGGAATGGAAAGCCCCAGCGCCTCGGCCGTTTCCTCCGTGGACAATTCTTCGATGTCGCGCAACTGGAAAACGATTCGAAAAGATGGGTCCAGATCCGAAATTGCGCTCGACAAAATTTGCGAGAGCTCGGACTGCTTGTAGCGCTCCTCCGGCGAAGGCCCCCAATCCTCCACTTCCCGCGGCATCAGTTCCTCGCCGGTATCGATTTCTTCATCGAGCGAGATTTGATTGGGGCGGCGCTTCCGCAGCTTCATGAGCGCCTGGTTCACGGCGATGCGCACCAGCCAGGTATAGAAGCGGGAGTTGCCTTGGAACTCGCTGAGGTGCTCGTAAGCCTTCAGGAAGGATTCCTGAAGCACGTCCTCGGCGTCCTCGCGGTTTTGAGTGATGTTTTGCGCCAGGCGGAAAATCTTGCGTTCGTAGCGGCCAACCAGAGTCTCAAACGCCGAAATGTCGCCGTCTTTGGCGGCGGCGACCAGCAGAGGCTCGTCGTCCTTCACCACCTGCGAAGGCAGCGGACGCGACTCGAGCGGATTTGCTTTGGACGTCCCCATCAATCTCGAGGTCCGGTTCGGAAGGGTAGCACACAATCGGCCGGCGGCTGCGTGCTACTCCTCCTCTTTCCTGTTCGATGCGCTGGAGTGGCTTCGAGATGCAGGAGTTTTCGCCTGCTGCTTGACCCTGGTGCGCAGCCCGCCGGATAATCCGTTGAACCGAACCAGCCACCGGCGAATACAATACGGAGCAAAGGATGGCGACAACTGCGGTCGAGCCGAAGCAGCTGATCCATTACCGCGTCGAAGCCGGCGTCGGGATCATCGAGATGGATGATCCGCCGGCCAACACGTACAGCTACGAAATGATGCAGCAACTGGATGCCGCCATCCTGCGGGCGCGCATGGACGAAGCGGTGCATGTAATCGTGGTGCGCGGCGCAGGCGAAAAGTTTTTTTGCGCGGGCGCTAGCATTGCCATGCTCGCGAAAGCCGGTGCGACGTACAAATATTACTTCTGCCTTCACGCCAATGAGACCCTCTCGCGCCTGGAGCAGACTCCCAAACTCGTGATCGCAGCGCTCAACGGCCACGCCGTGGGCGGCGGGCTCGAAGTGGCGCTCGCCTGCGACGTCCGCATCGCCAAAAAAGACGGAGGCAAAATCGGGCTCCCCGAGGTAACCCTGGGAGTGCTGCCGGGCACGGGCGGAACCCAGCGCGTGGCTCGTGTGGTGGGCCGCGCGCGCGCGATCGAGCTGATGGCCACGGGGCGCACGTTCGGCTTCGAAGAGGCGCTCGGCTACGGGCTCGTCAATCACATTTACGAGAGCGCTTCGTTCTGGCCCGACGTGATGGCTTATGCGAAACAATTCTGCCCGCCCAACAAGGCTTCGCGCGCCGTGGGAAACATCAAGCGCGCCGTGATCACCGGGATGGAGGTCGGCTTTGGCGAGGCGCTGGGCATCGAACGCGAACTCCAGCAATTGCTCTTCACCAGCGAAGACGCAAGGGAGGGGCTGAAAGCCTACGTCGAAAAGCGCCCGCCCGAATTCAAGGGTAAGTAGCGCGGCGGGGCGAAATTGCGCGAGCGAATGGCTTCCGCGTCAACGCAAAGGACTCAATGAAAACTCTTCCTGATTACCTTCGTAAAGGCATGAAGCTGATTCTGGTGGGCGCAAATCCGGGCGAGCGTTCGGCCCGCGTCGGGCACTACTACGCCGGGCGAGCCAATCAGTTCTGGCCCATGATGTACGATTCCGGCGTGATCCCCGAGCCGCTCGGCTACGAAGACGATCGCCGCATTGTGGAATTCGGAATCGGCATGACCGACCTGGTGAAGAGGCCCACGCGCGGAATCGAGGAAATCGAGCGGCAGGAGTTCGCCGAAGGCCGCGTGCTGCTGGCCCAGAAGCTCGAGGAAATGAAGCCGCGCGTAATCGCGTTCAACGGAAAAATGGTGTACGAAAAATTTGCCGGACGCCCGTGCAAACTCGGCCTTCAGAAAGAAAAACTGTACGGCGCCCACGTGTTCGTCCTGCCTTCCACCAGCGGCCAGAATGCCGGCACCGAGCGCGGCGTGAAGATGCGCTATTTCAAGAAACTCGCCGCGCTGCTGAAGAGCCTGAAAGATTAGAGGAGAGCCGCGATGAGCGAAGCCGCCAAGCAAACTGCCGCCGGGCCGGTGCTGATCGAAGAGCGCGCCGGCGCGGTGATGACGCTCCGCCTCAACCGCCCGGAAAAGCTCAATCCATTAAATGTGGAGTTGGGCCGCGCGCTCGTCCAGGCGCTGCTGCGCGGCGGCGCGGATACTTCGGTGCGCGCGATTGTGATCACGGGAGCCGGGCGGGGGTTTTGCGCGGGCGGCGACGTGGGGCTTTTGCGCGAATTTCGCTTGCGCAAAGCCGCGAATGAGCTCGAGGTGCTCCTGGTGGCGGGTAAAGAAGTCTGCATGGCCATCGCCGCGATGCCCAAGCCCGTGATCGCCGCAGTGAACGGCCCGGCTGCAGGCGGCGGGATGAACCTTGCCATCGCGGCGGACATCCGCATCGCTTCCGATCAGGCGAGATTCGCGGAATCGTTCGCGCAGCTCGGGCTTTATCCCGATTTCGGCGGGACGTATTTCCTTCCGCGCATTGTGGGCCATACGCGCGCCGCGGAACTTTTTTACACGGCCGAGATACTCTCCGCCGACGACGCGTTGCGCCTTGGAATCGTCAGCCACGTTTATCCGGCGGCGCAGTTTGAGGAAGAGACGCGGAAGTATGCGGCGCAGCTCGCGGCGGCGCCGCCGATCGCGGTCCGCGATGTGAAGCGGATCGTGCTGAGCGAAGATAAAGCGGCGCTCGAGCGCGCTCTGGACGAGGAAATCCGCATGCAGATTCACTGTTTCAATTCGGAGGATTGCCTCGAGGGTCTGAACGCATTCTTCGAAAAGCGGAAACCGAATTTTCGCGGCCATTAACAGGACACGGAGCGGATTTCATGGGAATCGCGAACAGATGGATGCGCCGGGAAAGCCGGGAGGCCTGAGGGTGGCTCACCGCTCCGAAGCGGAACTGGCGGCCCGCGGCTACACCCTCAGCGAATTGATGGTGGCCGCTGCCGCGCGGGAGATTCGCGATGGCGAGCTTGTCTTCGTCGGGATGCGCTTGCCGCTGCTCGCCTTTATCGTCGCGCGCCGGACGCACGCTCCGCGAGCGGTCGGGCTGTTCGAAAACGGCGTAATTCGGGAAACTCCAGCCCCCGAGCTGCTCTACACGATGGGCGATCCGCCGAACCTCCGCGGCGCAACCCAATCGGGGCAGATGATCGACGTGATGAGCCTGCTTCAGCAAGGCCGCGTGGACGTGGGTTTCCTCGGCGCCGCGGAAGTCGATCGCTTCGGCAATCTCAACACTAGCTGGGGACATCGGAACAAGGAGATGCAGCGCCTGCCGGGTTCGGGCGGTGCGTGCGACATCGCGTGCCTTGCGCGGCGCACGGTCGTGCTGCTTGTCCATGACCGCAGCCGGTTGTGCGAGCGCGTCGGACACATCACTTCGCCCGGCTACGGCGCCGGCAATGGTTGGCGGCGGACACAAGGGCTGCCCCTGGATTCGGGACCGGCCGCCGTGATCACAACGCTCGGCGTGTTGCGGTTCGGCCATGACGGAGAAGCGTATCTTGCATCAGTTCATCCCGGCGTGAGCGTCGAGGAAGTGCTCGCAAATACCGGCTGGACTCTGCGTGTGGCGGATGAACTGCTCGAGACGCTGCCTCCCCGCGACGCCGAACTCGCCGTGATGCGCGAAATCGATCGCAATCATTTCTGGACTCGCTGAGATGGCTCCCGGCACGAATCATGAATCGAAGCTCATGACGATGCGCGACGCGATCGCGCATCATGTTCCTTCGGGTTCGATGGTGCTTCTGGGAGCGCAGCTCGAGCCGATGATCCCGTTTGCCGCGGGACATGAAATGATCCGGCAGGGGCGCCGAGACCTCACGCTGGTCGGGCCGATTTCAGACATTTTGTTCGACCAGATGATCGGAGCGGGCTGCGTCTCGCGAGTGATGGCCGCCTGGGTGGGCAATGTTTCCGCCGGCGTAGGATATTGTTTCCGGCGAGCGGTCGAGCGGGGAATCCCGCGGCGAATTGAAACCGTGGACTACTCGAATTTCACGCTCGCGCTGGCGCTTCATTCTGCCGCGATGGGTGTCCCGTTCATGCCCACGTACTCCACGCTGGGGAGCGATCTGCTGAAAAAGAACGGCAACCTGCGCGAATTTTCTTCGCCGGTGAGCGAAGAAAAATTGGTCGCAGTGCGGGCGCTGCGCCCGGATGTGGCGATCGTGCAAGTCCAGCGCGCCGACGCGCAGGGCAATGCGCATCTTTGGGGAAGTCTTGGAGTGGCGATCGACGGCGCGAGGGCTGCGCGAAAAGTGGTTCTCGTGGCGGAAGAAATCGTCGAGCCGGGCGTGATCGCTTCGGATCCCAATCGCACGCTCGTGCCGGGATTATTGGTGAGCGCCGTGGTCCACGAGCCGGGAGGAGCGCATCCCTCGCCAGTTCAAGGATTTTACGGGCGCGATCATGCATTCTTCGCGGAGTATCACGATCAGACCCGCCGCCTGGAAGATTTCGAAGACTGGCTCGAGCGCTGGGTGGTGAATTTGCCCGACCGGCGAGCGTACATGCAGCAGGTGGGCGGCGCTCGTTTTGCAGCGCTCGGCGTCCGCGAACATGCGCTTTCAGCTCCGGCGGATTTCGGTTACTGATGGCGGAAGATCTTTACGCAAATATTGAAATCGCGCCTCGGGACGCGAATGAATTGCGCGCGCGGCGTGAAATTCCTATTTGTGGATGTGCGTGAAAAATGGGAGCACGACACCGCCCGAATCGAAGGCGCCACGCTGATCCCGATGCGGGAGGTGCCTGCACATCTCGCCCGGTTTGAAGCGGCCGAGGAAGTTGTGCTCTTCTGCCATCATGGAATCCGCAGCCTGCATGCGGCGGCCTGGCTGCGTTCGCAGGGAGTGGAAGGCGCGCGCTCGATGGCGGGCGGGATTGACCGCTGGGCCATCGAAGTGGACCCGCGCGTCCCAAGATACTGACGGGAGGGAATGATGAGCCCGACACGGGCCGGAAGACCACGAAAGAGAGCGGGGAAGACGGCAAAGTTTCTCGAGAAGCCGGGATGCGTCACGTGCCGGAAAGCGCGCAGCTTTCTCGAGAGGCGCGGCTTTCAGCTTTACTTTCGAAACCTCGTCAAACACCGGCTGAGCTCAGCCGAACTCGAGAAACTGATCGGCAGCCGGGATCACACCGAGTTCCTGAATCCGCGCAACGAGCTCTACCGGCGAAAAAAAATGAAGGAGAATCCGCCTCCGCGCCGCGAAGCGATCCGCCTCGTGGCGAAAGAACCGAATCTGATTCGGCGGCCGGTGGTGCTGTGTGGCGGCCGCGTAGTTCTTGGATTTGACAAAGACCGTCTCGCAAGATTGTAGGCAGGGTTCCGCGGCTCTCCTGCGGCGCGAACACAGGGGCACTTGAGGGAGATTCGGACAATCGCGGTGATCGGCGCGGGACCGGTAGGCCGCGAGATCGCATATGCCGCGCTTCGGGGAGGCTACCGCACCGTGCTCGAAGACGTTTTGCCGGAGATGCTTGAAGCAGGCGTCGCGTATATCCGAGAGGGGCTGGAGGACGCCGTGGGGCGGAACATATTAACGCCGGAGCAAAAAGCGCGTGCGCTCGAAAATCTTTCCACGGCGCGCTCGGTGGAGGATGCTTGCCGGGCCGCGGACCTCCTGATCGAAGCGCTCGCGGATGAAATGGAGCTGAAGCTCGAAATCTTCACGCTCTTCGACAAGTTCGGGCTGCCCGGCGCGATTTTTGCCAGCAACACATCGTCGCTCCCGATCGCGGAAATTGCGGCGATCACTTTTCAGGCCGAGAATTGCATCGGCATGCGCTTTCCGCGTTCGGCGCCGAATACGGAAACGCTGGAAATTGTCCGCGCCCGCGAGACATCGGATGAAACTGTCGCCGCTTGCGTGGAAGTGGGACGCCGGATGGGCAAAGAAGTGGTTGTGTTGGAGGAATCCACCTCATGACGAAGCTAGCCGACCGCATCGAGATTCTCCAGGGCGACCTCACGGAAATGGACACGGATGCCATCGTGAACGCCGCGAACAATGAATTGCAACTCGGCGGAGGAGTGGCCGGCGCGATCCGCCGCAAGGGCGGCCCGAAAATCCAGGAAGAGTGCAATGAAATCGGGCCGGTACCGGTCGGAGGGGCCGCGATCACCACCGGCGGAAATTTGAAGGCGCGCTTCGTGATTCACGCCGCGAGCATGCAGCTCGGCGGACAAACGGCCGCGCACGCGCTGCGCGGCTCCACCGCTCACTCTTTGCGGATCGCCGCGCAAAAAGGCCTGAAGTCGATTGCTTTTCCTGCTGTGGGGACCGGGATCGCCGGATTCCCGCTGCGAGATTGCGCCGAAATCATGCTGCGAGAAGTTGCCAAACACTTTGAAGGCCCCACGTCGCTCGAAAAAGTAAAATTCGTTCTGTTCGATGAAGAGGCGCTCGGCGCCTTCCAAAGCGCCTGGAATGAGCTGAAGGCAAAAGGAGCAGCGGCGTCTTGAGCGATGCCATGGTGGAAAAGGTGCGGCAAGAGCTCACGCAATATGAACATCCGCTGTTCGATTTCTTCGCCCGGCCCGGCAACGAGTGCGTGGAAGTAGAGATTCGCTTCAAGCCGCCGCGAGAGGACGTGCATAATTACGCGTTTCAGCTCCGGCCGCGCGAGATCGAGCACTCGCAGTTTCCCTGGACCTTCCAGAAGCACCTCTACGACTGCTTGCACGACTACGTCATCGAAATGTTCATCCGCAATCCGCAGCGGGAAAACTGATGCGCGCGCGGATTGCGCCCACGCCGCTGGCAGAAATTCTGAAAGGCCGTATTCGCTCCGCCGGCCCCATCACTTTCGCAGAGTACATGGAGGCCTGCCTCTATCATCCTGATTTCGGCTACTATTCGCGGCCCGATTTCCCGCCGAGGCGCGATTACTTCACGAGCGTCGATGTCAGCCCCGTTTTCGGCCGGCTCCTCGCGCGGCAATTCGACCAGATGTGGAGATTGCTCGGGAAGCCGGGCGAATTTGTGATCGCCGAAGCCGGGGCGGGCTCGGGCGCGCTGGCGCGGCAAATTCTCGATTGCGCGCATGAGTCGCTGGGAGAATTCGCGGAGGCGTTGCGGTATCTGGCAATCGAAAGCTCCGCTGCTCGGCGCAGCGGTCATGCGCGGGTGCTTGAAAAACATTTTGCCCGGGGCCGCGTCGAATCCCGCGAAGATTTGCCGGAAGCGATCTCGTGCGGCTGCATTTTTTCCAACGAGCTCCTCGACGCATTCCCGGTCCATCGGGTGCTCGGGCGTCAAGGTGAGCTGCGCGAGATTTATGTCAGCGTTGGAGACGAAGGTTTCTGCGAGGAAGCGAAGCCGCTTTCGAAGCCGGCACTTGCTGATTATTTCCGAAAGCAGGGAATCGCCTTGCAAGATGAACAACAGGCCGAGGCGGGGCCGGCTGCCTGCGATTGGATCGCGCGTGCGGGACGAATATTACAAAAAGGCTTCGTTCTGACGATCGATTATGGCCACGAAGCCCGCGAGCTTTATGACGACCGCCACATTCGCGGAACTCTGCTCGCGTATGCCGGCCATCGCGCGAGCGAAGATTTCTACCGCGCGCCAGGAGAGCAGGATTTGACCGCGCATGTGAATTTTACGGCGCTCGATTTGTGGGGGCGCGCGGGCGGCCTGGAGCGGGCGGGATTTACCTCGCAAACGAATTTTTTATTGTCCCTCGCGCGGCGTTCCGGTTTTTCGGACGTTGATTTCGAGGGGAAGGACGAGCCCGGGCAGACGCGCGCGCGTCTGCTGTTCAAAACTCTCATCCATCCGGAAGGGATGGGCGAAACTTTTCAAGTGTTTGCGCAGCGAAAAGGCATCGAGGCCTGCACGCTCGCGGGATTCGAGCCTCTTTAGTTTTCTGGAGGACGCTTCTTCAGCACGGGTCTATCCGGATTGGAATCCGCCGGCGCCGAACCGGATGTTCCGCTGGCCGGCTGGGATCCCCCCGCAGCCGGAGTCGGCGTAGCGGTGGAAGCCGAGGCGGGCGCACCGGCAGAGTCCGCCGCAGGATTTTCGGAGTAAGGCTGCTTCATCCACTTCGCCGCTTCCGTTTGCGCTCCCGCCGTGTCGTCGTTGGTATGCTGCGCCAATTGGTATTCGTTGACGGCGCGAGCCCGCTGGTCGAGCAAATCCCAGATTTTGCCGATGTAAATGTGGCTCCAAACTTCCACCCACTTCGGATCGAGGTCACCGCCGACGGCCGCGCGAAACGCATTCGCGGCAGCCTGGTAGTTCTTCTGGTAGAACATGGCCTCGCCCATGCGGAAATGCGACAGTGAATTCGAAGGCGCCAGGTCGAGCGCGCGCTGATACTCCTGAATCGCCTCATAGTATTTTCCGACTTCGGCAAGCGCTTCGCCGCGCGCGACGAAAGCGCGGACGCGCAATCGCGAACTCGATTTCAGCAGATTGTTGTTCGGATCGATGACGATCCCGTTCGGCTTGGGGCGTCCGAACGTGTCGATGGTGAAGTCGGAGCTCGTCCCGGAAACGAGAATTTTCTTGTACTCCGGGTTTCCTTCCGTTTCCACTTTCACCTCGACCGGCATGCGAAACGTGTCGAGGTCCTGCTTGACTTTGCCCACCACCTTGAAGCCCTTCGCGGTGCGATACACGATGTATTCCAGCTTGAATTCCGGGACGCCGGTCGAATTCAGCCACTGAGAAAAAAATGCCGTCAAGTTGAGTGGAGGCTGGCCCGCCGGCGTGGGAGGCGCTTTGGACGCAGCCATTCGTTCGAAATCCTGAATGCTGGCGGTCTTGCCGGCGCACCTTTTGTAGAAATCGTGGAGGAGCGAATGGAATGCATCGTCGCCCAATTGCGTGCGCAGCATGTGGAAAACCAGCGCGCCTTTATCCACGACCACCGAGCGATATTCCGCCGAATACGGTTGCAGCCGCTGCACCTGCGAAATCGGCGAAGTCTCCTCGAACATCACCGCGCCCACGGCAAAATCTTCGAGCGCCTTGTGAAGAGCCGCAACGCCGTCGGCTTGTTCCACGTACATCGCTTCCGCATAGCGCGGCAAGCCGTCGGTGAGCCACACGTCGGCGGGGGTTGCAGGCATCACTCGATCGCTGCCCCACCATTGCGCCGCCGCGAGCCGCGAGAGGATGCGGTCGTTTCCGTTCGCGTTCCAATTGCGCGCGCCGATCACGAGAAAACCGGGCGCCGCGTAGGACTGAAGCGATCCTTCGGGCATTTGCGCGATGGTCCACGCCGGCGCTTCCTCGAGCGGGCCGAACGCGTCGGAGAAAAATGAAATCATCCGTGCCAGCGAGTTCCCGTAAGCCGCTGCGGTGGAAGCCTGCGCCAGCGGCGTGTAAACGGAAATCTTGTAGCCCTCCGCCTGGATGGGCGAAAGCTGAAGAGCCCCGGCAACGAAGGATCCATTTGGCGCAGCGCGGTCGCAATGGAATACGTAGGCGGCCTGCGCTTTGCCTTTGCCGAGCCCGGGCAGCATCGTGGGCGTGTCGGCCTTGCCTGTGCCCACAACTGCAAACGCTTCCGGAACGATGAGCTTGAATGTGCCGGTGTAACGGTTCGACGGATAATTCGTGAGCGGGAACCAGCGCGCGGGCAGAAGCAAATAGGCGGCCGTCTTGTCGATGAAGGCAAAGCGCACGCCTCTGGTCGGACTATCCTCTTCGCTCGAGACCGGTCCGGAGTATTCGAAAACCAGCGTCACTTTTTTCCCGGGCGTCGCGGCTTCCGGCAAGCCGACGGTCAAGTACAGGGGAGAATTATTATTGCGTTCGAATTCCAGCGGCTTGCCGCCGGGCTGGTGAATCGAGGAAATCTTCAGGTCCGGATGCAGCTCGACGAGAACCGTCTTTGCCACTTGCTCGGCTTCCAACTCGACGGTCGCTTGTGAATTGATCGTCTGCGAATCCGTGTCGAGGATCGTTTCAACGTTGTAATTTACGGCGCGGAATGGAAATGTGCGAGGCGCCTGCGCGAAAGCGGCCGCGGAAAACGTGAGCAATAGCGCCAACGAGGCTGGGAATCGGTGCAATTTGAACAAGAAACATCCCTCTCTAGGATCGGCGAAATCGCCCCAGCTAATAAGATACCGGAGGAGCGCGTGAAGTTGCACGCTGCGCACATTATAGCATCCGGGCGAAGATGTCCGCGGCGCGCTCGATGGCTCCTCCGGGCCCGAGTTTCGCGCGCACGCCGGCAAGGGCCGTTTTCATTTCCTCGCGCCGGGCCTGGGAATCGAGCAGCGCGCGCACTTTCTGCTCCAGCGCGGCGGGCGTGCAAGCATCTTGAATCAGTTCGGGAACCACTTGCTTCCCGGCAATCAGGTTCACCATTCCGAAGTGCGGCGTCCGGACCAAGCGCCTCAGGACGAACGCGGTCACAGGGCTGACGCGATAGATCACCACCATCGGCGTTCCAAGCAAAGCCGCCTCGACGGTGGCCGTGCCGCTTGCGACGATCGCGCAATCGGCGGCAGCGAGCGCGTCGTAGGTGGCGCCTTCGACGCGATGAATACGAAGGCCCCGCGAATCGCACCGAGCGAATAAATCCGCACACAAGCCGGGAGCAGCCACAAGAACAAATTGCGGTGCAGACGCGCCTTGCCGGGTCTGCATGAGGCGTTCGCAGGCGCCGACGATGGTTGGATAGTGCCTCGAAATCTCGCTCCGCCGGCTGCCGGGTAGCACCGCCACGATCGGGCGACCGGCGTCCAGTCCGTGGCGTGCGGCGAATTCCTCGCGCGAGCTCGACGGATGCACGACGTCCACCAGTGGGTGTCCTACGAAATCCACCGGCACGCCTGCATCGCGATAAATCTGCTCCTCGAATGGGAAGATCACGACCATGCGGTTGACGCGGCGCTTCACGACCCGCACGCGTCCTGGCCGCCAGGCCCACACTTGTGGGCCAATGAAATAGCCCACGGGAATTCTGTCTCGCTTCAGCCGCCGGGCCACGCCCAGGTGCGTCCCGGGAGAATCCACCAGAATCGCCAGCGAAGCCTTACGCCGGGCGGCCTCGCGAGCCAGGCGCCGCTGCACACCAATCACTGTGGGAATTTTCAAAATGACTTCCGAGATGCCCACCACCGCGACTTCGTGATAATCGGCAATGAGTTCGACTCCCGCCTGCGCCATCCGCGGGCCACCCATGCCGAATATGTGTGCCCCGGTGCGGGCTCGAAGCGCCGCGGCGAGGCGCGCCGCATACATGTCGCTCGAGGCCTCGCCGGCGGAAAGCAGAATCTGCGGGGCCGTCATGCGCGCAGTGTACGACAGTTTGGGGAAGTCAACCGTTCTGAGAGGTGAAACGCAGGAGCGGAGCAGGCTGCCGTTGCTGCGGCGTCAATCATCCGCGGGCAAAGGCTGCGAGCGTCCCATTCCGCCCGGGCCGGTGAGAGGTATTGCCAGCTCCTGTTCTTTGTACTGAAGCTGGTAAAGCCGGTAGTAGATTCCGCGCAGCGCTAGGAGTTCCTGGTGCGAGCCCTGCTCGCGCAGGCGTCCTTTGTGAAACACGAGGATGCGATGCGCATGCTGGATTGTGCTCAGCCGGTGCGCAATGACGACGGCGGTGCGCCCTTCGAGCAAGCGGTCGAGCGCATCGCGGATGAGGAGTTCGGTTTTCGTGTCCACGCTCGAAGTGGCTTCATCGAGAATCATGAACTTCGGATCGTGCGCCAGCGCGCGCGCGAAGCTCACAAGCTGCCGCTGGCCCACTGATAGCGTCGCGCCGCGCTCCGTGACCGGATTTTCGACGCCGAGCGGAAGCGACTCGACGAACGGCCCGAGTCCCACTTCGCGCAGCGCGCGCTCGGTCGCTGCCCGGTCGATCGACTCGGTTCCGAGGCGCACGTTGGATTCGAGCGTGCCCGTAAAGAGAAACGGATCCTGCAACACGATGCCGAAAAGCCGCCGCAGCCCTTGCAGATCCATTTCGCGGATATCGACTCCGTCCAAGAGAATTTGGCCGCGCTGAATATCGTAGAAACGCAACAGAAGCTGGATGATGGTGGTCTTTCCCGCGCCTGTGTGGCCCACGATCGCAAGCGTCTGGCCCGGCTCGACGCGGAAGGAGACGTCGCGGAGCACCCAATCGGCATCTTTTGGATCTGCGCCGCCGTGATAGGCAAACCACACGTTGCGGAATTCAATCTCCCCGCGGGGCGCGGCAAGGGTCCGCGTTTCCGCGGGCGAGACAATGGTCACCGGCTCGTCCAGCAGCCGGAAAATGCGCTCCGAAGCAGCCATCGCGCTCTGAAGAATATTGAATTTTTCGCTCAAATCCTGAATCGGCCGGAAGAACCGCTGCGCATACTGCATGAACGCGAGCAGGACGCCCACTTCGATTCCGCCCGCAATCACCCGCATCCCACCGATCCAGTAAAGCAGCGCCACGCCGGACATGCTGAGGAATTCCACCGCCGGGTAAAAGAAAGCAAACGCATCGATGGCGTCTTTGTACGCTTCTATGTGGACGCGGTTCAGCTCGGCAAAGCGCTCGCGGGATTTTTGCTCGCGGTTGAAGAGCTGGACGACCGCCATTCCGCTGAGGTGCTCCTGGAGGAACGCGTTGATGCGCGCGATGGCCGTGCGGATGCGGCGGTTGGCGTCGCGCACTTTATTGCGGAAGAAGTAGGTGATCACAATCATTAGTGGCAATGGCGAGAGAGTTGCCAGCGCGAGATACGGATGCCATTTCAACAGCAATGCGGCCATGCTGAAGAGCAAGACAAAATCGTTGAGCATCGCCACCACGCCCGCGGCAAACAAATCGTTCAAGGCGTCCACATCCGTGGTCGTGCGGGTGACCAGCCGGCCCACCGGGCTGCGGTCGAAAAAGCTCATGGGCAGCCGCTGCAAATGCGAGAAAATTTCTTTGCGCAGGTCGTACATCGTCTCCTGCCCGACCCACTGCATGATGCGGACCTGAATGTATTGAAGACCGAAGCCCGCGAGAATTGCGCCGAAATAGACGACGACGGTCCAGAACAGGCCGGTGAGCGCGATATTCTTCAGGATTCTCCCGTCGAGGCCGGGCAAGATGTAATTGTCGATGGCCACGTGAAACAGGTAGGGACCCACCAGCTCCATCGCCGTGACGCCCAGCGTAATGGAGACAGCGAACGCCACATGCCAGCGATACGGCCGGAGATACTTCAGCAGCCGCCGCGTGAGCTGCGAATCGTAGAGCTTGCCTAGTTTTTCTTCTTCGCGGAAATCGCTCATTCGCGTGCCAGCTCTTCTTCGAGCAGTTGTTTCTGGTGCAAGTCCGCGTAATAGCCGCCCATGGCCAGCAGTTGGTCGTGCGCGCCGCGCTCGATGATGCGGCCTTCCCGCAGCACGACGATCTGGTCGGCGCTTTTCACAGTCGAGATGCGATGCGAAATCACCACGGTCGTCCGGCCACGCATCACCTCGGCGAGCCGGCGAAGGATGCGCTCCTCGGTGTCCGTGTCCACGCTCGAGAGCGCGTCATCGAGGATAAGAATCCTCGGCTGGCGCAGGACGGCGCGGGCCAAAGCCGTGCGCTGTTTTTGTCCGCCGGAAAGCGTGATTCCGCGCTCGCCCACCATCGTGTCGTACCGCTGCGGAAAGCTCAGAATTTCGCCGGAGATGCTGGCAATTTCGGCGGCTTCGAACACCTGCTCCTCCCGCGCGCCGCTCACGCCGAAAGCGATGTTTTCGCGCAGAGTGTCGCTGAAAAGAAACGTGTCCTGCGGAACGTAGCCGATCGAGCGGCGCAGCTCGGCGAGCGGGAAATCACGGATGGAGCGGCCGTCGATCAGTAGCTCACCCGGCGGTGCTTCCCAGAGCCGCGCGATAAGCGCCGCAAGGGTGGATTTTCCGCTGCCTGTCGGGCCTACAATCGCGAGCGTCGAGCCTGCGGGGACGCGCAGGTTGATGTCGTGCAGCACGGGCACGCCGGCGGAGCCGTTGGTGGCTGTCGGATAAGTGAAATCGAGGTGGCGGAATTCGATCTCGCCGCGGATTCCGGGTTGTTTCGTTGCGGCCGCCTCTGCGGCGTCCGCAATATTCGGCTCGGCCGTGAGAACGTAATTCAGGCGGCCCATGGAAGCAGCGCCACGCTGAAAAATGTTCGTCACCCAGCCCAGGGCGATCATCGGCCAGACAAGCTGCACCAGGAACGAAAAGAACGCCCAGAAGGTGCCGATCGTGATGGTGTGTTCCGCCACCTGGCGCCCGCCGACCCACAGCAGAATCATGAACGTGACGCCAATCAGCGCCTGAAGAAATGGAAAGAACATGCTCCAGGTGGCAATCAGCTGGATGTTGCGATTGACGTAATCGCGGTTGGCGGCATCGAACCGCTCGATTTCCGGCTTTTCCTGCGCATAGGCGCGGACCACGCGCATTCCCGTGAGGTTTTCCTGCGCGCGAGTGGAAAGAATTCCGAGGGCCGCTTGAATCTGTTCGGAAAGCCGGTGGATTGTTTCGCCGAAATATCGCACGGCGACGGCCACGACCGGAACGGGCAGAAGCACCCAGAGCGTGAGGGAAGGCGACAGCTCGATCATGAAGAAGACGGCGAGAATCATGGTCGAAAGCGTCGTGGCGCTGTACATGATTCCCGGGCCGAGCACCATGCGCACGGCATTGAGGTCGTTTGTAGCCCGCGACATCAGGTCGCCCGTCCGATTGCGCACGTAGAATTCGGGCTCGAGGCGCACGAGGCGCGCGAGCATGTCGTTGCGCAGGTCGTACTCGATTTCGCGAGACACTCCGATCAGAATCCATCGCGTCCAAAAGGAGAGGATCCCTTTCACGAGCATCACCGCCACGAGAAGCGCGCAATACAGCCCAAGCGCCTGGCGGCTCTGCGGCGCATACAGCGCGAAAAGCGGGCGGAGGATTGCGCGCGATGTTCCGGTGAGCGTTGAAAGCGCCAGGGGCGAGCCCTTCAGTAAGTCGGTGACCATGCCGATAATCAGTTGCGGCAAAGCCCCAATGACCGCCATCAGCGCTGTGATCACGAGTCCCAACGCAGTCATACCTTTGTAGCGGCGGACGTATGGCAGAAGCGTCTTGAGATGGTCCCAGCCGGAAGAGGGGCGCGCCGGGTGGGCCGATGCAGCGACGGGTTGCGCGACAGCGCTCATCGGCGCACCTGGGATTGCGGGGTCTCGAGCGCGGGCGTCTCCCCCATGAATTGCGAATAGTCGCGGCTCAGCGATTGATATCGCTTCATTTCGGGATTCCAACGCACGCCGATCGTTTGGATGTAGCCGCCCTCCGGCTTGGCAATCGGCGTGAAATACATGATGAGACCTTTGGCGGCATCCTGTTCGTATTGCAGGCGCCACCCCGACACGCCCGCCAGCGGAGTGCCCGCGAGGTATCCGCTCGGATTTTTCAAATGCTCGTCACACCGGAAAATTTCTTTCCATTTTCCGTTGTCGTTTTCGACCACCGCTACGCGCGTGACCAGAGTCCCGGCGAGCGCTTTCTCCGGATTTCCTTTGAGACGATTGACGGCGAGCACTTGCGTGCGGCCCGTTTTCGCCAGATCCCCGGAAGCGAGCACCTCGGTGTCAGATCCGAGCGCAGCATCCGCCGCGGCTTGAATATCGGGGGCGATGGCCGGGGCAGCAGGCGCGGCGGCTTCGATTTTTGCCGGCGCCTTTGAGGATTCTCCGCACGACGCGCATGCAAACGCGGCCAGAAGTGGAAGCGCCAGAAATGCAGTTTTTTTCATGGAATCGGTCGGAGGCTCGAAGCGGCAAGCAATATCTCGACCACGCGATCGGTCTCGCGGCTACAGGTCACTTCCATCACTTGCGGCACGTCCGCACCGGCCCAATCAAAGCTGTAAAAAAATAATTCTAGCTGTTCGTTTCCTTTCACGGAAGGGCTCTCCGATTCGGGTTTTCCATAGATCTCAACCACGCGGCTGCACGGATTAGCGATTCCGAGGCCCCGCCCCGTCCGCCAGTGGTCTTTCGTCCGGGGAAAATAAGCCTCGGGCACGCAATCGGCTACACCCACTGGGGCAAGCACGACATCCACTGATTTGACCAATCCTTCTTCCGCCGCCTCGACGGTCAGTACCCGTTGGTTGCACGGATCGGTCCAGAAGGAGTGGCTGGGATCATCTTTCGTTCCGGGAGTGGCCGGCTCGCGATAACGATGCCTGGCCGCAGCGAGAGAATCGCGGCCTGGGCGAAGCCCGGCCAGCGTCAGCTCATTGGCGCGCGGGGCCCGCGTCGGGCCTGCCGCTGCCGCACTGGCCAAAATCAGCAGCACCATCGCGCTAGCGAGCTGCGAGAATCTCTTCCAGCCGAGCCTCAAAATTCTCTTCTCCCTCCGACCACAGCCGCAAGCGCTTCACCGGCACTGCCTTTTCAATCCGGCCGACCCAATCGAACAGCTTCCGGATATTTTCGCGCGTTTTCTCCTGATACATCCTTAGATTGGACGGTTCCGCCATGGATGCAAGAAACCGGGCTTCCTCGGGGCTTTGCGGCGGCGCTTGCCCCATCTGGCGGATTCCCAGCAGGCGCGCGTGGCCCGTGAAGAGGTGCTCGAATCCGAAGTACACTTGGAGGTGGCCGTTTTCCTCCCAGAAGCCGCCGTCGTAATCCTCGCCGTGGCAGAAAAGCTGCAAGCCCTGCGGCCGGAGCTGCCATCGCGCAGTATCGCTCTCAAACACCCACAAATCCCAATCCGCATGCACTTCATACGAAGAGTCGCTATGCAAGTGATCCTTGACGATCTCGATGACGCCTGCCGCGTCGAGCGGCACCGCGCGCAAGTCCTGTTCGAGCACCGGTGCCTCCGAAGAATCAACCGCGCGAATCACCAGATGCCGGAAGCCCGGGCGCGATTCCGAGAAGGGAACCGTGGCGAGAAATTCGCCGAACCGCTCGAGAATTTTTTCTTCGCCGAATTCCGGGCACCACCCGCTCAGGTATGCGTAATTCGACACGGCGGGCATTATACCGGCAGCGCCGAGCTCGGAGGAAATCGAAAGCAGTGCGGCGATTTGCACTAAGGAGATTACTTTTTGTGTTTTGGCGCGTCGTCTTCTTCGGTGCCGAGGTCGGAGGAAATTCCGAGCAGCCGTTGCTTGAGAGTGTCGCCCATCCCGGCGAGGACGTCGGCGCACGTGTCGCGGAGCCGCTTTTCGGCCGCTTTCGCGATCGTGTCGAGTACGGTCTGGGAATGCTGGCCCAGCGTGGTGGCGGAAGCGAGCAGCCAGGAATTCGACGCGTTTTCAAGCCGCGCCTTGTATTGTTCGATGGATTCGTCGGTGGATTTTTTCAGTTGTTCCATCCACTCGCGCTGTTGCGATTCTCGCTGCGCGTCCCAGCCCTGCATCAGCGGCAGCAATTGCGCTTGAAGCTGATCGCGAGCCGCCTCGATGCCGTCCTGGAGCCGCTCGTCGAGCCTCTGCTGGAATTCCGCGAGAGAGCCTTCGCGGTTGTACTCCATATCCGAGCGGGCTTTTTCCAGCGCATCGCGGGAGACGAATTCGAACCGGCGCAGCGATTCGCCGGTGATGCGATGGACCTGATCGGCAAAATTCCCGGTCGCCTGATCGGCGGTTTGATGGAGCAGTCCCCGCTCGCGCTCCACCACTTCCTTGGCGGCTTCTTCGATTTGCGCCTGGCTGTGTTCCACGTAGGTGCGGCGGTAATGATCGAGCTCGGAAGCCAGCAGGCTTGAAATCTCGGCAGCGCGATCGCGCAGCGCCGTGGTGGATTGCTCCACGGCTTTCTCGAGCGTTGACTGCATTGTGGTGTGGGCCTTCTTCTGGTACCACTCGGAAGCCTTGAGCAGGGCCTCATACGTGGTGTGCTCGGTCTCGACTCTTTTCTGTTCGAGCTCGGCTTCAATCTTGGCCACCACCTCGCGCGACTTCTGTTCGGCTTCGGCGGGAATTTTGGCGCTTTCCTGCCGCAGCCGGTCGAGCGATTCCTGCACCGCCTGATCCGAAGCTTGCTGCACTTGGGCTTGCAGACGTTCCTGAATCTGCTCGGCGCGGACCTGCGCTTGTTGAACCTGGTCTTGAATCAGGCTCTGCGCGCGCGCGGCTTGCTGCTCAGCGTCCGCCAATTGGGAAACGGTTTTCTGCGCCTGGCCCAGTTTCTCGGCAAGGGTCTGATCGAGCTGCCCGGAGAGCCGCTCGGCCACTTTCTGCGCCGCAGCTTCGAGCGTGGGCTCGATTTGCTGGGCGCGATCGGCGATCACTTGGTCGGCTTTGCGGCCGATCTCCTGATACTGTGCGGCGAGGACTTCCTCCAGCCGCTGGCGCGTTTGCTCGAGCGTCGTTCGCGCGGCTTCCTGCAACTCCGCCTTGGACTGTTCCGCGCGCGCGCGCTGCGTTTCGATGCCGGCGCCGAGCGAGTCGATCGTGGATTGCGCGCCCGCGATCGCCTCATCGAGTGAGGCGCGCAGGCTCGAGCTGCGCGCGGCAATATCTTTCTCCGCCTGCGAAAGCGCCACTTGCGAAACTTCGCTCAGAGTTTCGCCGAGCTTTTGCGTGGCGCCCGAAAGCGCTGCCTGGAACTCTTCCTGCCAGCGCTGGCTGGCTCCCGCGATATCGCCGCGCGCTTGTTCCACCGTTTGCGCGCGCACTCCTTGTGCCGCGTCTTCGAGATCCTTGCGCCAATTGTCGAGGTGTTTCTGGGCCGCTTCGGGCGAAGAGAGAATCTCAAGCGAAGGCGTGCGAGCTTCGCGTTCCGTCAGCGCGCGCTCTACCGCCTGCTCGACGGACTGCTTCAGGCCCAAAGCTGCGGTTTGTTCCGCCGCCTGCCGCGCGGCATTTTCTGCTGCGCCGCTTACCGCGGCTTCCACGGCCTGCCGCACCTTTGCGTCGAGCTGCTCGGCGCTTACTTCGCCGGCCTTGCGCGCTTGGTCGACGATTGTGGCCGTACGGTCGGCGGCTTCCTGCACCACTTTTTTCACGGCCGATTCAGAGACGCGCTCCATCGAGACCTTGATGGCGTGCTCGACGGCCTCATGAAGTTGCGCATCGAGCTGCTGGCGCACCACGGTCATTTCTTCGGCGATGGCCGTTTCGGCGCCTCTGCGCAGGTTCTTATCGAGATTCTCTTTGGCGTCGGTGACCATCTTCGCCATCTGGCGCGCGAGCGCTAGTTGGGCTTCCTGTGAAGATGGCGGCGCCGGCGGCGGCACTACGTGAATCTTGCTCTCCGCCGATGGCGGAGCTTGAACGGGCGGCGCGGGGGCTGATACGGAAGGCGCTAGTGATGCTTCGGACTCCTGTGGATAAGCTCCGGGTTTTGTCTCCGCAGTCCCGGCGGATTCGGAAGGCGCCGGGATTTCCGCGCCGGCCTCGTCCGGATACGGAAACCAATCCTCGGGCGGAAACGCGATGCCCCAAACATTCCCGGCAACTTCAAATTCCAATCCAATCTGGAAAAGCTCGCGGACTGTTCGCGGGCGCTGAACCCACACGACACGCCCCGCCACTGCACGCGCCGGGAGCGAAACCTGCGGACGGGGAATCTCCAGCGTCACAATCGAATTCTTGGGAACGTAGTGCTTCGACTGGTACTTGCACCCGTGGCAATTGACCATCACCGTGGTGGTGCGTTCTTTGAACGGCTGGCCGAGCGCATCCACACCCGTGACGGTGATGGGCACGGCCTGCACGATGCGGGTGCTGCGGCGCTTTTGCGTGCCCGCTTCGCTCGAAAGCAACGACTCGTTCAAACAGTCCTCCGAGAAGGGTCAATTTCTAAGACTAGCATCCCATGGAAGGCTCGACGAGAGGAGTGACTCGCCTGTGCGAAAGGGTAACTTCAAACTTTTCGAGAGTCCTAGGACAGGCCTCCGGCCTGTCCCGCGTGGCAGTCTTTAGTGAGCAGGCTTGGAGGTGTGCGAGGGGCGCGTCAGCGCTTCCTTGATTTCCTTGGCAATCCAGATCGGGCCGACGAGCAAGTAAATCAGCCCCTGGAAAAATGCAGGCCGATTGCCCTCGATGCGATGGCCGGCGAAGAGCAGAATCCAGCCTGTGACGAAGAGAGCCAGCCCGAGGCGCCAATACGTCAACACAGCGAGCACCACGCCGGTCAGAATGATCGGAATCCCGATACCGTGCATCACCTTGTTCCACGGGTTGGTGTGCTCGTGGTCGTACTGCGCCATGTATTGCTCTAGCGAAAGCATTGGAGGTCTCCTGCTCGATATATACCGCGACAGCGAAAGCGAAACAAGTGTGGGCCGCGATTATGGAGCGAGCGCAAAGGAGATGCTGGGGCGAGCGGCGCTCGTAAAAGCACAGGCAGGAGTGCCTGTGCCACGGGGAACGCCGGATCGGCTACAGATCGCGGCGGCCTTCCATGGCTTTCAGCATGGTCACTTCATCGGCGTACTCGAGGTCGGAGCCGACCGGGATGCCCATGGCGATGCGGGTGACGCGCACGCCGAGCGGCTTGATGAGCTTCGAGAGATACACGGCGGTGGCTTCGCCTTCGGCGGTCGGGTTCGTCGCGATGATGATTTCTTCCACCATGCCGCCTTTTAGCCGCTCGATGAGGCTCTTGATTTTCAATTGGTCGGGCCCGACGCCCTGCAACGGCGAAAGCGCGCCGCCCAGCACGTGATAAAGGCCGTTGAATTGCCTTGTCTTTTCGACCGCCTGAATATTGGTGGCTTCTTCCACCACACAGATCGTCCGCTTATTGCGCGATGCTCCGGTGCAGAAAAGGCACGGATCGGTGTCGGTGATGTTGTTGCAGATCGAACATTCGCGGACTTTTTCTTTGGCCTCGCGAATCGCATCGGAAAGATTCAGCGCTTGCTCGCGGTCCACCCGCAGCAGATGAAAGGCGAGCCGCTGCGCCGTCTTCTGCCCGATCCCGGGCAAGCGCTTCAGCTCCTCGATCAGGCGATTTACGCTAGGCGCAAAATCAGGCATGTAAATCCATCCCGAGTGAGGGTATCACGGCTTTGCGGAAAGAAAATACGCAGCGGTGCCTCAAAATCGTGAATTTCAGAGCGAGCATCTGAGGCGCCCTGGCAAGATTTTCGTTCGTAAGAGCACAGGCATGAGTGCCTGTGCCACGGAAGCGGTCAGAATAGGCCGGGAATTTTCAATCCCGCCATGCCCGGGAGGCCGCCGGCGATGTCTTTCACGTGCCTGGAAAGTTCTTCATCCACGCGCCGCGTGGCTTCGTTCACAGCCGACCGGATCAGCTCCTGCAACATTTCATGGTCCTTGCTCTTGAAGACGTCCGGTTCGATGCGCACTTCGATCAATTGCTTCTGGCCGTTCATCTTCACCGCAACCATTCCGCCGCCCGCCGAAGCTTCCACCGAAAGTTCATCAAGTTGCTTCTCCAGCTTTTCCTGCACCTGGCGGAACTGCGACAGCATCTGTTGCAGAGCTTTCACTTCCATGGGTCATTCCTCGCCCGGGCGCTTGACCTTCGAAATCTGGCCCCCGAATCTTTCCAGCATCGCCCTAACGATTGGATCTTCTTCGAAGCGAGCACGTAACTCCGCGCTGCGCGCAAGTGCCGCTCCACCACTTTCCAGTTTAACACATACGCGCACCGCCTGGCCCAACACTTGGTGCGTCACTGTGCGCAATCGCTCCATCGCTTCGCGCGGAAGCATATCCGCAATCGCGCGATTTTCCGCGGCGAAAAAAAGCCGCAACTCGCTTCCCTCGATTTCACAGCGCGTCGCATGCTCGAGAAACGACGAAAGCAATTTCGATCCCTGCAACGCGGCCTTGATGGCGTCGAGCTGCGCCGAACCCAGCCCGCTCGACGCGTCCTCGGCGGCGCGCGCCACGATCCGCGGGGGCGAAGCAGGAATGGGAACGGCGTTGCGAACAGGCGGCGCAGCAGGGGGAGCCGTCTTCGCCGGCGATGAGGTTGAGGAAGGCGCGGGCGCCATCCGCGCCGCTGTCGCTGCTCCCGCAGGGCCCGCAGAGGCTGAGACAGTTTGTCCTGCTGCCGCCGCTCGCGGGGCCGGCTCGGGCGAAGCGGCGGACCTCGTGGATCGCGCGGCGCCGCCCGTTTCGTTGCGCAAGTCCGCCAGAATTTCCTCGAGCGGCGCGAGCCGCTGCGCGTTGACGAGTTTCAGCAGCCCCAGTTCCAAATGCAGGCGCGGGTCGGGCACGTGCCGCAAATCGTTGTCGGTGGAAACCAGGATTTGGAAAAACCGCGTGAGATCTTCCTCGCTGAAACGCGCCGCCTGCTCGGCCAGGCGCGGCCGCTCATCTTGCGGGGCCGCCACCAGGTCGGAATCGGCGCCGCAAACACGCGCCACGAGCAAATTGCGGAAATGACGGATCGCTTCGCGGCAGAAGTGCTGCAAATTCTGGCCGTCGCCGATGAGCCGGTGAACGAGCGTCAGCACGCGCTCGCCCGATTGCGAGGCGATTGCTTCGACAAGCTCGTCAAGCACGCGCTCAGCCACCACACCCAGCAGCTCGCGCACCTGCGCGTCGTTGATTTCGTCGCCGGAGTAAGCGATCGCCTGTTCGAGCAGTGAAAGACCGTCGCGCAGGCTTCCCTGGGCCGCGCGCGCAAGCACGGCCACAGCCCCCGGCTCGATCTTCAGGTTTTCCGCTTTGGCAATTCGTTCGATTTCGCTCGCGATCTCTTTGAATGAGAGCGAGCGGAATTGAAAAAGCTGCGCGCGTGACTTGATCGTTTCGACCAGATCTTCCTGCCGCGTTGTCGCCAGAATGAAAATCACGCGCTCGGGAGGCTCTTCGAGCGTCTTCAGCAGGGCATTGGAGGCTTCGTCGGTGAGTTGATGCGCTTCATCCAGGATCACCACTTTGTAACGGCTCGAAGCCGGCGCGTAGCGGACCATCTCGCGCAGCTCGCGAATCTGATCGATGCCTCGGTTCGAGGCCGCGTCGATTTCCAGCACGTCGAGCGACGTGCTGGCGGAAATTTCGCGGCAGGAATCGCAGGTGTTATCCGGCTCGGGCGTAGGTCCTTTCACGCAATTCAGCGCTTTGGCGAGGATTCGCGCGGTGGTGGTTTTTCCGACTCCCCGAACGCCGGAAAAAATGTACGCATGGGCGACGCGATTCGTGCGGATGGCGTTCGCAAGAGTCTGGGTCACGTGCTGCTGGCCGACAACCTCCGCGAATGATCGCGGGCGATACTTTCGCGCGATTACTTTGTAGGTCATCGAGTGTCGATTCCGCCGCTCCGGGCCGTTTCGCTCCGCGATAAATGGAACTTCGGGTACTCCGCGGCACACGAAGCGGACCCGTTACCGTTGCTCCCTTCCGGGCCTGGCGGGGTTCACGGGGAATCGTTGCACAGAGCCCGAAGTTCCACCAATCGGCAGGAAATTTTTCCCGCTTCGCGGAGTCTAGCACACGCTCGCACACGCCGGAAAGAAACTCGCGGGTTGAGCGCGTAACGTCTCAGCTGTCGTGGAATTGAACGCGCCGGTGAAATATTTCTTTGACTGAATGCCAATTCGTGGTGTGAGGACTCGCTAGTTGCTTGCGCCGCCTGGCGCGCTGCCCGATGGATTGCGCTTCAAAGCCGCACGCGCCTGAGGCACGGCGAAGGCTGTTTCGACGCGCTCATCATTGATGGCGGCGAGGGTTTCAAGGGTTTTTTGCGCTTCCGCTGTGTGCCCTGCTTTGTTCTGCGCCTCGGAGAGCAACTCGAGCGAGAGCGGGTTTCGCGGATCCTCTTGCAGCTCCTCGATGGCTTCCTCGAATTTTCCCTGAGCCAGCAAGGCCGCGCCGCTGGCGGAATGGAACGAGTGCTGAATGGGATTGCTGCGGCTGGTTTTGGCCACCGCGCTGAGCGGCTCGAGCGCCTTCTGTGCCACGTCTGCGAAGCCGGCGCGCGCGCCAATGAATGCCCGCGTTTGAAGAATCGTCGCCAACTCGTTTTCGCGGTCCTGCCGAGATATCGCATGGTGCTCGGAAAGCACGGCTTGCGCTGCCTCCAGATCCGCCAGCGCACCCTTCGGATCGGGATTGAACAGCGCCATATCGCGATGCGTTTCCGCCTCCTGAAGCCCAAATCCGGCGGCGTGCGCATCGGCCGCGATCTTCGTAAGCTCCGCGCGACCCTGCTCGAGCCGATTTTCGCGATAGTACGTCATGGCCCACAAGATGCGGTAATCGGTTTGCGTCTGGCGCTCATTCGCCATGGGAATCGCTTTCAAGTATTCCGCGCGGGCGCGCTCTTCTTCGCCCATGAGAGCGAACGTGGAAGCGATCCCGAGCTGAGACGTGGTGAATGTGGGATCGATTTTCAGCGCCTTGCCGTAGTGTTCCAGCGCGGTCGGAAAATTTCCCAGTATCCGGCTGATCTCGCCGTAAGAATCTTCCGGATTCGGCTGGTTCGGGAGTGCGACGACGTATTGATCCATCAGCGCGGGCGCCAGCGACGGTCTTCCGCTCAACGCGTAGCAATACGCAAGATTGTTGAGGGCCGGAAAATAATTCGGGTCCTTTTTCAGCAGATTTTCCAGAATCGATTCGCCGCGCTCCCAGGCTTCCTGGTTCGCGCAGAGCCACTCCGCGGCGAGGTTTCCCAGCCGCTTATCATCGGGATACTTTCTGAGCAGGTCGTTGAGCGAAGCCACCGCGGGAACAAGCTCGCCGTTTCGAGCGCCTAGCATCCAACGGATCAGCTGCTTTTCGTCGGGCGAGGCATGCGCCAGATTTTGCTTCGCGAGCGCTTCTTCGTGGTGTTCCTCCACCGCGTTCACAGTGAAGTAAGCGAGCGCCGCATGGCCCAGCGCAAAGCGCGGATCGGCTTTCACGGCTTTGCGGAAGTAGTCGAGCCCCTTATCCATGAACAGCAGGTCTTCGCGCTGCACCATGCCCATCTCGTAGTCCTGGCGCGCGTCGGGCGAGGAAGTCGTCACGGGCAGCAGGCCTGCCGGAGCTGCCGGTTTGGCGGAGGCATCCCGCACTTCGGCATGCACGGGCGGTTGCGTTTGCGCCTGTGTGCCGGCTGCGCCTGCCATGAAAACTGTGAAGAGAGCAATTCGATGGAAGGTTCGGGGTGTCATAGTTCCTCGCATGGAATTTGACTGCCTCGATCAGTGGCCTTTCAGGACGTACCCGGGGTCAAAGGGCTGCTTATCGTCGATCTTGATCACCTTCACGCCCCCGCTGATGTTGTACACGTCCACGATCCCGAGGGCGCCGGGGCTGGCTTCAACGGCTTTTACGACTTCTTCATCGCTGACGACGAACACCACGGAAACTCCGGATTTCTTGGTCGAATCGTTCAGGATCGCTTTGCCCTCTTCGGCGCCAGTGCCCATCACCCTTTCGATCACGAATTTCATTCCGCTGGAGTTCGGCTCGCGCAAGATCAACGTGATATTCCTGCCGGTGGGCCAGGAGCCGGACTTCCCTTTGAAAATTTTCCCTAGCTCGGCAAGCGCCATGGACCGCACTGGATTCGAGGGATGAACAATTACGGCAAAATCGGTGGCAAATACGAGTGACGTGACACCCATCAGCAACGCGCAGACAATCAACAATCGGCTTCGCATCGGCTGGCTACTCTGTCTTAGGATTCTGGAGCCGGCAGGGCCTCTGACGCCCGCCTGATTCCAAGGCTAACATCCGCGGCTGGCGGGGAAGGCGGGCAATCCGGCGCTCGGTGTCGAGCCAGTACATGACTTTTTGGCGCGAAGTAGGGTGACCGTCGGCGCGGCGGCCTGCACCTGAGGATCGTGGCAAATAGGAACCTCGGAGCTTGATTTCCGTGTAACCCTTGCATCCCCTGGGGTATCTTATCGCCCGGGTGGCACCTCCCCATCCCCACCGCGGCGCCAGCGGGAAACCCCACGACACGGGGACTACAGGAGGAACGAAATGAAGCGTCTGATCATTCTTTGCGCCGTGGTGTCGATTGCACTGTGGCTGGCCCCGGCCGTCATCGCCCAATCCAACCAGATCCAGCCGGGCACCCAGGTGCGGCTTACTCTGCTCACCGGGCTCAGCACGAACGTCGCCCATGACGGCGACCCTTTTACCGCAATCGTAGCTGAGCCCGTCTTTTTCGGGAACCAGCTCGTCTTGCCCGCGGGCGCCAAAGTGCACGGCACGGTGACGTCCATCAATCGCCCGAAGTTTTTCTCCATGTTTCGCGGCGGCGCCTCGATGAACCTGGTCTTCAACTCCATCGAGGTGGAAAGCCGCATCTTTCCGGCGCAAATGAGCATTCTCTCCGTCTATTCCGGCGGCACTGAAAACGGCAAAAAACGGAAAGACGTTAAGACCGTCGAGGGCGTCGTGATTCAGGAAAAGCGCGACGTGGTCCGCGACATCACCGACGTCGGCATCGGCGGCGCGGGCGGCACCGTGGTCGGGGCAATCTTTAGCAACGTGGTGCGCGGAACGGTTCTCGGTTTCGTCGGCGGCGGCGTCTATATCGTGGCGAAGAAGGGCAAAGACGTGGAGCTTCCCGCGCAAACCGGCATGCTCGTGCGCATGGATTCGTCGGTGGCCTTGCCGGGATCGCTTTTGCACAACACGGCATACACGTCGAACAATCCGTAGGCATCGCCCCGCAGGATCGTTTCAAGGGAACGGTGAGTGGGCTGCCGAAGTCGGGGGGGGGGTGCGGCGCGTGATCCGCTCGGTCGAACCACGCGCCGCGGGGGGCAGGTGCAGGAGGAGATCAGGAATCCTGGGTCTTGCTCTTGATGTGATCGGGGAGCTCGATCCACCACGGCCCAATCGGCTGCATCAGTGATGCTCCCATTGTCCAGCCGCCCGGCTGGGGCTCCATCCGCGCCACTTCAAAGAGCACGGGCCTGGAATCCAGTTCCAGGCCGTGGCGGCGATGGATCATTCGAATCGCGAGCGCGGACTGCCGATCGACTTCCGTCTGGAGATTGAACTTGCAACCGTTGTCGCTAATGTCGAACGTCAAAGTCCGCTCGGAAAAAAAGCGGCCGTTGCGGTCGAAGCCGGAAACTTCGATCGGGCGGCTCAAGGTGCGCCGCGATTCCCGCTTCAGCGCGCGCGGCTCGAAGCTGGTTTTTCCGAAAGCGGTGCTTTCTTTGAGCATGAATCCGTCCGCTCTCTTCTAATGCACCCGGCTTGCCATCGGGCCAATCGCCAATCGCATCAATCGAGAGGAGTTAGTGAAACCGGGAAGGGAGTGAACTGCCACCGGATGGAACGCTGTGCGTCTTCGAAACAACGGGCGAGCGGGCGCGCCCCCGCGCCTAGGCCGCGCCCTTGGCTGCTGCCATCCGGTTCGTGCGCTTCAAGAAGCGGTAAAGACTGGTGCGTCCGATTCCCAGCATCTGGGCCGCGCGAACTCGATTGCCGTTGCACATTTCGAGCACGCGCTGAATGTGGACGCTGCGCACTTCATCCAGCGGAATCGGCCGCCAGTTTTCACCGGTCATCACGGGCGCCCGCTGCGGCTTTTGCAGGTGCTCGGGCAAATCCCCGACGTCGATAAAATCAGCGTTCGCGGTGATGGCGGCGCTCGAAATCACGTTTTCCAGTTCGCGGACATTTCCCGGCCAATCGTGCTGGAGCAGCACGATCTGCGCCCGGCGCGTGAGCCCCTGAAACGTTTTCCCGTAGGCTTGCGCGTATTTTTTCAGGAAGTGTTGGATCAGGATGGGGATGTCTTCCGGCCTATCTGTAAGGCCCGGCACGCGGATTTCAATCGTGCTCAGCCGGTAAAAGAGGTCCTCGCGGAACCGCCCGGCCAGCACTTCGGCGCGGAGGTCGCGGTTGGTCGCCGCAATCAGCCGCACGTCCACCTTTTTCACTTCCGGCGACCCGACTCGCTGGATTTCTCTGTTCTGAATCACGCGCAAGAGCTTTGCCTGCATTTGCAACGAAGTTTCGCCGATTTCATCGAGAAAAACGGTTCCACCGTTCGCATATTCGAAAAGGCCGGGCCGTGTATCCGTCGCGCCGGTGAATGAGCCGCGGATGTGCCCGAAGAGCTGGCTCTCGAGCAGCGTATCGACCAGCGCCGAACAATTGCACACGGCAAAACGTTCCTGCCCCACCGGGCTCATCTGGTGTAGCGCGCGTGCCACCAGCTCTTTGCCCGAGCCCGTCGGGCCGCTGATCAGCACATTCGAATAATGCCGGGAGACTTTTTTCGCCAGTTCCAGCACTTCCAGCATGGCGGGGCTTCTCCCGACAATTCCCTGCGATTGAAAGTTGCTCAGCAGCCTCTCGTCGAGATCGCGAATCTGGGAGCGCCGCGAGAAGTTGTCCGCCAGGTCGTCGAGAGTCTTCGTCAGCCGCGCGAAATCAATCGGTTTCGACAGATAGTCGTAGGCTCCATGTTTGATGGCCTCGATTGCCGACTCCACCGAGTAGTAGCCGGTCGCCAGAATCACGTAGGTTCCGGGGTCGCACTGGAGCGCTTTATCCAGGAACGCCAGTCCGTCCATCCCCGGCATTTTGTAGTCTGCGATCACAACTCGGCTGCCCCCCATGCGGATCTTCTGGAGCGCTTCCTGCGCATTTGTTGTCCCGACGGTTGGGAAGCCCGCTTTCGTCAGCCGGTCAGTTTCCAACTCGACCAGATCTGCTTCATCATCAAGGACACAAATGGGCAGACACTTCCGCGCTAGATTGACTACGGGTTTCGTATCCACAGTGGCCATGGGCAGGTATCGTCAGGCAATGCCAGTGCCACAATGCTTCATTCCTGCTTGGAAAGGCTGCAATTGGGGGTAGGAGATTCAGATTCTCGGAGGCACCAGTAAACCGCTATCCGCTGTTGGTTTTATTCGCTTCGGTTGAAAGGAGGAATCGGGAGATGAGTTCTTGAAGTGGAAGATTGTGCCCGCGAAAGCATGCAAAAGCATTGTCGAACTGGCACTCACTTCCCAAAGGCGGATTTTTTTAAAAGCGCTTTAATCTCCGCACCGTGGGCGCCAACCGTTCATTTCCAACGCTCCTGCGGAATTTCATGCCACCTGGATCGCGTGGTCTCCCGCCAGCCCGATCCCGTTCGCCCCGGCTTCGCGTGGGCGCAAGCGTTCCAGGGAGACGGGAACACGTCCGCTATTGTCACGGGCTCCTACTTCCGCCGCCTGGTAGGCGATCGGGAAATTGTTCTTGTTCGCCAGCGGCTGGAGCAGCCTGACGAACACGACACTTCCCTCGCGCAGCTTGGACTTGAGAGCGATGCGCTTCTTGCCCTCGCCCCTCCAATCCAGCACCGTCTTCTCGACAAAGAAATTCTCCGAAGCGTCCCACCCGGAAACTTCGACGCGATAACTGCTGGCCCTCTCCAAATCGAATTCCATGCTCGAACCTCCGCCAGGGCTTCAGCAGAAGGAGTGCCAATCGCCTGTCCGTGGGCCCTTCAAATCCGGGGACTTAGCTGTCGTCCTGCACAGAGCAGGGAAGCCCTCCGCCTCGATTCAGCACACCTGTATTCGCTTGAATCATCCAGTAGGACAGGCCTCCCGGCCTGTCCGGTGTGGGGGAGCGATCAATCTATTCGGAGGGGCCTAATACCAATTCGATCCCGGATAAAGCAGCGCCAGCGAAGACTCAAAGATAAAATTGAATATCTTCCCGTACAGCACCCAGGCGATCAGCAATCCCAGCATCCCGAATCCCGCGCTATGCGACCACTCCAGGAACCGCAGAGCGATCCCCTCGCGCATCAGCAGCGTGACGCCGGTATTGCCGTCGAGTGGCGGAACGGGCAGGAGGTTGAAAGTGCCCAGCAGCAGATTCAGCACGAAAAGGATGCTCAAAAAAGTGGCGGCGAATCCGGCGGTTCCCGGCACGGCTGCTTCGGTGACGTGCGTGAAGCCGGCCGTCTCCGGAATGCGGAAATAACCGCCGGCCATGCCGATGCGTATCGCAATCCCGGCGCACACCATCAACGTAAAATTCGCCGCAGGCCCCGCGAGCGCCATCCAAGCGGCGCGACGCGGGTGCCGCTGCTGCCAGTGCGGATCGAAAGGCGCGCTCGCCCAGCCAATCATGAAATGCGGGGGAAGCAGGTACGTCAGGAGCGGCACGATCACGGTGCCAAATGGTTCCCGCTGAATATGCGGCAGCGGGTTCAGTGAAGCTTGCCCGCGGAGCGAGGCCGTGGGGTCGCCTCCCAGCCGCGCAGCCAACGCATGGGCGCCTTCATGGCATGTGGTGGAAAAGAGGAAAACGATGTACCAGATCAGGCCGAGGATCAGGAAATCCGGCGTCATCCCGCCGCATAGACTAAGGGTTCAGGCTGCCTTCCGCAAGCGCCGGCCTCTCCTGAGCCGCTCTGTGCCGGTGAGTTCAGTCCGCCGAAACGGCGCGACGCGCCTCGCCGGTCTCGCTGCCGCGCAGCGGCGTCGCAGAAGAAAACTGCGCCGCTTCCGTGGAGCCTTCGAGAGCCGTCGTGGAAGCTCTCCCGCTGGTGATGGCCTGCTGCACTGCGTCGAAATATCCGGTCCCGACAAATCGCTGGTGCTTGGCCGCCTCGTAGCCGGCTTCGCGCTCGCTGGCAAATTCCGTTTCCTGCAATTTGCAATAGGCGGTCATGCCGCTGGTCTTGTAACCGCGCGCCAGCTCGAACATAGACAGGTTGAGCGAATGGAAGCCTGCCAGCGTGATGAACTGGAATTTGTAGCCCATCGCGCCAAGTTCTTGCTGGAAGTGCGCGATCGTCGCATCGTCGAGATACTTCTTCCAGTTGAACGATGGTGAACAGTTGTAGGCCAGCATTTTCTTTGGAAACTTCTCGCGAATCCCTTCGGCGAATTCCCGCGCCTCGGCCAGGTCGGGCTTGGCCGTCTCGCACCACAGCAGGTCCGCGTAAGGAGCGTAGGCAAGTCCGCGCGCGATCGCAGCCTGGATTCCGTTTCGCACGCGGTAGAAGCCTTCGACGGTCCGTTCGCCGGTGACAAATTCGCGGTCGCGCGGGTCCACGTCGCTCGTCAGCAAATTCGCGCTGTCGGCGTCGGTGCGGGCCATGACCAGCGTGGGCACATTCATGACGTCTGCCGCCAAGCGAGCCGCCACCAGCTTCTGGATACTCTCATTTACCGGCAGCAGCACCTTTCCGCCCAGGTGCCCGCATTTCTTGGCCGAAGAAAGCTGGTCCTCGAAATGGACACAGGCGGCGCCCGCCTCGATCATCCCTTTCATCAACTCGAACGCGTTGAGATTGCCTCCGAACCCCGCTTCCGCATCGGCCACGAGCGGCGCAAACCAGTAGAAGTCGTCTCGCCCATCGGCGTGATGGATTTGGTCGGCCCGCATCAGCGCGCGGTTGATGCGCCGGCAGAATTGCGGCACGCTGTTGGCCGGATACAGGCTCTGGTCGGGATAAGTTTCCCCCGCTTCATTGGCGTCGGCCGCCACTTGCCATCCGCTCACGTAGATGGCCTGCAATCCCGCCTGCACCTGTTGAACGGCCTGGTTGCCAGTCACTGCTCCCAGAGCCGCCACGTAGGGCTCGCTGTGCAGCAACGTCCAAAGGCGCTCGGCGCCCATGCGGGCCAGCGTGTGTTCCACGCGGATGGTCCCCCGCAGCTTCTCCACGTCCGCCGCGCTGTAGGGGCGCGAAATGCCTTCCCACCGCGGGTTCAGATGCCAGTCCTTTTCGAGCCCCTTCAGATTGGCGTGGCCGTTTCCATTTCTGTTCAACATTCTTGTTTCTCCCTTTCACCGAAACCGGGGTACACACGTCCCCGCCCGTGCAAGATGCCTTGCACTTGAAAACTTCAATGTCTCAATCGTGAGGACGATTGGACAGCCGGCAGGACCGGCGCTTTTTAAGCTGCCGGCAAACCTCGCAGCGTCAGCTCTTCAATCAACTCATCCAGGGCCAGGCGATTGCCGTCCGTGATGGAGGTGAACCCAATGCCCGTGCCCGCGGCCGTGGCTTCGCGAATCTGCCCGTCGGCTTCGAAGTAATGCGAATTGACTGGGATTCGAACGTGCACCGGAGCGCCCTTGGGGAGATTCCCGCGGCGGAGGTATAGCCCGCCGATGCTCAGGTTGTTCGCCGGGCTCTCCACTCGAAGCGTTTCTTGCCCCACCCGGAGCTCCACCGGTTTGTCCAGCTCCGTCCGGGGGAACATCCTCGTTGAGGAACCTTCCATAGCGGGCGTCTCCTTTGCGCTGCCGTTGAGCTGCGCGGCTCGACGGGGAGAGTGTGCCGTGGAACACGTTATCAGTCAAACTGATTGTCTTTATCAAGTTGATAGAAAATCCTTATCGGTTACGGTACAATGGTTCCGCTCGTGCTAAGGGCGAGCCGCGCATTTGCGTTCGCTCGCGTTTCACAGCAGGACACCGGAGGGCCTTTTTGGAGCTCGATCAGGTCGAAACGTTTTTGGCTGTCGTCACCTACGGCGGATTTCATCGCGCCGCGGAGGCCCTCCGTGTCAGCCAGCCCGCCGTAAGTGCGCGGATCCGCGCGCTCGAAGACTCCCTGGGTGTAAAGCTCTTCACCCGCTCCGGCTCCACGCTTTCGCTTTCTCACGCCGGCAAGACTCTGCGTCCGCACGCCGAGCAGTTATTGCGCGCCGTCGCTCTGGCGCGCCAGGCCGTTCACGAGCTTCAGCCGTCCGCCGGTGGCGCGCTCAATATCGCGGCAGCGCTTTCGGTGTGCACCTATTTTCTGCCGGACGTCATGAAGGAATTCCAGGTGGAGAATCCGAAGGTGATGGTCACGTTGCGCTCGGGCAATTCCGCCCAGGTGCTGAAAATGGTGCTCGATGGCGAAGCCGATATCGGGATCGCGCGATCGCTGATTCACCCGGAAGTCGAAACGATGACTCTCCGCGACGACCCGCTTATTCTCGTTGGCCATCCCTCGCTTCCCGCGGCCCGGCAGAAGCGCCTCCGCCTCGAGGATGTCGAATCCCTGCCGCTGATCTTTTACGATCGCGGTTCGAGTGACTGGACGTTGAGCCAAGGGCTGTTTCGGCGGGCCGGACTCCTGCCCAATGTCGTTCTCGAAGTCGAAACCATCGAAGCCGCCAAAAAGATGGTGGAACGCAGATTGGGGCTTAGCTTTCTGCCGCAGATCGCCGTCGCCCACGAGCTGCCGGAGGGCAAGCTTGTGGCCATCGAAATCGTGGACGCCGAGCCGCTGCATCGCAGCCTCGACGTGATTCATCCGCGCACACGCCCACTTTCGCGTGATGCGCAGACTTTCCTTCAGTTGTTACGCACCGCCGCCGCTACTCCCGTGCCGCTGACGAAGAAACCCGGAAAGCACACCCCGCGCCACAAACCGAATTGACCCCGTTCCTCTACAATGCAGGGATTATCTTCCGTTTCGGCAGGACGTAGTCTCGCTCTGCGCGTCCCTCTCGTCGCGCGCAGAAATGCCGGGCGCGGCGGAATGGCTCCGGGGCCTGGACTCGAACCAGGATAACCAGCTCCAAAGGCTGGCGTGCTACCAATTGCACTACCCCGGAGTAGCTCCCGAAAGTGTAGCAAACATTCCCGAAGAATTTGCGGCGCTGTGAGCGGAGACCGAGCTTGGTAGGTCGAGGCTTGTGCCACGACACACCGAATGCCAGCCTAACGGGGCTTCAGCCGCTGAGCTTCTTTGGGTTGGTCAGCTTGCGATCGTGCGTGGATCTGAGCGAGCCCGAAGATTTGTAGGTCGTAGCTTCAGCTACGACATCCCGAGCGGTCGTCGCGCCGGGCTTCAGCCCCTGAAGTTCCTGAAGCGGGACAAATTGTGACCTTGCGTCGGCCGAAGTGGGCTTCAGGGTTTGTAGGTCGTAGCTTTAGCTACGACATCCCGAGCGGTCATCGCGCCGGGCTTCAGCCCCTGAAGTTCCTGAAGCGGGACAAATTGTGACCTTGCGTCGGCCGAAGTGGGCTTCAGGGTTTGTAGGTCGTAGCTT
>Ga0187781_10000240_pt1 | contig 38939 bp, 38 predicted proteins | sample 0715_SJ02_MP02_2_FD_132447 | JGI IMG/M metagenome (GOLD analysis project Ga0187781, IMG submission 132447) | Tropical peat soil microbial communities from peatlands in Department of Meta, Colombia - 0715_SJ02_MP02_20_MG | ecosystem: Environmental > Terrestrial > Soil > Wetlands > Peat | place... | reverse complement strand
TGGCGACCAAGGCCGATGATCTGCGTGATGCCTTCCTTCGGCGTTTGCCGCAAAGGCAGGACCAGGCATTCGAGCGGCTCATGGCGCCGCGAAAATCGGCCGCCCTTGTCGGCGAATTGAATGCGGCAACTCTGGAGCTGGTAAGCGAGTCCGACGATGGCGGTGAGGCGGTCGCTGCTCGCGCCGCGCGGCGCATGCGAGGGCTCGTAGAAGAATCCCTTCGGGACCTTCATTTGATCGTCAGCTTTCTAAGTGGCCGCGAGCATGTCCCTTATGCCGATAATCCGTTCGGCCCCGATGTAGTCGTTCCCGCGCTTTTGCAGGGAGCGATCGACGTGAATTTGCACCCTGAGGCATGGGTATTTTTCCTGACTTCCTTTGAACCCGACGTTGGCGCCGAGGTTGGTCGCATCGGGCAGGCGCTGCTTGACCACTTCCGCACCCATGGCGTTGAGGCGAGGGCGATCCGCCGCGCGCGCCGACCCGTTACGCCCCCGACGCCGCCAGCACGCGGGCCTGCCGCCGGCGGCGGCGCGCCCTCGGAAGGGCCGCCGCAAGCCTCGGGCGCGGGCACTGGGGCAGGGTGGGCGTCTGGCTCCCAGGAAGGTGTCGCGGTTCGAAGTGGGCAACCCGTAGTCCATGGTCTTCCTTCCAGCCTCACCGCGGGGGCCGGTGGTGACGCGCAAGGTGAGGCGCGCGCGATTCTCAGGGAGCTTTTGGCGCGTCTGCAGGCAAATGTCTCGGGAGATGTACTACCGCCCCTGACGGCGGGCCAAGGATCGGTGGCGCCAAACTTACTTGATGCCTTGGCTGAGCTGCAGAACCTGGGCTTAGAAGGAATTCACGGAGCGCTGTTTGCGGGCACACCGGCGGGCTCCATCAACGCGTGGCGGGAACACTTGATTTCGCAGTCCTCGCGCACCGTCGACAAGCTCACAATCGAAATCGTCGGCATGATGTTCGATCATGTGCTGCGCGATTCCCAGGTTCCGTCGGAAATCAAAGCGCTGCTCTCCCGGTTGCAGTTTCCCGTCCTTAAGGCGGCCCTTATAGATGCGGCGTTCTTTGCCTCGAGCTCACATCCTGCGCGACGCCTTATTGATCGAATCGCTGCCGCGGCGATTGGCTGGGAGCCGTACGGCGACGAAAACGAACGTTTCCGCGCCGAGGTTGATCGGTTGGTTCGAGAGGTAATGCTCAAGTTCGACCGCGACATTGGTGTGTTTGAGAACGTGCTCAACGAATTTGAGGCATTTCTCGGAGACATTGCCCCGCGCGACAGCGATCCGATTGCCCGCGCCAAGCGTGCGCTCGAGGAGGCGGAAAAAAGGGAAGTTCTTACGATTAATACGACCATCCAGGTGCGACGGGCCTTTGAACGAGTGGAACTTGAGCCCTACCTGCGCGAATTTCTGCTCGGGCCCTGGGTGCAGGTGCTCGTACAAGCGAGCTTGCGCGACGATCAGACCAAGGGATATTCAAAGAGCTTTCGGGAAGCAATTCACGAGATTGTATGGAGCGTGCAGCCCAAGGCCACTGCCGAAGAGCGGCGCCGACTGGTTGAACTTATACCGGTGCTCACGCGCATCATCCGCGACGGCCTTGCCCTGATCCGCTTTCCGCAGCGCGAGCAAGAGGAGTTCCTTCAGAATCTCATGGCGGCGCATGCCTATGCGGTCAAACCGACCGACCAAGCGACGTACATCCGCAATTCCTTGCAGTCCTCCGAGATTCGGGCCAAGATTGACGGCTTGCAGCTGACGGCATCGTATCCTCTCACCGCCATACCGGGCGGCGTCAAGGTGCCAACAGGGGCGGTGCTGCGCGCGGCCGCCGAGCACGAAGTCGAATTGTCGGTGCCTGCGGCGCTCACCGACGTGGGTACGATCGACAAGACGGAAGAAGCGCGAATGGATCAGGATCTGTCGCATTGGACGCGCGGCAGCTGGTTTGAACTATGGAACGGCGAAGCGTTCATACGAGCGCGTCTGCGGTGGATAAGCCCCTTGCGTACGATGTTTATGTTCAGCAGCGGCCCCGATAACCACACCCACGTCATGTCTCCGGACCTGATCCGTTCGTACCTGCGGCGCGGCTACATCCGGGCGCTTGAGAGCGCGCCGCTTACCGAGCGGGTGGCGCACGCTATCGTGGCCGATTTTGCCAACACGCCGGACCGGGCCGCCGACCTCGCCACGCGTTTGGCGGTTGTGTAGTCATGCGCACCAGGCTGTGGCTCCTGCCTTGCTTGCCGCCGGCGGTAGCGAGCGGCAAATTGCCCGCATCGACGCAACGCCGGTTCCGGTGCACTCGCTAACGCGTAGCACTGCCTCGGCGGGCGGGGCCTCGCCTGCGACCCCAACGGCGCAAAAGCCCGCTCCCAACTCGCGTTTGGGTTTGAGTTTTGTCGTCCAACGACTTGTCGACGACGGCATGCTCGGACGAGCCGATGCCGAGCGCATCTTCGCGATTTCCGATCGCGATCGCGGTGGTCATCCCCTTGTGGTCATAGCGGAGATGAATTTTCGCAGCGCGGACAGCGAACATCGGCTGCTCGACTTGGAGGCGCTAACCCAATGGCTCGCCGAGCTGGCGGGCCTGCCATATCAGCACATCGATCCGCTCAAGGTCGATTTCACGCGGGTCGTGGAAATCATGTCCAGCGCATACGCGACCAACAATTCGATCCTACCGATCGCAGTCTCGCAAAGCGAAGTCGTCATCGCAACCTGTGAACCGTTTCTTGACGGTTGGGTGCGCGAGATCGAGCAAGTCACGAAAAAGACGGTTCGACGGGTCGTATCCAATCCGCTGGACGTCGCGCGCTTTACGACCGAGTTTTACAAGCTGGCGCAATCCGTTAAGGGGGCAAGCAAGTCGGGCGCCGCGAGCTTGGTGAGCAATTTCGAGCAACTCGTTGAGCTTGGGGGCAAGGTCGAAGCCAATGATGCGCACGTCATCCACATTGTTGATTGGATTTTGCAATACGCCTTTGACCAGCGCGCAAGCGATATTCATTTGGAACCCAAGCGCGACCAGGGCGTTGTGCGCTTTCGTATCGACGGGGTGCTGCACCAGGTCTACCAAGTGCCGCCGGGTGTAATGCAGGCGATGACGAGCCGCATCAAACTGCTCGGGCGCATGGATGTGGTTGAGCGGCGCCGTCCCCAGGATGGTCGTATCAAAACGCGCGTCGGCGGTGATGGCGGACGCGAGGTTGAAATTCGCCTCTCGAGTCTGCCCACGGCATTCGGAGAAAAACTGGTGATGCGGATCTTCGACCCCGAAGTTGTGGTCCGCAGTTACGCGGAGCTTGGTTTTTCCGATGCGGAGGCCAAGATCTGGGCCGATTTGATCACCCGCCCCTCCGGAATCATTTTGGTTACGGGGCCAACCGGGTCGGGCAAAACGACGACCTTGTATTCGACGCTCAAGCAACTTGCAACCGACGAAGTCAATGTCAGCACCGTCGAGGACCCGATTGAGATGGTGGACCCCAGCCTTAACCAGATGCAGGTCCAGCATGGCATCGACTTGGGTTTTGCCGACGGTCTGCGTGCGCTCATGCGACAGGATCCGGACGTGATCATGGTTGGCGAAGTGCGCGACAAGGAGACGGCGGACATGGCGGTGCAGGCGGCACTGACCGGGCACCTCGTTTTTTCGACTTTGCATACCAACGATGCCGCATCCTCGATTGCGCGTTTGGTCGAGCTTGGCGTCGCGCGCTATCTGATCAATGCAACGGTCATCGGAATACTTGCGCAGCGGCTGGTTCGCACCTTATGCCCGCATTGCAAAGTGCGCGACGCAACGATCGATGAAGGACTATGGCGGGAACTCGTGGCGCCATGGCGCTCGGCTCCGCCGCCAACGATTGGACGACCGGTTGGATGCCTTGAATGCCGCCGCACTGGCTATCTTGGGCGTGTCGGCCTCGTGGAACTGCTCGTGGTCACCGACGCGATCCGCTCGCTGATTGCAGAAGGTGCGGACATTCAGCGCATCCGCAACCAAGCCGCGCGCGATGGCCTGCGCTCCTTGCGCGTGTCGGGTGCCGAGAAAATTGCGCACGGCTTAACGACGGTGGAAGAGGTGCTTCGCGCAGCGCCACCCTTTGGCGACTGACGCGGTCCCGGCCCAGGTGGCTGCTGCGGAGCGCCGATCGAGACGCCGGTGCAGTTCGACGCAGAACCCAAATTTTTCGTAAATACCGTCAGAGCGCGTTTAGTCGAGTCTTAATTAGCGAGGCGCGTGCCGTTTGGAGGGCAATCATCCCGTCGGCAAAGACGAATGTATCAACGCCATCGAGGACATTATGGTCTGACGACGTTACCGTCCATTCGATGTATAAAACATTACCTTCGAATATCGCCACGGGGACTGCCCACTGCGCCTGCGGCAGCGCATCGAGCAGCGCGCCGAAAAAGGCGCGGATCTCACGCTTGCCCCGATAGACCCGCTCGGCAGTGATCACTACCGAACGATCCGTGTAATCCTCGAGGACGGCGTCAAGGTCGCGCTCCTCCATCGCTGTGCCGTGATGGTCGAAGATCTCCCGCGGTGATCGCGTCATCGTGCCTTCTCCTCCTGCAACGCTTTCCTTTGTCCCAGGCGCCGCTGGGGCCGGGCGTGCAGCTGACGTTGCAGGCGAGGGCTCCTTGCGCCAAAGAGCATGCTCACCGCAAGCGGCCAATGCCTGCGCGATAGTAACCACCAATTGCGTTTGAGGCCAGAATGGATCGATTTCGGAGGTCAACTTGTCCCTCATCCCCGCTCGCTGCGGTGTGACTTTTCTTATCGTTCGCTTAGCGTTCTAATTGCCCGGCGAAGCTGTGCGCCCGCGGGCCGCCCGCGGCGTCGCGCCTGGCAGGTTCGCTTCGAAGCCACGGAGTTCGCTTATGGCTGCTGCTGCCCCGGAATCCGATGTCATCGCGCGCGCGCTCGATTGCCTTGCCATCGAAGACTGGCCTGCGGCGCATGCGCTTGTTCAGGAGCTCGATAGCCCGCTTGCATATTGGGTTCACGCTCTGGTGCACAAAATCGAGGGTGATGCGCACAACAGCCGGTACTGGTACCAAAAGGCCGGCGCTACCGCAATGGGGAGCTCGGCGCGGCCGATCAAAGCCCAGATCGCCGAAATTCGCCAGCTGCTTTGCACCGCGGAGCGTTCGTGAATTTCACACGGTGCCTTGGCGATGGCGATAGCCGCGGCCGATATCGGCCACGGAAAAGAAATGACGCGTCCACGCGAAGTGCAATGCTGCTTTCGGTGGAAAGGATGTGGAGATCATTTCGGCGTCACGATGTTGGCGAAGTTTGTATTAAAGTTTTCCCGATCGGGCGAGACGCGGTCTCGCCAGGCGCGGTTGCATCGCGCCGCCTTTGAGTCAAACTTTGCGCCGCAGCACCGCGAAGCAATCAATGCCGGGAAATCAGGAGGAGCCAATGGCACGTAGCCAAGAGATTCACTCTGTCGACCTGCTGCGCGATGCACTTGCAAACCGGGGCACCGCATATAGCGACGCCGAGCGCGACCGGCTAGGCCTTGCAGGACGACTTCCCCCTCGAGTGGAATCCATCGAGGAGCAAGTCGCACGGGTTGTCGAAACCGTTCGCGCCAAGAGCGATAGCTTGGAGCGCTACTCGTATCTGTCGGCCATTCAGAACGAAAACGAAACGCTGTTTTTTCGCGCCGTCAGGGACAATTTGCACGAGTTTCTTCCTCTGATCTACACACCCACGGTCGGTCAAGCCTGCCTGGAGTGGAGCCGGCTGTATGTTCGGCCGCGGGGCCTGTACCTCACACCCGAGCACCGCGGAAAGATCGCCGACATCCTTCTGCGCTGGCCCCAGCGCGATGTCGGCATCATCGTTGTTACCGACGGCGGTCGGATCCTTGGACTCGGCGATCTCGGAGCCAACGGAATGGGTATCCCGGTTGGCAAGTTGGCGCTGTACACGGCATGCGCGGGCGTACCTCCCTCGCGATGCCTGCCGGTGATGCTGGACGTTGGCACCGAAACAAAAAGCATCCGCGAGGACCGCTTTTACCTCGGCCGTCGCGTACACCGGCTTGCGGGCGAAGCGTACGACGCCTTCGTTGACGAATTCCTCACGGCTGTGCAGCAGGTCTTCCCGGATGCAATTTTACAATTTGAGGACTTTAACAATGCCAATGCATTTGGCCTTCTTGCTCGATACCGTGACCGCCTTTGCTGTTTTAACGATGACGTGCAAGGTAGCGGTGCGATGGCCCTCGCCGGACTTTATTCCTCGGCGCGCCTGACGAACCGCAAGATGACGCAAGAGCGCTTTTTGTTCGTTGGCGCGGGCGAAGCGTGCCTCGGAATCGGTGCAGCCATCGTCGCCGCCCTACAGCGCGACGGACTTAACCTTGAGCAGGCACGTTCGCGTTGCCTGTTTATCGATTCGAAGGGTACCGTCGTAAGCGCACGCACCGATTTGGCAGCGCATAAACGCGTTTTCGCGCAAAACCTGGCGCCACTGCCCGATTTGGTTGCAACGATTGATGCTTACCATCCGACCGTACTAATCGGCGCCTGCGGGCGCGCAGGAGTGTTTACCAGGCCCGTGCTGCAAGCTATGACCCGCAGCTGCAATATGCCGGTCGTCTTCGCTTTGTCCAATCCAACATCCAAAGCCGAATGCACAGCGGAACAAGCCTACGGCTGGACCGACGGCCGCGTGATCTTTGCCGCCGGCAGTCCTTTTGATCCGGTCAAAATCGCTGATGGAACACGTGCGCCTGGTCAAGCGAACAACTCCTACGTCTTCCCGGGCGTTGGATTGGGTATTTTGGTTTCGGGGGCGCGGCGTGTTACCGATGCCATGTTCCTGGCGGCGGCCCAAGCCCTTGCCGATCAGGTGACGGAGGAGGATCTGCAAATTGGCCGCATTTTTCCTCCCCAGGTCAGGATGCGTGAAGTGGCAATTGCAGTGGCTGCCGCCGTGGCGCAGGTTGCGTGGGATAGCGGTCTCGCAAAGACGTCGGCCCCGAAGGACCCGCGGACTGCCGTTGCCGATGCGATGTACGAGCCAAAGTACGCAAATTGAGTATCGACTCTGTACCGTGGCACAGGCAACGTGCGCTGTCTTGCGCCGCGGATTACTGCGGGCGCATCCGCTTTGTCCCTGTCAGTCGCACAAATTACGCAGAGTATTTTTTTGAGCTGCCAATTGCGCGAAATCAGACGCCGAGTCGAGAAGCTTCGAAGGCACCGGCCATGAACCTTGTTTACGGCTTGGTTTCACGCGGGAAATTGTGTTCCCAGACCGCGCCAAAACGCGGGTCTTCGGCTGCGCGTGCCGCGATTGTGGCCAACTTTGGCGCGTTTCGCTCAAACCATTTGGATCCCGGACGCCAGTGCGCCATTGTTTTCACATAGATGTCGAGCGCGGAAAACCGGTCCCCGAGGAACCAGGGTGCGCCGGTAGCTGCTTCGACAATGCGCCACAAGCGGCAACGGTATTCGTCGACCGCCGCACGAAACTGCTTTGCGGCGGTCGCGTCGCGCACGAAGCGGTGCGGATCGTCGGCATAGGTGAAGGTCGGATAGACGTTGGCAACAAGAAAGACGAGCCAGCGAAGAAACTGCGGGCGTGACGCATCTTCAATGGCAGGCACGAAGTCGTCACGCCCCGTCGCCTCCGCGAGGTGTAGCGTGATCGCGGCGCTCTCCGTCAGTATCGATCCGTCTGGCAACTGCAGCGTTGGTAGCTGCGACAGCGGGTTGTGCTGCGCAAGGTTGCGGCGCGCTTCTTCCGAACGGAACAGATCGGGCACCGTTTCGTAATCAAACGGTAGGCCCAGCGCGGCCAATTGCGCCTCAACAATCACCGACCCCCAACCTGGACGGCCGAACAGTCGGTACTTCGCCATGCCGATCCTCGTCAAAGATTTTCGGTCGATACCGCGATTTGCTAGCAAAATACGTTTTGCCGGTTAGATCATGCGACCGTTACTCCTAACCTGTCAAGAGAGTTTTGGTAGTTATAATCGCGCAGTGAACAAGGATACTTTTGGGCGCGGCGCCAACGCCGGCACAGGGGCGCAACGCCTGGGGCTGTGCCTTGAGTTTGCCAACACGCTGCACTGGCACGCCAGCGAACGCCCGCACGAAACCCTGCAGAACTACGAGGACTTTCTTGCGTGGACGGCGGCCCAAAGGATCGTTTCTCCTGGCGAACTTGCTGCGCTGGCGCGCCGCGCGCGCGCAGCGCAGCCCGCGGCGGCCGCGTACCGCAGGGCAATATCGCTGCGCGAAGCGATCTATCGAATCTTCGTGGCGCGCATTGCCGGCAAGGCTCCGGCACGTAATGATGCAGACGTGCTCAACCAGGAATTGCAACGAGCGCTTGCGCACTACCGCATTGAGTTCGACGCTGAGGGTCCAACTTGGCGTTGTGCGCGGCAAGGCCCACAGCTCGATGGCCCCTTATGGCCGATCGTGCAATCAGCCAGTGAACTTTTGCTCTCCCAAGATCTGCGCGAGCGTGTAGGACAGTGCGCCGACCCGGCAGGCTGCGGCTGGCTCTTCCTGGATCTGAGCAAAAACCGCAGTCGCCGGTGGTGCAGCATGCAAGAGTGCGGCAACCGCGCGAAACAGCGTCGCCTACAGGTGCGGTCGAAGTAGCCGCGCGATCATCTAGCGCGAGGCAAGTGCGCGCTCCGCCCCTTCGCGGCCAAACGCCGCGCGTCCGAACTCGTGTCGCTGGCACGCCAACAGGTGAACATCGGGACAGGACAGTTCGCGGCTTCGTCCGTTTTTAGGCGGCGTTGCCGATGCAGTGCTGGGGACCGAGAGTCCTGTGCCAACGCTCGATGCACCGGTCGCCGCCAAGGTGCCGCCTGGCACCCAGCACAATGCGCAACTGCGTTTGCGTGACAAGGGTTTGCCGCGTTTTGGCGCTCGCGGCCACGGCGATTTGGACGTTCGGATTTTCGTGCGCAGTCCCGACAAACTAGCAAAAGGCGAGCGCGACGTATCGGAACGGAGCCGCGGTTTGCGCCCAGGCAGGTGAGGGCATGCGCTGCTTGTTGGATCCCCGAGCGCAGCGCGTTAGCTTGCGGCCGCTACGCGCTCCTTTGAGGTCCTAGCGCGGTTATTCGCCAAGAGCGCACTTGTGCGGGGTTACCGTGCGACCGCATCACTTTGAGAGCGCCCGCATCGCCCGCGTAAGTCCCTCCAGCGTGAGCGGATACATCTTGTCAGCGAGAATGCGGCGGATGATCGATATCGACTGGCGGTAGGACCAGAGCGATTCAGGTTCGGGGTTGATCCAGGCAAAGTGCGGAAACTGTGAAACGAGCCGTTGCAACCACACCGCGCCGGGCTCGGCGTTGTCGTATTCGATGGAACCGCGCGCCTGCAAGACTTCATAGGGGCTCATGGTCGCATCGCCGACGAAAATCAGCTTGTAATCCCGGTTGTACTTGCGCAAGATGTCGCGGGTATCAAAGCGCTCACGCGTACGCCGGCGGTTGCTGCGCCACAGTTGATCGTAGACGCAGTTGTGAAAGTAGTAAAAATGCAGATGCTGAAACTGCGCACGCGCGGCCGAAAAGAGCTCTTCGACGGCGTGCACGTGCTCATCCATCGTGCCACCAACGTCAAGGAGCATCAACACTTTGACTCGATTGTGACGCTCGGGCACGAGCTTCAGATCCAGGTGCCCCGCGTTGCGGGCCGTTGAGGAGATCGTGTCGGGCAAATCCAGCTCAAGTTCGCTGCCCTCGCGCGCAAAGCGCCGCAGCCGGCGCAATGCAAGCTGGATGTTGCGCGTTCCCAATTGCACCTGATCGTCGTAGTCGCGGTACGCGCGCGCCTCCCAAACTTTGATCGCACCGCGATTGCCGCGGGACGGGCCACCGATGCGAATGCCTTCGGGATGTGCCCCAGAGTGGCCAAAAGGCGAGGTACCGCCCGTGCCGATCCATTTGCTGCCGCCGTGGTGCGCGCCTTTTTGCTCGGCCAGGCGTTTGTGCAACTCCTCAAAGAGCCGATCCCAACCTAGCTTCTCCAGGCGCGAGAGCTCGGCGGCCGAGAGGCTGCGCTGCAGCTGCTGGCGAAACCACTCCGCGGGCACCTCGGTCGCGCCGCCCGGCGCGCGGGCCCCAAGTCCGCGAACATATTCGGCAAAGGCCTGGTCGTAACGATCAAAGCGGGTTTCGTCCTTGATCAGGCAGGTTCGCGCGAGAAAATAAAACTCCTCCAGCGACGGTTGGATTACTTCGCTTTGCAGCGCCTCGAGCAGCGTTAGCAGCTCCTTAATCGACACCGGCAGGCGCGCCGAGCGCAGATGCAGAAAAAAATCGACGAGCATCATCGGCCCTGTCGGTTCATTTCCACCAAGCGCTCAAACAGGTGCACGTCCTGCTCGTTCTTTAGCAAGGCACCGTGAAGGGGTGGCACGAAAATCGAGGCATCGGTTGTGCGCAAGGCTTCGGGCGGTATTTGTTCGGCCACGAGCAGGCGCAGCCAGTCCAGTAGCTCCGACGTCGAGGGTTTTTTCTTCAGACCCGGAAGTTCGCGTATAGCAAAGAACGAATCGAGCGCGTTGCGCAGCAATTCGGCACGCAGCTTGGGAAAATGCACGTCGACGATCTCTTCCATGGTCTCTCGGTCCGGAAACCGTATGTAGTGAAAAAAACAGCGCCGCAAAAAAGCGTCGGGCAGATCTTTTTCGTTGTTCGACGTGATGACGACCAAGGGGCGGTGGACGGCTCGAACCGTTTGGCGCGTCTCGTAGACGGCAAACTCCATGCGGTCGAGTTCACGCAGCAGGTCATTGGGAAATTCGATGTCGGCTTTGTCAATCTCATCGATCAGCAGTACCGCTGGCTCCGGGCTCTCGAACGTTTGCCATAGGACACCGCGCACGATGTAATTCGCGATATCGGCTACGCGCGCATCGCCCAGCTGGGAGTCGCGCAGACGCGAAACCGCGTCGTATTCGTAAAGACCTTGCTGGGCTTTGGTGGTCGACTTGATATGCCAGGCAAATAGCGGCATGTCGAGTGCCCCCGCGACCTCCTCCGCGAGCATCGTTTTGCCCGTCCCGGGCTCCCCTTTGATCAGCAAAGGCCGCCGCAGGGTCAGCGCTGCGTTGACCGCAAGCCGCAGGTCGTCACTGGCAACATAGTTCGGCGAGCCTTCAAATCGGCGCGTCGTCGCTTTATTCATGGTATCCCCCGCCCAAGTCGGCGTCGCAAACATTCGATATAGGCATCGTTGATGGCCGGCATCTCCGAAGGCAGCGAGCCGCGCTGTGCACGCCAGACGATCTCTCCCAGACACTCCATCGCTTCATGTGCGGCCGCATGCCGATCGCCAAAGCGCGCCTGAAGTGCCTCGAGCAAGGCCCGCACCCCTGGAGGCTGATCGATTGAAACTTGTTCTTCCAGGGACAGATGCATCGAGAGATGCAAAAAAGGGTTCTCCCGTCCACCCTCCACCGGGAAGTCGGCGACCATGGCTCTTTCCACGTCGTCGAGAAATTGCTGGTATTCGGGGTGCTCGAGTATGCAAGCGATGGCGATGCGCTCCAATGGAGACTCGTTGGCGCCGGCGCGGTGCTTGCGCCATGCGTCGCAAAAAAACCGTCGAACTTCCTCGCGAGTGGGTTGCAGCATGCCATTTTTTTCCGAGAACAGCTTACTCGTCGACGCACCAAAGGTCACTGGGTCGTGGGCGCTGCCGTCTTGGGTTCGTACTCGCACTGACGCGAAATGACGCAGCGCCAGCACTCGGGCTTGCGCGCCTTGCAAACGTAGCGTCCGTGCAGTATGAGCCAGTGGTGCGCGTCGTGCCGATATTTTTCGGGCACCACGCGCATGAGCTGCTCCTCGACCTCCCACACGTTCTTGCCGGGCGCCAGGCCGGTGCGGTTGGCCACTCGAAAGCAGTGGGTATCGACGGCGATGCAAGCTTCGCCAAAAGCGATATTGAGCACTACATTTGCCGTTTTGCGGCCGACGCCGGGCAAGGCCTCGAGTTCTTCGCGTGTGCGCGGCACCTGGCCCCCGTGGCGCTCGATTAACTGGCGGCACAAGGCGATGATATTGCGCGCCTTGGAGCGGTACAAGCCGATGGTGCGGATGTAGGCCGACAACCCCTTTTCGCCCAGCGCCTGGATCGCGACCGGTGTGTTCGCCTTGGCAAAAAGCGTTGCGGTGGCGGCGTTGACGCTACGGTCCGTCGCTTGCGCCGACAACACAACGGCGATCAACAGTTCGAAGGTCGACGAATGGCGCAATTCTCCCTGCGGGTGCGGATTGGCGCGCGCGAAAGCTTCAAACAGCGCGCGGCGCTTCGCTGGGGTCACGGCTGCCTCGGGACGACGTCACGCGCCGGTTGTGTTTGCCCGGCGCGTCGGCTGCGCACTTTAGCCAGTGCCGCTTCGACGATCGCCTTGCGCCGCGCGATCTCCTGCCCGTCCAGATCGCCGCGCAGGTCCAGTTCGTCGAGCTTGCGCAACGCCTTGGCGGCTAACCGTTCGTTGTTTTCAGTCTGCTCGCGCAGCAATCGAGCGTTGCGCGCTTGCATGTGTCGGCGCGCATCATCGGCATCGTTGCGCGTCCATGTCCGCATCGGCCAAACCGGGATCATCTCGATGCAGTCCATTGGACAAGGCGGCAGGCATAGCTCGCAGCCTGTGCAATCGGCCGCAAGGATCGTGTGCATCTTCTTAACCGCACCAACGATTGCGTCGACCGGGCATGCTTGGATACACAACGTGCAACCGATACAACGGCCCTCATCGATGCGGGCGACGTGCAAGGGCCGATGTACGCCGCAGGTCGGATTTAGTGGCAATACCGCGCACCCCAGTAATTGGGCAAGTGCGGCGATGCCCGCATTGCCCCCTGGCGGGCAGCGATTGATCGGAGCCTCGCCGCAAGCGAGCGCGCGCGCGTACGGCAAACATCCCTCGTAGCCGCACTGGCGGCACTGTGTCTGGGGCAAAACCGCATCGATGGCGGCAACCAGGGGCGAGTCATTGGCTGCCACTGCCACGGCATGTTGGTCGGGCTCCCAAGGATGGCTGCGCTGCTGCATACGTGCATTATCCCAGAGCAACAACGGGCGCACTCCAACCGCTTAAGGAGCGCGCTCGGCTTGCTCGATTTCGGCAGCGGTCCGCTCGTAGACGGCACGATGCGACCCACCAAGAGCAAGAGCGCGTTCGATGGCCGCGCGTGCCTCGTGCTTGGCCCCCCGCGCGAGCAGTGCGCTGGCCAGGTTGTTCCATGAATCGGCGTTTTGCGGCTGCAGTTCGCTTGCGCGGGTAAACGCAGCAACCGCGCCTGTCGTATCACCCATCGCAAAGGCGCTGTTGCCTAGGCCCATCCAAGCGCCAAAGTTCTCGGGTGTGCGCCGCGACAGCGCAAGGTATGCAGCATGCGCCGCGCCCGAATCAACGCGCTCCAGCGCTGCCGCGGCCGCCACTAACGCCTCGCTCGACGGCGTTACTGGCAGCCTCGACGGCGCAACAGCGACCATCGCCCAGCTTCCGCCACGTGTCCACGTGTGTTCAAAAAGCTCCAGGCTCATGCGCATGCGCGGCTGCGGCCCCGAATGCATCAGGATCTGATCGTTGCCGACGTCATAACCGATCACCAGCGCGTAGTGCCAGACCGGGTAAAAGGAGAGCCCGAGATTTTGCAGGACAATCACCGGATTTCCGGCATCGACCTCGCGCAGAACCGAGACCAAATTTGGCGGCAGCTGAACTGCCAAACGGCCTTGGCGCCGCGCCGCGGCGAGCATTTCGGGCGCAAGCGAACCTGCGCGGCCGGGAACAAAGACCGTTGCATCGATACTCTCGGGATCGCGCGTCAGTCCCGAGGCGCCAAGCGCCATCGCCAACGTGGCAGGGCCGCAGTGATCGCGCTCCTGAGCGTAGAAGGGCACGTGGTCAAGCTCGCGGATCTCGGCAATGCCCAAAGCGGCCCCCGGCGGGCGCTGCGCGCGCAGTGCATCCGATTGCGGAGTTGCACAGGCGGCCAAAACCGCGGCAACAGCCAGGGGCCACAGGCGGGCGAGCGCGCGCCAAAAACGCAAAGCCCCCGCCGTGGCGGGGGCTGGCGGGAGAAACCGCGCCTTTACCGGACCGGCCTTGTGAATGGGAACACCTTTGTCAGACCCAAGATGTCGGTGATCAGCAAGATCACGAACACCGCGAGGGCGAACGCCAGAACTGTGCCAAGGTCACCGCCCGCCGGCAGCTTGTCAATGCGAGCGGCCAGGCTGTTTGCTTCTTCATCCGTAAGTGCGTCGACACGGGCTTGCACCTGGGCCACGTCGACACCCTGGTCGATCAACACCTTGCGCACTTCCTCGCGCGCGAAAAACGCGTTGATTTGCGCACGAGCGGCGCTGTTGGGGTGCAGCGCTTGCTCGGTGCCCACCAAGGCAGCGCGCGCCGGCATGGGTACCCAGGCCGACAACATGCAGATCGAAGCGATGGCAACGAGAAGCTGTTTGGCACGGTGCATCAGGATTCCTCCACAAAGTTGCGAAAGGCGAAGCCTACTGCATCGAGAAAAATATTACGAATCATGCGCAAGGATGAAATCGGTGATACGCGGCGCGATGTTCTCACGCCAGCGTCGGCCCGAGAAAATTCCGTAATGGCCTACGCCCATGGCCGTTAAGTGCTGCTTGCGCTGCTCGGGAATTCCGCGGCAAAGCTCTAGCGCCGCCTGCGTTTGTCCGCTGCCCGAAATATCGTCGAGTTCTCCCTCAATCGTGAACAGCGCCACGTTGTGAATGTCCTCGGGCGCAACTCGCTTGCCCCGTACATGCCAGATGCCCCGGGGAAGCTGGTGGTCCTGAAATACGACGCGGATCGTATCGAGGTAGTACTCGGCCGGTAGGTCGATGACCGCGTTGTATTCGTCATAGAACCTGCGATGGGCGGCCACGTCGTCCTGGTCGCCCTTCACCAGATCCAGGTAATAGTCCCAATGCGATTCGGCATGACGATCCGGGTTCATCGCCACGAACCCGGCGTGCTGCAAAAAGCCCGGGTAGACCTCGCGCAGGTATCCCGGGTAGCTGGACGGCACCTTGAAGATCACGTGGTTTCGAAACCAATCGTAGTTCCTGCGCGTTGCCAGAGCGTTCACCTGTGTCGGATTGCGCCGCGTATCAATCGGTCCGCCCATCATCGTCATCGACCGTGGGAGAGCCGGATCCCCGGCGCTGGCCATCAGCGATACTGCGCCCAGAACCGGCACGGTCGGCTGACACACGGAGATCAAATGCGCCTTGGGGCCGAGCATCCGGATGAACTCTATGCAGTAATCGACATAATCGTCCAGGTGAAAGGGTCCTTTGGACAGTGGCACGAGCCGAGCATCGATCCAGTCCGTGACGTACACATTGAAACGCGGCAAAAGCGCGCGCACCGTGTCGCGCAAAAGCGTCGCATGGTGACCCGACAGCGGCGCAAAGATGATCACCGTCGGATCATGTTCGTGCGGCGCGAGCCCAGGAGGCAGCAACCGGCGAAAGTGCAGAAAATTGCAAAAGGGTTTCGCCACAACGACCTGCTCGGTAACTTCAACTTCGACGTCGTCGACCAGCGTCGTCACCAATCCGAATTCGGGCTTTTCATAGTGCTTGCCCAGTCGGTGCAGCAAGTCATAGCCGGCGGCAAGCCGCCGCGAAAACGGCGTGTATGCCAATGGACTGTAGGGGCTAGAAAAAATCCGCGCCGTCGCATCGGCCCAGGCCGACAGCGGGTTAAGAAGTTTGCGCTGCCACTCATGCATCTGGTAGAGCACATCGACCTCCGTTACCAGGCGCGCGCGCTCGACGGCTTGGGCATTTGCCTTGCCGGCGCATCAACGCTTGAGGTATTGCAACTTATCCTTGACGTCCTTCCATTCGTCAGCGTCCGCGGCGTGAGACTTCATGCGCGTGATCGAGGGCCACTGCTTGGCCAGTTCCGCGTTAAGGGCGATGAAGTTTTGCTGATCGGCCGGCACGTCTTCTTCGGCATAGATCGCGTTGACCGGACATTCGGGAATGCAGACCGCGCAATCGATGCACTCGTCCGGATCAATGGCTAGAAAGTTTGCCCCTTCACGAAAACAGTCAACCGGACAAACATCAACGCAGTCGGTGTACTTGCAGCGGATGCAAGATTCCGTAACGACATGGGTCATCGGGAAAGTTCCTGCGTATAAGACGTTGATACTGCGCATAGTACCGCAGTGCGTCAAAGGATTCATCGCTGTTGTTGACTGTCGTTTTGCCGCCTACGGCGAAACGGGCGGCTTTTGGCTGGCCAATCCACCGTACCATTGGCGCCTTCAGAAACGGCGCCAACGCGCCGGGGGCTTGCATGGCAGGCAAACCGTCGCACACTACGGGCCGGCCGCGGGTGGTCGTCACGCGACGCATATTTCCCGACTTGGCCGAGGAGTTGACCCGTCGCTATGAGGTGCTCGATAACCAGGGCGACGAGGACTGGTCCGCTCAGGAGCTGATAGCCCGCCTGGCCGATGCCGACGGGCTGCTTACCGATCCGGCGCGCCGGATCGACGGGCCAATACTGGAGCAATGTTCACGCCTTTGCGTGGTGAGCAACATTGCGGTGGGTTTTAACAACATCGACCTGACCGCATGCACGCGCGCTGGCATCGTTGCCACGAATACCCCCGACGTTCTGAACGACGCTACCGCCGACCACGCGTGGGCCTTGATAATGGCGGCTGCCCGGCGGGTGGTCGAATCCGATCGTTGGACGCGCGCGGGAAAATGGCAGCGATTTGCCCTGGACGCGTTCTTGGGTGTGGATGTTTACGGCGGCACGCTGGGAATTCTTGGCATGGGCCGCATTGGACGGGCTATCGCACGGCGCGCGCAGGGATTTTGCATGCGGGTTCTGTACCACAACCGCCACCGCGTACCGCCACCGGTTACGCAAACGGGCGGCGCGGCCGACTATGCAAGCAGCGCCCAGTGGGTCGAACGCGAGCAGTTGCTGCGGGAGGCCGATTTTCTTGTGGTGCTGGTTCCGTATTCGCCTCAAACACACCACCTCATTGGCGCAGCCGAACTTGCGCAGATGAAACCCGGATCCGTGTTGGTCAACGTCGCACGCGGCGGCGTCGTCGATGACGCGGCACTCGTGCAGGCCCTGCGCCTCGGCCGCCCGGGCGTAGCCGCACTGGACGTGATGGAGAATGAACCGCGCATCTTGCCCGAGCTATTAGCACTGGAAAACGTTGTGCTCACGCCGCACATTGCATCGGCAACCCGGACCGCGCGGCGAGCGATGGTGCTTCGCGCGATCGAGAACCTGGACCAAGTGCTCCAGGGCCAGCGGCCCAGCGCCGTAATCAATCCGGAAGTGTGGGAGCGGCGCCGACGTATCGAGGCCCGCTAGGCGGTATTCGCACTGCGCCCGGCCGCATCGATTTGCCAATCGGCACTGCGCCAGCAAGTAAAATGCCAACGGTTTTGATTAGTGGGCGTTGCGCCGTGTGTGGCGGTTGGCGCGCTCCCGCCTGAATCGTTAGCGTAGTTACGGAAGGGTTGCGAGGGCCAATGGCCGACATTCGAATCGCACGCGCGCACGGCTTACCCGTCAGTCGTGCCAAGGCAGCTGCCCAGGCCGCCGCGGAGGATCTAGGACGGCAGTTCTCTTTAACCAGCCAATGGATTGGCGATACATTGCATTTTCATCGCGCCGGGGTGCGCGGATGGATCGAAGTCAGTCCCAGCCAGATTGCCTTAGAAATTCATCTGGGATTTTTGCTCAAGGCGCTTAAGCCCGCAATCGAACGAAGCGTTGGCAGGCGGCTTGACGAGCTGCTGGCGGTCGCCGACTAAGGCGCCTAGCCCTCCAGGTCCTCGATCAGTTCGATGTAGCGACGCATCGCCTCGGCCGCGCTCGTGCCTCGCAGTTGCTCGCGGGCATTCCATTTAGCGACAGCCACAAAGTCCATCGCCCCCGGACGCTCGCCCGCGACGTCCCCCTCGGTTGCCTGCTTGTACAGCGCGTAGAGCTTGAGCAAGCTTGCATTGTCCGGGCGCTGACTCAGGGACTTGGAGCGCGTCACCGCCTGTTCGAATTGCGTCTTGAGCTTTGCATCATCCGTGGCCATAGTCTTTGCTGTCCGGTTAGGTTTTGTAGCGACTGAAAAAAGCGTCAATGCGCGGCCGCGCCAGCGCCCAAATCGTTTGCCGCCGCACTCGTCGAGGCGCTAGCGTCACCAGAACTTGCCGGTGCTGCGGGTCTTCCCGGCTGAGCGGCACCGGACTTCAGCGGCGGGCTCTTGGTGACTTGTCGCCGGGGTGGAGGGCCGGGCTTTTTCTTTGATTGCTCGGCCAACTCCTGTTTTCTTTCTTCCGGCAGCTCCTGGAACTGCTGCACGAGCGCGCGACGCTGGTCGGGGGGCAATGCGTAGACCTTTTTGAAATTCTCGCGTGCACGCATGCGCTGCTCGGGCGTTAGCTTTGCTAATTCAGGCATGCGCTCGTGCAGGCGCTCTTGGCCCTCGGGCGACAAGTCTTTGTAGCGCACGGCGATGTCAAGCCACTTGCGTTTGCGGTTTGAGTCAAATTTTTCCCAATCGCCAGCAAGGGGCGCGAGCGCCTCGCGCTGATCGGCGTTTAGCTGGGACCAGCTTGGGCTCGAATGCTTGATAGGGCTGTGAGCTGGTGCGGGTTTGGCTGATTCGCCGTTGCTCGCACCGGCGGCCAGCGCAAGCGAGGCAAAACTGAGCAAGCCGCCTGCAATCAGCAAACGCAGCATGCCGCCTCCGGGATGGCGTGCGCGCCTACATCCCGTTTTCTTCGCGCAGATATACGCCGAATCCCTGATGAGCATAAGTGTCGATCGGTGTGTCGTCGAGCAGCACCGCGAAGTCCAAATCGGCCGCCTCCGCAACCATGCGGTCGGTTTGCCATTGCTTAATGCCGACGATGCCTAGCGCCAGCACCAGCAGCGGTGCCGCCAAACCAAAGCGCAGCAGCCAGGAGGAAGCCCGCGAAGCCGGGCCGTCAGCCGGTTCCGGGCTGGCGGAGGCCAACTGCAGCGCCGGCACCCAAACGGCTGCCGCCTGTTTTGCAACGCTGCGCTCAAGCGCGGCCTGACGGGCCTTTTGAAGACGCAAGCTGACCGTGTAATCCAGATGTTCGGCGCTCTCGTCGAGGGCTTGGCGTATGCGGTAGGCGAATTCGGCTTCGTTGCTCATAATTCAATACCTCGGGCACGCAGGGCTTTGGCCAGCGCCTGCGTTGCGCGCGAGCAATGGGTCTTTACGCTGCCCTCGGAACACTTCATCGTCGCGGCCGTTTCGGCCACGTCCAGATCTTCCCAGTAACGCAGCAAGAAGGCTTCCCGTTGACGCGCTGGCAATCGTGCAATCTCCTGCTCGATGATAGTTACCACCTGACTGCGCTCGGCATGGTCGGCCGCGCTTTCGGCCGACGCCGAGCCTGGCTGGGCTTCCATAGATTCCAGCGGATCATTTTCGTCCCCATCGGGGGAGGTCAGCGAGGAAAAGAGCGTAATCCACGTCGATCGCACCTTCTGGCGGCGAAAAAAGTCGTGGATGGTGTTTTGCACAATTCTGGTGAAAAGCAGCGGTAGCTCGTGCGCCGGCCGCTCGCCGTAATTTTCGGCCAGCTTGCTCATGGCGTCTTGCACAATGTCCAGGGCATTGTCCTGGTCACGCACCGCATACAGCGCCTGCTTATATGCGCGCCGTTCGGCTCCAGCAAGAAATTCGGAGAGTTCTGCGCGGGTCGCCATGTATCAGGGTCTGCTCGCCAACGCGGCCGAGGCAGTACTGCGAGGGCGGCAGCTGGCGAATTGACCGGCAATCGTATCAGAACGTAACAAATCGCTTATAACCATCTTTAGGATATGGCCTAAATTCGCTCCGCTGCGGCGCCGCAATTTGCGCAAAATGATGCGCTGCGTTATCTTTTATGGTGCAGTCACGCTTTCGCCGCACCGCTCGCCATAAGCGGGTACGGAACGGCGTCCGATCAATCTCCAGAAGGACCTTGAGAGGATTGCATGAGATCCGTTTCTCATGAAGGGGCATCCCCACCCGCGTCGGCCGAGACCGATGCTCGCGCAGGACGCTTTGCGACGCCTCCACGTTCGGCGGCCGCAGGGCCTGAAGGCGCTCCCGCGCCCGTTGCGCAAGATTCCTCCTCGCATGCGCCAATTACCGGCGCCGAAATCGTAGTGCGCTGCTTGCAAGAAGAAGGCGTGCGCCATGTCTTCGGTTATCCCGGCGGCGCCGTTTTGTACATTTACGACGAAATCTTCAAGCAGGACTACTTTCAGCACATTCTGGTGCGCCACGAGCAGGCGGCGGTCCATGCCGCCGACGGCTACTCACGCTCGAGCAACAAGATTGGCGTGGCCCTGGTCACCAGCGGCCCGGGCGTCACCAATTCGGTCACCGGCATTGCAACGGCCTACATGGATTCGATTCCGCTGGTCATCATTACCGGCCAGGTTCCCACGCATGCCATAGGACAAGATGCATTCCAAGAGTGCGACACGGTTGGAATCACGCGGCCCTGCGTAAAGCACAACTTCCTCGTCAAGAACGTCGCCGACCTGGCACTGACGATTCGCAAGGCCTTTCACATCGCTGCCAGCGGTCGTCCGGGTCCTGTATTGGTGGACATTCCCAAGGACGTCACGATCGCACGCCACGCCTTTTCGTACCCTCGCGAGCTGCAGATGCGCTCCTATAACCCAGTGCTCAAGGGTCATGGCGGCCAGATCAAAAAAGCCGTGCAGCTGCTGCTTTCCGCGCAACGGCCGATGATTTACACGGGTGGAGGAGTAGTTCTTGCCAACGCCTCGGCGCAGCTGAACCGTCTGGTTGATCGGCTCGGCTTTCCCTGTACCAACACGCTCATGGGGCTCGGGGGATACCGGGCATCGGACGAGAAGTTTCTGGGCATGCCCGGGATGCATGGAACTATAGAAGCGAACCTGGCGATGCAACACTGCGATGTGCTGCTTGCCGTCGGCGCGCGCTTTGACGATCGCGTGATCGGCAATCCCAAGCATTTCGCCCAGAACCCGCGCAAGATCATCCACGTGGATGTCGACCCCTCCTCGATTTCCAAACGTGTGAAAGTCGATGTCCCGATTGTCGGTGACGTACGCGAGGTGCTTACCGATATTCTCTCGCAGCTCGATGCGCTGGACGCGCGTCCGGATCCGCAGGCCTTGGCGGCTTGGTGGCAACAGATCGAGCAGTGGCGCGCGCGCGATTGCCTGAAGTACGACCGCGACGCCAAGGTGCTCAAACCGCAGTACGTCGTGGAGAAGCTCTGGCAGGTGACCCAAGGCGATGCCTTCGTGACCTCGGATGTGGGCCAGCATCAGATGTGGGCAGCGCAGTACTACCGCTTTGAGAAGCCGCGCCGCTGGCTCAATTCGGGCGGCCTTGGAACGATGGGTGTTGGATTGCCCTACGCAATGGGCGTGCAGATGGCAAATCCGGGCGCGCAGGTCGCGGTTATCACCGGCGAGGGGTCGATACAGATGAACATCCAGGAGTTATCGACCTGCAAGCAATATCGCTTAACACCGAAGGTGATCAACTTGAACAACCGGTACCTTGGCATGGTGCGCCAATGGCAGCAGCTCGAATACGGCGGTCGGTACTCGGAGTCGTACGTGGATGCGCTGCCGGACTTTGTACGCTTGGCCGAGAGCTATGGCCACGTCGGCATGAGGATCGAAAAGCCCGCCGAGGTGGAACCTGCATTGCGCGAGGCGTTCACGCAGCTGCGTGACCGGCTGGTCTTTATAGACTTCATAACGGATCCGACCGAAAACGTCTGGCCCATGGTGCGTGCGGGCAAGGGTCTGACCGAGATGATTCTCGGGTCGGAGGAGCTCTGAGGGACCACGGCTAAATGCGCCATATCATTTCGGTCCTATTGGAAAACGAACCGGGCGCGCTCTCGCGCGTTGTGGGGCTTTTTTCGGCTCGCGGCTACAACATTGAAACGCTGACCGTTGCCCCTACCGAGGACGTCTCACTGTCGCGCATGACGATCGTTACCGTCGGCTCCGATGACGTGATCGAGCAGATCACCAAGCACCTGAACCGGCTTATCGAAGTCGTTAAGGTGGTCGACCTGACGGAGGCCGATTACACCGAGCGCGAACTGATGCTCGTCAAGGTGCGTGCCGTGGGCAAGGAGCGCGAAGAAATGAAGCGCATGGCCGATATCTTCCGAGGCCGCATCGTTGACGTCACCGAGAAGACCTATACGATCGAGTTGACCGGCAACACGGGCAAGATAGAGGCCTTCCTGCGAGCCCTGGACCGGACAGCCATCCTGGAAACCGTGCGCACGGGCAGCTCGGGGATTGGACGCGGGGAGCGCGTGCTGCGCATTTGAGTTCGTATGTCGGGCCGCGGGCACGGGCCGACACGGCGCCTCGGAGCCGGTGGCATGGCGCGCCGCGGGTGTGACGTAAAAAATCGGGAAAATATCCAAGCCGCACTACTGCAGACGACAGGAGAAAACATGAAGGTCTACTACGACAAGGACGCCGACATCGCATTGATACGTGGCAAGCGGGTCGCAATTGTCGGTTACGGCTCGCAGGGTCATGCACACGCATTGAACCTGAAGGACTCGGGTGTGAAAGTTACGGTGGCGCTGCGCAAGGGCGGTGCATCGTGGTCCAAGGCCACACAGGCCGGACTCGAGGTGCGCGAGGTCGCCGATGCGGTGCGCGACGCAGACGTGGTAATGATCCTTTTGCCCGATGAAAACCACCCCGAGGTCTACCGGCAATCGATTGAGCCCAACCTCAAGCAGGGCGCCGCACTGGCCTTTGCGCACGGCTTCAACATTCACTACGGCCAGATTCAGCCGCGCGCCGACCTTGATGTATTGATGGTTGCGCCCAAGGCTCCGGGCCATACGGTGCGGGCGACCTATACGCAGGGCGGTGGCGTTCCGTCGCTGATTGCCGTGCACGCCGACCGGTCGGCAAACGCCCGCGATCTGGCCTTGTCCTATGCCTGCGCAATTGGCAGCGGCAAGGCGGGCGTCATCGAGACGACTTTTCGCGAGGAAACGGAGACCGACCTGTTTGGCGAACAGGCGGTGCTTTGTGGCGGAACCGTCGAGCTGATCAAGGCAGGCTTTGAAACCCTCGTTGGCGCTGGCTATGCGCCCGAAATGGCGTATTTCGAGTGCCTGCACGAGCTCAAGCTGATCGTCGATCTGATTTATGAGGGCGGTATCGGGACAATGAACTACTCGATCTCCAACAACGCCGAATACGGCGAGTACGTCACTGGGCCCGAGGTGATCAACGAGACGTCGCGTGCCGCCATGAAGCGCGCGCTGCAACGCATTCAAAGTGGCGAATACGCCAAGAGCTTTATCTTGGAAAACCGGGCCGGCGCACCGACAATGCTGGCGCGCAGGCGCCTGACGGCGGAGCATCCGGTCGAACAGATCGGCTCGAAGCTGCGCGCGATGATGCCGTGGATTCGCGCCCATCGGCTGGTCGACCAGAGCAAGAATTGAGCGCCTATCCGCACCCATTAATCGCCCGCGAAGGCTGGCCGTATCTGACCGCCGCGGTCGTGCTGGCGCTCTTGGTCGGCGCGCTGTTGGGCTCGTGGTGGTCGATGCCCTTTTGGCTGCTCGCGGCCTTCGTGTTGCAGTTTTTTCGCGATCCGCCCCGCACGGTCCCCATGCAGCCCGGCGTTGTACTGGCGCCAGCCGACGGGCGCATCGTCAAGGTGCAGGCTGTCCGTGACCCGTATACGGACCGCGAAGCCTTGCTCGTTAGCGTATTCATGAACGTTTTTAACGTTCACAGCAACCGCTCGCCAGTTGACGGGGTGGTTGACAGCGTGACGTACCAGCCGGGTGTTTTTGTCAACGCGGATCTGGATAAAGCCTCCAGCCACAATGAGCGCAACGCAATGGTGATTCGTATGGCCGATGGCGAACGGCTGACCGTGGTCCAGGTCGCCGGGCTGATCGCGCGCCGCATTTTGTGCTATGTCAAGGCGGGCGATGTGCTTCAGCGCGGACAGCGCTACGGTTTTATCCGATTTGGGTCGCGTGTCGATGTCTACCTGCCGGTGCGCTCGCGCCCACGCGTTGCGGTTGGCGACATTGTCTACGCGACCAGTACCATCCTGGCCGAGTTCGGGTCCGCCAGTTCGAGCTAGGACGCCTACGGGCGCGCTGAATACGGAGAGACGATGGCGATACGTTTGCGACGACGCAAGTTGCGGGCACTAGGTTCTGCGGCCGCGGGCGAGGAATTTGCTAGCACAAATGCGGCACGCATTTCCGTGCGCCGCCGGGGCATTTACCTTCTGCCGAATCTGTTCACCACGGCGGCCTTGTTCGCAGGCTTTTACGCGATCGTGCAGGCGATGAACCAGGATTTCGAACGGGCCGCGATTGCAATTTTCCTTGCGATGGTGCTCGACGGAATGGACGGTCGCGTCGCACGACTTACGCATACGCAAAGTGCGTTTGGCGAGCAATACGATTCGCTCTCGGACATGACGTCCTTTGGCGTGGCTCCGGCACTTGTGGTGTACGAATGGGCGCTTCATGACCTAGGGCGCTGGGGTTGGGCGGGCGCCTTCGTGTACTGTGCTGGGGCGGCGCTACGGCTTGCGCGCTTTAACGCCAACATCGGGGTCGTCGACAAGCGCTTCTTCCAAGGGCTGCCGAGTCCCGCAGCCGCCGCCCTCGTAGCAGGCTTTGTCTGGCTGGCCGTCGACAATCGCTTCCCACTGCGCGAGTCCTGGCTGCCCTGGGTGGCTTTTGCGCTTACCGTCTACGCGGGCCTGACTATGGTATCGAGCGCGCCGTTTTACAGCGGCAAGAGCTTTCATCTGGCGCGCAGCGTGCCTTTCTGGGTCATGATCGTCATCGTGATCGTCATCTTTTTCGTTTCCTCCGATCCGCCCATCGTGCTCTTTAGCCTGTTTTGCTGTTACGCGGGCTCGGGCTATATCTACTGGCTGTGGCGTATGTGGCGCGGCGAAGCCAATCCCGCGCGACCGGCAAGTAGCGGCGGCGGCAGCGGCATCTCGGAGCCCGGCTAAAGCAGCGCGCCGATGGCGTCCGTGGGTCGTCCCAGGGCTGGCGCGGGCAGTTGCAGCGACGCTGCGGCCCGCAGGCCGGTGCCTTGCTCTAGAGGGAAATCACCGATATAGTCGGGTTCATGGCTTTGCCAATTACCTCCTCGTTGCTGCTACGCCGTGCCGCGCTAGGGCGCACGCTGGCACTGCTGCGCCTCGCGCGCAGCTGACCTTTTACCCCCAATTTGAGTTCGTTTTGTCGCCGCCGAGAGTTACCGGCGAATCGACCTATGCCTGTCGGGAGATACCCATGGACCGCGTGATCATTTTCGATACCACCTTGCGCGACGGGGAGCAAAGCCCTGGAGCGTCGATGACGCGCGAGGAAAAGCTGCGCATCGCCAAACAGCTTGAGCGGCTGCGGGTGGATGTGATCGAGGCGGGTTTTGCCGCTGCCAGTAACGGCGACTTCGAGGCGATTCGTGCGATCGCTTCGGTGGTCAAGGACTCGACCGTGTGCTCGCTTTCTCGCGCTAACGACAAGGATATCGCGCGGGCGGCCGAGGCGCTGCAGCCGGCTGCCTTGCGGCGCATCCACACGTTCATTGCGACCTCGCCCTTGCATATGGAAAAAAAGCTGCGCATGACCCCAGAGCAGGTGCTGGAACAAGCCCGGTTGGCAGTGCGCTTTGCGCGTCAATTCACCGATGATGTTGAATTCTCGACCGAGGATGGCAGCCGCTCGGACCCGGAGTTTTTGTGCCGGGTGCTCGAGGCAGTGATCGCCGAGGGAGCCACAACCGTCAACATTCCGGACACCGTCGGCTATGCCGTGCCCGCGCAATATGGCGAGATGCTGCGCACACTGCGCGAACGCGTTCCCAACTCGCATCGAGCGGTGTGGTCGGTTCATTGCCACAACGATCTGGGAATGGCTGTGGCCAACTCCCTGGCGGGAGTTCTCAACGGGGTGCGTCAGATCGAATGCACGATCAATGGACTCGGAGAGCGCGCCGGAAACACCGCGCTCGAAGAGGTAGTGATGGCCTTGCGCACCCGTCGCGACGTTTTTGGCGTCGAAACGCGTATCGATACGACGCAAATCGTTTCCACTTCGCGCCTGGTATCCACGATCACGGGCTTCCCCGTGCAACCCAACAAAGCAGTGGTCGGCGCCAACGCATTTGCGCATGCCTCGGGCATTCACCAAGATGGTGTGCTCAAGGCACGCCAGACCTACGAGATCATGCGCGCGGAGGACGTGGGTTGGAGCACGAATCGAATCGTGCTGGGCAAGCTCTCCGGCCGCAACGCCTTCAAACAGCGCGTCCAAGAGCTCGGCATACCCGTTGAGAGCGAGGAGGAGTTGCAGTCGGCTTTTGTCCGTTTCAAGGATCTTGCCGATCGCAAGGCCGAGATCTTTGATGAAGATATCCAGGCCTTGTTTTCGGACGAGGAGCTTAGCCACCATAACGAGCATTTCCGCCTGGTGTCGATGTCGCAGCGCTCGCAAACCGGCGGACGGCCAAGCGCAGAGGTCGTCTTCCAGGTCGGCGGCGTTCAGGAGCGGGCAAATGCGCAGGGTAACGGCCCTGTCGATGCGGTATTCAAGGCCATCGAAAGCCGTGTCGCCAGCGGCTCGGAGCTGCTGCTGTACTCAGTTAACGCGATCACCACCGGGACCGAATCGCAGGGCGAGGTCACCGTGCGCCTGTCTCGGGGAGGCCGCATCGTCAATGGCATGGGCGCCGACCCTGACATCGTCGCGGCTTCTGCCAAGGCATATATCAGCGCGTTAAACCGCCTGTACACCACGACCGAGCGCCTGAATCCGCAAATTTCCATGGCCCCATAGGGGGACGAGCCCTTGGCCCCGAAGCGGGGATGGGACCCCGAACGGGACGGCCGCCGGCTGCGATATACTGCTCGGTTCACGGCACGGCATTCCTTCCGTGTCCGCCTGTCGAACCATAAAGGAAAGCGCATGGCCGTTTCCGATATCAAAAAGGGCGACATCGTCGCCAAGTATCAACGCAGCGGCAACGACACCGGCTCGCCGGAGGTCCAGGTTGCCCTTTTGACCGCCCGCATCAACGAGCTAACCGAGCATTTCAAGACGCACGTAAAGGACCACCACTCTCGGCGTGGTTTGCTCAAGATGGTCAGTCGCCGGCGCAAGTTGCTCGACTACCTCAAGGGCAGGAACCCGGAGTCTTACAAGGGTCTGATCGACCGTCTGGGTCTGCGCAAGTAGGCGCATGCGCGAACTGCCAATCGCGACCTGGGGCCCTGCCGTCCGGCGGGCGTATGCCGCGCCCCGTGCGGGGGCGCACCGCTAGTGTGCACCGCATGCCAGGCACGCAGCCCGAGCCCGACGGAATTTCGGATGCAGATCCCGCAAAGCGGTAGCTACCCGGCGCGAGACGCACTGCTCGGGCCCGCTGCCATGTGGGCGCGACGGACGGTGCGGCTGCCGTTGGAACAAAAAAACGCGAAAGGAACAAGACGTGTTTGACAAAGTGACAAAGACCTTTCAGTACGGCGCGCATACGGTGCGGCTCGAAACCGGTGAAATCGCTCGGCAGGCCAGCGGCGCGGTTTTGGTAACGGTAGAAGACACGGTTGTCCTGGCGACAGTCGTTGCCGCTGCCAGTGCAAAGCCGGGGCAGGATTTTTTTCCGCTTACGGTCGATTACCTAGAGAAGACCTATGCGGCGGGCAAGATTCCAGGCGGCTTTTTCAAGCGGGAAGGCCGTCCCTCGGAAAAGGAGACACTGACCTCACGGCTGATCGATCGGCCGATCCGACCGCTTTTTCCAGAGGGCTTTTTCAATGAAGTCCAGGTCGTGCTGCACGTGCTGTCGGTCAATCCGGAAATCGATCCGGATATTCCCTCAATGATCGGCGCTTCGGCGGCCCTCGCCGTTTCGGGTGTTCCGTTTAACGGCCCGATCGGTGCGGCCCGAGTCGGATACATCGACGGCCAATATGTGCTCAACCCCTCGGCCAGTGCGCTGAAAAATTCGCGCCTGGACCTGGTTGTTGCGGGCACGGAACGCGCGGTACTGATGGTCGAATCCGAGGCGGATCAGTTGTCCGAGGAAATCATGCTCGGGGCGGTGGTGTTTGGCCACGAGCAGATGCAGTCCGTCATCGATGCCATACATGACTTGATCCGCGAAGCCGGAAAACCGGCCTGGGATTGGAAGCCACCTGCGCAAAACGAGCAGCTGCGAGCGCGCTTGGCGGCCATCGCCGGACCTGGCTTTGAAGACGCATACCAGATCCGCAGCAAACAGGCGCGCACACAAAAGGTAAAAGAAGTGGAGGCCCGCGTGCGCGAGCAGCTGAGCGTAGATACCGCGGCCGGCGCGCCTGCCCTCGAGCAAAACGAAGTCGACGCGATTTTGTTTGAGATGCAAGCGCATCTGGTGCGCAATCAGATTCTTTCCGGTGAACCACGCATCGACGGTCGCGACACTCGCACCGTACGGCCCATTGCCGTTCGCCTGGGCGTGCTACCACGCACCCATGGTTCAGCACTATTCACCCGTGGCGAAACCCAGGCATTGGTGACCGCGACGCTGGGCACTAAGCAAGACGAGCAGGTTATTGACGCGCTTATGGGTGAGTATCGTGACCGCTTCATGCTCCACTACAACATGCCTCCGTTTGCGACGGGTGAGACCGGTCGGGTCGGCGCCCCCAAGCGGCGCGAAATTGGACACGGCCGATTAGCCAAGCGCGCGCTGGCCGCCGTGTTGCCCTCGCCGGAAGAATTCCAGTATTCCATTCGTGTGGTATCGGAAATTACCGAGTCCAACGGTTCCTCCTCGATGGCATCGGTCTGCGGTGGCTGCCTGGCGCTCATGGATGCTGGCGTCCCGATTAAAGCGCATGTCGCGGGCGTTGCCATGGGTTTGATCAAGGAAGGCGGCCGTTTTGCGGTACTCACCGACATACTGGGCGATGAGGACCATCTGGGCGACATGGACTTCAAGGTCGCGGGCACCGCTGCCGGGATTACTGCACTGCAGATGGACATCAAGATCGAGGGCATCACCAAGGAGATCATGCAGGTCGCATTGGCACAGGCTCGCGAAGGACGAACGCACATCTTGCACAAAATGCAAGACGCGATCACCGTTGCGCGCCCCGAGCTTTCGGCGTTTGCGCCGCGCATGATCCGCATCAAGATCAATCCCGAGAAGATCCGCGACGTGATTGGCAAAGGCGGTGCGGTGATTCGCGCGCTGACCGAGGAAACCGGCACCCAGATCGATATCGAAGACGACGGTACGGTGACGATCGCCAGCGTTGACCAGGAGCGCGGGCGCGAAGCCGAGCGGCGCATCTTGGAGCTCACGGCTGAAGTCGAAGTGGGCAAGATCTACGACGGCACTGTCCTGCGCTTGCTCGATTTTGGCGCGATCGTGCAATTGCTGCCGGGCCGAGATGGCCTGCTGCATATTTCGCAAATTGCCAACGAGCGCGTCAACCAAGTGTCCGACTATCTCAAAGAGGGCCAGGCGGTCAAAGTCAAGGTCATCGAGGCCGATGAAAAGGGTCGGGTCCGGCTATCGATGAAGGCGGTGAGCGCGGACGCGCCTGCTGCCTAAGAACCGCCAAAGTTCACAGGAGCAGGCCATGCCGGTGCGCACGAAATTGGTCGCCGCCAACTGGAAGATGAACGGCAGCCGTGCCGAAAACGAACGTTGGCTTGCGGCATTTCGCGCGGCGCCGCCAGGTTGCGAAACGATCGTTTGCCCGCCATTTGTCTATCTGGCGCAGGTTGTGCGTGGACTGGACGGCACGCCTGCAGGCATCGGCGCGCAAAACCTGTGTTTGCAGGTTGCGGGCGCCTGGACCGGAGAGATAGCCGGGGAGATGCTCGCGGATATGGGCGCCAGGTGGGTGATCGTTGGTCACTCGGAACGGCGTGCGGCCTATGGCGAAACCGACGAAATTGTTGCCGCCAAGGCCGAGCGGGCCATTGCAGCGGGGCTGCGGCCTATCGTGTGTATCGGGGAAACGCTCGAGCAGCGCGAAGGCGGTCGTACGCAGCAAGTCGTTATGGCGCAGCTCGATGCGCTTTTGCGCCGCTGCAGCGTCGCGCAGCTAGTCAATGGTGCCCTCGCCTACGAGCCGGTTTGGGCAATCGGTACCGGCCGTACGGCCACGCCCGAGCAGGCGCAGCAAGTACACGAGGCGATCCGCGCGCGCCTTGCGGCTGCGGATCATGCGTCGGCGGCGGCGACACGCGTGCTCTATGGCGGAAGCGTCAAACCGGCCAACGCTGCGGAACTGTTTTCGCAGCCCGATATCGATGGCGGCCTAATTGGCGGGGCCTCCTTGATCGCTGCTGACTTTCTTGCCATCTGCGCGGCGGCGGCACGCTGATGGTTTTTCTGAGGATGGACCAATGAGTTGGGTTGTCACATTGTTGATCGTCGTGCAGGTGATCTGTGCCGCCGCGATCATCATTTTGGTATTGCTACAGCATGGCAAAGGCGCTGACATGGGAGCGGCCTTTGGCGGCGGCGCCTCGGGCAGTCTTTTCGGAGCCAGCGGCTCGGCAAATTTCCTATCTCGCAGCACGGCCGTCATTGCCGCCATTTTCTTTGCGGTTACGATCGGGTTGGCATATTCGGCTACCACGCTGCGCACCCCTCACGGCGGAGTTATGAGCACGGTGACGCCTGCCGCGCCCGCCAGCGGCAACGCTGGCGGTGCGCCCCCCGCGTCGCAGCAGATTCCAACGGACACGAATTCGACCATCGCTCCCGAAACAAAGACCCCATCAGCGCCAGCGTCGGAGAAGTCGGCGGAAATCCCAAAGTAAAACGACTGCGCATCGCGCAAGTAAAAGCTGTTGCAGCGGCGCTAGCACCGCGCGCGGCGCGCTTGCGGATGGTCACGGATGCGCGGAAGGTGGGGCATTTCGCGGTAGAATTCGCGCCGCTTGCCGACGTGGTGGAATTGGTAGACACACCATCTTGAGGGGGTGGCGGCGAAAGCCGTGTGAGTTCGAGTCTCACCGTCGGCACCACGCCGCAATCCCGGGAATTTGCGCCGGCGGTATTTCGTTGCGTGGTACACGAAAGAAGGGCATAGCGTGCGGCAGAACCGTGCGGGCCCGCACCGCATTCTTGGCGCACGTCAACAAGTAGGTATTTTTTTTGTTTGCATCGACCTGCCACGCTAAGATGGCAGGCGGTGGAGCAGGGGGGAGCTTGGCCGAGCGCAATTGCTTCGGCACTAGCTCGTGGAAATTGGACGACGGTTGACACGGGTGGCTTGTGGATCTCGGGAACTATCTTCCGGTCCTGATCTTCGTTGCAGTCGGAGCGTTCATCGGCGTGGCCCCGATGGTGCTCGGTGCATTGGTTGCGCCCTACCGCCCGGACGCGGAAAAGCGCTCCCCGTACGAATGCGGCTTTGAGGCATTCGAAGATGCCCGCATGAAGTTTGACGTGCGCTACTACCTGGTCGCGATCCTTTTCATACTTTTCGATCTCGAGGTCGCGTTTCTTTTTCCCTGGGCCGTAGCACTTGGCTCGCTGGGCAAATGGAGCGTCGGATTTTGGGCGATGATGCTGTTTCTGGGCATTCTTACGGTGGGATTCATCTACGAATGGAAAAAGGGCGCTCTCGATTGGGAGTGACTGCAAGGTCGCAACGCTTTCTCGTGGAATGGCAACGTGGGCATCGAAGGAAAACTCCAACAGGGTTTCGTCACGACCAGTGTCGACGCAGTGCTGAACTGGTCCAAGACCGGTTCGCTTTGGCCAATGACGTTCGGCTTGGCCTGTTGCGCCGTGGAAATGATGCATGCGGGCGCCGCGCGCTATGACTTGGATCGCTTTGGCGTTGTCTTTCGCCCCAGCCCGCGCCAGTCCGATCTGATGATCGTTGCGGGTACGCTGTGCAACAAGATGGCGCCCGCGCTGCGGAAGGTCTATGACCAGATGCCCGAGCCGCGATGGGTGATTTCCATGGGTTCGTGTGCCAATGGCGGAGGCTATTACCACTATTCGTACTCGGTTGTGCGGGGCTGCGATCGAATCGTTCCGGTCGATATCTATGTGCCGGGTTGCCCGCCGACGGCCGAGGCGTTGATTTACGGAATCGTGCAGCTGCAGGCAAAGATCCAGCGCACGAACACGATTGCCCGTTAAGACCATGCAAGCCACGCTTTCGCAACGACCAATGAACGACGTTGAGGAACTGGCGCGACGCCTGCAAGCGTGCATCGGCGCGCAGGCGCAGGCGATCGATGCCGACCGCGGGGAGCTCACACTGCGTCTTAGCCCGGGCGATTGGCAAAGCGCGGCAAGGCGATTGCGCGACGATCCGCAGCTTCGGTTCGAGCAGCTCCTTGACTTGTGTGGTGTCGACTATTCGGAGTACGGCGGCGCCTGGAACGGGCGGCGCTTTGCGGTCGTTGCGCATCTTCTATCGCTGACCAACAACTGGCGGCTGCGGATACGCACGTTTTGCGACGACGACGCCTTACCCATCGTCTCATCGCTGCTGGCCGTGTGGCCGTCGGCGGGTTGGTACGAACGCGAGGCGTTCGATCTGTTCGGCATCTTGTTCGAGGGGCATCCGGACCTGCGTCGCATTTTGACCGATTACGGTTTCGTAGGACACCCGTTTCGTCGCGACTTTCCGATATCGGGCAACGTTGAGATGCGCTACGACCCGGAGCTGCGCCGGGTGGTCTACCAGCCGGTTACCATCGAACCGCGTGAAATCACGCCGCGGGTCATACGGGAAGAAGGTTACGCCCGTGGCCAGACTCCGCGCTGAACGCCCTCGCTCATGGCCGACATTCGCAATTACACCCTGAATTTTGGTCCCCAGCATCCCGCCGCGCATGGCGTGCTGCGGCTCGTGCTTGAGCTCGATGGCGAAGTGATACGGCGGGCCGATCCACACATTGGGCTGCTGCACCGAGCGACCGAAAAATTGGCGGAGACGCGCACTTTCATCCAATCGGTCCCGTACATGGATCGTCTGGATTACGTCTCGATGATGTGCAACGAGCATGCCTACGTGCTGGCAATCGAGCGGCTGCTTGGCATCGAGGTGCCGATTCGGGCGCAGTACATCCGCGTGCTGTACGACGAAATCACTCGGCTGCTGAATCATCTGCTATGGATTGGCGGGCACGCGCTTGATGTAGGAGCGATGGCCGTTTTCCTGTACGCGTTTCGGGAGCGTGAGGACCTGTTCGACATGTACGAGGCTGCCTCCGGCGCACGCATGCATGCGGCGTACTACCGGCCCGGAGGCGTATATCGCGATCTGCCCGACACCATGCCCCAGTACAGCGGCGGCGGCGGTCTGTCGGCACGCGTGATGGCCGAGCGCAACGAAAACCGTCAGGGCTCGCTACTGGATTTCATCGAGGATTTCACACGGCGATTTCCCAGTTGTGTCGACGATTATGAGACGCTGCTAACCGATAACCGCATATGGAAACAACGGCTCGTGGGCATCGGCGTGGTCGATCCCGAACGGGCCCTGGCAATTGGCTTTACGGGGCCGATGCTGCGCGGTTCGGGCGTAGCCTGGGACTTGCGCAAAAAGCAGCCCTACGAGGTATACGACCGGGTTGACTTTGACGTCCCGATTGGGCGCAACGGTGATTGCTACGACCGCTACCTCGTGCGCGTCGAAGAGATGCGCCAAAGCAACCGCATCATCCGCCAGTGCGTCGAGTGGCTGCGCGCCAACCCCGGGCCAGTCATCTGCAGCGATCACAAGGTCGCCCCGCCCAAGCGCGTGGACATGAAGATCAACATGGAGGATTTAATCCACCATTTCAAACTCTTCACCGAGGGGTTTCACGTTCCCGAAGGCGAGGCCTACGCCGCCGTCGAGCATCCCAAAGGCGAGTTTGGGATTTATCTTGTAAGCGACGGCGCCAACAAGCCCTACCGCCTCAAGATCCGTGCTCCCGGTTTTGCTCACCTGCAGGCGCTCGATGAGATGAGCCGCGGGCACATGATCGCCGATGCCGTCACCATCATCGGCTCGCAGGACATTGTGTTCGGGGAAATCGATCGATGAGCGCCGTGCCTTCCTCGCCGGCGGCCCCCGCACCCGAGCAGCGCCTCTCCGAGCAGGCACTTCGGCGGATCGACGGGGAGATTGCCAAATACCCTGCCGATCAGCGCCAGTCGGCGGTACTGGCCGCGCTGGCCATCGCCCAGGATCAGATCGGATGGCTGCCTTCGAGCGTAATGGAAGAGGTGGCGGCGTACTTGCACATGCCGCCGATTGCGGTCTATGAGGTCGCCACCTTCTATCACATGTTCCATTTGGCACCGGTGGGTCGCCACAAGATAACGATCTGTACCAATCTGTCGTGCGCGCTCTCCGGGGCCAACGTCGCGGCGCGGCATCTGCAGCAGAAGCTGGGCATCGATTTTGGGGAAACTACCGCCGACGGACGCTTTACGCTCGTGCAAGGCGAATGCATGGGTGCGTGCGGCGACGCACCGGTGCTGCTTGTCGACAACAAGCACATGCACAGTTTTATGGACGCATCCAAACTTGACGCCCTGCTCGAATCCTTGGTTTCGGAGAAGGGCAAATGAGTTTGCAGACCTGCTTTCACGGGCGCCACCTTCAGCCGCTCATTCTTGCCGGGCTCGACGGCCAAAATTGGCACCTTGAGCACTATGAGCAGCGCGACGGCTACCGCGCTTTGCGCCGCATTCTTTCGGAGGGCATATCGCCCGATGCGGTCATCGCCGAAGTGAAGAAATCCGGTTTGCGAGGGCGGGGCGGTGCGGGTTTCCCAACGGGGCTCAAGTGGAGCTTCATGCCGCGCGGAACCAGCGGTCCAAAGTATCTGGTGTGTAACTCTGACGAGGGCGAACCGGGCACGTTTAAGGACCGTGACATCCTGCGCTACAACCCGCATGCGCTGATCGAGGGCATGATCATCGCCGGCTACGCAATTGGCGCGGCACTCGGCTACAACTACATTCACGGAGAGATCTGGGCGGAGTACGAGCGCTTTCAGCAGGCACTCGATGAGGCCTACCGCGCAGGAGTACTGGGTAACAACATCCTTGGTTCCTCCTTCTCCTTTGATCTGCGCGCCGCCCACGGTTTTGGCGCCTACATTTGTGGCGAAGAGACGGCGCTGCTCGAATCGCTCGAAGGCAAGAAGGGTCAACCGCGCTACAAGCCGCCCTTCCCGGCGAGTGTTGGCCTGTACGGCCGCCCGACAACCATCAACAACACCGAGACCTTTGCCGCGGTCCCTTGGATCTTTCGCATGGGTGCGGATGCGTATTTGGCCATGGGACGACCCAACAACGGAGGAACGAAGATCTTTTCCGTCAGCGGGGACGTACAGCACAGCGGCAATTACGAAGTGCCTCTGGGCACACCGTTTGCCAAACTGCTTGAGCTTGCCGGCGGGATGCGAGGCGGCAAGATCAAGGCGGTGATACCCGGAGGCTCCTCCATGCCGGTGCTAACTGGCGAAGTCATGATGGACACCGATTTGGATTACGACTCCATAGCCAAGGCCGGATCCATGTTGGGCTCGGGAGCCGTGATTGTCATGAACGACACGCGCTGCATGGTGCGCTGCCTGGAGCGATTGTCATATTTCTATCAAGCCGAGTCCTGCGGGCAGTGCACACCGTGCCGCGAGGGGACCGGCTGGCTATACCGCATCTTGCATCGCATCGAACACGGCAAGGGACGGCCCGAGGATCTGGCACTGCTCGATTCGGTCGCCGAGAACATCCAGGGCAGAACGATTTGCGCCCTGGGCGATGCGGCGGCCATGCCGGTGCGCTCCTTCATCAAGAATTTTCGGGCCGAGTTCGAGCACCACATCGAACACAAGCGCTGCCTGGTAGCCGATTACGTGTGATGCAATGATCGAACTCGAAATCGACGGACGCAAAGTCTCGGTGCGCGAGGGCCGCACCGTGATGGATGCAGCCAATGAACTGGGCATCTACGTCCCGCACTTTTGCTACCACCGCAAACTCTCGATCGCGGCCAACTGCCGCATGTGCCTAGTCGATATTGAGAAGTCCCCCAAGCCGATGCCGGCATGCGCGACCCCGGTAATGCAGGGAATGGTCGTGCATACCGCTAACGCGCGTGCCAAGCAGGCCCAGCGCTCGGTGATGGAGTTCTTACTGATCAATCACCCGCTGGATTGCCCGATCTGCGACCAAGGTGGCGAGTGCCAACTGCAGGACTTGGCGGTTGGCTACGGCGGCAGCACCTCGCGCTACCAGGAGGAAAAGCGCGTCGTCCTGCACAAGGAGCTTGGTCCCTTGGTTTCCGCGCAGGAGATGACGCGTTGTATCCACTGCACCCGCTGCGTGCGCTTTGGCCAAGAAATTGCAGGCATCATGGAGCTCGGCATGGCCGGCCACGGAGAGCACTCGGAGATCCTGACTTTTGTCGGACGAACGGTCAGCTCCGAGCTTTCTGGCAACCTGATCGATGTGTGCCCGGTCGGCGCCCTCACGAGCAAACCCTTTCGCTACCGCGCCAGAAGCTGGGAGTTGGCGCGGCGCAAATCGATCAGCCCGCACGACAGCTTGGGCTCCAATCTCGTGTTGCAGGTCAAGGGCGATGAGGTCATGCGCGTGGTGCCGCTGGAAAACGAAGCCGTCAACGAATGCTGGTTATCGGATCGAGACCGCTTCTCCTATGAGGGGCTGCTCGGTTCCGATCGCCTCACCCGGCCCCTGCTGCGCCGGGACGGGCAGCTGCAGGAGGCCTCTTGGCCCGAGGCACTGGCGTTTGTCGCAAATTTGCTCGCACGCGTGCGCGAACAGCATGGCGGCGAAGCCATAGGATCGTTGGCCGCGGGCGGATCGACGGCCGAAGAACTCTACCTGCTGGGCAAGCTCACGCGGGCACTTGGCTCGGAGAGCATCGATTTTCGACTGCGCCGCTGCGACTTTGGCGATGACGAGTCGCTCGCGGGCGTGCCGTGGCTGGGAATGCCGGTCGCGGAGCTTTCCGCCCTTGATCGTTTGTTGTTGGTGGGCTCGTTCCTGCGCGAAGATCACCCGCTGCTTGCCGCGCGCATTCGACGCGGCGTCACCAATGGCTGCCGCCTGAGCCTTGTGCACGCCGCCGCCGACGATCCGTTGATGCGCGTTAGCAAAAAGGCGATCATCGCTCCGTCTGCTTGGGTGTCGATGCTCGCCCAGATTGGTGTCGCCGTGGCACGCAACAAATCGCTTGCCTTGCCAGTGACGGGGATTGAACCAGACACGGTGGCCAACGAAATTGCTGCGGACCTTTGTTCGGGCGCTCGCGTGGGCGTGCTCGCCGGCAACGCAGCGGTGCAGCATCCTCAGGCCGGCCAGATCCGCTCGTGGTTGCATTGGATCGCGAGCGCGACGGGAGCACGCTGTGGCGAGATCGGCGAGGCGGCCAACAGCGTCGGAGGCTATCTGGCCGGCGCCACCCCCGGCAGGGGCGGCCGTAATGCACGCAGCATGCTCGAGCAGCCAATGGCAGCGTATTTGCTTTGGGCGGTGGAACCCGCGCTGGACTTCGCCAATGCCGCGCAGGCGCGCGCTGCGCTGTCCGGGGCGCAAGCGGTGATTGCGTTTTCCAGTTTCCGGTCGGCAGAACTTGCGGCGGCCCATGCGGTGTTGCCAATCGCAACCTTTGCCGAAACTTCGGGAACCTTCGTCAATTGCGAGGGCCGCGTGCAATCGTTTAATGGGGCCGTGCCGCCACCGGGTGAGGCGCGTCCGGGGTGGAAGGTTCTGCGGGTACTGGGCAATGAGCTGGGTCTGGCGGGCTTTGAGTACGAGTCTCCGGAGCAAGTGCGCGCCGATGCATTGCCCTTAACGCCTCGCCGGCAACTGTTGGGCCCGCTCAAAGCCGCACCCGTCGCGCCCGAACGAAGCAGCTCGACGAGCTGCGAGCGTGTTGCCGATGTGCCGACGTACTTTGCCGATCCCATTGTGCGCCGCGCCCGCGCCTTGCAAGAGACCGCCATTGCACTAGCACCTGCAGCGCGCGCAAATGCGGCGACGCTAGCGCTTTGTGGCGTGCAGGCAGGCTCGCCGGTGCGCGTGCGCCAAGGGGCGGCCGAGGCCGTGCTGCCGTGCGTGCTGGACGCCTCGCTGCCCGATCGAGTCGTACGTGTGGCCGCAGGTCACGCGGACAGCGCAAGCTTGGGCCCGATGTTCGGGTCCATCACGCTGGAGCGAACCTAGCCATGGCGCAATTTGAGTCCTGGGCCCTGAACTTGTCGGACGCGAGTTGGTGGCCCGCTTTGTGGGGCGTGATCTGGATCATTGTCAAGATTGTGGCGATCGTGCTGCCGCTGCTTCTTGCAGTGGCGTACGCCACGCTTTGGGAGCGCAAACTCATTGGCTGGATGCACGTGCGGCGCGGGCCCAATCGCGTTGGGCCGCTGGGTCTGCTGCAACCGATAGCGGATGCCGTAAAACTTATCTTCAAGGAGATCATCTCGCCGACCCAGGCCGACGCGGCGCTGTTCTTTCTTGCGCCGGTGGTGGTCATGGCACCGGCGCTGGCCGCCTGGGCCGTGATTCCGTTTGCCCCTGGGGTGGTGCTGGCGGACATCAATGCGGGCCTGCTGTACGTGATGGCGATCACTTCGTTGGGCGTGTATGGGGTGATCATCGCCGGGTGGGCCTCAAATTCGAAGTACGCGTTTATTGGCGCCTTGCGCGCATCCGCGCAGATGGTTTCGTACGAGTTGGCAATGGGCTTCGTGCTGGTCGGTGTGTTGCTGGTAACGGGTTCGATGAACATGAGCGCCATTGTCAATTCGCAAAACACGGGTTGG
>Ga0187781_10000238_pt1 | contig 39009 bp, 30 predicted proteins | sample 0715_SJ02_MP02_2_FD_132447 | JGI IMG/M metagenome (GOLD analysis project Ga0187781, IMG submission 132447) | Tropical peat soil microbial communities from peatlands in Department of Meta, Colombia - 0715_SJ02_MP02_20_MG | ecosystem: Environmental > Terrestrial > Soil > Wetlands > Peat | place... | reverse complement strand
GCCTGCTCCAAAACCGAAGGTCCACCCGGTCAAATTAGCGTAAAACTGTGCCGCCAATAGCTGCGCCTTCTGGGACCAGTTCAGTGAACTTGTTGGGAAACAAGTGGGCGTATTGTTTGCGGCGGTTCCCATATTGGCGAAGAAATCTACCAAGCCCAAGTTAACGAACCAGTGTATACGTTCGTCGCTGTCTTCATACGGATAAAGGAAATTCAGTAAGTCGAACTCGTTCCAGTTGGAGCCGAACGAGGACCCGAAAAGCACGGCTGACAGGTCGCAGCCGCCTCCCGTTAGGGCGCGCACCACCGCGTTGCAGAACTGGCCGGAAGGATCGACAAGAGCGAGAGGATTGTTCATCACATACGCATAGCGATTCCAGCTTTGCGGGTTCGCGATATCAGCCGCTGCCAGCCCTGCCGGGTCGGGGGAGAGCCAGCGCCCCTGCGACGATCGGTACTGCCGCTCGGGGAAGTAGTGAGTCAGGTTGCTAAAGTTACCATCATTTTCCTGCCCGGTAAAATCCAGGTTGCCTACGTATCCCTCACCGAACGGCGCATGCGCCGCGCTCCCTATGTAGTTGCCTCCGGTATAGCTCCAGACAGCGCGGCTGCTGCCCAACCAATCCCCTAGCTGCACTCCGGTGAGACCGCCATATTCGCTTGCCAGCGATCCGCCAGGAAGTGGATATTCCGAGTAAAGGGGCGTTTGTCCCTGAGCCTGGAGCTTGTAGTCGCCGAGCCTCACAAAAGACTTATAGTAGGTGCCGGACGTCAACTCCACCATGTGTCCAAACGCGTCGTAGAGGTAGTTGTTTCCCTCTCCCGACAGAGGCTTGCCTTCCGCATCCCAGGTGTACTTGTTGAAACTGTCATTCGTTATATTCCCGTCGGCATCGTAGCTGGTACCGGACAGCGTGTATTGGTTTGTACCGGAATTGTACCCCGGCATCCAGGAAATCGAGCCGCTTTTCGTGACATTGCCAAAAGCATCGTAAGTGAACGTCTGCCCCCACACATTCGTCGAGCCGTTCACGCAGTTTACGCTGGCAATCCGGCCCAGGTCATCGGCACTGTAGTTGCACGTCTGCACATCGGCTGACTTGAAGGGATCGGCAATAGTCAACTGTTGCAGGCTTCCATTTGGATTCCAGTTCAGCGTGCCCGAAATCGTTCCACCGTTGAGCGCCGCGCTGTACTGTGTCATCCGCAAGGTATTCGGATCGTATTGGTAGTTGATCGGGTAGCATGTTGTCCCCGAGCAACTCGTCTGCAACTGCGTGGGCTGGCTGGCCGCATTGTACTTAATGTAGGGCGGCACCGGGTCCGAACCGTAGGTATAGTCATACACGCCGCCGGCACGTCCTTCCCCATCGGGCACAAAACCGACTTCATCCTCCTTCAAGAACGGCCCAAAACTCGCGATCAAACCGTCAGCCCAATAAGTGATGGGAATACTGTAATAACCGCCGGAATTCGGAGATGACTGATAGTAGTTTGCAAGCTCGCCCCGCGCACTGTAGCCGAATCCTTCGTCGGTGACCTTGGTGCCCGTGGCACTGATTGCTGTGTACCCTTCTGCTAACCGGCCTTTCGCGTTTGCCATGCTCTGCCCATTGACGGTCGCCGCATCGTAGACGAAGTACCGGTTGGTGGTAGCATTCGGCCCGCTATACGTCGTGCTCAGTTTGCGATGCAGGCCGTCGTAGGTGTAGCAGCTAACGTTCCCAGCATTATCCACGCGTTTGACCAAGTCGCCGTTGTACGTTCCAGGGCAAGTTCCACTCGAATCGGAATCGTAGGTGTACTTGGTCGTTCCCGATTCAGGATTCGTCTCTGAGAGAAGCCTGCCTAACCCGTCCCGGACGTAGGTCCGGGTTTGAGAGCTTTGCGTGACAGTAAGCTGGCTCCCGCCAGCAGACGGAACAGTGTAAGCATAGCTGGTGAGGTATCCCGAAGCGGAGGTATTCTGGCCGCACGAACTCCCGCCGCTAGAAAGGATCTCGCATACAGAGGTGACCCGGCCTAGGGCGTCGTACTGCAACTGACGGCCCTTTGTGTGTTCCCCCGAGGGTGCTGGCCCGAGCGTGGTCAGCACATCGTTTTGCGAGTAGGTCGATGTCAGCGTTCCGCCGCCTCCGTCAGTGACGCTTACTACGCGGCCAAGGGCATCCCTCTGCGTCGTCGTAAGAGCACTGCCGCCCGTAATGGTTTGCGTGGTAAACGCCCCCGTGACGGTTCCCGTAGTTGTCCATCCGTAGCCGTATTGAACCGTGTTGTCGAATGTCGTAGCGCCAGGAGCCGTGCGTTTCTGGGATTCAGCTAAACGCCCAAGCCCGTCCTGGGTCCGCAGCGTGTCTACTGTTGAGGTCGGCGTGGAAGCCGGGAAATTCAGGTAATTCTCTACTGTAGCTGCTGTTGTTGATGTCGCGGGAGTAAACGCAATCCACGTCACATTGCCAAGCGGATCGGTTACCGAATTGACGCGCCAGAATGGATCGGGCGTTCCGCCAGAACTGACGTAACCGTAACTTGTCGGCTGGCTGTTGGCGTCGGAAATCTGGGTGATGACCCCGCCATTGCAATCCCAGGTGTAAGACGTGGTAAGGCCGCCGGCGGACACCGACGAGAGGTAGGCCGGAGTGTTGTTGCAATTCTGGTAGCCGTAAGTTGTTTGGCTAGAATTCACGTCTGTCGAGGTCTGCATCAACCCATTCGAATAGTACGTAAAGCTACGATTCAAGTAGTTTGACCCGCTCACCCACGAACTTGTCTGCTGCAGGTTGCCATTGGAAAAATATGAGTAGTTGGTCAGCGACTCCGTATTGCTGGTCACAGTCCCGCAAGCGTTGCTGTTTGATCCTGCCGTTACCTGCACGCAAGATGGGCGGTTAAGGATATTGCTTGAAAAACTTGCGTACGCAATCTTCTCAACCTGTGTGGGAGAACTAGCTCCGAAGTCGTAGGTGTCAATCTCTGTGGGCGCAAAACTACAAGGGTAGATTCCGCAGAGCACGCCATAATACGTCGTGGTCTGCGCGGACTTCCCTCCAGCCGGTTGTCGGATCACTGTCACGGCGGCGGGATCATTGTCGTTTGCGCTGTTTGTTGCAGTCGTGCATGGCGCAGCCGTGTTGTTGTAGCACGTGGTTATTGTCTCCAGCAAGGTCGAACTCCCCTGATAAACGCTTCGCTGCACTTCCAGCGCTGGCTGATAACCGTTGTTCGTGCCGAAAGTGATGAGAGTCTGGTTTCCGGCTGGGTCCTGCACGGTCGTGATGGAGCTCGCATAGCTCAGACTGTACGTCCACGTGCCATCGAGCGTTGTACGTGTGAGTCCATAACTGCCACCGCAACCTCCGGAGTATTGATACTTGATGCTTCCGCCCGTGGGCAAATCGATTTCCGAAATTCGACCCGTGACATCGCCAGTCCCTTGAAATTGAGACCCCGGCGTCAGCTCATACTTGAATCCGTAAGCAGTCCCATCTGGTAGGCCGATGCTGCTTATTAGGTTGTTCGCAGTGGGTGGGTATTCATTTATGCCAGAGCAGCCAAAGTTAGAGGCGACCGTATAAGACGAATAGTTAACTGTGACCGTCTCTGGAGTCCCGTTCGGATTCTGGGAGGTTTCGGGCCCGGTGTAGGTGTACGTAATCTTGGGTGCCGATCCCGCGACGGTCAATACGGACATCCCGAGCGTGTCTGTGAAGACGTGCCCGTTAGTGGTAGTCTCGGATATCGTGTTTCCGTTTGGATCAGTAATGCTGGAAGCGACCACAATGGAGTTCCCAGCATTGTCGTAAAGGGAAAGTACCTTCGGAGGAAGAGTCTCGCCGCTGAGATCAGTGCCTTGAAGCGTTATTAAGTATCCGGTGCCATCCTGTGATTGGACGGTTTCTGTAGGCGGCCCACAGACAGAATTGGTCGAGACGTTGGAGGTAAAGACGTGAACAGTTCCTGAGCCATCTGTATAGTAAACAGTGGTTTCGGGACATTGCGGGAGGCCAGGAATTCCAGCGTAAACGGAAAAGCTGATGCTTCCCAGGATCGGATCGCTGCCCCAGCCATTGCTGTACTTCCACTGAGTAACAGCTTGCCCGTTCGTTACAGTCGTAACGGCACTCCAAATCGTGACGCTGTCGTAGTTCAGGGAATAATCGAATGGCAGCCCCCTTCCGGCTTTGTGTACTACTGGTATTGCGATGTGGTTATTCAGATTGGATAAGTTGATTGTATCCGGCCCGAATCCTTGGAAACTGCCAAACGGCGGGAAGCCCGTGGCCGATTGTGCAAACGCGACTGAGTTCCACAGCGATGAAATGAGAATGGCAAATACCAGCGTGACCCACTGATGAGCAACTCGGAGCGTGTGTTCTTTGCACACTTGTGGAAACAGGGAGACGATTGGCGAGAGAGCCATACACTACCTCCTGATATGGATACGGCTGAGAACGGTGTTCACCGCTCGAAACAGGGAATGCGGTCAGACTGTAACCACGCATCTGCGTGGGAGAGCAGCCTTGAGCAGAACCAGCGGGTCGGGCGGCTAACGGAACGGAGAATCCGTCATCCCCCTTACTTACTGCCAAACTTGATCCCGCTGCGATTCGAAAAAGACGGAAAACCACATATCACGCGAACTGGTCGAATGTCAACAAGAATCATCCTCTGTTACGAAACACGAACACCAGCTTGTACCCGTGGCTGCGTATCATGCTGAGGTAACTGAGTCGAAGGCGGGAGAGTTGGAGTGGCGGACATTCGTGTCGTCTATGGCTGGCCCTAATTCCCTGGAAGCGTGCGCCCTTGACTGGACTTGTTCGGCTTTCGTAACAACACCGCCAGCCTCCAGGAGTTGTGGACTTGTCGCTTCAGGTGCTACAAGGGATTCCGTCAGTCGTTTCGTCGCATAAAATGGTGACTGTCGAAAGGTGAGTTGCGTGTGATCGGTCGCCTGAAGTCGGAATTGGGTTTGACGCTTATAGAATTGGTCGTTGCGGCAACTATCCTGTCGATTCTCACGCTCATGGCGTTGCCGCTGGCGCGGCTGACAGTTAAGCGGGAGAAAGAGAAGGAATTGCGGCACGCGCTGTGGGAAATGCGGGACGCGATTGACCGCTACAAGGATGCTGCCGACCGGGGTGCCTTCCAGATCAAGGTGGATTCGTATGGCTATCCTCCGAGTCTGGACGATCTAGTAAAGGGCGTGGATATTGGGGGAAAGAAAAAGCGTTTCTTGCGCCGGATTCCCGTGGACCCGATGACTGGAACTACTGAGTGGGGGATGCGGTCCATGCAAGACGATTCCGACTCGGATTTCTGGGGCGGTCAGAACGTGTTTGATGTCTACACTAGATCTCAAGGCGAAGGCCTGGACGGGACAAAGTACAAGGATTGGTGATGGCTCCCGCGATCCGCGTATTTATTTCTCGCACCGTCTGCCAGATCAGTCTCCCTTTATCGTGCGAAAGCGTATCGTGCTCGATAGCGTCCTTCTGATTAGGTGACCGCCTTACCGCGCTCGTCTCTGCCAGGTAATCACGGTCTCCACGAGGTGGTCGGGGGGGCGACGCCACGGGGTAGCCTCCCAGAAAATTGTAAAGTAGTACTCGCCTCGTTTTTTCCACTCCCCGCGAATGCTGCGCTGATCGCCTGCTAATCCGCTCTTAATCGCCCGTTCCTCTGACTAGTTGCCTTCCGCGTTCTGCATCTCCCGTCCGAGTGTGCAGCGATTTATTGCCGACTTGCCCCGCATCCGCACGGCATTTTGCAAGCGCTCGGCACTCTTTCTAGCGCTCAATTCGCAATCGAAAATTCCGAAAACGTGTCAAGAATTTTATTTGGCGCGTTCTCACGTGCTTACAAGCCGAATGGCGTGCCGGTGGCCGATTCTTGCGCTATCCTGCGCCGTGCAGTCCCAAATTGTGCTAAGCACCACTTAGCACCAGTCACACAGGAGAAACCAGCCAATGTCACGGAAAGATTTTCGCTTGATTGCTGAGGCGATCCACTTGCTGCCGAGTTTCGAGACTTACCAGCAAGACGGCAAGCTCTACCCCTGCGATGTCGTGAACTTCGATGCCATTTGCCATCGATTCGCAGAGGCTCTACGCACGACGAATCCACGATTCAACGCTGAACGCTTCCTCCGCGCGTGCAACGGGAAGGGGAATTAAACCATGTCGGAACTAGGAGAAGCCCTGGCTCTTTCTGCAGCGCTACCGGAGATACAGCGTCAGCAATTGCAACGCCTCATTCCGTTGCTCAAGCGCATAGCCATTAGCCAGCTTGCCGATGCTGCGGACGCCATCGAGCAGTACCGCGAGTTGACGTTTGACTCGCTCATGCGTGTCCACGGCAAAAAAGTCCGCATCGCCGTGTGGCACGAAGTAGACCGCCGTTGCCAGCACAAGCAGTATGCCATCGGCAACACAACCCGCGCACGCATCGGCAATATCGGCGATGCCGAATGGACAGAGGCATGGATCGCTTAGGAGAAAACATGCAAACATCACTCGCATTCCCTGTACCGCTTACCGACCGCTACCGACCGGCGAAGATTGCCGACTTTTGCGGCCTGGACAAACAGAAACGAATCCTTGCCAATTTTGCAGCTAAACCTTACTCGTCAGCATGGCTCTTCACGGGTGCTTCCGGCACAGGCAAGACCACGATGGCTTTGGCCTTGGCTGCCGAGATTGGAGCAGAAGTGCATCACATCGTGGCCAAGGACTGCACTCTAGAACGCGTGCAAGAGGTCAGCCGCATCTGCAACTACGTGCCGATGTCTGGCCCGTCAGGATTCCACGTTGTGATTTGTGACGAGTGCGACGCCATGTCTCCGGCTGCCCAGCTTAGCTGGCTTTCCAAGTTGGATGCCGCAGACCCTTTGCCGAATAGCGTCGTGATCTTCACGTCTAACGCAGTTGACCGGCTGGAAAAGCGCTTTCTTTCGCGTTGCCGTGTGCTGGAATTCAGCTCTTATGGCATGTCCAGCGCGATTGCCGATCTGCTGCAGCGCATCTGGGATGCCGAGACTGACAATCCGGTAGAGCGGCCAAATTTCCAGCGCATCACGAAAGACGCAGGAAATAATCTGCGCGATGCGTTGATGTCGCTAGAGGTGGAAATTCTCGCCGCCTAGCCGTCCAGGCCGAAACGCGCATCCCCTGCGCGTCCGCTGGTAGTGCCAGCGCTGATGAGGCCAGAACGGGCCATTGCCGGTTCTTTCTAACCAGTGGTATGGTGATTTGCCCATGCCCGAATATTGCAAAGAACATCCCGACACTGAAATCGTGGTGATCCGTTATTGCCCGATCTGCCGAGCCGAGCACGGCGGAGAGCTATCCTCAGCGCGCATGACACCCAAGCAGCGAGTAGCTCGCGCCAAGAAGGCAGCGCGGGCAAGGTGGAAGAAGGCGAAGGCGAAAGCTTGACCCGAGACCTGTTGCCGTGATGTCGAGTGGTCTAAAAGTCAGCGGCTAAGGCTGGCGTTTGCAGCGCTGCTTTTCCAGCATAGCGACGGTCTAAAACCGGACGTTTTGTCACCAATCGGAGGCGTTATGCGAGTAGGCATTTACGTTCGCGTCTCAAAGCGAACGCTTAACACGGACAACCAATTACACGATTTGCGCACGTTTGCAGCAACGCAAGTAGGCTGGGAAATCACGCACGAGTTCATCGAAACCGTAACCGGCTCCGGGCTTAAAGAGCGGAAAGAATTCGAGCGCATGATGCTGGCTGCGTCAAAACACGAATTCGACTTGTTGCTTTTTTGGAAGTTGGACCGCGTCACCCGTGAGGGAATTAGCGCCACACTTCGTTACTTGGAGAACCTGAAAGCGTGGGGTGTCGGCTGGCGTAGCTACCAGGAGCCTTGGCTCGATACTGGAAACGAGATGGTGACCGGCATAGTACTCAGCGTGATTGCGGCGATGGCCCGACAAGAGCGGCAGACATTGATTGATCGCACGCTGGCAGGGTTGCGGACTGCGAAGCGCAACGGCAAGATCCTTGGCCGTCCGCGCCGAGTTATCGACTGGAAACAGGTTAACGATCGCGTTGCCAATGGTGAATCCGTCCGTTCTGTAGCGCGCAGCATGAAAGTCAGCCACAGCTTGCTGTTAAAGGGCTTGCAATAGAAAAGGCCCCGTGGAGCTGGTTTTCTCACACATGGGGCCTTTGTCCTCTCCGAGCCTCAGAAAATTACTTTCTTCGTGGCGACACTTCCGCGTGCGCCTGGGCAATGAGCCAGCCGAGCGATCGCGTCCAGCTTCGCGCCTCGCAGTTCAGGCCACTGCTTCTTTACGATCGCCGCCGTTTCCGCGTGCGACAGCCGGTTAATTGCCGCGTGAAGGCGTCTGCGCTCTGACTTGTTCATGCTTTTGGGTTTCTGTTTTTTCGTTTGTCGCGGTCACCGGCAGTACGTCGTGTAACCCGCGATTCGACTTAGCTGTCTCTCTACGTTGACAGGAATGCGCCTAATGTGGTCCCTGAAACTGCCGTTTGTGTTTACGTTTCGGTTAACATACTCGCAGATGTTCTTTATTGTTGAACAACTTGCAACAGCGCAGAAGACTCCATGCGCTTTACAGTGGAACGCGCGCACCCCTTCCCATGGCGCCACGTAACCCCCTTTTTGGAGTATCTGGTCATGCTGTCCCCACCTGACCATGCGCAGCCTGCCAAGCCGCTGCCTGAGCTTGCAACTGTTCTCGGCGGTCTCGGATGGACGGGGCAGGTTTCTCGGGGAGGGAGACTTTTGGCCGCAAGCCGTGACTCGCAACGACGTTTGCGAGGTGGGCCTGAAACACTTGGTTCCAGTTGCGGCGTTCGTTGCCAATCGAACGGTGCATATCCGAGAAGGCAGCGAGTTCCTCTTCCAAATCAAGGCCATACTTCGCGGCGTAGTCTCGATTCCCGCCATCAGGTTGGAAGTCCTCAGACAGCTCTTTGAGAATGGGTTCGGGGTTTTGAGTTTGCGAAGCAACAAGAGTAGTCCGTTCCTTGACTATCAAAGAACGGGCTAATTTCTTCTCTGATTTCTTCTTTGATTTAGGGTCCGTAACTTGTTGACTGCGTAAAGCGGAATCGCATCCAGGTTGACGATTGTCGTCAGCAGGTTGACGATTATCGTTACGCCGTTGACGCTTATCGTCAACCTCAACTACCTGTTCCTCTTCTCTAAGTTGACGTTCATCGTCAACCTCACCAGTACGCCCTAGGGCTCGGGCGATCCACTCATGGCGGGGCGAAGCGCTCGCGAGCGTTCTAAACTTGTGGCACCCAAGTATTGCCAGCCGATACCCGTGCTGGCCTAGCTCGGTTACGATCAACCCCATCTTCTTCAGCACATCGCGCGCAGAACGAAAGGATCTCTGCGAATATCCGATGCGGGCGGCTAGTTCATAATCTGTGTGCATGCCGCCCCCAAGCACGATGCCTGCCCGTTCGGCGATCAGACCACAAGCTGTCATATGCGGTGGGCTCAGTGCAATCTCATCGGTCGCCAGATTGGCCAGCTCCATGAATACCGCCAAGGACGCCCGAGCCGAGCTCGCCCGGAACTTTACAAGCGTTGCTAGCGGGAGATTGACGTAAGGGGCCTTCATGCGCGCTCCTTCGGCGATGATCCACCTATCGGAATCGGCAAGCAACGTTCGCTCGCCGGAGGGAAACCGCACATCGACAACTCTCCGTCCCGACTCACTGAGGCGAACTTCCAACAACTTGCCGCTTCCGAAAAATGGCGTGTTGCACAATCGCCAGCGCCGTCCTTTTCCGAGGGCGCTTGGCTGGCGCTGGCCCATGCAGCGGTGGCGGGATGTTGCGCCAGCGCTGTCGGACGGTGCCGCTCAAGCAACACCGGCCCGGAGCTGCGTGTAGCTTACCGGCCGGTTGCAGGTGCCGTCATTGCTCTTCCTTGCCTCAGCGGCTCCATTGCCGCGCTAAAGATTTTTGTTGACATCATCGCCCTATGGAGGCATCATTGCATAGCTAGATGTCGCTGTCAAGTAATATCTAGCAGGAGAAGAAATGGACTCAGAGGCAGCGCAAAAACGGCTCATCGTGGAACTGGCTAACCTGCGGGCGGAAAAATCCGCCAGGCAGGAGTTCCTGGAAAAATACAACCTGGCTGCCGAGACTGCAGACCTCAGCCTGGCCTTCTACGTTGATCTGGCGCAGAGCCTCTTTACGCGTGCTCCATCGGCAAGCAGCCTAGAAAGACTGCGTCAGTTGTTGTTGCCTGCCGGAGCGCTCGACAGGCTAGGCATCGACTGGAGGCGTCGCAGATTCTCGTATCGGGCACACACCAGGCTTCAAGGAGCGTTTTACTATCTCTTGGAGAATTCCGATCTGGCCAAGCGCTGTGGGAATGCTGCGTGCGCCAAGCCCTACTTCTTCAGCAAGCGTCGGAACGCGAGGTACTGTTCTGATGAATGTTTCGCCGCCGCGCAACGGGCCGCCAAGCGCGAGTGGTGGGAAGAGCATGGGGAGGAGTGGCGGAGGAACCGATGATTGGAAAGTGGTCGAGCGGCACAGGTTAAACGTGCACTAGATCACGTTTAGAAGGGAGATTATGGCGCGCCGCGAGTGGGAGCAAACGACACAGTTCATTCGGACGGCCTCTGAGATTCTGAAGGTGGAGCACCCGATGACTGTGCGCCAGCTCTTCTATCGCTTGGTTAGCGCGGGCGTCTTGAAGAACAGCGACAAACATTACCACTACGTCTCACGCATGATGACCAAGGCGCGTTTGGATGGCCGCATTGAGTTCGATTGGATCGTTGACCGTTCCCGGCCCGAGTATGAAGCCTCGGTCTGGAAGGATGCAGCCGCATACGGGGACACAATCAAGCACTCCTACCGCAAGGATTACTGGGAGCTGCAACCGTGCTATGCCGAGATCTGGTGCGAAAAGGATGCGGTCATTGGCTCCATTCAGAGCGTAACCAACGAGTACGGCGTGCGCGTTGTCGTGGGGCGCGGTTTTCAGAGCACGACACGTGTGCAGGAGATCGCAGAGCGGCTAGCGAGCAAACAGGATAAGGAAATTCATGTGTTCTACCTTGGAGACCATGACCCCAGCGGCGTTGACATTCAACGCGACCTAAAAGAACGCGTGTGGAGCGCGCTAATGGGCTTGGACTCGTGTCCTGATCTTGAGATTGAGCGGCTCGCGATTCACTCTAGGGACATTCAGACCTTCAACCTGCCGCCGCTGCTGGTTAAGGACAGCGACAGCCGGGCCGCATGCTTTACCGCAAAGCACGGCCCGAACTGCGTAGAACTGGATGCTCTGCCGCCCTCGGAGTTGCGCCGCAGGATTGCTGAGGCCGTAGAAAGCATTCTGGATAAGGAAGGGTGGGACAGAGCTGTCCGAATTGAAGGAGTAGAACTCGCTAGCATTCGTGATTTTGTAGCGAACCTTAAACCGGCTTTGCCGGGTCAGGCGTGAAGCCAAGAATGTCCCTCGCAGATCAAATCGAGCACATGGACCACGCCTTGAGAGTCGAGGATCTGGCGCAGTTGCTTTCGGTGTCGAAGGTCACGATCTTCAAGCAGGCGGCGGCCAGGAGAATTCCATCATTCCGGGTGGGAACATGCGTGCGTTTTGATCCGCAGAGGGTAGCGCAATGGCTGCGCGAAAGGACCGAAATTACGACTGCAATCAAGCGAAAGTCTTGTTCACCTCATCCCGCACAGCTTGGCTCCGTGCTGGCTTCAGATACCGCAGCGTTGACTCCATGTCCGAATGCCCCAGCCACTGTTGCACGGTGCGCAGATCGTGCCCCTGCCTCAGATGCCAGGTTGCGAACGTGGCGCGGAACTTGTGCAACCAGAAGTCGTCTTTGTTGAGCTTGGCGCGCTCAGCACACGCCTTCAAACAGTCCAAGAAGTCGAGCTTGGGCTTGCACCCCGCAGTAGGGAAGACCAGCCCGCAAGTCTTGTCAGACTTCGCCTTCCACGCCTTCAGGCTCTTCACCAGCTTCGCTGGAATGGGCACCTCACGCTCTTTGTAGTTCTTCGGGCTAAATCCGTATTCCGGCTTGTAGCGCACGGTGACCGTGCTGAGCGTGAGGTTCACGTCCGGCCAGGCGCAATGCATCACCTCCTGCTCACGCATCCCGGTCATCAGGAAGAACTCACACCACAGGCGCTCCTCGCGGTTGCAGGCGTTGAAGAGCTTGTCCAGTTCTGCCTTCTCATAAATCTCGGGCTCTTCCTCCACGTAGCGCGGCCAGTCGTTCTTGTCTACCAGCCCACGAGTCCCTTGCGACTTGAGGAATGCCATGACATTTGCAAATTTGTTGTAAACACTGCGGGGAGACTGGCCCTTCTCATCTCGCAGAAATGCGGAGAACTTGAGTAGGTCTCTGCGTTCAATTTCTTTCAGGTTCATCTTCCGGCAGCATTCGCTGAAGTACCCAAGGGCCGTTGTGTACGCGGCAAGCGTCTTGGGTTTCTTGGTGAGCCTGACTTCGTCCAGGTAGTCGGCCACGGTCGCCGCAAGTGACCGCTGACCGTTGCCGTTCTCTGGCAGGACGGCCACACCGTTGTTGATTGCATTGAGTTCGGCTTCTTTCCTTAATCGCCGCGCAGCCGCGTCCTGCGCGTCCTTGCCCACAGACAGACGGACACGTTTCGCGCCATCACGCCATTCCAGGTAATACGCGCCTTCGGGATGCCGCTCTTCGTGCCCATTCACGATCACAATGTCAGGCTTGACTCTACCGTTCGCGGAAAGCACAACGGCGCAATACCGCGTCCCGTGCGGGGTTTGGACTCTCTTGGTGAGATTGACTTGACGGTTTGCCATCGGGTGATCCTTTCTGATTCTGGTATCAGTGTAGGTATCACCGGCTTCTAAGTGCTAGATAACAAAAGTAATGGCGGAGAGAGTGGGATTCGAACCCACGTTACCCTTTCGAGTAAACACGCTTTCCAAGCGTGCGCCTTCAGCCACTCAGCCATCTCTCCGGCAAGACACTCGGGTAGGAACAACGTCTGAAGCTTCAGCTCAGCCGCAGCCAATAGCGTTGCGGCTTTCGCTTCTCAATTCTATGAGTGAGATCAGTCAAACCGCAACTGGTAGTGGACCAGTTTGACAAGGAGGCGAGCCGAACGCGCGATTATTGCGGCGCAAAGAACGCGCCGCAATGCGCGCTCGCCCAGATCCCTTCGGCAAGCTCAGGGCAGGCTCTTCGCTGCGCAAAGAACGCTCGTTCAGGATGACAATCGAACTGCACTACTACCGAAAACCGCAAAGGGCGTTGGAGGACTAGGAGGGTTTCTGGGAAGAGCTCGTGGCGTCCGCCGGTGGACTGGGGATGGAAGCTGGGCCCGAGACTCCCGCGCCTGCGGCGGCGGCTTTGACGGCGTTGCCGTTCGCAGGAGAAGCCGGCAAGGGCGGGACTTTAGTGTGGTCCACGATGTGATGGTTCAGGCAATAAAGGGCTAGTTCCAGGCGATCGGCCACGCCAAGCTTGTCATAGACCTTACGCAGGTAGTTCTTCACGACTTGCTCGGTCGTGCCCACCCGCAGCGCGATCTCTTTGTTCTTCATGCCCTGTGTGACGCAGGAAACGATCAGCGTTTCCTTGGGAGTAAGCTGCACCTTCGGCCGCGCCCCCGCCGGACGGTTATTCTGGTTGCGGTAGGCGTCCATGACCCAGTGCACGGCTTTGCTCTCCAGCCAGGTTTCCCCTGCCGCCACCTTGCGCAGACAATCGACAAGCAGTTCCGGTTCTACCTCACGCGACACGACACCATGAGCGCCACGGCGGAACAATTCCAGGGTCAGCTCTTCATCGGCGCCCGCCGTTACCACCACGATTCGCATTTGCGGATTCTGGCGGATCAAATCGGCCACGGCTTCTACGGGATTTGGCGCCAGCGCTGCTTCAAAGATTACGACGTCGGAGGAAAACTTCTTCACCGCCGATTGCGTCTGCACGAGCGTTTCAGCTTGGCCGACGACCCGAATGTCATCTTCCAGCGCGAAAACCTTGCGCAGACCGGCGCGGAAGATGGCCTGCGTGTCGGCCACGATCACGCGGACAAAGTGACCCTTGCCGCAGTCGTCGCCTGTTCCCGGATTTTCTTCCACGCTAACGGGAATGCTCGCCATGCCCATTCCTTGCGCCTATGCCCGCTCGAAGCGGTATTCGTCAATGACTACGCCCACGCCGCGCCGTCCGCGATCCTCGAAGCTGCGCACCACACGGCCCCGGCAGTCAATCTGCACGTCCCGTCGCGCGCCCACTACTTCGGCCGGCAGCAGGATCGTGAAGTCCACCATCGAGCCCACGGGCACGTCATTGTCCATCGCCAGCAACACGCCGTTTGCCGAGATATTCTCGGTCTCCGCCATGTACGCCCCGCCCGGCGCCTTCACCGATGCCGACAAATGCAGCGGAAACCGCGGCGCGCTCTGCAGATCTTCGAATTGCCTCGCGTTCACCGCTTCCTCCGTCATCGGATTCCTGCCTGCTTCTCCTGCCACGACCTGCAGCAACCTCGCCTTCAGGAACTCTCTTTGACTGACCGAACTTAAGGGCAGCCTACACCTCGGAATCTAGGTTGCAAAGTTACCGAAGTCATTGAACAATAGTGGCTAACTTCTTTTCTTTGAATAGATTAGGAAGAATTTCGGAGACCAGTCTGGCAGCCTTAGATCACCCCTTGGATCGGTCAATTTCCGGTCAAAACGGGGTGAATTCCTTTGATTGACGGAACAGGATTTCGTCTAGCTGAGGAAACCTTGGCGCGAACTTTACGTTCCCTTCTGCTCAGAACTTCGTCACTTCGGTGAAGTTGAACTCTCTCACTTTCATTGCGGGCACGACCATGTCGAATGATTCCTCGCCGCTCGACCGCACCGGCAAGCTCATCGCCTCGACGTTCGACAGCATGTGGATCAGACTTTCGTTGAAGCGGAAATTTCGCACGCCGCCGGTGATTCGGCCGTTCTCGATAAGAAACGTTCCATCCCGAGTCATGCCGGTGACGATCTTTTCGTAGGAATCGACTTCGCGGATGTACCACAGCCGCGTGACCAGCACGCCGCGTTCAGTCGAGGCGATCATCTCGCCCAGGGTCTGCGGCTGATTTGCATGAGAATGGTTTGGCCCGGCAAAGACAATGTTCAACGGCATCTCTCCCATTTCGTTCGGGAGCGGAAACCCATGGCCGGTAGCCTCGACGGGACCCACTTGATCCCGATACTCCGAGCGCTTCATCCGCTCCGCCGTTGCCCGCGCGTAGACCACGCGCTTCACAACGCCTTCTTCGACGAGGCAAACCCGCTGCCTCCGCATTCCCTCCCCATCAAACGGCGACCCAGTCTGCAGAGGATGCCCCACATCGTCCCAAATCGTGATGTTCTCTCCGAACAACTTCGTGCCCATTCGTCCGGTGAGAAAGGAGCGCTGATCGAGAATCGCCATGCCCGAGTAATCCCAGAACATGAATCCCACGATGTCGAGCACAGCCGCCGGCTCCAGAATCACCGTGCACTTTCCCGCGGGAATCTCCCGCGGACGGGCCGAATCGACTGCCTTCTTCGCCGCCGTCTCGGCCAGAATCAAGGGATCGAGACTCTCCACATCGGGCGAATTCGCCTTCTGCCAACCGGAGGAGTCCTCGGCCAACATGGTGACGGAAATTTCGGCCAGCGTCTGCGTATGCCAGTCGCTCAGCCCGCGCGAGTTGAAGATACCCTCGCATGACTCGGAACTCGAAAACACTCCCGCCGTGCTGAGTTTATGTTTTTCGGAGACGACGACGATCTTCTTGACGCCCTCGGCCCGCTGCTCGGGCGTAATACCTGCCGTGCGATGAAAGTGTCGGGAAGGAATCTGTGAAATTCCACCGTTCTCACCTGCCCTGGCGTGAGCTTCCCGTCGGTCGGGCATCGGAAGCAGGTCGGGATCAGGATGCTGAACCTTGGCCATATTCTCTGCAGCCTTGACTACCTGCCGCAAACTCTCGTCATCGAACTTGTTGGTTGAAGCCCGCGCCGAGCGTCCGCGAAATACCGTGCGGACCGAGAGAACGGAGTTCTCCTCTGCCACGTTCTGGTGAATCGTGTTGTTTGCAAAACGAGTCAGAGCAAACCGCCCGCCCGAAAAAAGGACTTCCACCTCATCGGCACACGAGAGCTTCTTAATACGGTCGAAGATGTCTGCGCCTTGGTCTTGTGTCAGCATTCAGCGGTACGCGCTCCCCACCTTGATCCCCCGAAACCGTGATGGTGCCGCACCGTGGCCTGTGCCCATTACCTGTTGTGGCTGTCCCTTGCCGCAATTCGGTGTGCCCCAGAGCGTCCATTCCTCGCGAGAGCAAGTTGCATCCAGCGAATTCCAAAACTCCGTAGTAATTCCCGAATACGAAGGATTTTTCAGCATCCTCGCGCGCTCTCCATGCCTGATTTCCCAGCCGATCTCGCATCCGAACTGAAAGCTGTAGCGCTTGTCGTCAATGGACCACGAACGATTCGTTTGCATCAGAATTCCGTGATCGGTCGCGGCAATCAACTGCTCGAGAGAGAGCGGCTTCTCTCCCGGCAACAGGCTAATGTTCGTCATGCGAATCATCGGCAGCCGGTTCCATCCTTCGGCGCGCAGCGTTCCGCCCGATCGCGTCGCGCCGATTGTATGCGCGGTTTCTCTTGAGGTGAGGTAGCCAGTGAACAGGCCGTTCGTAATGATCGGCGTGCACTGCGCTGGTACGCCTTCGTCATCGAAACCGAACGTCCCCAGCCCCGGGCCATGCTCCTGCCGGGCGTCAGCCACGACGTTCACGAGATCGCTGCCGTAGCGCAGCGTTCGCAGCTTGTCGAGCGTCAGAAACGAGGTCCCGGCAAAGTTCGCTTCCATCCCCAGCACGCGATCGAGCTCGATCGGATGCCCAATCGATTCGTGAATCTGCAGGCCGAGCTGTGAACTGTCGAGAATGATGCCGAACGTTCCCTCCGGGCACTGATCGGCCTGGTGGAGCGCTACGGCTTCTTCCGCAATTCGCCGTGCATTTTCTACCAGCTTCAACTCTTCAACCAGTTCATATCCTTTGTTTTGCCATTGCCCGCCGTAAGAATTCGGATACGACCGCTTCTGAATTTCGTTCTGCGCAAACGCATAGGCCGCATATCCCGCGCCCGTCGAAAGCTTGGTTTGATGAATATCGGCTCCCTCCGACGACGCAAACCATTGCTCGTCGCGATGGAAATTCAGATTCGTCTCGGCCAGCGTGATCCCCGCAACCGAGCGTAACTCCGCGTCAACTTTCAACAGCAGGTCGATATTCTGGTCCACCGATACGCTGAATGGATCAATCCGGTACGGCGTAGTCCATTCCGCCACTACGGGCTTTTCGGGAGCGAGTTGCACATCGCGTTGCTTGACCCGCGCCGATGCCCGCGCGATCTCGACCCCACGTGCTGCCGTCGCTTCGACCGCTGCGCGCCCCAAGTCGGGGGAAGCGGCGAATCCCCAGGCCCCATCGGCAATCACTCGCACGTTCATGCCAAGCGATTCAGCGTCGGACGCGCTCCCGACCTTGCCGTTCTTCGTGGTAAGAGCCCGGCTGCGTTGCGCGACAATCCGCACGTCTGCGTGGCTCGCCCCCCGCAATGCGGCCGCGTCCAGAGCCCAGTTCGCGACTTGTTTCATGGGAAGACTTTTCAATCTAACACACGGCCCTCTGGATACGTGGGCCACGGTTGTTGCAAACGGAATATCTCCACGCACGCTCCCCTGTGACCGCCGTCACTGCCCAGCTTTCTCCCCGGCACTCCAATAATTCATGGAATTCAGCCACTACGTCAGCGGTTAGCTCCGCTGTGGAAGGAGCACGATCATGAGTAATCCCAGCTTAGATGATCGAACCAATTCCGTTGTTGAGATTCTCGATCCCGATAACGGCAGCGCGGACCCGCCAGACAAGCGTGCCAGCAAGAAGGCCGATCTTGCCGGTCCCGGCATCGGCAACTACGAGGAACTGGAGAAGATTCTCCCTCGCAACTACCATTCCTTGTTGCCCCCTAAAGAAACTCAGCAGGCGATCTTTCATGTAAAGCGTTACATCGAAGACAATCTATGCAAGGAGCTCGGCCTGATCATGGTCGAGGTGCCCCTGATCGTAGACGTCGAAAGCGGCGTCAACGATATGCTCGACCGCGACGGCTCCCGCACACCAATTCAATTTCACATATCGAACGACCACGGCAAGCATCCCGTCGACGCCCAGATCGTGCAGGCCGCGACCAAATGGAAGAGGACAGCTCTCAAGCAGTTTGATTGCCGCCCCGGAGAAGGCATTTGCACCGACATGCGCGCCGTTCGCAAGGACTACTTTCTCGATCATGATCACTCCGCCTATGTGGATCAGTGGGACTGGGAGCGCGTCATGACCGCCGAGCAACGCAATCTGGATTTCCTCAAGCACATCGTATGTAGGATTTGGAAGGTTCTGGTAGGCGCGGAAAAATTCGCCCAGGAGATGTTTCCCGAGCTGCGCCATCCGCGTTATCCCAACCTGCCCGAGGAACTCAGTTTCATTCACGCCGAAGAACTCCTGGCCATGTATCCCGATCTGCCACGCAAGCGGCGCGAGACCATCATTCTGCAGAAGTATCCCGCCATCTTTATTATTGGCATCGGCTGGCCGCTCAAAGACGGCTACCCGCACGAGATGCGCGCCGCCGATTACGACGACTGGATCACCGACACCGGCAAAGAAACCGGTCGCGACACGCACGGGCTGAATGGCGACATCCTGGTCTGGAACTATGTGACCCAGCGCCGGCATGAGCTCAGTTCGATGGGAATCCGCGTCAATGCCGAAACGCTGCGCCGCCAACTCGAGATGTCGAACCTGCTCGATAATCTCAAATTCCCCTATCACCAGGCGATTATCAACAATGAGATTCCACTTTCGGTCGGCGGCGGCATTGGCCAGTCGCGGACTTTGATGTTGTTGCTGCGCAAAGCGCACCTGGGCGAAGTCAGCGTCACCGTGTGGCCGAAGATATTGAAGGAGATGTGCGCGAAGAAGAATATCTTCGCGCTGGAGTGAGGTGCTTCAAATTGGAGATCAGAAGGGGAGCGGCCCGATCTGTCCCTTGTTCATTAAGGACGTATGCCTAGGTAGGTGATGAGTGTAGTCAGGATCTTTCATCAACCACTGTTCGGACAAATTTCTGAAACACGTCAACTTACCGCAAAGGCGATTGTGAGCACGTCTGTGGGACTTGGGGTGATCAGCGCTGTGGGTGTCGCGTTCCCAGTTGAACTCGCTGCAAAACCGTAGACAACATACGTCTGGGTCATCGAAGCGATCGTGAAAGTTCTCAAGGACACAAAAACATTCCCCGCCCCATCGAGCCGAACAGGGCCACCGTAAACTCCGTCGGCCGTTTGCTGTGGAAGGTTGATGGTATTGATTGGTGCGGCCGCACCGTCAGCGTCTGCCGCGAATTCCTCGATGGCACAATTCTTCCCATTATCGGCTTCCACGTTCGCAAAGATGTGGCCAGCAGGATCAACTCCAACTCCAAAAAGGGCAGCGGACGAGCCGATGCTACGAACAGGCGCATCAGTTCCCGTCGCCGCGGCTGCATAACTTCAATTGCGTACGGCGAACTACTGTGGCCAGGACTGGTAGCGCCGACCACATAGATATTTCCAGCCATGTCAACGGCGACGTCCGTCAGCGTCTCTATGGTTGATACTTGCAACGTGTGCAGTGGGACAGCCACCCCGTTCGGCCCGATAGTGTAAACGGTGACGGATGTTCCACCGTTGTTTCCGCCTTGAAGTACGTAGAGCAACCCCGAAGGACCGACTGCAAAAGCGGATGCGTATGGGACGCTGATGTCCACAGTTCTCAGCGGAACCGCCGCTCCCGTCGAGTTTGGGGGATAGACCAGAATCTTGTAATTCGGTGCCCCATCTGTCGCAAACGCGTAGATTTGACCTGCCGGATCCGTAGCGACCATGCCAAAAAATGAATAAGAAGGCGGGAGATTCAAAACGCCAGCAGGGGAGCCCCTGGAAGGCGACACTGAATATTCAATAATGTCTTTACCTGTGTAGCCCTGCATATAGGCAGTTGTCGTCGGGCCACGGGACGAGGTCGTCTGCAAGGTCGAACATGCTGTGAGCCAAAGTCCCCCTAACAGGATCGCACCCGCACAGAATCTGGTCGGCATGATGAAACCCCCAACTGCTTCGCCACGATATATCGTGCGACTCCTCTATCATGCAGTCTGCGGCCAAAGCGTTGAGTTACTTTCGTTTCGCATTGCCGCCTGTCACAGCCTTTGCTTGTGGGCTCTTCAGCGAACTCGCCTTGATCCGCCTATACTGACGTTGACAGAATATGGAAGCTCAGTTGACGAAATCAGGCGCTAACTCACTAACCTATCATTCGAGCTCTACGGCGTCGCGTGCGCCTCCGCCAGCGCCCTTTTTACCGCCAGCAACTCCTTCAAGACACCCCGCAGCGTGGTGGACTCGAGCGCATTCGCCCCATCTGATTTCGCTTCCTTCGGATTGTCGTGGACTTCCATGAACAGGCCATCCACGCCAGCTGCCACCGCCGCGCGCGCCAGCACCGGAATGAACTCTGGTTGTCCGCCGCTCACGGCAGGTCCATCGTCGTTCGCTTGCGATGACGGCAATTGCACTGAATGCGTCGCGTCGAAAACTACCGGCGCGAACTTGCGCATGATGGCCAGCGAGCGCATGTCCACCACCAGGTTGTTGTAGCCGAAGCTGGCTCCGCGCTCCGTGACGAAAACCTGCGAATTGCCCGCCTGGCGGCACTTTTCGACCGCATGCCGCATGTCCCACGGCGCCACGAATTGCCCTTTCTTGATGTTCACCGCGCGGCCGCTCAAGGCGGCGGCGACAACCAAGTCGGTTTGCCGGCTCAGGAACGCGGGAATCTGCAGCACGTCCACAACTTCCGCGACCTTGCCCACATCTGCCGTCTCATGCACGTCAGTGAGCACCGGCAGGTTCAGTTCGTCTTTGATCTTTTTCAGGATGCGCAAACCCTCCTTTAGCCCCGGCCCGCGAAAGCTGCGGATGGACGTGCGGTTTGCCTTGTCGTAACTGGCCTTGAAAATGAAGGGGAACTCGAGCGAGCGCGTGACGCCTTTGATGATCTCTGCCATGCGGATGGCGTGCTCTTCGTCCTCAATCACGCACGGCCCGGCGATGAGGAACAGATCCCCCGAACCGATGCGGACATTGCCGACTTGGAAGAAAGAATGCACAGAAAAGCTCTGGCCACGGATATACACGGATTTTCACGGATCGCAAAGAGAAAAGTCCGTGAAGATCCGTGACAATCCGTGGCCAAGCTTACGCTCTTACTCTTTCCGGCCGGTGGAACATCTCGATCTCGGCCGTTTCTTTCTCCGCCTTCCGCCTCAACCCATGCTCATACGCCGCGCCCACGAATGTGCGGAACAGCGGATGCGGCTCCAGCGGCTTCGATTTGAACTCGGGATGAAACTGGCAGGCGATGAAATGCGGATGGTCCGGCAACTCGATCATCTCCACATAAGTTCCATCCGGCGTCGAACCGGAGATGCGCAGTCCCGCCGCAGTCATCGGCTCTTCGTACTCGCGATTGAATTCGTAACGATGCCGGTGCCGCTCGCTGATCTCAAGCGCGCCATAAATCCGGTGGGCCAATGTGTTGGGTTCGATCTTGCAAGTCCATGCGCCCAGCCTCATCGTTCCGCCCAGTTCCTCCACGCCGCGCAACTCACGCAGCTTGTAAATCACGCGATGCGGCGTTGCCGGATCGAACTCGCTCGAATTCGCGTCTTCCAGCCCCACTACGTTGCGAGCGAATTCAATGCAGGCCGTCTGCATGCCCAGGCAAATGCCGAAGTAAGGAACCTTTTTCTCGCGGGCATAACGGATCGCTACCAGCATTCCTTCGATGCCGCGCTTGCCAAAGCCGCCCGGAACCAGAATGCCGTCGTAGCCCTCCAGTTGCGCCTCATAGCTTTTGTCCCCGGTCTCCAATCCCTCCGCCTCAATCCAGTTCGCCTGCAGCTTCAGATTATGCGCCAGCGCGCCGTGCACCAGCGCTTCTTTCAGCGATTTGTAGGAGTCCTCGTACTCGACGTACTTTCCCACAATGCCAATCGTGACCGTGTCTTTCGGGTTGTAGACGCGTTGGACAATGTCGTCCCACTTCGACAAATCGTGCTCTTTGGCTTCCATGTGCAGGTGTTTCAGCACTAGCGTGTCTACGCCTTCGTTGGCGAACACCAGCGGCACTTCGTACACCGAAGCCACGTCCTTAGCGGTGATGACCGCTTCTTCGCCGACATTGCAGAACAGCGCAATCTTCGACTTAATATCTTTCGTCAGAAACCGGTCCGTGCGGCACAACAGAATATCCGGCTGAATTCCGGTGCTGAGCAACTCCTTCACCGAGTGCTGGGTCGGCTTGGTTTTCAATTCCTGCGACGCCGAAATGAAGGGAACCAGCGTGACGTGGACAAACAGCGTTTGCTCGCGGCCCAGATCCTGGCGCATTTGCCGGATGGCTTCGAGAAATGGCAGTGACTCGATGTCACCGACCGTGCCGCCGATCTCGACGATTACAACGTCCACATCCTGCGCCACCTTCTTCATCGCCGCCTTGATTTCGTTGGTGACGTGCGGAATCACCTGCACGGTCTTGCCCAGATAATCGCCGCGCCGCTCCTTGGCGATGATCTGCTCGTAGATCCGGCCCGTGGTCCAGTTGTTGTCGCGCGAAAGCTTGGCGTGGGTGAAGCGCTCGTAGTGGCCGAGGTCAAGGTCGGTCTCGGCGCCGTCGTCAGTCACAAAGACTTCGCCGTGCTGGAACGGCGACATCGTGCCAGGGTCTACGTTCAGGTAAGGATCGAGTTTAGTCAGACTGACCCTTATCCCCCGGCTCTCCAGCAGGCAGCCGATGGAGGCCGCGGCCAATCCCTTGCCCAGAGAGGACACAACTCCGCCCGTCACAAAGATGTACTTCGCTGGCATCTGTTCCTCGCTCTAAATTGTGTTTGGAAATTTGTGCAGATGGCGTGCACGATCAATTATGCCAGAAAGCGGCTGTGGAAAAACAGGGAGTTTGTGTAGCTGGGTAGCTGCGCAGTCCTACTGTCCTGTCGCGCAGAGGCCACGGTGGGGTACTGTCCAAAACCCACGCGCAGTTCTCCTCCCCTCACCCTACTTCGCCCGCGCGTACAGCCATCCGTTCGAGGTCAGCCACTCCAAGATGACTGCCTGCCAACGGTCGCGTGGCATCAGGAAGAAACCGTGCTGGCCTTTCTCGAACAATCGTGCTTCGACGGGCACGCCCGCGTGGCGAAGCGCTTCAAAGAAAACGACGCTATTGTCGACGTCAACCAACCGGTCGTCGGCCGCGTGCAGGATCAGGGCGGGCGGAGTGTCCTGGGTTACCTGCAGTTCGTTGGAGAATAGCCGGACCTGGTCATCAGACGGGTTGGAGCCCAGCAACGCCTTGCGCGAGTCCCTGTGCGTGATCTTCGCGTCCATGCTGATAACGGGGTAAACGACGATCAGGAAATCCGGGCGCAGGCTGATCTGATCGGGATTGTCCACGTAAGCCTTGCTGAAGTGCGTTGCCAGAGTCGAGGCCAGGTGTCCACCGGCCGAGAATCCGATCGCTCCAATGCGGACAGTATCCAGGTTCCACTCCTTGGCGTGTAGACGGACGAACCGCATTGCCTGCTGCGCGTCCTGAAGCGGTCCGATCGACTTGTCCTGCATCGTCTGGTCGCTCGGGATCCGGTACTTTACAACGAACGCGGCGATACCGTGATCTATGAAGAATTGCGCCTGTTGTGTTCCCTCGAAATCGAAGGTGAGTCCGCCATAGCCGCCGCCGGGAAAGATCAGAAGGCTCGCACCCGTGGCCCTGCTTTTGGCAGGCAGGTAAACCTGGATTTGCGGTCGAGACACCTTTAACAGGAATCCGCGGTCGCCGCCGGATTCTTCGTCCGGTCCAGGTTTCGAATTCGGGACCGCGCCGTCGCCGTAGAGCGGGAAGTTCTGCATCGGTGGCGGAAAGGCGCTTGCCATGTCGGGCGGCGGGCTGGCGGCCTTCTGTGGCGGCGCCGGCGGTGCGCCCTTATCTTGCGCGTGGAGGGCCAAGGGAAGAAAAACAAGTAGAACGAGAAGAAGCGTCGTGCTCAGGAATCTCATGATCGTCGAACCTCTCACATTTTCACTAATCGTGCGTCCCGACCATTCCGGACATTTTGTGCGCCAGAACAACTAACACTATCACCAGGAAGTCGGAATGGCTGAATAGTGATTTAATAGTGTTCTTATGCGAATCCACTCACTTGTTTTGTTCCTAATACTTGTCCTCGTACCCCTTGGCCTTCACGCCGATGGCGCACGCGTCATTCAAGCCGATCTCAGCCAGGTCAAAGGTCCGCGATCCATGGTTTGGCAGGACAGCGTGGGTGCCGGCCGTGTCGGCGAAGGCCTGCGCGATGGTTGGCGCCGCCAACTCGAACTCTGCCGCAAGGAATTGGGTTTCAACTACCTCCGGGCCCACGGACTGCTGCAAGACGAACTCGGCGTATATTCGGAAGACAAGCAGGGCAACCCCCGCTACAACTGGCAATACATCGACGATGTCTACGACTATCTTCTCAGTATCGGTATGCGCCCCTTCGTCGAAATCAGCTTCATGCCCAAAGCGCTCGCCTCCGGCGATCGAACCATCTTCTGGTGGAACGCCAACGTTTCTGCCCCCAAAGACTACACGAAGTGGGATGCTCTGATCACGGCGCTGGTCAAGCACTGGACGGATCGTTACGGCGTCGATGAGGTGAAGAAGTGGCGTTTTGAAATCTGGAACGAGCCGCAGCTCAGCATCTTCTTCCAGCCCCCGCAGGGCATGTCCGCGCGCGATGCCTATCTGGAACTCTACGAGCACACCGCCAAAGCTGTGGCTTCAGTCAACTCCGAATATGTCATCGGCGGTCCTGCCGGTCCCGGTTGGTTCAGAGAACTCATCGACTACACCGTCGAGAAAAACCTTCCGCTGAACTTCATCAGCTACCATCCCTACGGCTTGGCCGGCGGCCCAACCGGCCTGGATGAAACCGGCGAAAACCTCCTCTACCTCAGCAACGACCTCAACGCCGTTTCCCGAGGCGCCAACCGCGGGATCGACATGATTAAGAACTCCGCCAAGCCAAACCTTCCCATCTACATCACCGAGTGGAGCTCTTCCTATTCCTCCCGCGACCCTATCCACGACACCTACTTCGAGGCCCCCTACATCCTCCAGCAACTGCGCAACACCGAGCAGATGGGCTCGATGAGCTACTGGACCTTCACCGACGTCTTTGAGGAGAACGGCCCCGGCTGGCGCCCTTTCCACGGCGGGTTTGGCCTCATCAATTACCAGGGCATCAAGAAGCCCGCCTACTGGGCATACTGGTTCCTCGCCCAGCTCGGCTCGACCGAAATCCAATCCTCCGATCCCGCTTCCTATGTATGCAAAGACAGCAAGGGCGGCTACCAGGTTCTCTTCTGGGATCTTACTCACCCCATTCAGGGCCGCGTCGAGGGACCAATCAGCAATCAGGCTTTTTTCGCCAAGCCCCTGATCGCCCGGGAAAAAAGCCCCGCGACGGTCAAGCTCACCAACTTCCCCGCTGGCAAATACAAGCTAACGATCTACCGCATCGGCTACCAGCATAACGATCCCTACTCGCGCTTCCTGGAAATGGGACGCCCGATGGATCTGAGCCGCGAAGACGTGGCAAAGCTCAATTCCTTGTCTTCCGGCAGACCGGAGTCGGAATCCGATGTGGACGTGAAGGGCGAGTTCTCGACGACGCTGCCGATGCTCGAAAACAGTGTCTATCTCCTGACCCTCATCCCCGAGGGCAAGCATAAGTAGTTGAAGAAGTGCGAAGCCGGGGCAAAGTAGGACCCGCAAGCCCGATCAACTGCGATCGATGTGTTTGGCAAATTGTCGGCGACCGGGAAGGCCGACTGCTTCCGAATGACCTGTTATCCACGAAAATCCTGCGCACGCTCAGAGGTTTTTCCCCGATCAATTATGCCGTCATTTCATCGGCAGATCTGCGCGGTTCCACCATCCTCCGCCAAGGGCTTGAAATAACGCAGCGGCACCGGCGTGGGAGCCAAGCAACTCCATGAGTTGCACGAATCATTCTTTACAGCATGGGTCCGGTTTAGTACGATTTAGCACGTAGCGCCTCGGTTTCCTAAGTGGCCGAAACCAAAGCGTGGGCCTGTGGCGCAGCTGGGAGCGCGCTTCCATGGCATGGAAGAGGTCGTCGGTTCGATCCCGACCAGGTCCACCAAATCCTCCACAATTAGGTTTTCCGTCGCCCGGCACCAGCTACTTCTTCCAAATTGAACTTAGTGGATTGCTTCTGCCGTGTGCACAATCGCACCGACCAGCCGGCTCCAATTTGGCTCGCCCAAGGCGTGCTTGAGGCGCTTCTGAGCCGACTGCCAATAGGGTAAAGCTCGTTCATATTCTTACTCTCCGGCCTTGGTAAGCCCCAGGCGCAGCGCCCGACGATCGATTCCCGGCTGTGCGCTCAGCCATCCCCGTTTGCGAAGGAGAGCGAGCGTGCGGGTCAGGGTTGTGCTGTCGATGCCCAGGAATTCAGCCAATTGCCTTTGCGAGATCCCAGGCGCGAGCTTCAGGGTTTGGAGCAGTGTGAACTGGGGCGCCGTGATGCCGACGTTCCCTAGCGCTTGCTCATAAAGTTGCGTGACCAGACGTGCCGTCCGGCGCAAATTGGCGCATGCGCAAGGGAGTTTGACCAGCGACGTTGTCGCTCTCCTCCGTGGTTGTCGCGATTCTGGATCCATATAGAAAGTGTAGATACATCTCTCACCCATTGGAAGCATGGGCATCTGTTTTTTTCTTGCATCCGTAATAGATGCATATACATCTATTCTGAACTGAAGATTTGACCATGGAGGCAGATTATGAATTACTCCGTTCCAGGCTATTTAACGTTGTACGTGCTGACCGGCAGCATCGCTGCCATAGCAACGCTCCTCTTCGGGCTGCATCGCGCGCTCGAGCGTGCGCCCTGGCCCCAAAAAGAGCGCGCCAAAGCCTTCTGGAGCCTGTCAGCGATTATCGTGGGCTGGTTCATTCTCGCGGTGGTGACCTCTTTAGCCGCCTGGTATGGAGGGGCTTCCCGCAAAGTCCCTACCATTCAGTATGGGCTTCTTATTCCCATCCTGGTAGGCGTGCTCCTGTTTTGGAAGTGGCCTCTGCTGCATCGCGCGGCTGCCATCGTGCCCAACGAATGGATCGTGGGCATCCAGTTTTATCGCACTCTGGGAGTGATCTTCCTTGTCCTGTACGCGGTTGGACGGCTGCCCGCGCTGTTTGCACTGCCGGCCGGCCTCGGCGATGTCTCTGTGGGGCTGCTCGCCCCTTTAGTGGCGACTGCGTATGCCCGCTCCCCGCACGAAGCTGCTCGTCGGGTTCGCCTCTGGAATCAATTTGGCATCGCGGATCTGGTAATCGCGGTTTCGCTCGGATTCCTTACCTCGCCTTCGCCCTTGCAGCTTGCGTCGTTTGATCAGCCTAGCGTTCTGATCAGCATTTTTCCGCTTTCGCTGATCCCGATTTATATGGTTCCGTTATCGATCCTGCTGCACTTCGCTTCTCTGCGGCATTTGCGGCACCCGGATGTAAGGAATTCGACGGTGCCCGGATTTGCACAATTAACCAAATGAAATCATCCATGAGGTCGGTACCATCTGGTTTCGCCCGAATGACCTTCCACTGCCGCGAATGTGTGTAATGAATTCTTAGCACGAGCTTATTCCTCCAGGTAATAACTAGAGCGACGGCAGCGGTGTGGGTAGCGAAGGTTAGGAGCCATGAGTGCTATCGAATTGGAGCCGGCGGCATGGCACTCGCGGTATTGCCGAACGACTCCATCAGGAAAACAGATAGATGCCATATGAACTCTTTATGCAATCTTCATGCCTTCCTCATGCGGCATCCGATAGCCTTTTCACATGTTCAGAACGTTTTTTTATCTCTTACTGCTGATCCCGTTGGCCGCACTTTTGCCCGCAGCGGAAGGGCAAAGCGACGGGGCCGATCCAGCGCTAAACACGCCGTTTGCCGGCGAAGGCGCGACCGGAGCGGTGGCCGTGACCACACCTCACGCTCCGCCAAGCAGTTTCTTTCAAAGGTTGCTCAAGGCCTACGCTGACGACTGGAAGCCCGCCCCGTCGAGTGACCCGCCGCCACCGCCGTTTCGCAGCACGCCCTCGCCTGTGGACGGCCCGCCGTTTCCGTTTTCCGATTGGCCCTATGGAGGTTCGGTAGTAATCACAAAGCCTTGGACGCAATCCGCTCCGCTGATGAAAACGATTTGGGGGGATTCGGAGGGCGAGGGCTGGAAGAAGAGCGGTGTTCAGATCTACGGGTGGTTGAACGTCGGGTTCAACGTCAGCACTTCCGACAAGCAAGGCTACGCCAACTCGCCGGCTGCTTACGCAGAAAAGCCAAATTCGATACAGCCCGATCAAGAAGTGCTCTACATCGAGCGCCAGCCCGACACGGTACAGACCGACCATTTTGACTGGGGATTTCGCGTTGCCTCCCTTTATGGTTTGGATTACCGCTTTACCACAGCGAAAGGCGTCTTCAGCGAGCAATTGCTTAAGCACGATCGCGAATACGGATACGACCCGGTCATGGTCTATGCGGACCTTTACTTTCCGCACGTAGCGCAAGGTATGGACGTCCGCATCGGTCGATATATCTCGCTGCCCGACATCGAGGCGCAACTCGCTCCCAACAACTACACCTACACCCACTCGCTCACCTACACCTACGACTGCTACACCCAAAGCGGCATTAACACGACGACCAAGCTCAATGACCACTGGATGTTTCAAGCGGGTCTGTCCGCCGGGTGTGAAGCGGTGCCGTGGACGCGGCCCGATGCCAAACCCACTTTCAATACCTGCCTCGGTTACACGTGGAAGGAAGGCGGCGACAACCTCTATCTTTGTGCTAACTCGATCAACGACGGTAAGTATGCCTACAACAATCTGGCCGCTTACTATCTGACGTGGTACCACAAGATGAACGGGTCATGGCATACAGCAACTGAGAGTTGGTATCAGTATGAGAGCCAGACGCCAAATGTGTTGAACCCTGCCGCGTCTTCCTTGATCGAAACCAATGCAAACGGCGCCGTGTGCGCAACTGCGACGCAACTCACCTGCTTCGCCCCGGAGTGGGCCGTCGTCAATTATGTGGAAAAGGAGTTCTCCAAGCACGATTATCTGACCATCCGCAACGAAATCATGGACGACCTGCGCGGCCAGCGTACCGGCTTCAAAACGAAATACACCGAGCATACGGTCGGCTGGGGACACTGGGTGGGGACAACGGTTCTCTTTCGCCCTGAGCTGCGCTTCGAACGTTCCTATGATGTGCCCGCATACGACAACGGAACGAAGAAGAACCAACTGATGTTGGCCGGGGACGTTATCTACTTTTTCTAGGGTCTACATCTGGATGTTCGTTGAACAATAGTAATCCCTTCGAAGTCCACCGATTTGAATTCTTAATGGGGGCGATAAAAAGTTTAAACGCACTTTTTATTATCTCCTTATGCCTTCCTTATACCCGTCATCGTAAGCTGCCCGCCAGTGGGGTTTGCCGTGACGAAGGCCAAGACGCCTTATGTGGGTAACAGCCGCGACGCAGCGCCCGAGAACCTCTGGCAAAACACACCTAACGACACATTGACAATTGACTGAGCGCTTGTCTCTTGCATCGCGACTGAGATAGCGAGGAGTGCCGGTCACTTAGCGGAGGGCAATGCTGCCTTCTTCTAAGTATCGTGCTCCTGGTGAATCTCCGGGCTTAGATGCAGGTGAAGAGCATGCCCCAGTGAACGCTGGTGTCTGGTTTAGTTGTGGCAAAAGGTCGAGTAGTCGGGACGACTAACGTCCGAAAGGGAGAAAATAATGAGACATCTTCAATCACGCTCTTCCATTGGCGCGCTCGTGGTGGTTATGCTTGCGACGGTTTGGTGGGCTCCAATTGCCAGAGGGCAATCCACTTTCGGCAGCGTGCGCGGCAGCGTGCTGGACCAGTCAAGTCTGGCGATTCCGGGCGCGAACGTTACGTTGCACAGCCTTGACGAAGGCACTGACAAAACAGCAGTGAGCGATGCCGATGGGAGTTTCCTATTCGAGAATCTCAAACCTGGACATTACAAGCTCACCGCGGCTAAGGAAAACTTCGCAACTTCGGTTGTCGATCAGGTTGAGTTGACCGCCCGGCAAGCCTTGCGCCTGGAGATCAAACTCGCGGTCGCTTCCAAGGTCGAGACGGTTGAGGTGAATGGAGCGGCGGAGTTGATCAACACTGAAAATGCCACGCTGTCCAGTGCAGAAAGCAGTGTCGAGCTCCTCACGCTCCCGATCAATTCCCGGGCTGTTTCCAGTAGCCCGTTGGCCGCGCTCGCCCTTTCTCCCGACGTCGTGAAGGACAGCCAGGGAAATATCTCCGTAGGCGGCGCGACCTCCGCACAGACCGGCTTCTCGGTGGATGGAATCTCCACGGCCAGCGTGCGCGCCAACGGCGCTTTGCAGGACGCTTATCCGTCACAAGAGGGAATATCGGAAATGAAAGTCACGGCGTTCAACAACAACGCGGAGTTTGCCCAGATTGGCGACGTGACATTCACAACTAAGAGCGGCACCAGCCAGTTCCACGGAAGCGGTTTCGAGTACTTCCAACGCGACGCCTTGGACTCCACGATCTATGGCTTTACCTCGAAAGCGCCCAAGACCTTCAACACCTTCGGCGGCAGCTTTGGCGGCCCGGTGATTATTCCCGGCGTGTGGAATGGCAAAACCAAAAAGACGTTCTTCTTTGCGGATTACGAGGGAAACCGCAAGACCACTTCCGCACCGGAATTTCTGCTGGTTCCCACGCAGGCGGAAGTGTCGGGCAATCTGAACGCGCTGGTGACTGCGCTGGGGAACGGTCCGTTGACCGATCCGTTTACCGGCAATCCTTATCCGAACAACACCATTCCGCTCTGCACAGCCCCCGGCCCCGGGGGGGCGACGGACTGCCTCAATCCTGTGTCGCAGAACCTACTCAATGCGTGGTACCCGATGCCAAACGCGAACCTGAATGTGGTAAATCCCGCTTACAACTACCAGACGCTCGTGCCTATCCCGTCCAACTCGAACGCCTGGGACTTGCGCGTCGACCAACAGCTAACGCCTAAGCAACAGATTTACGCTCGGTACAGCTGGAAAAACCTCTTTGTCACCGAGTCCAACAGCGCTGGGGTCATCGCGCCAGCAAACAATTTTCTGCCCAACGACGAGGCGCACGAGCAGAACCGCAGCTTAGTGGTGTCCTACAACTATGCGCTGACCACGAACCTGCTGAACGAATTCCGCTTTGGATTCACGAATTTTACGGAAAACGACACGTTCCCACTCAGTGGCGCACAGTCTGATGTTGGCACCGGCCCTGGCCAGCTCGGTCTGACGCCGAGCACCATACCGCTGCAGTTCGTCGCGCAGCCGACAGGCCACGCTTTCCCCACCTTCAACTTCCTGGACGGGAGCGTGACCAACATCGGGCAGGACCGGGTAGGCACGACCCTATCCAAAACGTACGAGTTCACCGACAATTTCACGTTGGTAAAGCACTCGCACACTCTGCGATTCGGCTTCGACACTCGCCGAGTCCTATACAACGCCCTCATGTTTTATTACGCTTCGGACGACTACGGCCAGTTCAACTTCTCCGGCTCCCTGACGAACTACTCTTTCGGCGATTTCCTGCTGGGCATGCCGCAATCGAACTTCGCGATCACCGGCGGCCCACAGGTCAATGCCTATAGCTGGCACTCGGGGGTTTACGGCCAAGACGAATGGCAAGTCAACAAGCATCTCACCGTCAATTTCGGTTTGCGGTGGGAAGTGCAGCCCGCCATGGTCGAAACTAGTGGCGATCTGGCCAGTTTTGACGTGGCACGCAACAGCATCGTCGTTCCGGACAAATTCTTTTCCACGCTGCTGAAGACTTACGCCCCCGCAACCCCCGTCTACATAGGAACTCTTGAGTCCTACAACGGGTGCTCGCTCACGAATTACGGTGTGACCCCAGATCCGTCGTTACCGTGTACGAATGTGATGACGGCCAGCCAAGCCGGCCTTCCACAGGGACTGAGGCATACGCCTCCGCATGATTTTGACCCACGGGTGAGCATTGCGTATCGGCCGTTCAACAATGATAAGACGGTGATTCGAGCAGGCTTCGGGCTCTTCACGATGACGACGCTTGGCCCTATGTCGTTCAACAATGCGATGGTTGGTGTTTCCGATCTGGTCAGCTACTCCAATCCCTACCCTGTCACAAATAAGATCTTCCAGTTTCCTGACGCCACCCCTCTGAATGCCGCGATCCAGTTCGGAGGGGGCGCATTTGAAGAGGCCAACGAACCCTACTGGAAAGATCCCACGTCCGCGCAATGGAACCTCACGGTAGAGCGGCAGATCGCTCCAAACACGACGATGCGTCTCAGCTACGTCGGCCAGGGCACCTGGCATCTTCCTATCACCGTCGATCTGAACCAAGTGCCGGCGAGCACGACTCCCTACTCGCAAAGCGCGGCGCCCTATCCGCAGTTCGACCTGCTGATGGACGGGAAAAGCATCGGGAACGCAAACTACGAGGCGGGCATGGCTGAGGTGGAGCATAAGTTCTCGCACGGGCTGTCCTTTTTGGGCAGTTACACCTGGGCGAAAAACATCAGCGATGCGCAAGGCAGCGATGCGCCTGCCGGGTTCGCCAGCGAGGAGCCCTACGCCGTCGAGATTGCCAATCGCTTCGATCTCCGGTACGACCGAGGCAATGTGGTGGGAACGCCCCGGCAACGATTCCTGGTCACGGGCACTTACCAGTTGCCGTATGGATCGGGCCGGCGCTGGAGCGGAGGGAAACTTCTGAATGGCGTCTTAGGAGGCTGGAACTTTAGCACCGTTACTCTATTGCAAACCGGCCAGTGGCTGACGCCCACGATGAACGCGGCCTCCGATCAATCGAACACCAACCTGGTGGTCCGAAATGAGGAAGGGTCGGCGGTGGCGCGCCCAGACTGCGTGGGGAACCCCATACCGACGAATCGCACGCGCGGGAACTATTATAATATCGGTGCTTTCGCGCTTCCCCCGACTGATGCCGGACGCTTTGGCACTTGCGGCCTCGGGATACTCGAGGGTCCCGGCGAAATCAATGTCAATGCAGGCCTCGCCAAGGTCATAGCTATCAAGGAAAGTTATCGTCTGCGGTTCGAAGCCACGTTCACTAACGTGCTGAATCACACAAACTTTGCGCCGCCCTCATTGAACTTCAGCAACCAAAGCACCTTCGGCGTGCTGACGAGCACGCTCCCGCAGGGACAGGGCGGAAATCGCACGGGGCAACTAGCCTTGCGTTTCGATTTTTGAGAACTGCCGGTCGGCTCAGCCCGATGACTGAGCCGACCGCATCTGAGCCCGGTAACGACGATCCCGGCGGGTCAGCGGGCGCACCTGGCTCTTTAGGCGGCATACATCCGTTACCACATACGAGCAGAACGGAGGACGATGAAAAACACAGCGCCACGGGCCGGAGTTCTTTTGTTCGCATCGTTGTTTTGCATTGCCAGCTTGACGGGGCAACAGAGCCAAACAACCATAAAGACGGTTCCAATTCAACGAACGTCCCCAGCTTCCGGGAAGGAGATGTTCGATGCGTACTGCGCAGCTTGCCATGGCAAGGACGCGAAGGGAGACGGACCGGCCGTTCCTGCGCTTAAAGTGCCGCCGCCCGACCTGACTACTCTGGCACAACGCCACGGCGGGAAGTTCCCACAGGATTATGTCGGCGACGTGCTTCGCAACGGAGTTGAAGGCGTAAAATCTCATGGATCCAAAGACATGCCTACCTGGGGGCCCCTCTTCGGCTCCCTCGGAGGTGGCCGGTCAGCACCGGCGACGCTGCGGATCTTGGAGCTGAGTCACTACATTGAGTCGCTGCAGACGAAGTGAGCGGGGTTGAATACTCGAGCGGCCACCGGACAGGACAGTTTGCCTTACCAATGCACTTTTGAGCCTGTATGCACGCCAAGCCACGAAGGAACGAAAGTGATGGCATGGGAAAGCCGATTCCTCAACTAGGCCTCTCGCCGTACGAGCGTTGGTTGCTGGACAAATGGGCGTCACATCCCGAATTTCCGCGGGCGCTGGCTCGCCGCGCAAGAGCGATCCTGGCTTTCGCCGAGGGCAAAGACGAGAGGACCGTGTCCCGTGAGGTAGGAGCCTTGAAAGTAACGGTCGCCGAGTGGTGTACCTCGTTCGCGGTGGGACGACTCAACAGCATGTGCCACGAAAGGCGCGGTCGAAGGGCCTCTACCGTAATTCTGTGCGATCACGAACTGTTTATACTGAAAATGCTGACCGAATCCCCGAAGTATCAAGGGTCCCTCACACGCCGAGCGCGGATGATTTTGGGGTGTGCCGAGGGCAAACGGGATGGCGTAGTCGCTCAAGAGACCGGCATGTCGGTCCATCAAGTCACGAAGTGGCGCTCGCGGTTCCTTGCGCAAGGGCTTAAAGGACTGGATGAGGCTCATTTCCGTCGTAGGCGAGAAGGTGTTGTCACACGGAGCGCCAAGACACAATCCAAAAGGGTCGAGCAAGGACCTGCAGGTTTCTTTCACCGGATCACGATTGCGTCTCCGCCGTCGATTGGCACCTAAACCGATATCCGAAGTGAGAGTCGGTAAGGATGTAGAGCGGCATGGAAGGGTCATCCTCTAATTTCTTGCGAAGCTGCCGTACAAATGTTCGAAGGTATTCGGACTCGTCTCCATACTCGCTGCCCCAAACGGAACTCAGAAGACGCGCATGGGTAACGGGTTTACCGGCGTTCGCCATCAAGCAGTGCAAAAGATCGAATTCCTTCGGGGTTAGGTGCACAGCATTGCCAGCCTTTCGTACCACACGCTGCTCGGCGTCGAGCTCTATGTCGCCGATCGTAATCAGCCCGTCGTCTTGCGAACGTCGCACTGCAGCTCGCACCCGAGCCATTAATTCGCCGACATGAAATGGCTTGGTGACATAGTCGTCTGCTCCTGCATCCAGGGCCTCAATCTTGTCTTCGGCGTTGTCGCGCACCGTTAGCATGAGAATCGGCAGCCGAGGCGATAATCTGCGCATTGCGCGACAGGCCTCGATCCCACCCATGCCGGGCATATTCATGTCGAGTAGAGCCGCATCATAGTGCTCTCTCCGAACCAGCGAAACGGCCTGGTCAGCTCCCGAGGCTTCTGCAACCTGGAAACCGAGCGAACTGAGTGTCCTGTGAAGCGCCCGGCGAATAGCTGCCTCATCGTCAACCACTAGAACCCTAGTTTGCAAGGGACTCATGCTCCCTCCCAATGTATGCCGGCAGCGAGAGAAAAAATGTTGTCCCCGTCTCTCTCTCACTGCTGACCCAGACATTCCCTCGGTGTGCCACTGCCGTTTTCTTGGCAATCGCCAGACCAATCCCGCTGCCGGGTGCGCGATGCTTCAAATTCGGACTGCGATAAAAGCGCTCGAAAATCAGTTCCTGTTCTTCCAGCGCGATTTCCGGGCCGTCGTTATGAACCGCAAGCACAATCTGATCGTCGCGTCTTTCAGCTGATACCGCGATAGGTGAGTTAATTGTGGAGTACTTTGCGGCGTTAACCAGAAGTTCGGTCATCGTCATAGCAAGTAGTTGGCGATCAGCCGTCACTGCCAGTTTGTCGTCAAGAACGCGGACCTGAACCGAATGCCCGTAGAGCTCATCGGAGCAGTCGCCGACAACTTCGTCGATCAACTGTGGGACAGCGACCGGTTCGCGTTGAAGGTGCAATTCTGCCGACTCCAGCTTCGCCATTCGAAGGAATCGATTGGTTAGCTCGTTGAGCTCCGTCGATTGTTCATTGATCAACTCCACTAACTCCGCCTGCTCCGGACAAAGGCTCTTCATCTCCAGAAGTCCAGACGTTCCCGCTTGAATGACCGTGAGAGGAGTCTTGAAGGCATGAGCCAAACCATCGAGAACCGTCTTCCGGAGCTGCTCACCCTGGCGTATGGCTTCAGCGCGGGCTTCTTTTTCGAAAGAGCGAGTTCGCTCCAACGCGGTCGCCACCAGTGAAGTGACCGCATCCGCCATTATGGGAGTGAGCGTTCCTCCGTGCAGCAGCACTGCCCCGATGGGCTTCGTCCCAACGCGAAGGACTCGCACCCATCTCTGCGAGTCCCACTCAGTGCGACTTGTATCGCACAAGAAGGCACTTTTGGCTAAGTCTTCGTCCTCTCGGGAGCAGATTCCAAGGCTATCCAGGCGCGCAAATTCGGCATCGAAAATCACGACGGCATCAACGTCGATGTTCTTGACGATCAACGCTGCGATCTGAGGTCCCGGAGGTTCATGACGGTTGAGGAAGAGAACGCTGCGGCTGAACTCATACAATTTTTCTGCGTTGTGTTGGTGAACAACTGCTTCCGTCATATGACTCTGGACTCGAATCGAAAGGCGACTGACGACCAATGCAGTGAATTCAAATGACGCCAATGCCAGCAGGTTCTGCGGATCTGCTACTTGGAGAGTGAGGACCGGGGCGGTAAAGAAATAATCCAGACACGTCAGGGCCACAACTGAAGATCCGGTGGCTTCTAAGAAGCCGAACCGAAGCGCTGTCAATACCACGGCAAGGAAATTGATGGAAGTTGCGGCCGAAAGATTGAATTGTAAGCGGAACGCACAATAGTTCAGAAACACCAGCGCTGCAGATCCAGCAAGGACCCTAACGACTCGTATTACCACTTTCCTGTTCCGGTTGGTGTTCGTGACCATATAATGCGAAGCTGCCGAAAACCGCCACGGCTCTCACCACCCGCGACGACCCGTGTACTCTTAGGCCTTGATATAAACCGTTTCTTGAACAGGATTCCCAGGGGATGCTTCTAACGCTGAGATGAAGAGTAACGACATTGCGATGAAAAAGTTGTGAAGACACGCATGAACTGTTTCTATAGCTGCCATTGATTTCATCAATAATGAGAGCTCGACGGGCGGCTCCGCCGAGTGCGGACTGCCGCTCGCAACGCGGGCGCTAGTGAAAATCGGGTTCGAAAGTTACCCACGTGCGCGAACACTAAAACGTTGCGTTCTCTCCGACCTTCCCCACACTTCCGTGTCTTAATGCAGTGAGCGCGTAAGGCAATTCACGTCTCTCGGCCGTTGGCGCTTCACACTCAGGGTCGAATCTCGATCGGCGTCCCATCCGGCACTGCTTGCCAGATCTCGTCGATCTCTTCGTTCGTGACCGCGATGCAACCGTCGGTCCAGTCCCTCGCCCGATGGGCGGAGCCAATCCATCCATAGCCATTCGGCAGGCCGTGGACGAACACGTCTCCTCCCGCGAAAACACCTCCCCGCCGTGCCGCTGCGCGATCGCTGGGGTTGGGATAAGAAATGTGAATCGATTTATAGAACTGGCTGTGCGCGTTGCGCGAGTCGAGCACATACACTCCCTCAGGAGTTTTGTGATCGCCTTGCCTGGTCTTCGGCCCAACTGGATCACCGCCCAAGGCAACCTTATAAGTCTTAATCACTTTCCCCTGGCTCAGCAACTGCAGAGTCCGTTCTTTTTTGAGAACCACGACCCGGTCGGCGCGCAGCGGCACCGCCGGTGCCTGAGCCAAGCCCGGCATATTCACTAGCCAGACCAACAACCCCGTAAGCACCCGGATGCGCATGCGGCGATTATAGACAGCGCGGTTCGGCGCGATGGTACGCTTGGTGCAATGAACCAGCCTCAACATCAGATGCGGACGCTGGGGGCTCGCCGTTATCGCGCAATTGGATTCGCGGTCGCCTGCGGAGTTCTCGTTTTCTGCGGCTTCGTTCCCGTTTATGCCGCCATGTGGACCGTCCGTTCCCAACCGGCACGCCTGGTCAACGGCGCTCCGGTTCTCTTCCAGGTGAAAACCACCGCCAAACTCGACTCCCTCACCGGCGCCTGGCTCGGCCATCATCTGGAGTTTAGCTTTGACAATTTCACCAAGACCTGGTTCGCCCTCGCCGGCGTCAGCATTGAGACTGCTCCCGGAAACTACCCGCTCGAATTGACCGGCGCGCGCCCCGCGAACAAGACGTCCGTGACTTTCACGCGCCAATTTGCAGTCGCCCGCGCCACTTATCCCAAAATCAAGGTCGAGCTCACGGTCGAGAAGAAGTTCACCGAGCCCACGCCGGACGAATTGCAGCAAATCGAGGAAGGCAAGAAGATCAAGCAGGATTACCTCAACCGCGTCACTCCCGACCGCCAGTGGTCAGGACCTTTCGCGGCTCCGGCCGAAGCCCCTATCTCCGACGTGTTCGGCTCGCAACGCATCTTCAATGGCGAAGCGCAGAGCCCACATCTTGGACTCGATTTCCGCGTCCCTGCGGGAACTCCGGTCGCGGCCATGAATAGCGGCACCGTGCTTCTGGCCCGGCCACTGTACTTCGAAGGCAATTTCATCATACTCGACCACGGCCAGGGACTTCTCACCCTCTACCTGCATCTTTCCGAATTCAAAGTGAAGGAAGGTGACGTCGTGAAGCGCGGCGACGTAATTGGCCTGAGCGGAGGCACGGGGCGGGCGACTGGCCCTCATCTTCATGTCGCCGTGCGCTGGCAGGGAGTGAGCCTCGACCCCGCGCGCCTGATGCAGTTGCGTCTGCCGTGAAACTCTCAGCGTTTCATCTAATTCGTTGTCATCCCGTCTCTAACGACGATGGGCGATGTCAAGCAACACTTCTCCCCCGACGCGAAAAGAAGCGCCATTTCGTTCTCGCAGAGAACCTGGTTTGCGATTCGACCAAAGCCCGTGCTCTC
>Ga0187781_10000237_pt1 | contig 39128 bp, 29 predicted proteins | sample 0715_SJ02_MP02_2_FD_132447 | JGI IMG/M metagenome (GOLD analysis project Ga0187781, IMG submission 132447) | Tropical peat soil microbial communities from peatlands in Department of Meta, Colombia - 0715_SJ02_MP02_20_MG | ecosystem: Environmental > Terrestrial > Soil > Wetlands > Peat | place... | reverse complement strand
GGTTGCTGTACTTCTTAGCGATGGAAACCACGAGGCGCAGGTTGGCTTCGATGAGCTCGTGCTTTGCCTGCTCCGCGTCCATCTCGCCCTTGATGATTTCGCGCTGCGTGCGCTGCAGTTCCGCGAACGTCATGCCGGCATCGGTTTCCAGCCTTTTCATGTCAGCACGATGCTGTCGCAGCGTGGTGCGGTAATTCTTCTTGAGTTCCTCGCGGCGCGTACTCGCGATCTTCCTTTCCAGGTTACTGAGCTGGCGATCAAGCGAGCGCATGATGTCCATGGTTTTATTCACCCGGTCGGTCAGGCGCTTGCGCTCCGAGGGGGTAAAGCCGAGGTTGCAGATGATAAGCGAAATCCGAACAATCTCGCGGCCCAGCTGCCATCGGCAGCGAAGGAACGTACGTGCTCTCTTGTCTGCGGGGACAGTCGCGAGTTGCCCTGCCAGCCGGCGGGCCCTTTTGTAATGTTTGTGCAGCTGATCGATGCGGCGCGTGATGTCGCTGACACGGTCCTGCAGAATCTCCTCGGTGATCTCTTCCTCGTCGAGGACGACGGTTTCTTTAATCGAGCGCAGGCCCCGTTTCAACTCCTCGCCCACGGCAAGGACTTGGTGGATCACAATGGGCAAGCGTGAAAGCGCCTTCCACGCGGAGAGTTCTCCGCGCTCGATGCGCTTGGCAATCTCCACTTCCCCTTCGCGGGTGAGCAGAGGCGAGGCACCCATCTCGCGCAGGTAAACGCGCACTGGATCGTTGGCCGCCTCGGGAACGCCCGGAGCCGGGTTGAGATCGATGACCTCTGCTTCCTTCGCCAGCTCGTTTTCTACGGCCGAGTCAGGTAGAGGAGACTCCCCTTCAAGCACATCAAGGCCCCGTCTGCGAACGGTGGCAAGCAGATCGTCTACGTCCTGCGCCGAATGCACGCCGCGTGAAATCAGGTCAATTCACCTCGTTGTCCGGACAGCTCCTTAGTTTCCCGGAACCGATGAATTTCGTAACGTCGGTCTTAGCCATGCGGAACTCCTTTTCGGATGCCGGACCGCATGGAGAACGGAGCCTTGTTGATCTGGAGCAGCAACTTCAGCAGAAAGCGCAAATCCAACACTACAATGATGCTAGCACGGCGTCCCGGCACGTCCGACAATTGCGCTACATCACAACTTAACGCGTCATTTGCAGATCACAGAACAAATGTCAGCCATCTCAGCGGTTTGTTTGTCGATTGAAAACCGGTCAGGCTTGGATCCGCAGCTTCTTGATGAAAATTCGGGCCAGTAAGGCCGAATCGGAATTGGGGTCACGTGAGACGATAATGACCTCGCCGGACGACGCGAAAATTGCTTCCGCTTCACGCTCTAGTTCCATCTGAACTGTCTTCCGATCGTTCGTCACTGTTCGCGGCTAAGAGAGCAAGCCGCTCTTTTGCTTTACCGCTCAACAATGAACGTCGTGTCATTGTCGCATGAGCGTCCCTCCGCAACTGCACTGAGTCTCTGGCTCTGGAGCCCATCCCCGCCGACATTTTGGCGAACGTCGGTGCTGGTCGCAGAATGGTTACAATAAAGCGTCCCCTGCATTCAATTAAGTTGTTGACGGATCTGGGGACGTTAAGGGGACGATAAGGACTGCCTTGCGGTATCACTGTGCACCAAACGACGTCCGCCGACACCGTTTGATATCAATCAGTTACACGTCATTGTTGCCCTGTCACGGCAGAGGCCGCGGGTTCGAGTCCCGTCGTCCCCGCCATTCATTCCAAAGAACTTAAGGAATGTTTGGGGTCGGAAGTTGCACCGCAAAATGGGTCCAAATCGGGTCCAATAGCGCTAATCCTCCTTTCCTTCGGCAAGATCATTTCAATGACTTTGCTCTGTGCCCGCCGTTTCGCGGGCGTCACGGCCTGTGTATACACGTCCAGCGTGATGCGGCTGTTGGCGTGCCGAAGCAGCTCTTGGACCACCTTCACGTCTTCCCCGTTGGCGCGGAGCAACGTGGAAAATGTATGGCGGAAGGTGTGCCAGGAAATCCGTTTCGTAATGCCAGCCTGTCGTCGGTGAGATTCGAAAATGATCGATTCTTGCGCTTACGGGAACGGTTTCAACTATCGCTTTCCAATCGACTGAGGCGAGAATTCCCAATGCTGTCGCCCGACGATGCATCGGCGCTCGCTGTCGACATTGACGCCGCTTTGACTGGCTATTTTCGGGATGGGGGACTCAGTCTTGCGAGCACACTAGTGACGACCAGTCAAAATGCGCAAGTTCCTGCGCCGATTCCGAGCTCCATCTTGCGCTTTGTTAACGAGGCATCTGCCAAGTACGACAATCAACTGTTCCGACAAGCGTTTTCAACGGTCTCACTGGACGCATTCATTCGTGCGGACGCGGTGGAGAGGGAGTACTTGGGCAGAATTTCGCAGGGTTTTCTTGCTTTTCATCTACTCGGAGTGTTTGGGGATGCCGCGCTGGAAAGGTTGAAGCACGCCAATGACACGGTTTGGTTACTTGACTCCAGTGTCCAGATTTCCGCTCTTGCTGTTGGCAGTGAGTCGCACATCGCGTTCCGTGAGATGTGTCAGAAGCTCTCTGGCTTAGGCGTTCGGCTTTTCACCACGGAGCGGTTGTTCGATGAAACCAGAGAGCATTTGTGGTTTGCCAACAAAGTTGTGAGCGATGCGGGCCCGAGATCCCCAAGTGTCATCGCCGGGGCGCGAGGCGATGCGCCATATCGGAAAGGCAACCTGTTTCTTGGGGGCTTCATCAACTGGCAATCGGCGGGCAATCCCGCGGATTGGGATCAATATTTGATTGCTACGGTGGGCGCGGCAAACGTCTACCCTGATACTGTGCGAAGGGCTTTGCAGAAGCTTCCAGTCGAAACTATAGAGTTCCAGGACTGGCCTGGGTTTGTCAGCGGAGATTTCGCAGAGAAAGAAGAGTACGTGCAACGGGTCGTTGCTGTGCGCGATCCTTTGACGGATTTTGATGAGGATGAACTTCGTAACAAGGCAACACCCGAGGCCGAAGCCGCTGTCGTCGTTTTGCGAGAAAGAGACGGCCGATATCACATGTTATCGGCGGAAGGCGACAACTCACCGGCATGGTTCGTCAGTCAGACGTCAATTCTCAATACCATTTCGAACGGTCAGAGGATCACCTGGCAGCCAGAAGCCTTCATGCGATTTGCTGCAACATTGGCGCCGGCGGCCGATCAAGAAGCAGCAGATCGAGCTTTTGAAACGCTTCTTTGGTCGCTTGTACAGTCCGGAGTGGTCGTTTTAGATGATCGGATCGCGACAGACGTTTTTGGCGGAATTATCGATCAAGCGAGACTCACTATCACTGAACAACGGGCTGCGTATGAAAAGTCATTGGCAAATAAATATGGAGAGCCCATCGAGAAAGTCCTAGAACGCGTCGCGCCATTGCAGCAGCCTCTTGCGGCTCTTCAACTCGCACATGAGCTTGCTGCCAAGGAGTCTCGGCTACGGGAGACGGCACAGGTTAGTGCTGCAGAAGCAAACAAGAGGGCCAAGGCTGCTGAGAGTGAGCTCGCGGAACTGCAAGAGTATCGTCAAAAACTGAAAGAAAAACAGCAAAAAGCACAACAACGGAAGCGGAAAGGACAGTCTAAGCCCAAGCGCAAACGCCGGTAGGGGAATCGACCCCAGAAGCAGTGGCCGCAGAGGCTTATCTATCCGCTATATGTTCTGCTTTTGGCAATGTAAGTATCCTCCGGCAGAGATGATTGAACCGGTTGATAGCTGTTTTGCCACCACGACTGTCTGGGAAATTAGGGGTGAATTCTGTTTCCGGGTGGCTTTTTCGTCCACTTTTGGGCTGTGCTCCATTGCAGGGTTTCCATTATGTCCGATCGGGGTTCTGGGGAGATACACGGGAGCAAGAAATCGCGCAGAACGGCGCCCACCTCCTGAAGCGATAGCTCCGTAGTTCCTGGGTCCAACCGGCTCACAAAGGCGTTCCATTGCCGCTTCTTTTGCGGATCATTCAAGAATTCATCTGTCAGCGCAAACGGAACGCTATCGGGAATTGCAGACTTGCGCCTTTCAAAAGAGATCAGGATAGCGTTGCGCAAAGAATCCATGTCGAAGGTCCATGAGTTTGCCATGAACCAGATGTCGTAGAAGTCCTTCATCCTGCTGTTGCGGATGTCGAGAACGACCATTGCATGAAACTTCTCGGCGATCGACGCCTCGCGTGGATAGGCGCGAATGAGCGGTGCTTCCATAGGTAGAAGGACCGGGAAGGAAGCAAGCTGGGTGTCTGGATAGACAGCGTCGCCGAACCCGATGTCAATCTGCATTGGAATCCTAGCGTCAGCCAAGTGAGCCAGGATTTTTATGCGGACACCGTCGTATTCATCTTGCTCTTTGATTCTTGTGCCTTCAACTGATTTGCTGTCGAACACGATTCCGTCATCGGCGTGAATTTCGCAGATCACCCGGATGGTATGCTCGACCTCGGCGATGGCGGAAGATCCTCGTCCAAGTAGATCAAGGTCTTTTGTGGGACGGTGAGTCTGCCCGGTCCAGAGAGTAAAGAGCGTCGCCCCTTTGAGGGCAAATTTATCCCGGTAGGGCGACTGTCCCAAGCGATACAAGAATCTCTCAATCGCGTATCTGCCAAGCACTCGCTGGTAGTCTTCGCCCTTGCTCTGGGCTAAAGAGAGCAGGCGGGCGCGGATAGAAGCGGCGAGATTCGTGCTCGGCTTACGCTTCACAGCGCCTCCATGTAGGGGCGAATGACATTGCCGACACGGCAGATTTTGGCATAGCGGTAGATTTGGTTGATGGTGGCTTTCTTTTGCCGGATGGCGTCCTTGAGGGCTTCGATTGCGACATCCAGGCCGAACTTGTTGCGAAACTTGAAACAGTCGGCCACGGTCTTTGCTGCGGAATAGACGCGCACGGGGACGCCCTCAATATGACTGGCCTCAATTCCCTCCGTCAGTGAAGCTCCTGAGAGTCGGACAATTTGGAGTGACGGCGAAGAGATGGCAGGTTTTCGCGCGCCTTTGCGGAGAGCAATCCAGACATAAGGAGGAACCTGGGTAGTAATTTCATGGAAGGCGAGAGCGGAGAGCAGGCAGATGACAGCTTCCGGTACGCGCTTAGCCACTTCGGCAAGGGAGTGGTGTTCCGTGATTGGAGCATCCGGCAGGGTGTAAATGCCACGGCCAGACCGAGTGAGCCTGCCCTGTCGATGGAGGCGAAAAAGATATTCCCGCGGGAGTCCGATTGCCTCGATGTCGCGGGGCCGAACTATTCCGTGGTGGCGGATGTACTGCATGATCTTGTGAGATGGTTCGCCCATATCCAGTGTCTCAATATGTCATTACTTAATCACATCTAATGACGATTAGCAACATGCCCTTTGGGAGATCGCCTCATATGGCTTGGCTCAAACCGGAATCCATTATGGCGTTGCCTGCCGATTGTGAAAACTCAACGGCAGCGGTCTTGGACACGTCAACTCCGAGTTGGGGGGGGCGAGTTTAGCCATGTCGTCGGTGTAGAGCGTGGCTTGGTGGCTGGCGCGGGAGATGGAGACGTAGGCAAAGCGGGAGTTGAGCAGGTCGGGATGGACACTGGTGTCGGCGTGGACAAGGACTCGCTCTGCGATAAGGCCCTGGGCGCTGTGGCTCGTGACGGCGTAGCCGTGGTCGAAATGAAGGTGCTCGCTGGGATTGAACTCGATCTGGCGGCCATTGTCGAGGCGCGCGGAAGCACGGCCATCCGGTGCTATGGATTCGACTACGGCCAGGTCTCGGTTGGCAACGCCGAGTGATTTGTCTGGTGCGGTGAACTGGATGCGGTCGCCCACAGAGAATTCGCGGTCGATCTCTTTGTAGACGCTGACGCCGGTCCGTCGGCGGGGATCGTAGGTGACGATTTCGCCGGATGCCTTTTCGACTGAAAGAAGATTGCCGGCGGGGTTGATGGCGGCAACGGTTCCGTAGCTTCCAGCCTGGATTCCGGTCGCCCTGCTGCCACGCGCGTAGCGCACCACGTCGCCAATTTCGTAGTGGCTCGCCCAGGCGCGTTCGGCGCCGGTCATGTCCTGGCGCTGAACCAAAACACGGAATGAATGATCTTCCGGGGCAATGATGCCCGCAACCTTCAATTCCTGACGAACAGTGACATTCAGTTCGCGGCGGGAAGCGTTGTCGGGCGAGACGATCAGAGTTTTCTCCGGCGATTCGACGTAGCTTCTGGCGATGGTGCGGATGCGTTCTTCCTGGTCGGAGATCTCCCTCACGCGGCCCTGCTGTTGGAGCGATTCGAGCGCGGCGGTGACTTGTCCCTTGGCAAGCAATTCGACCGTGGACTTCAGGGCCGGGTCTTGCTGGCGAACAATCTCGTCGAGCTTGGCCGTGTGCATTCCAGCTGCTTGCAACTGCTCGAAGGGGCGACCCGCTTCGACGCCCTGGTGTTGGCGCGTGTCGCCGATCAAGAGCACCCGATCTTGAGGGCCAAGCCGCTGTAAGAATTCGCGCATTTGGTTCGTGCTGGCGAGGCTGGATTCGTCAATGAAGTAGAACCGTTTCTGTTCCGGGTTGCGTTCCTTATCTTGCCCACGCGCGAGAAAGCCTTGCAGGGTTCCGGCCTCGATGCCTGACTCCCTGAGTTGGCGTCCAGCACGGGAGGTTGGGGCGAAGCCCGCGACCTGATAACCCTGCGATTCCGCAGCACTGCGAATAACTGAAAGGGTGGTTGTCTTGCCCGCGCCGGCGTAGCCTTGGATTCCCTGAATGCGGTCGGGAGAACTGAGCACGTCTTCGATTACCGTTTGTTGCGCGCGGTTGAGATGCTGGTGCTCGTCGGCAACGGCGATGGCTTGCTGACGCGAAAATATCGGCTCTATTTGGTTCCGGCCTTCGCATGTTCGACGAATGATCTCCTGTTCCGCAGCGATGGTTTCGGCGGTTGTGAACTGACGCGCTGGCGTACTCCGTGAATGCTCGACGATCTGAAATTCGCCAGCGGCGAGACGAGCGTCAAGATTCGCGCGCACCTGGGCATAGGTGACCTCGCCCATACCGCGGCGGAGGCCGTCGCGGATCAGCGCACGCTCGTCCACAACGGCTTCGCGCTCGAAGTTTTTGTCGCGGGCAAAGGTCAGTGACTCTCGCACGCGGTCAACGGTTTTTACGGGCCTTTCTTGTTGTTGAGACCGTTCGCGTGCGGCTCGGACGACGGCCTCGGCCTGGTGGCCGAAGTCGGCGGCCAACTTTCGATGTGCGGCCATGACCTCGCGTGGCGAGTGAATTTCCTTGCGGTCGCGGGTCGAGTGCGCGGCGATCTCGGCGGCTTCCTTCCCGGAGCGCCCCGTGCGTTCAAGGTATTCTCGAATCTGCTGGCTGCGGGGACTGGATGCGTCAAGGTAGTCCTGTGTGTATCCCTTGATCTCCGGCGCGCCGCTGCGCCCGGTCGTGATCTCGTAACCGATCTGGCGGAGTCTGTAGGTCAACTCCGACTGGTAAACGGCGGTGGCGAACTGCTGTGAGGCGAAAAGGCCATGCGGCTGGATGGCGCGCGGCTGGCCGTTGTCGCGTTCGGTGACGTTGAAAATGACGGCATGGGTATGGAGTTGGGGCGCGACATAGCCATCAACGGGGCGGGCTGTATCGTGCTCGAACTTCGCCGCGATGAACCTGCCTGTGGTTTCCGCCGGACAGTTGCCGCCGATGCGTGCCTGCGTATAGTGTTCAAGCTGGTCGAGGACAATGCGGACGCTCTCGCGGTGCGCTTCGCGGACGCGCGCGTCACCACCGACAAGCGCGGTGAGCGAGACAGACTTCGGGGCGGAAAAGGTCGCATCCCATCCGGCGCGGTGCTCCATCGTTTTGACGGTCTTGCCGTCGGCATCCTGATATTCATAAGAAGCGCGTTGGCGGACAAGCTGTTCGCCAGTTTGCGGATGCTGGCCCTGGCTTAGCTTCGCAAAGTCCTCGGCAGACACGGTTCCGGCAAGGCCGAACTGCGCGGCCAGCCGGCCTTGCCATTCACCCTCAATCACACCGCGATGCGACCAATAATTCTGCTCCTTGGCGGTGAATTCCTTCTGGTGGTAGGTCTGCGCCTGGCCTGCAGAAAGCGGCTTGGAGATGGTCAGCATGGCTTTCTACTCAATGTTGTGTGCGTTGTGTTGGTCGGTAAACTCCGGGAATAGGAGATTGCCCGGAGCCTCTCCCGGTTCTGCTGGGAGCGGAGTGCTTGGAACTATCAAGTCGTCCATCTTGCGTTCGTCGAAACCGGGGCTTTTCTCTTCGAGCGCGATGAACGGAAACGAGAATCGGGCGACGTGGTTGCCATACTTGAGAAAGCCACGCAGATCGTCGAGGCCAGAGACCTCCGAAGGCAAAACAAGCGGTTCGGTCTGGCGATCAAGCATGAAATTGCGGCCCTGGCGTGTGCCGTCATAGTGGGTCTCGCGCAGCCGCTCGATTTCGACTTCGCCGATGGCTTCACTGACCCACTTCGCTGCACATGGTTCGGTCGTGCGAAGGAAGATTTTCGTCGCCGGCTGCGACAGCATCGCCTCGGCGTCCTCGCCGTAGCGGGCCTCCATCTGGCTGCGCCCCTGAAAACCAAGAATCACGGGGTTCTGCGATTTGCGGTTCTCGGTGATGGCGGTATGAAGCTGCGGTAGCCGTTGCAGACTCGCCAGTTCGTCAATGACGAACCAGACAGGTTTCTGGTCGGGCATCGGCTCGTTCAACAAACGCAGAACGAGTGTGTCAATCCACAGACTGATAAGAGGGCGCAACGCTTCGCGCATGGTTGGACGCGAAGTGATGAAGATCCAACCGCGCCGCGTTTCGGCCCATTTCGTCGCCGTCCAAACTGAGGTCGTCTCGTCCTGTTTGGGCAGCAACCGGAAACTGTCAGCGCTCATGTTGAGCGAGCCGAGGACGCCCGTCCGCTGCTGCGGAGCTTTCGGATCAATCAGCGCCCAATATTCGGTTTTTCGTACACGGCGGTCGATTTCCTCCGGGTCGGACATCCACTGAATGAGTTCTTCCGGTGTCGGCAGAAAGCTGAGAAGGTGGGCGAAAATCTTTTGCGGCGCTTCGACGAAGAAGCGGTTCGTGACTCCTTCTGGTTGATAGAGCGAGACGGCCAGGGCTTTGGCCTCATGATTGAGCGGGGACTGTCCAGTCGAACCGTTCGTTACATACACGTCATACTAAAGTCTGCGATGCGGCAGGCATTGCAGTGGCGTCTGCCGCTTGAGAATCCTGCCGTCGGCGTCAAAGTTTCCCAGCAACCGAGGGGCAAAATGCGTTCGTTCACCGTGGAGGATGCGCAATCGGGTGGTTTCACGCGTTTGTTTTCCACTTTCCGGACTGCCAACGATAAGACCAGTGAGCTCTTCGGGTTCCAGTACTTCTGGAACACCGGAGTAAGAACGCCAGAGACAATCTTTCCAAGAAACCGGCGTACCCTGAATGTTAGATCCCCCTAATGGCCGTCCGGCCCTCCGTGCTTCAACTTCTGGATTGCTAGTGCCCGTCGTCCGGGAGTCACCGCGATTCGGCTCTCGAAAACCATTCACCACAAGATGTACTAGCATTTTTAGCCTTGCTCCTGTGAAAAGAAAAAAAGGCCAACACATTGATTCCGGGTTATGATGGTTCCCGAGAGTCCTACAGCGGCATTCACGGACTTGCGGGCTCACTGAGAAAACAGCTTGGCTCAGGAAATTCATCTGGAGCTGCAGAATGGACGCAAGCTGCTGTCGTAGCTTGGTCCAACCCAAACCACCCGAAAACGAAAGTCGCTTCTATAGCAAGGAACCTAATCAACGTACTTCTATTTTCGGGATCCGCTTCTCAGTTCTTCTACTCTTTGCCGCTGTTCTGTCCATCAACGTTCCGCTCGAACAGACTGCCCGCGCGCAAACGCTGCAACCCCCTGCTAACGACTATGCTGTCTCAGTCGCGGAGTTGAAGGTTCCGGATAAGGCGTGGTCGCATTTGCGCGCAGCCAACAAGGCGTTCACCCATGGCGATCTGAAGGAGGCCGCACGGGAGGCCGATCAAGCACTTTACGTTTGTCCAGAATGCGGACTTGCCTTTTCCATGAAGGCGCTTATTGAGATGGCAGCGAAAAACTCTCCGGCTGCAGTTCGAGACGCGATTCATGCAACCTTGGTCGATCCTTACAATGCCGACGCTTTTATCGCACTCGCAATGGCTTACAACGGAGCCGGGGACTATTCCAGCGCTACGCAGGCGGCCCGCCAAGCCCTTGCCAAGCGTCCAGAGTCCTGGCAAGGGCGTCTGGAGTTGGCCAAGAGTCTGTACGGAGAAGGCAACTTCGAAGCTGCCCTGGCTGAGTTAGGGTCGGTCCACACTGACTTTCCAGATGTGCATCTCGTAAGGGGTAATGTCCTCATGCGTTTGGGTCGTACCCTTGAGGGCACGGATGAGTTCAAGGTTTTTCTTGCAGAGGCGCCGAATGATGGGCGTGTTCAAATCATTCGACAGATAGTCGCCCTGACGCAGCCCTCCTCCCCTTTCTGAGCCCGCGTTCTCTAAGCGCAGTTACCTCTATCGAATCCCCGATTGTGACAACAAGAAAAATTTTCCTGAGGACTCTTGACAAAACCCCAGTATGGTAGTAGACATAGTGATGATGGTGCGCGCTGATCGCTCGGGTCGCCGATTCGTTCGCCCTCATCAAGCTCGTTCCCATGCCCAACCCCTACCCCATAGCGCTGCTCTGGAAGCACAATAGCCCGCTCTGTAGCCGCTAAAAGAGCTTCGGGCGGCCAGAAATAGCCGGTCCAAGTCCAGGTCATAGTCACTGCAGATTTTTGCAGTCTGCTGACCTGAAATATAAGTATGTTGATCAAGATAGAAACAATTCGCAAGGGAGGTTCCTTTCCATGAAGGATTTGGGGCGTATTTTGTCGGTATTGCTATTCACGGTCGCCGCCGGAGCAGTGAACCTCCGGGCGCAAATTGTCGAAACCGGAAGGATCACAGGCCTGGTGCGGGACAATACTGGCGCGCTCATCGCGAAAGCTCAGGTGAGCATACAGAATACCGCCACTGGAATCGCCAGCAACACGGTTACAGACTCGCAAGGACTCTACGTCTCGCCCCCACTCGATCCCGGCGACTACGCGGTCGAGTTTCAAGCTGCGGGTTTTGGCAACGTTCAGGAGCATGTCAGGCTGGAGGTGGGCCAGCGCGCCAATGCGGACGCAGTTCTGGCAGTGGCCAGCGCGGGCACGCAGACCGTCACCGTGGAAGCGACGAATGAGCTTCTCGAGACCGAAACCTCGACCGTCTCGAACCTGAGAACTGAGGAAGCGGTAAAAGATCTTCCGCTCAACGGCCGCAACTTCGCCGAACTGTTGGGTTTGGGCGCCGGTGTGGTGCCCGCGCAGACTCAGATCGTCAGCATTCCCTACACCCAACAGCGCGGACCCTCGTCTTATGCGTTCAACGGGCTTCGCTATCAGGAAAATCGGCTCCTTCTGGATGGCATCGGCGACAACGAGAACCATAACGGTCTTGCCGTCGTGGTCTTCCCGCCAATTGACGCGATCCAGGAATTCTCCGAAGAAACTTCCGACGCGGATGCCCGCTATGGACGGGGTAATGCAGGAACGATCAACCTGATATTCAAGTCCGGAACGAACAAATATCACGGAGAGCTTTTTGAGTTCCTTCGCAACTCAGGACTCGACGCCCGAAACTATTTTGATACGGCCGGCAAACCCCCGTTTCATATGAACGAGTTTGGTGGAACATTTGGAGGCCCCCTGTTTACGCGACATGACCCCAAGACCTTCTTCTTCGCTGACTATTCCGGTCAGCGCACGCGGCAGGGCTTGACCTACGTAGATACAGTGCCGGCATTCAACCTGACCAGCACCGGGTACGATTTCTCCGCATATTCGCAGGCCATCAAGAGCCCGGTCACTGGCAAGCCGTATCCCAGCAACTTCATTCCCTTGAACGACCCCGCGGTTAATCAGACCGGCGCTAACATCCTGAACTTCTATCACCAGTATGCAGCGCCGAACATCGCGGGAGCGACAACCGCCAACAACTTCCTTTTTAACCCCATTCGCTCTGTGACCGAGGACGCCTTCGATGTGAAAGTCGACCGCCGATTCTCCGATGCCGACAGCGCTTTCGTACGCTACAGCCAAGCCCGCGACAATATCGGTCAGCCGGGTGTTTTGCCTGTGCCACTGGTCGGAACAGTAATCTGCGGACCTGCGAAGGATCCTGCCCATCAGGCGGTTCTGAGCGAAGCCCACATCTTTACGCCGGCGACAATTAACTCGGCGCGCTTCGGATGGTCGCGGTTTTTTGTTTACGCGCAGAACTGGGACGCTGGGTTGCAGTTGCCGACACAGCTTGGTATTCCAGGGGTTGAGGTTACGGGCAATCCGAACTCCGATGGCCTCCCGGTAATGAGTTTCGCCGGAGACACGGCGATTGGCGACGCAGGCAATAGTCCGACGGTCATTGGAACGAACAATTATCAGTGGGATGACAACGTCAACCTGGTTCGGGGCAAGCATTCCCTAGACATAGGGTTCGGATTGGTCCGGCTGCAATACAACATGTTCCAGACCGCAGACGAGCACGGCCTGTTTTCGTTCGGCACGGTTTACAGCGGGCTAGCCTGGACGGACCTGCTTTTTGGTGGGCCGAAGACCGGGGTATATGCATTCCCCAACGGCACGCACGGATTCGGATTCCGGCAAACCGATCTCTCGTTTTATGGGCAGGACAATTACAAGGTCAGTAGCCGGTTGACATTGAACCTGGGCGTTCGTTACGAAAACTTCCTGGGATGGCCGTGGACGGAAGTCGAAAACCGCATGTACGACTTCGTTCCATCGCTCTCGACAACGCAGCTCTATCAAGTGGGCACGAACGGCATTCCGCGCAGCGGTTTGAACGGCAACAATCTGAACTTCATGCCACGTGTGGGATTTGCCTACAAGGTAACGGACAAGACCGTCTTCCATGCGGGGTTCGGAATCTACTATTCGGCGCCCAATGTCACGAATTCCAGTGGCCTGTCAAACAACGCGCCGGCGATCGATTACTGGGCATTTAACAACTCGCCGGTATATGGCGCCGCTGCCAGCAATGGCGCTCCTTTCAATTACGCTTCCGACGGATTCGTTCACACGCCCGCGACGGACGCCGCCAACCTTCCGAAGGGGCTGCCGGTCTTGGCCCAGGATCCTCATGCCAAAACCCCATATAGCGAACAGTGGCACGCTACTCTCCAGCGGCAGCTCCTTCCCAATACCACTTTGAGTTTCGCTTACGTTGGAACCCGAGGCGTGCATCTCGACGATCTGGTCGATATCAACGCCGGCTCGCCAGGAACGACCAGTGTCACCGTCAATCGGCCCTATCCGTTCTTCGCTCAGATCTACCAGCTTCAAACCAACCAGATCTCCAGCTACAACGGACTACAGGTGACAGCCGAGAGGCGCGCGCGCAACCTGACATTCCTCGCTTCCTATTCCTACAGCCACGCGCTCGATGAAAACACGAGCAGCCCGGGCTCCCAGAGTGCAACCGGCAACGCCATGAATCCTTACAACCTGCGGGCGGATTACGGAAACTCTGACCTGGACGTTCCAAACCGCTTCGTGGGCAGTGTGAACTACCAACTGCCCGCCCATGCTTCTGGCAAACTGAAGCCGGCCGTCGAGGGCTGGCAGGTGAACGCCATTCTGAACTACTTCGACGGACTGCCGTTTTCCGTTGCCTCGGCCAACGGCGTAGGGGACGGCCTCACCCCGCGTGCCGAGCTTGTTCCTGGTTACGGCAACGGGACGCTGCCCTCCGGCAGGCGCACCATCCATGAATGGTTCAATACGTCTGCCTTCGTGAGCATTCCGCTGACCGGCCCACTGGCTAACGGTCAGTGGGGCGATTCGGGGCGCAACATTCTGCAGGGTCCCGGAACGAAGAACATCGATTTCTCGGTGTTCAAGAACTTCACGGTGACCGAAGGCAAGAACCTGCAATTCCGCGCGGAGTTCTTTAATCTGTTCAACACGCCGCAATTCAACAATCCGTCGGCAGTCGCGCCCCAGCCGGCCGCATCGAGTACTACGCTGGTACCGAATATCACCGCGGGTTCGGCTTACGGTACGATTTCATCGGCAGGCTCTCCGACGACGTTCCAGCGAATCTCGCGAGAGATCCAGCTGGCAATGAAGTTCACCTTCTAGGAGATGGAGCGCGCGGGCATGCTGCGAAGCCTGCGCGGCTGGCAGAGGGACGGAGACAAAGGGCGAAAAGGATGTTTCGATCAGTCAAAACAACTCCTGAATCGCAAGGAAGAAGCGCTCCGAATGCCTGACTTTCAAGTTATGGCCAAGCCGCACGGACCCATTTGCAATTTGAACTGTTCCTATTGTTATTACCTGGAGAAGCAAAACCTGTATCCAAACCAAACGCAATGGCGCATGTCTCCGGAAGTCTTGGAGAGCTTCGTCCGTCAATATATACAAGCGCAGGACGGCCCGGCGGTCACGTTCGTCTGGCAGGGCGGGGAGCCTACCCTGTTAGGCGTGGAATTCTTCCAGAAGGTTATTGCGCTTCAGAAGCGATATGCAGACGGCAAAACTGTGGAAAATGCCTTTCAGACGAACGGAATCCTGCTCGACGACGCGTGGTGCGAATTCCTGGCGGCGCACAAATTCCTGGTAGGGCTTTCGATCGACGGACCCGCTCATTTGCATGACGCCTACCGGCTTGACCGAGGTGGCCAGCCATCCTTTGACCGGACAATGCGGGGACTGAATTTACTGAAGAAGCATAAAGTCGAATTCAACACGCTGACCGTTGTCAACCGTAAGAACTCATACTTCCCGCTCGACGTCTATCGGTTCCTGAAGGGAATTGGCAGCAAATATATTCAGTTCATCCCCGTAGTCGAGATGGAGGCCGAAGAGCCCAATCGCGAGGGACTGCGGCTATTGAAACCGTATTCGTCGGAACCTGCCGCCATCTCGGAGTGGTCGGTGGAGGCCGCACAGTACGGCAAATTTCTGCAAGTCATCTTCGACGAATGGGTGCGCAAGGACGTCGGCCGCACCTTCGTGCAGATTTTCGACGTTGCCCTCGAATCCTGGATGGGATTAGAACAGACCCTCTGCGTTTTCAACAAGCAGTGCGGCAATGCGATGGTGCTCGAACAAAACGGCGACCTCTACGCATGCGACCATTTCGTTTACCCGGAGAACTTGCTCGGTAACATTCTCGATCGCCCGCTGTTCAGCATGGCCCACTCGCCCGGCCAGAAGCGCTTTGGACAACTGAAGAGCAGCAGGCTCCCACAGTATTGTGAACAATGCGACGTTCGCTTTGCCTGCCACGGCGAGTGTCCCAAGCACCGCTTCGCTCAAACGCCGTCGGGGGAAGGCGGGCTGAACTACCTGTGCGCGGCTTACGAGCACTTTTTTCGTCACATCGGTCCCTACATGAAATTCATGGCGCAGGAACTACGGAACGATCGTGCTCCCGCGAATGTGATGGCTTTGGCGCGCCAGCAAGACCCGCGAGGCAATCGAGAAGCTGTTCACTCTTGATGAACAACAGAAGTTGGATGGACAGAAGCACTCGCGCTGCGGGCGCATTCATCCCGCAGTGGAGTGTAAGCGGAGACCATTAGGAAACTCTATGAAAAAGAAAAGTGTGTTAAAGGTGTTGACATCGACGTTAGTACTTGCAGTGAGTACGGAACTCGCCCTGCATGCGCAAGAGGCACAGCCATACCGAGGCGTCGTCGGCCGAACCCTCGCCGAGTCGAAAGAATGGTGGCCGGAACCTGTGAAAGCGCCTGCTGGCGCCCCCAACGTAATATGGATCCTTCTAGACGATGTAGGCTTTGGCGCTAGCGCCTCATTCGGCGGGGTCATCAATACGCCCACGTTCGACGCTCTGGCCGCCAATGGTTTGCGGTATACAAACTTCCATACGACTGCGATCTGCGCCCCGACCCGCTCCGCATTACTGACTGGCCGTAACAGCGGATCAGTGCACGAATCCGGATTTTCACACACCATTATGTCTGCCGGATTCCCCGGCTGGGACGGCAGGATGCCGCCCACGGCTGGAACGATTGCAGAAATCCTTCGCGACAATGGGTACAACACATTCGCGGTGGGCAAATATGGCGTGACCCCTGACGAGGAGGCGACCGATGCAGGCCCGTTTGATCACTGGCCGACGGGAAAAGGTTTTGATCATTTCCTCGGATTCCTAGGTTCGCAAACCGACCAGTACAAGCCGGACCTGGTGGAAGATCAAGCTCATGTTCGTCCCGATGGCCGCCACTTTAGCGCTCAGATCACCGATAAAGCGATCTTTTATATTGATCGCCAGAAAAAGGCAGCTCCCAACAAGCCGTTCTTTCTCTATTACGCGCCGGGCGCCACGCATGCTCCGCACCAGGTAGACAGGTACTGGAGCGATCAGTACAAGGGCAAATTTGACAAGGGATGGGACGTTTTCCGCGAGGAGGTATTTGCACGTCAAAAGAAGCTTGGCATCATCCCTGCCGATGCGATACTTCCCGATCGCAACCCGAACATCAAGGCCTGGGACCAATTATCAGAGAACGAGAAAAAGCTGTATGCGCGCTTCATGGAAATCTACGCGGGTTATCTGACATACACAGATTATGAAGTCGGCCGTTTGATCAATCACTTGAAAGAAATCAACCAGCTGGATAACACGCTTGTATTCGTAATGATCGGCGACAACGGAGCAAGCAAAGAAGGCACTCTGAACGGAGTTATCGATCAGGGCTTCGTGCGTAAGCCGGAAACGCAGGAAGAAACGATTGCTTATAACCTGAATAAGATTGGTGAAATCGGCACGCCCGAGGCTAGCAACGGAAATTATCCGCTGGGCTGGGCGCAGGCCGCGAACACGCCTTTCAAGTTCTGGAAGCAGGACGCGAACAGTGAAGGCGGCACGCGCAATGGGCTCATCGTGTTTTGGCCCAAAGTGATCAAGGACAAGGGCGGAATTCGTACCCAGTACGGCCATGTCATTGACATTCTTCCGACGACACTCGATCTGGTAGGCATCAAGGCGCCAGAGCAGATCAGGGGAATCCAGCAGCAGGCCATTGAGGGAACGTCATTGGCATACTCGATTGACGATGCCAAGGCGCCTTCTCGTCACACCGTGCAGTATTACTACATCTTTGGTGCGAGAGCGATCTATAAGGACGGATGGAAGGCGGAGTTGGCCTACCCAAGCAGCTTCATCACTGGCAACTTCCAAAGCCACCAGCCGTTTGATGAAAGCGCCTGGGAGCTCTACAACCTGAATGAGGATTACACAGAGCGAATCGATTTGGCCAAGAAATACCCCGAAAAACTGACCGAGCTAAAAGCTCTGTTCGAAGAGGAAGCCCAGGCTCATCATCTCTATCCCTACATCACATGGGACGATGTATTCAATGGACGAATTCATCGCACTCCAGGCTCCAAGTCATTTGCCGAGGCTCTGAGGGATGTAACCAAGCCCGGTGACAATTAGTAAGGAGCCGGATGATGGCATCGCCAACGAGACAGCTGAACTGGATATGGGCAGCGCGTATTCTGCTGATCGCGCTCGCCATCTTCGCCATCGCGCAAAATCGAGCAGGGGGTGGCCAAAGCGGGGCCGCGCAGAGCGCAGCTCTCCAGAGCGGTGCTAGCACGCAATGCGACACCGGACTGTCACGGCATTCTCTGCGTGCGGCAGCTCTGACCGAAGCGCTGACCGCCGAGTCTAAGTCCGCTCCTGATTCGCGGCGCAATCCCGATGGCATGGTATGGATTCCCGGCGGTCGCTTCTGGATGGGAACTAACCACATGGAGGATGCACAACCGGTCCATCAAGTGGGAGTAAAGGGTTTCTGGATGGACCGCAACGATGTCACGAACGAGGAATTCCGCAAGTTTGTCGAAGCCACCGGATATGTGACCATCGCCGAACGTCCACTCGATCCAAAGGAATTTCCCAACTTGGCTGCTCAAGATTTGGCTCCTGGTTCGGCTGTCTTCAACCCTCCCAACCATCCCGTGTCTCTGCAAGATCCGCTTGTGTGGTGGAGGTTCGTGAGGGGTGCAAGCTGGCGTCATCCGGATGGTCCCAACAGTGATCTGCGCGGAAAAGAAAAGTATCCCGTGGTTCAGGTTGCGTGGCCGGACGCTGTTGCCTATGCGAAGTGGGCGGGGAAGCGCCTTCCCACGGAGGCAGAGTGGGAATTTGCCGCTCGCGGTGGCCGCGATCGCCAGGAGTATCCATGGGGCAACAAGTTCAAGCCGAATGGAAAGTGGATGGCGAACACTTTTCAAGGGCATTTCCCCGACGACAACACCGCGGCCGATGGCTTCGCGGGAGCCTCCCCGGTCGGATCGTTCCCGCCCAACGATTACGGCCTTTACGACATGTCGGGGAATGTGTGGCAGTGGGTTTCGGACTGGTATCGGCCGGATTACTATGCGCAGCTTTCGCAGCAGGGAACGGTCGCCATCAATCCCCAGGGACCCTCTGACAGCTTCGACCCAGACGAGGTCGGCATTGCGAAGCGCGTGCAGAAGGGCGGATCGTTTCTGTGCAGTGATCAGTATTGCGCGCGCTACATAACAGGCTCTCGCGGCAAAGAGGACCCAGAGACAGCGACCAATCATGCCGGTTTCCGCTGCGTGAAGGATGAATAAGTTTAAAGACTGCTTCGATTGTGAGGAGGACCATGAACGCTCGTTCGATGATGGCGCTGTTTCTTGCCGCTGTTTCTTCTTCGGCGCTCGCCGCCGCTGACGACGGGCAGAAACCGAAAACCGCAGCTATTCCCAAGAAGGAAGAGAACAATGCGGTTCAAGTGGCCTCAAAGCCAGAATGGCCACAGCTTCCACGGGCGCATGCCGGAGCGCCAAACGTAGTGTTGATTTTGCTCGACGACGTCGGATTCGGAGCAACCAGCGTATTCGGCGGTCCGGTGAACACGCCTGAACTGCAGCAGCTTGCGAATAGCGGACTCCGCTACAACCGTTTCCATGTGAACGCGATGTGCTCGCCCACCCGGGCCGCGCTGCTTTCGGGACGCAATAGCCATGAGATGTCATTCGGAAACATCACGGAGTTGGCCGCCGGGTATCAGGGATACAACTCGCTGTGGCCGCGCGAATCAGCGTCGGTTGCGGAACTATTGAAGGAAAACGGCTACAGCACCGCCGCTTTCGGAAAGTGGCACAACACGCCGATGTGGGAAGTGAATGCAGCCGGGCCGTTTGACCGCTGGCCTACTGGGCTAGGCTTCGAATATTTCTATGGGTTCATGAGCGCACAGACCAGTCAATGGGAGCCAACCCTCTACCGCAACACGCTGCCTGCCGATCCGTTGGCAGCGCGGCGTCCCGGCTATCACCTGACGACGGATCTAGTCGACGATGCGATCCGCTGGGTGCATCGGCATGATGCCTTAGCCTCCGACAAGCCTTTCTTTCTGTATTTCGCGACGGGAGCGACGCACGTTCCTCACCACGTTCCTGCCGAATGGATTGCGAAGTACAAGGGCAAGTTCGACGAAGGCTGGGATGCGATTCGAGAGCGATCGTTCGCCCGCCAGAAGGAACTCGGTGTGATTCCAGCGAACGCCGAACTGACTCCTCGCCCCAAGGAGATACCGGCCTGGGACTCGCTCACGGCCGATCAGAAAAAACTTCTGGCGCATCAAATGGAAGTTTACGCGGGATTCCTCTCGCACACGGATTACGAGGTCGGCCGTCTCCTTGCTGGTATCCGCGCGGACGGTCATAACGAAGACACCATTGTCTTTTACATCCCCGGAGACAACGGGGCTAGCGCCGAGGGTGGTTTCGAAGGGCGCGATGCGGTCGGCATGGACGGCAAAGCTCCAAGCGTAACCGACCGGCTTGAGCGCATCGACGATCTGGGCGGCGAGATGTTCCTCAACCACTACGCAACCGCGTGGGCCTGGGCTCTGAACTCACCGTTTCAATGGGCCAAAGAGGTCGCATCTCATCTTGGCGGTACGAGAGATCCTTTGATTGTTTCCTGGCCAGGGCACGTTATACAGACGGAGATTGTCCGCAGTCAATTCACGCACGTCAACGACATCGCACCCACAATTTATGAACTCGCTTCGATTACGCCTCCAACCGAAGTGAACGGAGTCAAGCAAACACCCCTTGAAGGTGTTAGCTTCGCCTATACGTTCAACCACCCTGATGCACCGAGTCGCCATACAGTTCAGTATTTCGAAATGTTAGGTAGCCGCGGTATTTATAAGGACGGATGGTGGGCGGGGTCTTTTAATCATCTTCCATGGCCGAGCGGCAGGTCACCCTTCAACTCTCCGCCGGAGACGAAGCCATGGGAACTGTATCATCTCGATGACGACTACAGCCAGGCACACGACGTCGCCGCTCAGTATCCCGATAAGCTAAAAGAATTGGAAGATCTGTTCGAGGCAGAAGCTCGCCGCAACCACGTCTATCCACTTGAGCCGTTTCGCTTGGATGCGCTGCCGCTGATCACAAACGGCAAGACGTCCTTCGAATACCGCTCCGGTCAGCATCCAATACCGGCCGCTTCTGCTCCTCGTCTCTCCCAGCGCGCGCACATCATTGCCGCCGAACTCGACGTTCCAACCCAAGCTGCCAGCGGCGTGATTGTCGCCGAGGGCGGACGTTACGGCGGGTTTACCTTATATGTCAAGAACGGAACGTTGTTTTATGAAAGCAACATCAACGGCCATCGGGCGGGTGAAGTAGTTTCCTCCGAGACATTACCCCCGGGCAAAACGATCGTGACGGCGGAGTTCACCCCCGACGGCCCTCCGCCTCAGCAACAGGCGATCTCCTTCGCGCCCCAGACTCCTCTGGCAGGAATCATCACGCTCACGATCAACGGCAAGACCGTCGGATCGGGGCACGTGGCCGGCATTGGCAACAACACCGACACCTTCGACATCGGCTACGACCGCGGGTCGCCGGTTTCGCCCAGCTACACCAGCCCCTTTGCATTCACAGGGGAGATCGAGAGGGTGCGAGTGGATCTCAAGTGATGGATCAGGCGTGAGCGAAGCGTTGTTGAAGAGAATCCGCGCTTGGAACTCGCTTGGCCGCTTCGTCAAGCGCGGAGAGAAAGGAATTCTCATTCTTGCCCGCTCCGGCTTGGTAGACAGGACACTTGGTAGAGCGTCCCAAAGCTACTCGAACCGACCTACGGTTAACCTCCGTTTGGAGTCGTAACGTTGCTTCGGGTGCTTCAGCGTTAAGAACAGCGAATCGACCGGCCCCATGCAGGCTCCAACAGCCGTTTACCTGCACGATCGCGAAGGTTACCAGCCTTAAGGCTGAGCATGGTACGCAGTGTCAATATGCTGTTGGAAAATTTGCGGAGCGGCCCTATTCGGCTTTTGGAAGACAGTAGAAGCGCCGCGAGAGTTGCGCGAGTACATCGTCCACCATTGCCCGAATCGCGTGCCGCGGATGATCCTTCCGCACCCGCGCTTCTGGCGACAAATAACTGAAGATGTGATTCTGCTGCTGATCGTCTCCCCGCATGCCTTCTCGTACCATACCGGCCTGTGGATTAGGAGTAGTTCTTCAGCAGCCTGCTAGGCTCGCACACAGCGAATAAATCACTGCCCTTCTGGATTGGCGCCAGTTGGTCGAAGCGCGAGGCGAACTGAGGTTCAGCGCTGATAGCCCACGTCGACAAATTGACCAACATGCGGCCGTGGATCCGCGCCCGCAGGCTCGCTCGTCGCCAAGTTTAGCTCCGTTTTCCGAATCATTTGCGACCACAAGGAATCGGGATGAGCATTGAAAACCGTTCCGGCATCCGCCGGGAAAATGAACCACGCACCCAGTTCCACTTCCTTCTGCAGTTGATTGTCGGTCCATCCTGCGTAACCCAGATAAACGTGAAAAACGCTGGGGTCAGGTCGAGTCGAAATGGTTTGTTCCAAGAGGGTCTTTCTGGAAATCAGGTATACCCCACCGAAGACGTGATCAGCTCCTTCGATCTTGGCTGGCGACTTGAGCAAGGCAAATACCGCTGGAATTTCGACCGGACCTCCAAGGTAGACCGGGTCAGAACGGTCTTTCGCCGCCTTGAGATCCTCAAGCACTCGTGAAAGCGGAACCTGCGTGCGCCGGTTGAGAACCAGTCCGAGTACACCTTGGGCATCGTATTGAACCAGCAGGATCACCGTTTTGGCGAAAATCGGATCGGCGAGGTCGCGACTCGCCACCAGCAACTTTCCAGCACGAAGACCCTCGGTGTCTTTGGATTGGACTGAAAGAAAATCGCTCGGCAGCATTTGGCTTTCGGCGGAGGATGCGTTGACCCTGTTCGATCGGCCTAGCTTGTTCGTCGGCTGGCCCCTGTGCCAAAGCGAACCATCGACGGCAAGCGCCTGACCGTGCGGCCGCGGAGCCGGCTTCGATAGATCAAATTGCTTGATGTGACGGTTTAACCCTCCGACCGGCACGAAGGCAACAATCGTAGCCAGCATTGCAAGAAAGCACAGTTTGCGCAAAGACATGACAGCTCTCCTCAGGCGAATAACGTTCTTTGTTCCGAATGCCTCGCGTGCCAGTGAATTGCTGGCTCGAACGCTGAGAATTTTAAGTGCCGGCGGAAGGAGAAAATTTAGACCACGCGTTTCAGAACCCCTTTCTCCTGAGGCATTGTAATACCACGGAAATGACTTGTCGTTATCCAGATCTTGGTATTACTAAGTTGTTGAAAGTATTGAATCGGGAAGAAATGTGAAGAGGGCAACAGAGTGGAGAACTCCGCAGGCGAGACACGAGCCGTGAAAAATCGCACAAACCTGCGAAGAGAAAAGCCGTGATCGCATTCCTGTTACTCGGAGCGATCCAGGGGTGACGCCCGCACTTTGCCTTAGCCGGCGTGATACCGCAGAGTAATTACGTAGGCCCCAGGAACTGTCCGCCATCGATCCGCAAAACCTGTCCAGTGATCCTCTGACCGCTGGGACCGCACAGGAACCGGACACCTTCCGCCACGTCCTCCGGATCAACGAAGCTCCCGACCAGGCTTTCTGCGAGGGCTGCATCGCGAATCGGTTGGGGTAGAGACTCCGTAAGCGGCGTCCGCACCCAGCCAGGTTCGATCACGTTCACCAGTACTTTGAAACGCCCGGCTTCGCGGGCGACGCTCTTTGCCAGGCCCAGCAATCCAGCCTTGCTTGCAGAGTACGCGGCAGTGCCGAATTTTCCGCGAGAACCGTTGATCGACCCGATCAGCACGATGCGTCCGGCGCCTCGCGCTCGCATCAGGGGCAAGGTGTTGCGAATCAGCAGGAACGCACCGCGGAGATTCACATTCTGGACGAAGTCCCAGTCCTCGACTGAAAGTTTCCAGACCACAGCGTCGCGCGACACACCCGCGGCATGCACGGCGATGTCAACGCTACCGTGCTGGGCGCTGACTTCCCCAACAGCGTTAGCAACCGAAGTTTCGTCGCGGACGTCGCATCGTAGCCAGGGCAGCGCGGAGTCGTGACGAGGGGTTACATCCAGAGCAACGGCGCGGGCTCCGGCGCACTGGAGGGAGCGCACGATCGCACTGCCAATGGCGCCCGAACCTCCCGTGACCACCGCAACTTTACCGTCAAGCTCAAGCTCCTGATTCATCTTATTCTCGTGTCGCAATCGCCGGCTTGGTCCATTGAGGCGGGTGCTTCTCAAGAAAAGCACGGATTCCTTCGACGGCGTCCGGACTGCTCATCAGCTCGGACAGGTAAAGTTGTTCCAGCTGAGCCAGATCTTCATTCACCGCGCGGCGCGACGACATGCGCGCCGCCCGACAGGCATAACCCAGGGACGAGGAAGAGCGGGGCAGAAAATCCGATTTCAGCCACTGCTGGAGACCATCCTCCAAGTCATCCACCACTTTGGCCACCAGGCCATAGCGCAGGGCCTCCTCCGCGGAGATAGACTCGCCGGTGAGAAGCAGCCGCGAAGCCAATGCCTGTCCGACGCGAACGGGCAACAAGGCCGAGGCAGCGGGAGCGAAGACAGCCAGCTTGATCTCCGGACATCCGAACTGGGCGGTCTTGTCGGCAATCACCAGATCGCAGCCCAGCACCAGTTCAAATCCTCCGCCGAGACACTGCCCGCGCACCGCCGCGATCACCGGCGTGGGAGCCTCGTGGATTCGCCGCAACAGGGAATGCAGAGCTTTGAGCGCGGACCCAATCTGGTCGGGTAAATGTTCCTGCACACTTGCACCGAAACTGAAGTTTGGCCCGTCCGCCGAGACAATAATTGCATTCAGGTCACGGCCGCCGCATTCGATAAAGGCCGCGTCCAGTTGGCCGATCATAGCGCGATCCACGATGTTGGCTTTGGGAGCCGCCAAGCTGATGCGGGCCACGCGCTCCTGATGTGTAAACTCCAGGCGAATTTTCTCGAACTTCATTTCATGACACCTTCGCTGATGGTTCGCGCGCCGTCCAGGGGGCGATTTCTTCCACCAGTTCTTCGCTCCACCGGGCACCTTGCGCCAGACGCTGGCGCAGCAGCACGAAATCCACTTCGCGGCTCTTCTTGTCACCGTAGTGGAAAGCCCGGAAACCGGCGTTTGCCTCGGTCATCATGTTCAGCGATAACCACGCGCGGTTTGTCTCGCGGTTGCGATCCCAGTGCTCGAGTTTGTGCTTGCGCAGGCTCTCGATGGTTTTGATGAGGCAGTCCGGCATAGTGTAGAGGAGCTTGGTGCACAACTGCTCGACGGCTTCGTCGAGCAGGCTTAGATCGGTCTGCGCCGAGGCTAGCACATCCTGCGCTTGCTTGCGCGCTTCACCGGTCTTGAATTCGCCCATCACCAGCCGGCCGTATTCATCGAGCAGGCGATCGGTAACAACCAGCGGATTTGCAATGAACTTTCCATTCACTTTTGTCACCGGGACGAGGTGCGTTAAACCTCCGAGCCAATAGAACCGATGCGCGCTCCAAGGCTCGCACAATGTTCCGCTCATCATGGCGCGCTCAATGCCAATGTAGAGCGGAAGAAAATCCGTGGAACCGCCATCCGGCGCGGAGCCGTGCTTGGGACCAGCCTGGCTGAAAACTGCCATATCGCTGGCAATGGAGAAATCGCAGGCCATGCCGACCTCCTGCCCGCCCCCGACGCGCATGCCGTTGACGCGGCAAACCACCGGCTTATCGCATTGCAGCACCGCGGTGACCATGTCATTAAACAGGCGCATGTATTGCCGGTACTCCCCGGGCGCCCCGGCGTACACCTCCGCGTACTCGCGGGTGTTTCCCCCGGAACAGAATGCGCGACTTCCAGCTCCAGTGAGCACGACGGCTACGGCAGCGCGATCATTGGAGGCTTCGCGTACCGCCAAGATGATTTCCTTAGCCATCTCGGTGGTGTAACTGTTGAGCTCGGCGGGATTGTTCAACATGATCCAGACGTTATGCAGGCCCGCAACTGACGCCCCATCCCGCCCCCGAACCGGACGTCGTTCCACCTGAATACTTGCGCGGGGCGGCGCCTCGACAAGATTGTGGTTCTTCATGATTTGCTCCCGTTGTTCTTCGAGACGTTAGTCAGAATAACGCGGCGGGCAATGGCATGCCGCGCAACCGCATCAAAAACCTCCACCGCATCGTCGAGTGGGTGCATTTCTACGTACGGTTCAATCACCACTTTCCTCTGCAGGACGAGATCGAGGGCCGCCGGATACTGATCGGGCGGGCAACCCCAGTTGCCGCGGGCTGTGGCGTCGAGGGCCATCAAATTCGATAGTCGCACTTCGACTTTCTTAGTTGTGAAGCCGACGACCGCCAGATAGCCGCCATAATCGAGCAAACCGAAAGCGGTTTGCTGTCCTGCCGGGGTTCCGCTGGTTTCGAATATCTTCAGCCCAGTTGCTTTCCGTCCGTTTTGTTTTGCGAAGTTTCGAACTGCCGCCTTCAGATCTTTCTCGCTCATGGCGGAAGAATTGAGAGTCAGGCCGGCGCCGTGTTGCGCGGCCAGGTCGAGCTTGCCCGCATCAATGTCGACGGCAACCACGGCCGCTCCCAACGCGGCTGCGAGCTGCACGCCAAAGCCTCCAACCCCGCCTACGCCGACGAAGACCGCAACATCGTCCTTGCCAAGGCTGGCGCGGCGAATCGCTTCCCACGGAGTAGTGACCGCATCGGCAATTACTGAGAGCAACTCAGCGCCGAGCCCTGACGGCAGCGGTTCGGGAACGGGGCACAAGCCACGAGAGGGCACGCGCACGTGCGTGGCGAAACCACCGTCTCCGTCATTGCCGGGCATGAATTGATCGCGGCAGACGGTTGGACGTCCGGCGCGGCAGGCCGGACAAACGCCGCACGGAATCACCGCCGGAACGATGACTAGTTTTCCTTGCCAAGCGGCGGCATTTTCACCAGCGACGACTACGCGTCCGCAGATCTCGTGCCCGAGAACGAGCGGCAACGCTTTGCGCGTGGGAACGCCATCCACGGCGAACCCGACGTCCGTGTGGCAGACGCCACAACCCGCGATTTGCACGACTACTTCGTCCGGGCCGGGTTCCAAAGGTGGCAGATCAAACAGTTCGAGCGGTTGGCCCACCGCTAGCAAACGAAATCCGTGGGCCCCGTCAATGCGCATATTCCTTCTCCACTACTTGTCCGACCGGCCGCTTACCTGTCAGACGTCGCAGCCCGAGCAAGGCAGCTCCCAGGGCACAAACAAAATCACAATCCGGTGGAACGTTGACTTTCACTTTTAGACGATCCTCCAGCGCCTTGGCAATACCCGCCTGGCGTGCGACGCCGCCGATCAGCGTCAGTTCTCGTTTCATTTCCACGCGCTTAAGCAGCGCTCCGGCGCGGTCCGCCAACGATTCGTGAATCCCCCGCAGGATATCCTGAACACTGATGCCCGCGCTTACGTGATTGATGATCTCACTCTCGGCGAGCACAGCGCACACACTCGAAATCGGCTGCGGATGCTTGGCCTGCAGGGAAAGTTCTCCCACTTCTTCCAGCGGCACTTCCAAATACTTCGCGGCGCGCTGGATGAACATCCCCGAGCCGGCGGCGCACTTGTCATTGCTTTTGAACAGCTTCACTTTGCCGGTTTCCGTGATTCCGATGGCGCGCGTGCACTGCCCGCCGATATCGAGAATCGCAGCGGTTTGGGGAACCACGAAATGCGCGCCCCGGGCCGCGGTGGTGATCTCCGTTACCTGGATGTCACGGAAGCTGACGCCGTAGCGGCCGAACCCGGTGGCCGCGACGTATTCCACTTGATGGCGCTCGAGCCGGGCCTCGTCTAGCGCTTGCTCCAGCGCATTGTTGGCAGCCTCGTCCACTCGCGCCCCGCTACGCGTCCGGCCCTTGCCCAGCACGCGTGGCCGGCCATTCTCTTCCCCAAGCACAACCGCCTTGGTGAAACTGGTTCCGCAATCAATGCCCGCCAGAAACGGCATGGTCTCCCCTCCAAACACCGGTTTCGAAGCTCTGGTCGAGTTTCTCCAGACCAAATAACGCAGCCCCGACCGCCCCCATATACTGAGCGTCCGGGCTGACCTGCATCTTTTTCCCCAGCACCGTTTCGAGCGCCCACACCATTCCAATATTGCGGGCAACGCCGCCGGTCATCGTGATCTCCGGCTCAATGTTCAGGCGGCGCGCCAAAGACAAAGTGCGCTTGGCAATGGCGATGTGGACACCACCTAGAACATCCTCCGCTGTTTTCCCCTGCGCCAGGTAGGAAAGGATGTCCGACTCGACAAAAACCGTGCATACCGTGGCAATCTTGACCGGGTGCTTGGCTTGTAGGGAGAGCGGGCCGACCTCGTCGAGGCTGATGCCCATCACTTCCGCCGAATTGGCCAGGAAACGTCCGGTGCCCGCCGCGCACTTGTCATTCATGACGAAATCCAGCACCTCGCCGCTGGCTCCGACGCTGATGGCCTTGGAATCCTGCCCACCCATATCGATCACGGTGCGCGTTCCCGGGCAAAGAAAACTGGCTCCCTTGGCGTGGCAAGTGATTTCAGTCATCTGGGTATTGCCGAAAGCGATTTTGTATCGCCCATATCCCGTGCCGACAACCATGCCCACATCTCCGGTGCGCAGATCGGCCGCCTGGCAACAACTGTCAAAGGCACGCTCGGCCGCCCGCTGGACATTGGCGCCGGTATCCACCAGCGCCCGCCCCAAAATCTTCAAGCCGCCGTTGTCGGACATAATGACAGCCTTGGCCTGTGTGGAACCGACATCCACCCCTGCTGCAATTCTCATGGTTTCCCCTCGCTCTAAGCGCTCCGGACTGAAGCAGTAGCTTTGGCATGTTCCAACGACTCGAAGAAAGCATCTATTCGGTTTCTTGTTTGCGCCTCGGCAAAATATCTTGGATCTTCCAGATCGGACTCGATGTACAGAGTTGGCACTCCCAGCTGCTTGGTAAAGTAATCGCGCATGTCGCCCTGACCGGCGGAAAACAGCCGGCAACTTTTCACAAAGTGGATGATCACGCCGTCGGCATTCCAGTCCTCGACATAGCGGCGGATCTGTTCGTAGCGCTGGAGGTAATTCCGGTTGGTCACGTTCTGCGCGATCATGTGCATGGCCACGGACTCGAACGGCTTCGCGGGATCGTGGCGAAAGCCGAATTCCCATAGCCCGCCCACGGTCGAGTAAGTGGAGGCCACGGCGCAAGCCTGCCACTTGGCAAACATGTCGCGAAACGTGCGGAAATAGGGGTAGGGCGGCGGACCCTCCATCACAACGCGGAAGTGTTCCTGTTCGTATACGCCTTTGCCGGCATCGCACTTGGATTGCAATTCAGCCAAGGCCGCCTCAAAGAACTCCACGCCTTCAGGTTTGGCGCGATAAACATACAGCGGCCCCATCAATGTAATGGCGTCGAAGTACGCGTCGAAGGGCGAGGGGCGGCGCCGCGCCAGATGTTTAATCTGAGACCATAACTCTTCCGTGCGGCTGGAGCATTCCACTGCCTGCTGGAAGCGGTCATAATCGAACTTGCGCCCAGTGAGCTGCTCCAGCTTCTTGACCGTCTCCTGCAACTGCTTAACGACGTAGTCCACGTCCGCGAGCGTCGGTTCGTCGGCGCGCATGAACGGCACGTCGATCACGTAAAGCGGCGCCTTCTGCAGCTTTGCGGTGTGCTCAAACCACTTGAGGTAGGTATTGCAGCCAACGAAGTTACACAAGATGAGTGTTGGGGTCGGCAACTTGCCCTCGGTCGGCGTGATGCCTTTCAGGATGCAACCAATATCCGCCTTTACGTAAGCGCAGTTGTCGGCGGCGTAGCCCAGCTCCTCCGCCGCCAGTATCGGGTCGAGCGACTGGTGGCGAATAGCCAGCTGCAGCGCGTTCACCTCAGGATATATAGGTACGGCGCCAAAGCCTTCCAGCAGCTCCACGCAGTTGCCCGAGATCATCATCGAAACTGTCGGCGGATTGCCGGTTTCGGCCGCCTGATTTAGCTTGTCATACCAAGTCAGCATCAATTCCTTTTGCCGCTGGTGAATGGAGCCGCGATACTCTTTCTTTTCTGCCATCTTTTCCCCTCAATCGAAAATCAGCGATTCGACAAACGTCTCGATTTCTGTGCGCAGACGGTCAAAAGTGAATGATTTCTCTTCAAATTCGAGTTGCAGGTGCGGAATTCCGGCTCGTTCCAGCTCTTCTTTGTAAGGGACGTAATCGAAATAGGCTGGCTCGCAGAATTTGGCAATGAGAAACAGCACCGCGTCCGCGCGCGTCCGCCGGACCTTCTCAACCAGCCCGTCCCAGCGCGGCTTGCGAAAATCGTGGCGTACCGAGGAATATACGGAGCGGTCAAGATAGCTGGAGGCGAGCGCTTGCACCGGATCTCCGTCGGCCGGTACGTCGCTGTCAAACCAGCTTTGGCCGATCACAAAGTCGTCATCGACGATGTAGCAGCCTGCGTCTTCAATAAGACGGATCAGCGTGAGTGGAGGCTGTTCGCAAAAGGAGCCTTCCACCGCGATGCGAATCGAATCCCGCGGCTTGGCAGGGCGCGATTGGAATCCAGCGAGCGCAGCTTCCAATTGTGCTGAGTGCTCCTCCACCGGGAGAAAATTCCCCATCCGAACAAGCTGATACAGTTCCCAGGTGGGGATTTGCTGTGGGCGGAGGGTGCGCAGCCGGTAGAGCTCGCGGATCAAGGCTCGGTTGCGGTTGTACAGAACAATCGAGTTGCGCAACGCATCGTCGCTGACGGTGCGTCCGGCCAGGCGCTCCAATTCAGCCAGCACGCGACGATACTCATTCACCAAGAATTGCGCCGCCGCCGGAGAACTGGGGTTGTGGGGCAGGTGGAGGAAATCGACATACATGTTGGGGAAATTCCGCTTCATGACGAAACACAGATTTCGGGCCGAGTCGCAGATGGTCGAGAACAGAAACCCGTCAAAGGGATCAAGGCGCCCCGTCAAACCCATTTCCAGGGTGGTTTTGACGATCGAACAAATGAACGATCCGAAACGAGCATCGGCGTGCTGAATGTCGAGGCGGTCGCCAGCGCCGCTCAATCCAACCGGCAGCATCCCCGCGGCGTGAATCAGTTCTGTCGGCGCATACACCGGAAAATAGGCAATGGCTTTGCCGCCCGGGTGAATCTGCTTCCACTCGGAAACCGTCGGGAAGTCCAAGCCGGAGCATATATCGAACGTTCGTTCTAACTTGTTCATGCCTTGACTTTATATGCCCGGCGATAACTTGCGATCTGTGATTCCCATCACGTTAGGCAGTGATATTGCTCACACTTGGGCTGCCGGTTTCCACAACATTTTCCCCGGCGGAAGTTTCTTCCCTGCCCTTAATCGCCGCCTTTTCTTTAGCCTTGGGCAATTCCGGTGTTATCGATCACCAAGGCGTCGCTGCTTGTGCAGTGGGAACCATTTCGATCGCCAACCAAACGGTATGAAGATCCTCTCCTACGAGGCGGATGCGCTGAAGAATGACTTCGCCAAGGAGCTGGCGGCGATCAGACGCGAGTATCACCACCTTGCCGTGAGCCTGCTGGACGATCTCAGGCGCGAGAACGGCCTGCGTGTTTCCACACGCATCGCGGTACTCAGCTTGTTCGGGATGATGAACTGGATCTGCACCTGGCCTGATTCCCGCGTAGATTACGAGGCAGCATCGATCGCTGAGGAAATTGCAGACGCTTAGGTTGAGCAGATCGGCTTTCTTCTTCGGAACCGAAACCCGCTCCCAAACGGCCTCTGAACAGACGGTGCCATAACGTTGTGTTATATCGTGAGACGATACAACTCATGACGGCGGTTACGAATCCAACTGGATGAGGTAATCGTTCAGCTAACGGACCGGAAGGATCCGGAGTTGACCTTTTGTTTTATCGAAATACTGGCAGCAGCAAGAAGGGCGCTTCATGATTCAGCCCGCAGTTGTGCCGCTCTGGATGACACAGGCAACTTGGTGGTCGCGGCGACAACCCAATCGCGTTCCGATGTTCCACACCGACTCAACACAAGGAGAGATCCCTATGATGTCCACTGGAATCCGGGCCCAGTTCGTTTTTCTTGCGTCTATCGTTTTGGCATTGGTGGCAATGCCAGCATCAGCCGAGAACAGCATGGCGACGGGCAAGCTGAAGATTCATGTCAGCCCGAAGCAGGCATACGTATTCGTCGACGGGAAGGCCATCCGGGATGGGAGCCAGACCATCGAGCTTCCGGCAGGATCACATGAAGTCAGCGTCCGCAATTACGGGTACATTCCCAGCACACAGACAGTGCAGGTCCGCGCCGGGGAAACCACCGACGTCCCCGCGACGCTGCAAGCGTCGGGCGACAAGGTACCGGGGCCCTTTGGGGACATCGAATTCAAAGGCCACCCACGCGCCGCCGTTCTGCTCAACGGCACCACGCCGGACTATTTTGTGGGACATGTGGATGAATTCGACTGGAACTGGATTTGGCACCAACGCCTGCTGGTAAGACCGGGCACATATCAGGTGACAGTCACGCGGGAAGGAGACACGATCTGGTCCGGCCCGGTGGAAGTGAAGGCTGGTCAGCGAGTGATGGTTAATCTCAACCAGGATGGCAAGATGAAAACCAAGGACTGGTCACGGGGCAACACGCTCGGACCGCAGCCGCGCTTCCACGCGGGAATTGCCAGCGCAGAAGTGCCCATCGCGCCAGCGATCGCGCAACTCACCGCTCAGTCGACTCAACTGAACTGTGGACAAACCGACCAGTTGAGCTGGAAATCGGCCGATGCGATAGCCGTCTCAATCACGAACCTGGGAGACGTTGCGGCCAACGGAGACAAAACTGTCAACCCCACAAAAACAACGACATATAAGTTAGTTGCGAAAGGTCCGGGCGGCGAAGCCACGCAAACCGCGACCATTAACGTGAATGTGCAACCCACCGCCTCGCTGGCTCTGACGCAGCCGGAAGTGCACTATCACAAGATCGGGGATAAGGTCGTGCAGGATGACCCGACAACTTTGAAGTGGTCTGTCTCGAACGCAAACCAAGTGAAGATCTCCCAGCTTGGCAGTGAGAGCATGAGCGGCAGCCGTACGATCAATGCACAGCCAAAGCAGACCAGCACCGGCCCGGTCAACGAGATGGTCGACTACACTCTGTCCGCCTCCAATGCTTGCGGCGGAATAACCACACAAACAGCGGCGCTACGCATTGTCGGCTCGATCGATCCAGCTCCGCCCGTAACGCTTGCCAGCCTCTTCTATCCGACAAACTACCCGACCGCAAGACGCCCGAAAATCGGCCTTGTGGCCAGCGAGAAAGAAGCTCTGTCAGATGCGGCGAATCGCTTCAAGAATCACGAGCAGTACGATAACAACCACGCCAGCCTCACGGTTGTTGGACACGCCGATATTCGCGGCTCGAAGAAGTACAACCTGATGCTCAGCAAGCGGAGGGCCGATCTGGTGAAGAGCTATCTCGTGTCGCGGGGGATTCCCGCGGATAAGATCCAAACACGCGCCGACGGGAAACAGCAGGAACTGAGCAGGAACGACGTTGCAAAACTGCAGGCCGCGGATTCCCAAAAGCCGGACAACTGGATGATGCAGCGCACGGCGGCGACCTGGCTTGCCTATAACCGGCGAGTCGATATCATTCTCGAACCCACAGGCAAGCAATCGACGGAAGCGTATCCGAATGATGCCTCCGACGCACGGATTCTGTGGCAGAGGGCTCAGCCGAGCTTGCGAAGAGTCGAATCGGCGGCACAGTCCTCGACGAAGGCATCACTGCACGCAGCGTTGCAAGGAAATTAGCTCCGTACTGGAGAGGATTCTCACGCACAATGTGGCTTATTCGCGTGAACGCACGCCTGTGCCCGGTTGAGCCTCTCTCTTGGGTGATTTCACCAACAGATTAGTGCTCAAGCAAATTGACAGGGTTGAGTCTCACTTTTTAAGATCATTCTTGCCCTGCACTATCCAGGTGCAGCTCGGCGCAGCCGGCTGGGGCGCTCCCAGTCGGGACGACAATTTCTTATGATCAGCGTGAAACAACTCACCAAGCGCTATGCCCGTACCGTCGCGGTGAATCAGATCTCATTCGAAGTAGAAAAGGGCCAGATCGTAGGATTTCTCGGTCCCAATGGCGCGGGCAAGACGACCACGATGCGCATCCTCACCTGCTTTCTGCCGCCTTCAGCGGGAACCGCGAACGTCGCTGGGTTCGACGTTCTCGAACAACCTCTTGAGGTGAAGAAACGCATCGGCTATCTGCCTGAGACGCCTCCGATCTACCCGGAGATGGAGACGGCGGAGTACCTGAAGTTTGTGGGAAAGCTGAAGGGACTTTCGGGCGCGGAGTTGCCCAAGCGAGTCGACTACGTGTGTGGTCGATGCGCCATCGCCGACGTCAAAACCAAACTTCTCGGAAAACTGTCAAAGGGCTACCGGCAGCGAGTCGGCCTGGCGCAGGCCATCATTCACAATCCCGACGTGCTCATTCTGGATGAGCCAACAGCCGGCCTGGACCCGAAGCAGATCAACGAGACGCGAGAGCTGATCAGAGGTTTTGCCGGCGATCACACTATCGTTCTCAGCACGCACATCCTTTCCGAAGTCGAACAAACCTGCGAGCAAGTCATCATCATCAACCAGGGCAAACTGGTGGCGACGGATTCGGTTCGCAACCTGCAAGCGCGCGCCCGCGGCGCCGAGTCGGTTGTGATCGAGGTCGCGGGCCGCAACGGAAGCCTGGAAGCTCCGACCGTGCAGCACCAACTGGAGAAGGTCGCGGGCGTGAGCCGCGTTCTGTGCAAACAGCAGATCGACAGCCGCATTTTTTTCGAAGTGGAAGGCCAGAAGGGACGCCTGGTTCGGGGAGACCTGGCGCGGGCGGTGGTGCAGTGCGGCTGGGACCTCAATGAGCTTCGGCCAGCGGCCATGAGCCTGGAGGAAATCTTTCTACAGCTCACCGAAGGCGAGTCCCCTCCCGATGATGAAAAAGCTCCAGAGAAGGAGTCACAGCAATGAGGAATGTGTGGATCATTTGCCGGAAAGAACTGGGCAGCTACTTCGTTTCCCCGATTGCCTACATTTTGCTTGCGTTATTCGCCGTGATTTTCGGTTTCTTTTTCTGGAACATGCTCGGAATTTTTGTGATCGAGAGCATGGAGATGCAGATGCGGGGGCAGATGTTCCCCATGAACCTAAACGAACAGGTCATTCGACCGTTGTTGTCGAACGTTGGCGTGATCGGATTGTTTTTCATTCCCATGATCACCATGCGCCTGTTCGCGGAAGAAAAGCGCACCGGCACCATCGAGTTATTGGCCACCTCGCCGATTCGCGACCTCGAGGTCATCCTTGGAAAGTGGCTGGCGGCGATGCTGCTCTACTGCTGCCTGCTGCTGTTTACGGCGGTGAACTTCGCGTTTCTTTTCCGATATGGCAATCCGGATTGGAAGCCACTGGCTATGGGCTATCTCGGTCTACTGCTCCAGGCAGGGGCGCTGCTGGCGATTGGCACGTTCATTTCCACGCTCACCAAAAATCAGATCATCGCCGGAGCAGCGACTTTCGGTGTGGAGTTGTTGCTGTGGGTAATCGGCTGGGTCGGCGAATACGAAACCGCGGCCTGGGCACGCGTGCTTTCCTACATGTCGGTGATCACCCACTTTGATTCGTTCGGCAGAGGCGTCCTCGATTCTAAAGACGCCGTCTTCTATCTCACAGTTACATTCCTGGGACTTTTCTTCACCGCGCGCTCCATGGAATCGCTGCGCTGGAGGTCATAGTCGGGAGCTCATGATGGCAAGCCAATGGCTGAAGGCGAGACAAACCAAGTACGCGGCATACGCCACGATTTACGTCCTTATTGTGATTGCCGCCATCGTCGTCGCCAACGTTCTAGCTGATCGCTACGACAAGTCGTATGATGCGACGTCAAACAAACGCTATAGCCTCTCCGAGCAAACTGCCAAGATCGTCAAGGGCGTCAAGCAGGACGCTACTATCACGTACTTCAACCAGAGCACACGATTCCGCGATGGCAAGGACTTGCTCGACGAATATGCCAACCTATCACCCAGGGTGCACGTGGAGTACATCGATCCGGACAAGAACCCGCAAGCCGCGCGGGACGCGGGTATCCGGGAATATGGCACAGCCGTAGTGCAAGTCGGTGCGAAAAGGGAAGAGGCCAAGAGCATGACCGAGGAAGGCATCACCGGCGCCTTTATTCGCGATCTCAAGAGCACAACTCGGACCGTTTGCTTCGTCAGCGGCAGCGGCGAGCACCAGATCGATGACAGCAATCGCGAAGGCCTTTCCCGCTTCAAAGATCTTTTATCCAGGGACAACTACGAGAGTAAGACCATCCGTTTGCTAGAGACAGCCAATGTGCCCAGCGAGTGTACGAGTCTCGTGGTAGCGGGCCCGACGAAGAATTATGAGCAGCCGGAAGTGGACGCGATCAAGCAGTATGTCGAGGATGGCGGACGCGCTCTGTTTATGCTGGATGCGCCTCTAAAGTCCGGGCGCTCTGAAATAGCCGACAACGACGCTCTTCGAGACCTGCTTGAGAGTTGGGGTGTGACTGCGGACAAGGATCTGATTCTCGACCTCAATCCCCTCGGTCAGATCGTCGGAGTCGGGCCGCAAGTGGCGCTCGTGACAAGTTATGAGTCCCAGTCCATCGTAAGCGAGATGGGGGGCACCGCTACCGGTTTCCCTCTGTCGCGCTCTCTGGAACTCAAGAATACCGACAAGACCAGCGTTCAGAAGCTGTTCGATTCCTCCACGAGCAGCATTGCGACAACCAATCTGAGCGCTGAGGCCGTCAGTTTGAAAGATCCCAAGAACAAGAGAGGTCCGCTGACTATCGCAGCCGCCGGCACCTACAACACGGGAAAGGAGAATTCCCAGGGACGATTTGTGGTCGTCGGCAGCTCTTCCTGGGTCAGCAACGGCTTTATTAGCTTCAACGGAAACAGCGATCTGGCTTCGAACACGATCAACTGGCTGTCCTCCGACGAGGATTTGATTTCGATCCGGCCGAAGGAACAGGAAGACCGGCGCATCACGATGACGCGCGCGCAATTGAGTTGGGTTCGTGCTGTCAGCCAATTTCTGTTGCCCGCTATTGTCTTCGTCGCCTGGATTGGCGTGTGGTGGAAGCGGCGGTGAAAGATCTCGCGGCTGATTTGAAGCCTGCCCAAGAAATGCCATGAAACTCCGCAGCCTGATTGTCTCGACGTCGGTGCTCCTGGCGCTGATCGGAGCTCTTTACTGGTCGGAGCACCACAAACCCAGCGGCGAGGAAAAGCCTTCTGCAGCTACTTCGCCGACGATCTTGAAGCTGGACCAAACAGCGATCACGAAACTCGCGTTGAAAGAGAAGAGCGCTCAGCCGATCGTTCTAGCCAAGAACAATTCCGGCACTTGGCAAATCCTAGAACCAAAACCGTTCGCCGGCGATCAGAACACTGTTTCCGCCGTTCTTTCTTCCTTATCTTCCCTGAACTCCGAGCGACTGGTGGAAGACAAGGCTTCTGATCTAAAGCAATACGGTCTCGATCCTCCGGCCGTGGAAGTGGACGTCACCGAGAAGGACAAGAAGACGCAGCAGCTTTTGATCGGCGATGACACTCCTGCCGGCGGGGCAGTCTACGCGATGCTGGCGAAAGATCCGCGCGTTTTCACGATGGCTAGCTACAACAAGACCAGCATTGACAAGAGTCTGAATGATCTGCGCGACAAGCGGCTGCTTATCGTGGATGCCGACAAGGTCAGTCGCGTTGAGCTTGGCAGCAACAATCAGGAGATCGAGTTCGGCCGCAATAAGGATGAGTGGCAAATCCTGAAACCGAAGCCGCTGCGGGCCGATAGCATGCAAGTGGACGACCTGCTCCGTAAGTTGGCTGATGCCCGTATGAACCTGAGTCAATGGGAACCCGATTCCAAAGAAACCGCGGCCGCTTATGCGCACGCGACGCCGATTGGCTCGGCAAAGGTCACAGATCAGTCCGGAACCGAAGAACTGCAGGTTCGCAAGGAGAAGGATACGTATTATGCACGCTCCAGCGTGGTCGACGGCGTCTACAAGGTTGACCCAACTCTCGGCGAGGCGCTCGACAAGAAACTCAACGATTTCCGCGACAAGAAACTCTTTGACCTTGGTTACACCGATCCTGGGAAGATCGAGATGCACAGCGGGTCGAAAGCTTACTTTCTGACTCGAAACGGCGAAGATTGGTGGTCCAACGGCAAGAAAATGGACGCCGGGCGCGTGCAAACGCTAATTTCGGACCTACGCGACTCAACTGCCAGCAAGTTCGTCGACTCCGGTTTCGCTGCGCCCACGATTGACCTTACAGTTACCTCGGACGATGGCAAGAAGGTGGAAAGGGTCCGGGTTGCCAGATCCGGCAAGGGCTTCCTCGCTAAGCGTGAAAATGATCCGACTCTTTATTACTTGGACGCAAATCTGATCGACGCGATCCAGAAGGCTGCTGACGACATCCAGGCTGCCCCGTCAAACCAGAAGTGAGGACAGCCACTCGTCGCCGCCGTCCCAGCAGGAATTCCCCTTAGAGCGCCTAACAAAACTCCATCTTCAACTTCAGCAACCTGACCAACAGGTCGCGCATCCTTTGGGGCGGGAGCCATCTACCATGCCCGCTCAACATGTGCCGGATGGATTGTGGGAGCTCATTGAACCATTCATTCCACGGTCAAAGCCAAAGCTGAAGGGTGGTAGGCCGCGACTGGCGGACCGAGCTTGTCTCACTGGCATCGTTTTCATCTTGCGGAGCGGAATTCCCTGGGAAATGCTACCGCGAGAATTGGGCTTCGGCTCGGGCATGACCTGCTGGCGGCGTCTGCGTGACTGGCAGGAAGCAGGAATCTGGCAATTGATCCACTTCGTGCTGCTGGACTGGCTGTCGCGCTGTGGCCAAATTGATTGGTCCAAAGCAATCGTGGACAGTAGCTCTGTGCGGGCTGTTTTTGGGGGCCGCAGACCGGCCCCAATCCCACGGATCGAGCGAAGCTTGGCAGCAAGCGTCACCTGATCTGCGATGGCGGCCGAGTGCCACTCGTGGTGCAGTTAACTGGGGCCAACCGCAACGATTCGCAACAAGCCCTGGCACTGGTTGACGCAATTCCTGGCTTGCAGGGCGAGGGCGGCCGCCCGGGGCATCGGCCTGATTGCGTAGCGGGAGATCGCGGATATGACGCCGAATCCATCCGGCAAAATCTGCGTGCTCGAAAGATCGTCCCCTTCCTGGCTAAACGCAACACCGAACATGGCAGTGGGCTTGGACGATGGCGATGGGTTGTCGAACGCACCTTCGCTTGGTTGAATCAATTTCGCCGTTTGCGTGTTCGCTATGAGAAGCGGGCCGACATTCATGAGGCCTTTCTTTCCCTGGGGTGCACGCTGATCTGCTGGCGTGTTCTAGCAGGCTGCGGAAAAATTGATTCGTAACGTGTTTTTCTTGCCCTTGTTCATTTTTCGTGATGCCGAATGATCTGATTTTCGGTTTGTTAGCGGCCCCAGACTCTGACTCCAGACTCTGT
>Ga0187781_10000236_pt1 | contig 39169 bp, 33 predicted proteins | sample 0715_SJ02_MP02_2_FD_132447 | JGI IMG/M metagenome (GOLD analysis project Ga0187781, IMG submission 132447) | Tropical peat soil microbial communities from peatlands in Department of Meta, Colombia - 0715_SJ02_MP02_20_MG | ecosystem: Environmental > Terrestrial > Soil > Wetlands > Peat | place... | reverse complement strand
TTCTTCGTCGCCTGACGGCGACGTACAGACCCAAAGACCCAGAGCTTGCTGGCGCCGTATTCCCGGCCGAGGCGGAGGATTTCGGGGCGATGTGGCCCAAGGACCTCGTCGATTCCGAGGCCCATACCCAGGACGACCGGCCGAATCCTTGGTTTCCTCCAAAGCCGCGACTTGCACCGAGGGCACACTGCGGGGTAACCGCGACCGCGTACCCTCCAGGTGTAGACACAGCGGTAACAATGACCAAGGCGGCCGATTCGTTTCGTCACCATCTTACTTGTTGGAGGTGGAAATCTTACTTATAGGTATTGACCGAACTCATGTAATCGGCTTCCTCCTACCGGATTTCCGGCCCGGACGTAATGCCGCTAGGCAACGTGTAACCCGTGTTTCGGATGCCACGAAACCTTTCGCCGGGACGAACTCACATCTCCGGGCGGTTCGAATATCGGCCAGGCGCTGGAGCCAAAGCCACGTCAAGAATCGGATTCTGCCTCTCGCTTCATTCACAACGATCAGGATATTACCGGACCGTTCGAGAGCACCCACTCGAAAGCCCCCGCGAGCAGCCGAGTCCAGCAGTTCGTATCGTGACTGTGGCAGTACTCCCGGTACTCAAGGGGGTAACCGCGTAAGCGGAGAACGTCCCTCAGGTGTCGGTTGGCAGCGAGCGGGCTCGTGTCGTTGTCGGCGGCTTCTCGCCGACCTTCAGTGGATTCGAACCGTGGGCCGGGACGGATTCGAACCGTCGATCTCCGCGTTGTAAGCGCGGCGTCCTCACCGCTAGACGACCGGCCCCGCGTCCGAAGGAGGGCCCTGCTCGGTCATGGGGCTGTCGGTCGGAGCGTGCTCCCGATGCCGAACCCGCACGGCGAGGCCCCGGGAGAGCTCTGTCATCAGGCGCCCGGGGAGGGCCGCCTCACCGACCCCGAGGAGCTGCCCGTCGCGCACCAGGACGACCGCGTCCCCGGCCCGGATCCGATCGTCCGCGCTGCGGACCCCGGGCACGAACAGGTCCCCTTCGAGGGGGACGCCCGCGTGGACCTCGACCGCGAGCGGGGGATTGGGCATCAGCCGTCGCGCCCCCATCACCGTCAGCTGGAAGAGGCCCCGTTCCTCGCGCAGGGTCGCGAGGTCGTTGCGGCCATCGGTCACGCGCTGGAACCACGGCCGACCGCTCAACCGGATCGGGGGAAGGAACAGCCTCCGCGCCGCCTCGGGGCCGAACTGGACGCCGGCGATCGCCTCGAGCTCCTCGCGCACGACCGCGAGCGGTCCTCCGGGCACCGGTGATTCGCGCGCGATCGCCTCCTCGGCCGCGCCGCGAAGGCTCGCGATCGCCGCATTGTGGGTCGTCCGCCCGTCGTTCAGCGTCCACCGCACGCGGTCCGACGCGGGGAGGTACGGGGCGAGGAACGAATACTCCTCCGGGTCGAGGTGGACGATGACCGAACGGTAGGTCCCGCTCGCTCGCAGATGCGCGAGCGCGTTCCGGACGATTGCCCGCTCGCTCTCTTCCCAATCGCCCGTGACGGGAATGTCGTAGTGGCGGGCCGGAGGTACGTCCTCGAGCTCCCGGGGAACGAGGCCGATCGGAGAGCTCACCGAGACGATGTGCACCCGCTCGAGCGCCGGAAGCCCCTCGAGCGCGGCTCCGAATCTTCGGTGGCTCCGGGATCGGCGGTACGGCTTCGTCTTCGAACACGGGACGAGCAGGAGGACGGTTTTCGAGGGGGGCGGCCGGTATCGTTCGAGGAGGCGCGAGCGGAACCGTTCCATCTCCGGCCGTCGGTGTGACTCGAGGAGCACGTAGTTCCGGGATCCGGAGAACGCCACCGGGGCCCGTTCCTCGAGCAGCGGACGGAGGTCGCGGTCCGCGTACCGGAGCATCTCGGCGAGAGCGGGCTCGCTCACGAGGCGAGACTCCACGAGCTCGCGAAGGAGGCCCTGCCGCGCCGCCCCGACCGACTCGGCGAGCGCGCGTCGCATCGCGACCGTCGCATGGACCGACAGCGGGCCGGCGGTCTCGGGGGAGCACGCGGGACAGTCGCACACGCGCTCGGCGCGGGACGGAGGGGTGGCCCGGGCTCCGAGGACCGGGTCGAGGTAGACTCCATGGGCCGCGGAGAGGTGGGCCTCCGTCGTGTCCACTAGGTCGACGCCGAGGTAGGTCAAGAGCGGGATCCGATGCGGAAGCGCGACCCGGGGAGCCCAGAGGACCGGACCCGCGCCGAAGGCGTTACGGACCCCCCGGAGCGCCTCCACGAACGGACGGCCATCGTTCCAGAGCGTCCGGGCGTTCCCGAGGATGAGGAGCTCGGGTCGGTCGGTCCGGGCGGCGACCGCAGCCTCGTCGCGGAACGGCCAGTGCAGGTAGAGTGCACCGGCTCCGGCGCGGTGGACGCCGGAGCCTTCTCCGGCGATCTCGGGGGCGAGTACCGGCGTCTCGAACGAGAATCGACCGGCGGGATCGGTGATCTCGTATCCGCGTCGACCGACGGGGGCTGGAGCGGAGCGTAGGGAAGGGCCCGCCGTGTTCTCCCCGGCGACCGCGCTTTCGAGGAGTCCGGGGGTCGAGAGGGTCAGTTCTCCGAGAGTCGCCCGGCCGACGAGGCAGAGCCCTTCCCACCGTTCCGCCGTTCGCGTCATCGTCCCCGGACCCAGCGTGGGAGCTCGGAGGAATCCGAGCGACGCTACTCCTCGCCTCTCACGCCTCTCGGTCGGGCCCTCGTGCCCGGGGCGGGGCTCGGGAATAGGCCCCGCCATTGCGCGAGCATCGCCTCCCGCCGTTCCGCTCCCGCCTCCGACCGTCCGCGCCGGCCGAACAACGGGTCGTGCGTTTCGCGCACGTCCCGCAGGAACTCGGCCGGGTCGGCACTCGCCTTCTCGAACCCGAAGAGGATGAGCTGCCGAAGGAACGAGGAACGTCCCCGCCAGCCGATCCGCCGGCGGACCGCCGGGTTGAGGTGCCGCTTCGCGAGCCGCCACACCTCGTTCGTCGTCCGATAATCCCGCGCCGAGAGGCCGATCATCACCTGCGGCATACCGATCGTCCGACCGACCCCGGAGAGGCTTTTGAGCTAGTTCCCACCCCGCAACCTTCCGGTTCCGCTACAGAAACAATCCCGGGCCCACCGGAACGAATAGAGCGAGCAGCACTCCGGCGAGGAAAATCGTGCTCAAGGCAAAGTGGCGCTCGAACGGCACGCGCGCTCGGGTGGGGTTTCGCGCGAGCAGCGCGTCCGTGAACGCAACCAGGACCGCCATCGCCGCGAGGGCGCCGAAGTAGACGACCGTGAGATGGAGGGCGGCGCCGAAGAGCGCGAGCAGCAAGAGGGCGGCAACGTGCAGCACCGGAACGAGGCGGACGGACGCTTTCACCCCCCAGCGGACGGGCACCGAGAAGAGACCGAGCGCGCGGTCGCTCTCGAGGTCCCCGAGGCTGTGGATCGTCTCGAACGCCGTCCCCCAGGCGAGCAGGCCGCCGACCGCGAAGAGGACCACGGGCGGAAGCGTTCCTTCCACGGCGATGTAGACGGCGCCGGGCGTGATCGCCTCGACCAGGCCCAGGAACGCGGTCGTGAGCGAGGTGACCCGCTTCGTGTAGCTGTACCCGAGCACGAGCACGAGGGCGACCGGGGCGAGGACGAAGGCGAGAGGGTTGAGGAGGTAGGCCGCGAGGAGGAGCACCGCGGCGTTCGCCGCGCAGAACCCGAGCGCGAAACCGGCCGAGGCGCGGCCCGTGACGAGGGCGCGGCCCTGGGTACGGGGGTTCGCCGCATCGAGCCGTCGGTCCGCCCATCGGTTGAACGAGTGGCCCGCGTTGCGCGCGGCGACGAAGGCGACCACGATGAGGAGGAGCGTCCAGAGGCTCGGCCTCCCGTGCGAGGCGAGGAGGAAGAACGCCAGCGCGAACGGGAGGTTGAGCCCGAGCGTCTGAATCTCGAGGAAGCGGCCGAGCTCGCGCGCCCGGGAGCGCTCCGCAACCGCGCCAGCCGTCACGGCTTCGGTCGGCCGAGGAGCCGAGCGAGAACCGGTTCCTCCGCGATCGCTCGTTCGGCCGCCGCCGCCGCCGCGGGGTCCGACCGGATCTCCTCGGGCCACGGGCGCGGGAAACCGTCCTCGGGCCGCTTGCGGGTCGCGTCGATCCCGACCTTCGTGCCGAGGTTCGGCGTCGGGTTCGAGATCGACAGCTGGTCGACCGGCCCCTGCGACAGTTCGAAGTCCCGTCCCGGGTCGGCCTGGAGACCGACCCGGTAGAGGACCTCGGAGAGGTCGTGGACGTCCACGTCCTCGTCCACGACCACGAGGTACCGGACGAACATCAGCTGGCCAAGGCCCCAGAGGGCATGCATCACCTTCCGGGGATGGTCGGGGAACGACTTGCGGATGGAGACGATCGCGACGTTGATGAACAGCCCTTCCATCGGGAGGTTCATGTCGACGATCTCGGGAAGGACGAGCCGGACAACCGGTCGGAACACCCGCTCGACCGCTTTCCCGAGGACGGCGTCCTCGGTCGGGGGCTTCCCGGTCACCGTCGTAAGGTAGACCGGCGCGCTCCGGTGCGTCACTCGAGTGACGTGGAAGACCGGGAATGGCTCCGGGGCGGAGTAGTATCCCGTGTGGTCTCCGAACGGACCCTCGACCGTCCGTTCGGTGGGGTCGACGTACCCTTCGAGCACGACCTCGGCGTTCGCCGGCACCTCGAGGTCGACCGACCGAGCCGGGACGAGCTCGACGGGCTCACCCCGCAGGAAGCCGGCGAAGACGAAGTTCGAGATCCCCTCGGGCACCGGGGCGAGTCCCGAGAACACCGTGGCCGGGTCCGCCCCGATGACGGCCGCGACGGGCATCCTCTCGCCGCGGGCCGCCCACTTGCGGTAGTTGTTCGCTCCGACGCGGTGGACCTGGAAGTGCATGCCGAGCGTGTCGGGTCCGTACTGCTGGAGCCGGTAGATCCCGGTATGCGGCTCGCCCGATTCGGGGTCCTTCGTGATGACGACCGGGAATGTCACGGTCCGGCCCCCGTCGTGAGGCCAGCACTTGAGGATCGGGAGCCGCCCGAGGTCGACCGAGCTCTCCTCGACCTCCTGGCACGGGCCCGAACGAACCCGCTTCGGGGCGAGCGATCGCAGGGTCGAGAGCATGTCGATCGTGCCGGAGAGGTCGCGGAGCGCCCCGGCGACCCCGGCGGGGGGGCGGAGATGCACGAGGCGCTCGATGCGCGTCGCGACCTCGTCCACCGACTCGGCGCCGAGGGCCGCGGCGATCCGCCGGGGGGAGCCGAGGAGGTTCGTCACCACCGGCATGGACGCGCCGGGGACGTTCTCGAAGAGGAGGGCCGGTCCGTCGGCCCGGAGGGTACGCTGCGTGACCTCGGTGATCTCGAGGTCCCTCGAAACGGGTCGGCGAACCCGAACGAGGTCCCCCTTCGACTCGAGGGCGGAGAGGAACTCTCCGAGCGAGCGGAACGTCACGGACGCCGGCGAGCCGTCCGGGTTATTAAACGAGGGGGCCGGGGTCAAGGTTCATATCGGAACCTTGGGTCGACGCGGCGATGCAGACGGTCACTCTGGAGGTCCGCACCGAGGACCTCGCCCTTCTCGGGCTCGTGCCCGAGGGGTTGTTCGAGAAGTACGAGGAGGTCGAGCTGCTCGAGACCCTTCGCCTCGAGCAGGGCTGGCGCCTCCAGCTCCTTCGGGTACGCCGCCGCGGCCCCCTTCGGACCGCGTCCGAGCTCGAGCGCGAGTCCCGGCGGATCCGGGCGATCTACGGCCTCGAGAGCTTCGAGCTCGTCGAGCGCCGTCCGCGGACTCGGGACTACATCCTGCTCGTGCGCCAGCGCAACCCCGAGCGCCTTCGCCGGCTTCTCACCCTCGCCGGCGGAGAGATCTCCCCGACCGCGCCGTTCCGCATCACGCCCGAGAAGGTGATCGCGTCGTTCCACGGCCAGGAGCGGGCGCTCCGCCGGGTGCTGAAGCGCCTCGACCGGGAGGAGTTCCCCTACCGGGTCGTTCGGGCCTCCGGCCGTCCGTACGCCCCGGACGAGAGCTCGACGCCGCTCACCCCTCTGCAATCCCGCCTGCTCGCCCGCGCGTGGGTGATGGGCTACTACGCCGTCCCGCGTCGGATCACGCTGACCCGGTTGGCGGCGCAGACCGGCCGAAGCGCTCCCGCGCTCGGAAAGGTCCTCCGACGCGCCGAGGGTCGCATCGTCGCCCGATGGCTCGCCTCCGAGGGGACCGTGAGCGAGAGCGAGCTCCCCGAGGCGGCCGGGCCGCGGGAACCGTAAAGAGAGGTCGGCGCTCGCGAACCCCGTGCCTCGCCGAGCGCGCACCGTTCGCGTCGAACGGGTCGACGGGACGCTGACCCGCCGCTTCCGGCCCGCGCCACGGAGGGTTCGGCGTGCTTCGACCTCGCGAGCGCCGAGGCCGTCGAACTCGAGCGAGGACGGGTCACTCTCGTCCGGACCGGCTTCAAGATGCGGTGCCCCGAAGGAACGTTCCTCGAGGTGCGCCCGCGAAGCGGGCTCGCGAGCCGCGGGGTGTTGATGGTGAACGCCCCGGGGACGATCGATTCCGACTATTCCGGGGAGGTGCGCGTTCCCTTGACCTACCTCTTCGAAGGTCGGTACCGGATCGAGGTCGGGGACCGGATCGGCCAGGTCCGGCTCGTCTCGGACGAGCCGGCGGTGTTCCGGTCGGGAAAGGTCGCGCCGGTCGCTTCGCGCGCCGGTGGGTTCGGTAGCACGGGCCGCTAGCGGTACTCGGAAAGGAGCCGCTGGACCCGCTTCGGTTCGGGAGGAGGGACGGGGTGGCCCCGCTCCACTTCGGACTGGACCTCGAGCAACAGGTCGTGCATCCGACGTTCCCGGGAGAATGCGGAACGGTGGAGGCCGACGTCCCGGGTCCCCTCCGCCACGAGGACGACCGCACGGCCGGTCCGGGCGCGCCCCGTCCTACCCCGACGCTGGATGGTGCGGATCACGTCCGGGACCGGTTCGTAGAAGACGACGAGGTCGGTCGCCGGGATGTCGAGACCTTCCTCGGCGACGGACGTGGCGACCAGGCAGTTCCGCTCGCCCGCCCGGAACCGGTCGAGCACGGCGGACTGTTCCCGCTGCGAGAGCCCCGTGTCCTCCCCACGGGCCGCCTGGCCCACGAACCGGGCCGCCCGGACCTCGGGGTCGTGGAGCCGTTCGACCTCCTCGACAATCCGGTCGACGGTGTCGCGGTACTGCGAGAAGACGATCACCCTCGCCTTCGGGTTCCGGTGCAGCTCGTCCCGCACGATCCGCACGACGCTCGCGAGCTTTGGGTGCTCCACCGTGAGCGTCGCGAGGCGGTGGGAGACCTCCTCGACGTCGGGGTCTCCGAGGAACGCCCGGACGGCGGGAGTCGCCCGTCGCCCCTCCCCCGGTCGCTGACGGGCGAGGAACTCCCGCAGCGAGTCGACGCCCTGGGTCTCGATGAGTTCGAGCGCGTGGAACCCTTTCATCGCGGCGGCCTGGGCCGTCACGGCCTTCCAGAGGATTCCGGACGCACTGCCGGACTGGGCACGTTCCGCGGCGACCTGCCGGTGAAGACGGCTCCCGACCTCGAGCAGGACCCGCCGACCGACCTCCCCGGGGGGCACCAGGTCGAGCTTCCGGAGCACATCCACCTGGCGGAGCACCGCAGCCCGGAGCAGGACGGCCAGGTGCCGTACCTCGGGCGGCACCGGTACCTCGACCGTCTCCACCCCGATCCCATGGAGGTAGGGCGCGACGTCGGGGCTCGTCTCGGTGCGGTACTCGAACCGTTCGATGCCGAGGTTCGCCCAAACCTCCCGGATCCGCCGTCGGCTCCCGCCGGGCGAGGCGGTCATGGCGAGGACCCGAGCGCGGGGTCCGTCCCGGTTGGCCCGCGCGATCGCGACGTACGGGTAGTCGCCGACCGCGCGGTGCGCCTCGTCGAAGACGATGAGCGAGAATGTATCGAGCGGGAAACCGCCCGAGGCGAGGTCGTTCCCGACCACCTGGGGGGTTGCGACCACGACCTGGGGGGGTCGGAGGAGCTCTGCGCGACGCTCGGGAGCGATCGCTCCCGTGAGCGTGAGGGGCTCGGGTGCGAACAGCGTGCGCGCCACCTCCCTCGCGTGCTGGATCACGAGCGGCCGGGTGGGGGCTAGGAACAGCACCGACTCCGTCGGGTGGCGGAGGAGGAACTCCGCGATGACCCGTAGCGCGATCGCCGTCTTTCCGAGGCCGGTCGGCAACACGACCAGGGTGTTCCGGTCGACCGCCGCGGCGGCGATCGCCTGCTGGTAGTCCCGGTCCTCGAGCACGCCGGGCCGGACCCGAGGGTGTTCGACGCCGGCCATCCCCGACCTGCTCCGCCTGTCCAACGACCACATCTTTATTACGGGCGGTCTACGCCGGGGGATGCTCGCCCTGTGGGAGGTCGGCCTCCTCCTCGGGGCCTCGGTCGCGGTCCTTCTCTACCAGGGGTACGCGCTCCTCCTCGCGTCGGAGTTGCCCCGCCTGGGTCCCGCTCCGCCCGAGCCGCCCGTCGCTACCCGGCCCCGGGTGAGCGTCGTCATCGCGGCCCGGAACGAGGAGCTCGACCTGCCCGCGACCTTGAGCGACCTTCTCGCGCAGGACTATCCCAGCCTCGAGATCATCGTGGTCGAGGACGGCTCGACCGACGGCACGAGGGCGGTTATCGACCGGTGCGCGCCGCGCGTCCGGCGACTCGAGCCTCCGCCGCTCCCTCCAGGCTGGACCGGGAAGAACTGGGCGTGCTGGAACGGGGCCCGCGCGGCCACCGGCGACTGGGTGCTCTTCCTGGACGCGGACGTGCGGACCCACCCGACCGCGGTCCGTTCGACGCTCGATTGGGCGCAGCACGAACACGCCGACCTCACGACCCTCACGTTCCGCCTCGAGATGGTCGGCTTCTGGGAACGGGTCGTCCTTCCGTTCTTCGTCCAGCTCGTCCTCACCTACTTCCGGGCCCCGCACGTGAATCGGGCGGGCTCGCGCACCGCGATCGCGAACGGACAGTTCTGGCTCACCCCTATCGCAACGTACTTCGCGCTGGGGGGTCACGAGGCCGTGCGCTCGGTCGTCTCCGAGGACGTCGCGATCGCGCGCCGCTACCGCGCCGCCGGCAAGAAGCTTCGTCTCGCCTGGAGCCCCGCGCTCGCGACGACCCGAATGTATCGGACCCGCGCGGAGATGTACGAGGGCCTCCTCAAGAACGCCCACGGGGTCGAGTTCTCCGCCGGAAGGATCGTGGGCTCCCTCGCCGGCCTGATCGCGGGCTTCCTCCTCCCCCTCGCGCTCCTTCCCGTCGCGCTCGTCACCGGACCGTGGGAGCTCGTCCTGATGGGGGCGGTCCTCTATGTGGCGCTGTTCTCGAAGCACGTCGTCTTCGCCGAGTCGGCGGGGGCCCCTCCGGCGTACGGACTTCTGTTCCCGCTCGCGGCCGGCTACTACGTCCGACTGATGGTGACCTCGCTCGTCCGGGGCCTGCGCCGTCAACCCGTGGTGTGGAAAGGCCGCTCCTATCCGCTCGGACCGTAGACGACGCCCCGGAACGCTAAGTCCTCGGGCGGCGGTGGGGCCGACCGGCCATGGCGGCGGCAGACGGCGCGCGTTTCGAGCTGATCATCGGAGGCAGGGAGGTTCCCGGCACGCGGGGGGACCGGCGGCCGGTCCTCGACCCGGCGAACAACCGCCCGATCGCCGAGTCGGCGGTCGGTTCGCGGGACGACGCCCACCACGCGATGGAGGTCGCCGAGAAGGCGTTCCGCGAATCGAACTGGGCGCTGGACGACGGGGCTCGCCGGGGAAAGGCCCTCTACCGCCTCGCCGCTCTCCTCGAGGGCCAAGCGGAGGCGTTCGCCCGCCTCGAGACGCTCAACATGGGAAAGCCGCTCCGCGAGTCGCGGGGCGATATCGCCTACGTCGTGCGGACGCTCGAGTATTTTGCGGGCGCGGCGGACAAGGTCGAGGGCGAGACGATCCCGGTGCCCGGGCCCCGCATCGACTACACGGTCCGGGAGCCGCTCGGCGTCACGGTCCACGTGGCGCCGTGGAACTATCCGCTCCTCCTGTCGGTCCGTTCTGTCGCGCCGGCGCTCGCGGCCGGCAACGCGGTCGTGCTGAAACCGGCGAGCCTCACGCCCCTGACCGCTGTGGCGCTGGCTCGGCTCGCGAAGGAGGCGGGGATCCCGGACGGCATCCTCAACGTCGTGACCGGCACCGGCGCGGAGGTCGGCGAGGCGCTCCTCGAGGACCCTCGGTGCGCCTCAGTCACGTTCACCGGCAGCGGGGACGTCGGCCGGCGCATCGCCGAGCTCGCCGCCCGCCGGTTCCTGCCGCTCACACTCGAGCTCGGGGGCAAGGGTCCTGTGGTCGTCTTCCCGGACGCCGACCTCGAGCGGGCCGCGAAGGGGATCGGGTACGGGATCTTCCAGAACGCGGGCCAGATGTGCTGGGCCGCTTCCCGCCTCATCGTCCACGAGAGCATCCGGGGTCCGTTCCTCGAGAAGGTCCGGTCGATCGCCGAGGGTCTGAAGCTCGGCCCGGGGCTCGCGGACGGCGTCGAGATGGGACCGCTCGTCTCGCGCGAACAGCTCGAAAGGGTCCTCGGCTACGTACGGGACGCTCGCGATGGGGGAGGAACGCTCGTGACCGGGGGCACGAAGGTCGAAGAGCCGCCGCTCGCGGAGGGGAACTTCCTGCGGCCGACCATCCTTTCCGACGTTCCCCCCGAATCGCGGGCGGTCCGCGAGGAGATCTTCGGACCGGTCCTCTCCGTCTCCTCGTTCTCGGACACGGACGGGGCGGTCCGCGCCGCGAACGACACCCCGTACGGGCTCCTCGCCGCGGTCTGGACGCGGGACCTCGGAACGGCGCATACGGTCGCCCGTCGGCTCGAGAGCGGGATGGTCGTCGTGAACGACTCCCCGACCACGTACCCCCAGACTCCGTTCGCGGGCGTGAAGGCGAGCGGGGTCGGGTTCGAGCAGGGGCTCCGTGCGCTCGACACGTTCTCCCGACGGAAGAACGTCCTCGTCAACCTCGGCGCCCCGCGCAAGAAACAATCGTAGCCCCTCCGACCGACGACCGGACCCTCATGGTTCGTACGAAACCCCAAAAGGGGGTGGGGGGGGTCGACCGGCCCGACCGTGAGCGCGAACGCAGGGCCGAGCGAAGAAACCTGGGGGATCTGCCGGTTCTGCGGCGTCGCGACCCCGCCCGGCGCCGCGAAGTGCGAGATCTGCGGCGCGGACCACCCGCTCTCGGCGGCCGAGGCGGCCCATCCCCCGCCGAAGGTGCGGCGTTGGCTCCGCCTCACGGGGACGTTTCGGGTCCTCATCGTGGTCGTCGTCATCGCCGGCCTCGCCTACGCGATCGTTTCGGCCGAGTTGAGCGGCCCCCCGAACCTGACGGGCGACCCCCTGACGACCTCGGGCACCTACGAGCTCGGGCCTCAGAACTTCACGGTCATCTACGGGGAGATCACGGGCGGGGACTACGTGACAGGCAACTGGACGACGGTGTCCCCCGTGGGGGTGAACGTGGCGCTCTCCGTCTACAACACCTCCGAGTGGAACGAGTTCCACATCGGAGAGGACCCGACCCCGCTCTACTCGGTCTCCGCGTCGCCCGAGGCGAACCTCGTCTACTCCCCGCTCGTGACCGACAACTACTACTTCGTGTTCACGAACCCGTACCCGGTGTCGAGCAACCTCACGGTCGGCGTCTACATCGCGACGCTTTACAACTCGAACGTCGCGAACGACGGGTTCGCGTAGGTCACGCGTCGGGGTCGGACTCGACGGCCGTGCCCTCGGCGGCCGGTGGGACCGAAGGGCCCTCGATACGACGGAGGTACTCCGGCGGCACGCGGTCGACCAGGTAGACGGTCTTCCCGGCCTTCATGATCACGAGCCCGTCCGCGCGCGCGCGTTTCGCGTCGACCTCGAGGATGACGGGGTTGGGCCGGCGGACGGACCCGGCGGAGTGGGCGTCCTGGGCGGTCTTCGAGAGGTGGACCTTCTTGCGGTCGGACGGCTTCAGGCCGACCTCGAGGACGATGGTCGCCTCCTCCTCGGTGACCGGGTAGAAGAGTTGGTCCGGGACGTTCTCGGTCGGAAGGTCGAGGTCGACGTCGACCGTGTGCCCGTACGTCGCCCGGATCCGGTCGTCCCGCACCTCGTACCGTCCCTTCGCGTCCGTCTCCGCGATCGCGATCAGGTGCTGCGCCCGGAGCCAGTGGTAGGCGGGATGCTTCTGGGAGATCGCGCGGACGATCTGCGGCAGGCCGACCCACCCCTGGGGGTCGATGGGGAGCTGGTAGCGGTCGGGGAAGTGACGGAGGATCCCCGTCAGGACTCGCCCGAGATGGTCGAGCTCCCGGTCGTTCATCAGGAACCGGCCGGGCTGCCCGCAGACCGGGCAGCTCTCGGCCCGGAAATATCCGTGCTGCGCGCACTCCTTCAGCATCGCCCCGGCTCTCGTCAGGCCTTGACCTTGTCCGCCTTCTTCTCGAAGTCCGTGAGGAGGTCGCCGTAGAGGTCCGTGAGGTCCTTGAGGACCCGCTTCAGTATCTGCTGCGGCTTCTCCCCTTTCGTCTTCACGTAGAGCGTGGGACGGTCGAGGTAGGGGTGGCCGAGGTAGTAGCGGGCCTCGACGACCTTCTCCTCCTTCTGGAGCGCCTCGACCAGCGGGATGAGCAGCGTCTCCTCCCCCTTGGGGAACTCGACCCGCAGTAGGTCGTGCTCCTTCTCAAGGACTCGAATCTCCATCGACAGCCCCGGAAGCCGGGCCACTTTCGTCCGCTTCTTAAGCGTGGCGGGACGCACGCGGACGGTGCGAGCCACCGGCGCCTCCCGCCGAACCGCATATAACGGTCATCGCCTCGACCGGGGTACCCATGCGGTTCCTCGTCGTCGGAGGGGGCGCTCGGGAGCACGCGATCGCCCTCGCGATCGCCCGGGCGGAGGCCGAGGTCGTGGTCGCGAGCTCGAACGCGAACCCGGGACTCGAGCGGCTGGCCAAGCGGTCGGCCCGCCTCGACCCGACCGAACCCGCGCGTGTGACGAGCTTCGCGAAGGAATCCGGGGCGGAAGTGGCCGTCATCGGTCCCGAGGCCCCCCTCGCCGCCGGGGTGGCGGACGCGCTCCGCGCCGCGGGGATCCCGACGGTCGGACCGGACCGGGCTGCCGCCCAGGTCGAGACGTCGAAGCTGTTCTGTCGGGAGCTCCTCGCCCGCCACGGGGTCGCGGGGCAGCCGCAGTTCGTCGCACCGGCGACGGTCGAGGAGGTCGACCGGGCGGTCGTGGGATTCCCCGGTCCGTTCGTTGTCAAGCCGAGCGGACTCACCGCCGGTAAAGGGGTCTGGGTCCAGGGATCCGACTTCACGGACCCGAAGGAGGGCGCGGTCTACGCGAAGTCGATCCTCGTCCAGGGGCAGCGGGTCCTCCTCGAGGAGAAGCTCGAGGGCGAGGAGTTCAGCCAGATGACGTTCGTCACCGACTCGGGTGTCTACCCGATGCCGGCGGTGCAGGATTTCAAGCGCGCGCTCGAGGGCGACAAGGGCGGCAACACGGGCGGGATGGGGTCCTACTCGCAGCGGGACCACCTCCTGCCGTTCCTGCCCGCGGCCGACCGGGACCTTGCGGTCGGGATGATGGAGAAGGCCGCGGCGGCGATGCGGGCGGAGGGTCTTGCCTACCGCGGCATCCTCTACGGGGGGTTCATGCTCACCGCGAACGGTCCCCGCCTCCTCGAGTTCAACGCGCGCTTCGGCGACCCGGAGGGGATCAACGCGCTCACTCTCTACGAGCCCGGGGACTTCGCCGACCTACTCCTCGGGGTCGCGAACGGCCGGGCCGACCCGAACCTGATCCAGTTCCGCCGTCGTGCGACGGTCGTCAAATACGTCGTCCCGCCCGGCTACGGCTCGCAGTCGCGGCCCGGCGGGATCCTGTCGGTCGACCACGCGGCGATCGAGGCGGCCGGGGTCCACCTCGTCTACGGCAGCGTGGACGATGCCGGTCCGGGGAAGGTTCGGTTGAGCTCCTCCCGCGGGCTCGCGCTGGTCGGCGAGGCGAGCGCGATCTACGAGGCCGGCGCGCGCGTGGAGGCCGCGCTTGCCTACGTGCGGGGCGACTACTACGTGCGGCACGACATCGGGACGAAGGAGGACCTCGCCCGCCGCTGGGAGCACATGCGGAAGATCCTCGCCCCCGAGGCGAAGCCGTCCCCCCTGCCGCTATCGGTCGCTCCGCCCGACGCGCCGCCGTCGAGCGCGGGGTCCCCCGAGCAGGTCATCGGGTGAGCCCGGCCGGCCAAGGGTCAAATACGGCCCCTCCGATTTCTTGTCCCCCCGACCATGTTCTGTCCTTCCTGCAAGCGGTTGATGCGGCCCGACCGCGCCGCCGGCGTCTGGCGATGCACCTCCTGCGGGAAGGAGGTCCCGCTCGGGCGGGGCGTCGAGGTCCGGCACACGCAGGCGAGCGGCAAGGGCGAGGTCGGGGTGGTCGAGACGAAGCACGTCACCCTTCCGAAGACGGAGGAGACGTGCCCAAAATGCGGGAACGGAGAGGCGTACTGGGTGCTGCGCCAGACCCGCGGCTCGGACGAACCCGAGACGCGGATCTTCGAGTGCACGAAGTGCGGCCACAAGTGGAGGGAGTACTCGTGAGCGCTCCGGGATACGACCCGGTCGCCCGCGTGTTCCGGCCCGAGGCGCTCGGCGCGACCGTCCGGCTCCGCGGCTGGCTCCTTCGGACCCGTTCGTCCGGAGGGATCCTCTTCCTGGTCCTGCGCGACCACACGGGCGTCGTCCAGGTGACGGGGCGCCGGGACGTCCTCGGGGACCGCGCGTTCGACGCCGCCGAGCACGTCCAGGTCGAGGGAGCGGTCGCGGTCGAGGGGACGGTCGCCGAGGACAAGCGCGCGCCGGACGGTCGGGAGGTCCGGGCGAACGCGATCTCCGTCATCGACCCGGGCGAGCCGTTCCCCATCTTCGCGGACCAGACGGAGGAGTTCCGCCTCGACCAGCGGCATCTCGCGATCCGCTCGCAGGAGAGCGTCGCGATCTTCCGCGTGAAGGCGGAAGTGCTGCGGGCGTTCCGGGAGTTCTTCGACCGCGAGGACGTCCTCGAGATGACCCCGCCCATCCTGACGGGGAACGCGGCGGAGGGCGGGGCCGAGGCGTTCCAGTTCGACTACTTCGGTCGCCCCGGCTACCTCTCGCAGACGGCCCAGCTCTACCTCGAGGCGCTCCTGTTCCCGCACGAGCGTGTCTGGGCCCTCACGCCCTCGTTCCGCGCCGAGAAGTCGCGCACGCCCCGGCATCTCACCGAGTTCCTCAACCTCGAGGTCGAGCTCGCCTGGTGCGACTTCGCGGGGCTCCTCGATTTCATCGAGCGGATGACCGTCTCGGTGCTGCACGCGGTCGCCGAGCGCCGCCCGAAGGAGCTCCGGTCCCTCGGCCGGCCGCCGGAGGAGCTGCTCGCGATCCGGGCCCCGTTCGAGCGGGTCCGCTACGCGGAGGCGATCGACCGGCTCTCGCGGCTCGGGTTCCCCGTAAAGTTCGGCAGCGACCTCGGCACCGCCGAGGAGCGGGCCCTCACGCTCGAGAGCAAGAACCCGCTCTTCGTCACCCACTACCCGCGCGAGCTGAAGGCGTTCTACATGCTCCAGTCGCGGGACGACCCGCGCACGGTGGAGGCGTCCGACCTCCTCGGCCCGGAGGGGTACGGCGAGATCGTCGGCGCGTCGTGCCGCGAGACGGACATCGTGCGCCTCAAGGAGCGGATCGTCCAGATCGGCGCGCCGGTCGAGGAGTACGAGTGGTACCTCGACCTGCGCCGGCACGGGAACGTTCCGCACGCCGGCTTCGGCATCGGCGTCGAGCGGCTCCTGCGGTGGATGCTCCGCCGCGAGCATATCCGCGATGCGACGCCGTTCCCGAGGACCCCGTCCCGTCTCTTGCCGTGACCGGCCGCCCGGTTCACGCCGCTCGGGTGGGCAACGTTCAAGAACGAGCGCGGGTCTAGCGACCCCGCTCCCCCGACGGAGAAGCGAGAGTGGCAGCAGACCAGGGACCGGCCCGGGGAGGGGAGCGCTCGGAACCCGCGCCGGAAAGGTCGGCCACCGAGGTCGCGGTCGAGCGGGTCACGCACCAGGACGTGCCGGCGATCTGCGGTCTCTACAAGAAGGTCTGGGAACCGGCGCCGTCCGGCATCCCGGCCGAGCTCGTGAAGTCCTGGCAGCCGTCCCCGCTCGAGTTCACGAGCTGGATGGAGGGGGTCACCTATTTTGCGGCGCGCAAGGACGGCCGACTGGTCGGCGTCATCGGCTGCGAGCTCACCCACGGGAGCTGCCACCTGCTCCACCTCGCGGTCGACCCCGAGACCCGTCGCCAGGGGGTCGGGACCGCGCTCGTCACCGCCGCCCTCGAGTGGGCGAGGAAGGCGAACGCGTCGTCCCTCTGGATCGACTCGCTCACCGCGATGACCTCGGCGACGGCCCTCTTCCAGCGCCTCGACTTCGCGCTCGCGGGCGTCCTCCGCAAGCACGAGTTCGGCCAGGACGTCAACCTGTTCGAGCGGACCTTCGGGGCGGGCTAGCCCGCGGAACCGCCGGCCGTCCGCTCGGCGCGGGCGTACGTGGCGCGCGTCGGTCGGTTCGGCGGCATCCCATGCCGCTGCTGGAGCGCGCGCAGGCGGCGGACCCCGTCCTCGGGGCGGCCGCGGAAGAACTCCCGGGCGCCGCGCGCGAGCTCGATCGCCTCGAACTCGGTCGCGATCCCGTGGGCGCGTTCGCCGAGGAGGTAGTCTCCGTACTCGGAGATGTACTGGGGAAGACCGGCCTTGAGCCGGGTCACCGCTTGCAGACGGATGGCGCGGATCTGCTGCTTCAGGGCCGCGAGCTTGCCCGCCCGCAGCTCGCTCTCGAGGTCGTCCGCGACCTCGGTCGAGTCCTGCGGGGGCTCGATCCCGAGCGCCGACATGTCGTGGAGGAGGGCGATCACGCGCTCGAGCTCCTCGCGGGCCTGGTCGAGGTGCCGCTCCTTGAGCGTCACGACCCGGTCGACCTGCTGGAACGACGAGAGGGCCTGGGCGACGTCCCCGGTCCGGGCGGCGTGCAACGCGTCCTCGATCTGGTCGCGTTCGAGCCGGCTGTCGACCGCGTACGCCTCGAGGCGGGTGAGGCGCGTCTTCGTGCGCTTCTCCCACTCCTCGAACGCCGTGACGATCCGCTTCTGGGCGATCCGCTCGATCCCCCGGACGACTTCGGCCCACGGCTCCGGGTTGGTCGAGGCGCGGGCGGCCTCCTCCGCCCAGGCGGGGAGCCTCGGGAGGTGGACCCCGAGCGGTTCGACGCCCTCCGACCACTGGTTCAAGCGGGCCAGTCGGCGTTGCATCTCGGTCGAGAACGGGTTCGGCGGGTCGGCCGAGCGCGGGGCGCGCGCGGGCAGGGACCTCGGCGGCGGGGGCGGCGAGCTGACGGCCTCGGGAGCCGGCGACGGGGACGCGGAGAAGACGTCCAACAGCGCGTGGCACTCCGGGCAGATCAGCGCCTCCGGAGGGATCAACGCCCCGCACTTCGGGCAGGGCACGGGCTCCTCGACCATCAGCGGCCGAAGATACAGCTCCTCGAGGTCTTAAAACGCGAGTTGCTCGCGGCCGCGACCGGGACGGCTATCGTCCGGGGGCTCCGACCGTCCGAGCCACCCCACGGGGTCGGGACTCGAAGAACCGTTCGACCCCGTGGAGGTGCCGCAGCACCGCGTTCCTTCGCTCGCTGTCCGACCCCGCCCGTCAGCTGGGACTGGGCCCGGCATCGTCCTGCCATTCCCGACGCCAGCTCACCGCCGCACGCCAGGCTGCGACTGCCAGGACCGCCGCGCCGAGACCGACCGTGCAGTAGGCCAGACCCCAGTCCGTCGGGGTGCCCCAATAGTATGCGAGGGCCACACCGTCCGCGATGGTGAACGTCCCGGCCAGCGCGGCCCACGGGATTGCAGCCGGGTAGACCAAGTAGGCGATGAAGCACCCGACGAAAATCTCCGTGATCCCTCCGAAAACGAGCTGGGCAATGAGGGTAGCCTCGGAGAGCGAGGAGACCAGCGTGACGTTCACCACGAAAAGCCCTACGAGGAGCACCAGCCCCCCGAGGACGGCGATGGAAGCCCATCGGGCGGTCCGGTCCTCGTAGTCCTCGAAGTTCCCGTCCACGAGGTCCTGCGCCGGAGCGAGCGCGTCGTCCCGTTCCGGGATGTGCCGCCCGTCGGCCTGGGAGGGGGTGAACGGGCGACCTGTCATCCCCATGACAACACCGGTACGGCGCTAGGGCCGTTAAGCATTGGGAGTGGGATTCGCGAGGGAATGGCCAGAGGAGAAGAAGGGACGTACCCTCGACGGTGGTGCGGTACGCCCGTGACGGGAGCGTCGTCGCGTCGGGATCGCCGTCGATCGGGGGGCCCACCGACCAAGGCGGTCCGCATCCGCGTTTCGACGCGTTTGATGAGAGCGACGGCGCCTTTCGCTCCAACGCCTAGGACGGTCGCTTCGGTCCGATGCCCAGGCGCGGCCTCGACAGCGACGTGGGCAGGTTCAGGTCGCGCAGCATCGCAACGAACCGGGGATCATCCCGGAGCGGGTCGAGGATCGGATCCAGGTAGACGTTCCACAGGCTCGTGTCCCCCTCTTGTTCGTCCGGTGCCAGAAGGGCGAGCGCGCGTTCGTACTCCCCCAGCAAGGTGTGCCCCAGCGCCGCGTACTTCCGGTCGAGGCGTTCGGAAAGCCGTCCTCCTTCCCAATCGGCCAGCAGGGCTCGTTGTCCTTCCGGGTTCCCCAGGAGGGCCTGAACGAAGCAGTGGTTGGTGCGAGACATCAGGTCGGGGGCGGTCGCCAGCGGTTCTGCAGTCTTGCGGGCATCGTTCCACCGACCCGCGAGCGCATAGGCCCGCGCGAGGTTACCGACGTCCCACGGGCTGCCCGGGTAGTCCTTCGCCAACTTTTCGAGCAGGGCAATCGCGGACGGGAGGTCGCCTTCCTGCACATACGTCTCGGCGAGGCCCCGGCGGCGTTGGAGGTTGAGAGGGTCCCGCTCGATCGCCAGAAGGAACTGCTTCCTCGCCTCACCAAAACGCTGGAGTGTCGTGAGCAGGAATCCGTAGTGGCTTCGCGCCTCGGAGTCGCTGGGGTTCAGGGCGATCGCCTGCTGGAGCTCGGCCTCCGCGCGCTCCCAGTCGTGGTCAAACTGCAGCGCGAACTCGCCCCGGGCGACGTGGGCCTCGGAAGAGTTCGGGTCCAGGTCGATGGCCTTCGCGAGGAGTTCCCGGATCCGGGGGGTGACCTCCTTCCACGAGCGTGTCTCCCCGGCGACGATGATCAAGTGGAGGGCGAGACGGGCATAGGCCGCCGCGAAGTTGGGGTCCGCGCGGATCGCCTCCTCGAAATGTCGCTCCGCCTCCCGGTCGATCTGCTCGGTGGCCCGTTCGAAAAATCGTTGGTTGGCCTGGACCCCGCGCAGATAGGCCTCGTAGGCGGCGAGGCTCGATGTCGGTCTCGCGCTGACGGACTCCCGTTCGGACTTGAGGAGCTCGACCTTCAGCGCGGCGGCCGTCCTCTCGGCGATCTCGGCCTGGATCGCGAACACATCGTCGAGCGTTCGGTCGTACGATTGCGCCCACCGATGGTCATCGGTCGCCACGTCGATGAGCTGCACCGTGATCCGGAGGCGGTCACCGGACTTTCGGACGCTCCCCTCGAGCACCGAGCTGACCCCGAGCTCCCCTCCGATCTGCGCCACGGACTTCGAGGTCGCCTTGAACTGGCTCACGGAGGTGCGCGAAGTGACCCGCAGCCCTCGGATCTGGGAGAGGACCGAGATCAGCTCCTCGGTGAGCCCGTCGGCGAAGTACTCGTCCTTCGGGTCGGGACTGATGTTGGCGAAGGGAAGGACGGCGAGGCGCGGAGGGCTTGGCCCCTCGGAAGGCACCGCGTCCCGGGTCCACGGGAGCACCACCCGGTAGACCTCGATCGCCTCTTGAACGCCTTTCAGGGGTTTCGGGCCCAGGCTCTCCATCGAGTAGGGGACCTTGTGATTGACCTGGTCGAACACTTGGGCGGATACGCAGACTCCTCCGGGCTCGGCCAGCGGCTCGATGCGCGAAGCGATGTTCACCGCGTCCCCGAGGATGTCGGCCCCGCGCCGCTGAACATCCCCGAGATGGATCCCCACCCGGATGCGAAGCGGTCGAACCCCCTCTTCGGCGTTCCGCTCGTGCACCTGCCGCTGGAGCTCGGCCCCACACTCCACGGCGTCGAGGGCATTCTCGAACTCTAGAAGCAGCCCGTCCCCGGTCGACTTGACCCTCCGACCCTGATGGACCGCGAGCAGCGGTCGAAGGAGCTTCTCCTGCTCCTGAACGAGGCGGAGCGCCCCGGGCTCATCCGCTTGGGCGAGCTGGGTGAACCCCGCGATGTCCGTGAACATGATGGCGGCGAGACGTCGCGGCATTCCCGCAGCCAAAACCGGTACCGTTTAGATTAGTCCTTGGGAATACCCCCTGCCGAGGAGCCGAGACGTGCCGGGGCCCCGGGGCGCGGTTCGGACAGGGGTGCCACGGGTGAGAGTTCGCGGTTCGATCCACGGAGCGCGAACGCAGCAGACCTGACGATTCGTTTGCGCGAGGACGCTGCGGCCCCCGGTCCAAGGGGAACCCGCTCCTCGGGCTTCAGGCCGGAGGGCTGGGTCCGCTCGAGTGAACCGGCCGCGACAAGGTGGTCGGAAGATGGAGTCCCTTCAGTAGCGCGACGAACCGCGGATCGTCGCGGAGGGGGTCGTAGAGCCTCTCCTGGTACATGTTCCACAGGGCTTCCCCTCGATTCCGCTCAAGTTCCGTGAGGGCCTTTTCCTTCTCACCCAGCAGAGCGAAGCCCATGGCCCGGTACAACGGCGCAAAAAATTCGGCAATCCGTCCCTCCTCGGCCTCGGTCATGAGCGCCCGGAGCTCCTCGACGTTCCCCAAGTACGCGAGGCAGAGGGCCCGATGAAAGCGCGGGCCGAGGCCGGGGACGCTCTGAAAGGGAGCAAGCCATCGGAGCGCGGCCTCCCTTCTTCCCGCGAGAGAGTAGAGGAGCGAGAGGAGGCTGGCCACCCGGGGCGCGTTTCCCAGAACTCCCGCCATTCTCTCGGCCGCCTCGATGGCGGAATCGAGGTCCCCCGCCTTCTCGTAGGCATCGATGAGGCACTCTCGAGGCGAAACCCAGAGCGGGTCGAGCTCGATCGCCGCGAGGGCATGTTTTCTCGCCTCGGCCAATCGCTGCACCGTCCAGAGGAGGAAGCTGTACCACACATGGGCAGCGGAACTGCTGGGGTTGAGAGCAATCGCCTGTTGGAACTCCACTTCTGCGCCGGGCCAATCCAGATCGGCCTGCATGCGGACACTTCCCATCGCCGTATGGGCATCCGAGGAGTTTGGGTCCAGCTGAATCGCCTTCGCGGCTAGGTCGCGGGCCCGGGCAAACGTCTCTTGGGCCGGCAGCGCCGCTCCCGCCATCAAGACGAGCTCCGTAGCGAGGTAAGAATACGCGGACGAGAACCGGGGGTCCTCCCGTAGGGCGGCCTCGAAGCACCGAACCGCTTCCGGCATGAACCCCGAAGTGGGAGGAGTACCGATCTGCCGGAACGCTTGGATTCCCTTCAGGTAGTGTTCGTACGCGGTCAGGTTCGCGGTCGGCCGATCGCGGATCGACTCCCGCTCGGATTGGAGTAAGGCGACTCGAAGCGCCGCCGCGGTCTGTTCGGCCACTTCCGCTTGGATCGCGAACACGCTGGCCAGCTTCCGGTCGTAGGTCTGCGACCAGCGGTGCTCGTCGGTGCGCGTGTCGATGAGCTGCACCGCGATCCGCAACTCGTCTCCGGCCTTCCGGACGCTCCCCTCCAGCACCGTATCCACGCCAAGTTCCGCGCCGATCTGGGCGATCGGCTTGGTCGTCCGTTTGTACTGATTCACGGAAGTGTGAGAGACCACGCGGAGCCCCTTGATCTGCGAGAGGACCGTGATTAGCTCCTCCGTGAGTCCGTCCGCGAAGTACTCGTCGGCCACATCCGGGCTGATGTTCGCGAGGGGGAGCACGGCGATCCGCGGAAGCAGGGGACCCGGGGGAGCGGAAACCGCGCTGCTCCAGGGAAAGAGGACCCGGTAGACCTCCACGGGGTCCCGGACTCCCTTGAGTCGCTTCGGACCGAGCTTCTCGAATTCGTGGGGAACCTTGTTGTGCACTTGGTCGTACACCGGGAACGATAGACAGACCCCTCCCGGCTCGGCCAGCGGCTCGATCCGGGACGCGATGTTCACAGCGTCCCCCAAGATGTCGGCTCCGTCCTCCTGGACGTCCCCCAAGTGGATGCCCACTCGGATCGTCAGGGCGTTCGGCCCCTCGTGGCGGTGGCGTTCGCGGATCGTTCGTTGGATCTCGACCGCGCACTGGATCGCATCCAGCGCGTTCGGGAATTCGACCAGCAGCCCATCTCCCATCGTCTTCACCTCGCGCCCCCGATGAGCGCCGATGAGGGGACCCACCAGCGCTCGTTGCTCGTGGAGAAGCCGTAGCGCCCCGGCTTCGTCCGCCTGGGTCATCGCCGTGTACCCGGCGATGTCGGTGAACATGATGGCCGCGAGACGCCGCGGCATGACCGCAGCCAAAACCGGTACCGTTTAGATTAGTCCTTGGGAGAACCACCCGCCGAGAGGCGGGGTCTACCGGGGGCACGGATCCGGTTTGGATGGGGTATGCAGGGGGTGAGATTTGAACTCACGAACTCCTACGAGACTAGGACCTCAACCTAGCGCCTTTGACCAAGCTGGGCCACCCCTGCACAGGCCCCCCGCGCGTAGGGGGTTTTGGCGATAACCTTTACGAGCGCGGACAGCGCCGACAAGGCGAGCGCGGCAGGGCCGCAAAACGCCTTTTACGGGGAGTGGGTCTCGCCCGTTCCCATGACCGACCACGGACCGGCCGGCGCGACCGTGTTCATCGGCCAAAAGCCGACCATGTCCTACGTCTTCCAGGTGGTGAGCCAGCTCAACTCGGGCGCCGGACCGGTCGTCGTGAAGGCCCGCGGGAACGCGATCGGGAAGGCGGTCGACGTGGTCGAGGTCGTCCGTCGCCGGTTCCTCCAGGGCGAGGTGAGCGTCGGGACGATCCTCATCGACACGGAACGGCTCGTCAATCGCGAGGGGCGGGACGCGAACGTTTCGTCCATCGCGATCCCGCTCAGCCGGACCGGCCCGGCCCCGGGGGGCTCTCCGCCGCCGGGGGGACCGCCGGCCCCGTAGGGGCATCGGGCGGCCGCCGCAGCACCCAGGTCCCCGCCCAGAGGTCGCCGAGCCGCTGGCGCTCGGCGGTCGAAGCGATGACCGCGAGCCCCCCGATGCCGAGGAGGACGACCCCGCCGACGACGAGCCCGAGCACGGTCGCCAGGGCGAGGATACCCGCGGGCAGGGAGATGCCCGCCAGGGTCACGGTCCCGACGCTTCCCGTCTTGAGCCCGAAGGCGAGGGCGATCCCGACCCCGATGCCGACCACGGTCAGGAGGGGCAGCACGGTCGAGTTCCGTACGAGGGCCGAGAGCCCGCTCGGCGGCCCGAGGGACCGTTCCCGGACCTCGAGACCGAGGAGCCACTTCCCGAGGGTCGTCCCAACGAACGTCTCGGCGAGCACGAAGTAGAGGAACGCGACCGCGACGAACCCGAAGATCGCCGCGTTGAACGCGACGTTCGACAGCGCCGCCGAGAGCCCTCCCCGGATCGTGAGGAGGAGCACGACCCAGAGGGCCACCGCGGGGGCCGTGACGACCGCGAGGTCGATGAGGAACGCGACGCTGCGGGAGGTCACCGTCCCGAACCGTCGGATCCCGACGTCCCGTGCGACCCACACGAGCCATCGAGCGGTCAACCACGACCGGAACCCCTCCCGACCGTCCCCGGTGCCGGACCGGGCGCTCGCGTCCAGGTTCGCCTGGTCGGCGACGACCCAGCCGGGGACCGGCAAGCCCTGCCAGGGACGGTCGTCCGGAGCGGGGGAGAGCCCGAGAAGCTCCCGCGTCTGGTGGGCCGCCGCCCGGCTCGCGGCCGCGGACTCCTTAAGCGATTCTTCGAGCCGACCGTCGAGACCGGCCCGGAACGCGCGCACGAGGAGGGCGGTGGGCGAGGGAGCGGTCGGCGGGATCGGCGGTCCGACGGGGACGAGGGAGCGACCGACCAGCCGGTGGCCCACGTACGCGGCGGAGAACGCGAGCAGTCCGGAGAGATAGACGAGGTCGAGCACTCCCGCACCGCCGATCGTGTAGAGCCCGGAGGGGCCGGTTCCGTAGAGCGGCGGCTGACGGAGCAGGTCGGCCCCGAGGAGGACCCCGAACGTGCCGGCGAGGAACGCGGTCGGGATCGCGAACCCCTCCTCTCCGGGGAAGATGCGGCCCGCGAACGCCACGGCGAGCAGCCCGACCAGGACGGGCGGTGCGAGGTAGAACGGGAACGACTCGGTGATCCCGACGCCGGGGATGGCGGACGAACCGAGGAACGTGAGGACGAGGGCGACGGAGGTGAGCGCGAGCAGGAACGCGACGCGCCGCGGGACCGTGTCCTTCGCGCCGAACGCGACCCCTCCCACCACGCCCACGAACACGACGGTCCCGATGCCGACCGCGAGGTCGTTCCCGACGGAGTTCGAGACCCCGAGCGGCACGGCCAGGGCATGGGAGAGGCCGACGGTCGCCGGAAGGACGAGGACGAAGAGCGCGGCGCCCTCGACCGCGAGAAGGAGGAGGAACATCCGGAGCGAGCGGGAGCGCGGAGGGGCAGCGCGGCCGAACGCGAGCAGGCCCACGAGGAGCGGGAAGATTGCTCCGGCAAAGCTGACCGCGACCCAGTCGGTCGAGACCGGCGCGATCGGGAGGAAGGCGAGCGACCCGAGGACCGCGCCCGGTAGGAGGAGCCAGAACGACCGTCGTCCGAACCCGATGCTCTCGGCGAACGGCGCGTGCTCCCACGCGAGGAGGAACAGGGCGACCCAGAGCGCCCCCGGGAGCAGGAGCGAGACCGTGTCCGACACGATGTCGATCGAGAGCTGCACCGGGTCGACCACGGTAACGGACCAAACCCTCCCGAGAGTAGAGCGCGAGGACCCGAGATAGCCTAAACGTTTTGTCGGGGGCGCCCAATCGCACGCCCATGACGCCGGCCCGTCAGGAGAAGGATTCGCTCGGTCCGCGAGAGGTTCCCGAATCGGCGTACTGGGGGATCCAGTCGCTGCGCGCGCGCGAGAACTTCCCGGTGAGCGGGCTCCGGTCGTCCCGCCACCTCATCCGCGCCTACGCCTTCCTCAAGCTCGCCTGCGTTCGGGCGAACGTGGAGAAGGGAGGCCTCGACGCCGACCGGGGCAAGGCGATCGCCCAGGCCGCCGAGGAGATGGCGGCCGGACGGTTCGACGGGGAGTTCGTCGTGGACGTCTTCCAGGCGGGAGCCGGCACCTCCTTCCACATGAACGTGAACGAGGTGCTCGCGAACCGGGCCCTCGAGATCGTCGGCCGGCCGAGGGGCGCCTACGACTACATCAGCCCGAACGACCACGTGAACCGCGGGCAGTCGACCAACGACACCTACCCCGCCGCGGCCCAGGTCGCGGCGCTGCTCGCGCTCCGCGAGCTCCGCGCTTCCGTGACAACCCTCACGGAGAGCCTGCGCCGCAAGTCCGTGGAGTTCGGCCGGCTCGCGAAGGCGGGCCGGACCCACCTCAAGGACGCGATGCCGGTGACCCTCGGCTCCGAGTTCCAGGCCTACGCGACCTCGCTCGAGCGGGTGGTCGAGGCGCTGCCCGCGGTCGAGACGGCCCTCGCCGAGATCCCGCTCGGGGGCAGTGCGGTCGGGAGCGGGGTGAACTCGGTGGTCGGATTCCGCTCCCGCGCGGTCGAGGAGTATGCGCGGCTGACCGGGTTCCCGCTTCGGGTCGCGCGGGACCCGTTCGAGACGATGCAGAGCCGCTGGCCGCTCGGCGCCGCGTCGGGGTGGCTCCGCACGCTCGCCCTCGAGCTCGTGCGGGTCGCGAACGACCTCCGCCTCCTCTCGAGCGGACCGATGACGGGCTTCGACGAGATCCGCCTTCCCGAGATCCAGCCCGGTTCGTCCATCATGCCGGCGAAGGTGAACCCGTCCGCGGCCGAATGCCTCGACATGGTCGCCTTCCACGTGGTGGGGGCGGACGCCGCGACCGCCCTCGCGGTGCAGGCCGGGCAGCTCGAGATCAACGTGATGATGCCGCTCGCGGCCTACGAGGTCCTCTTCGCCGCGGAGATCCTCACGAACTACCTCCCCGTCTTCGCCCGGTCGTGCGTGGACGGCATCACGGCGAACCGCCCCCGGCTCCAGCGGTACCTGGTCGAGTCGGCGGCCCTCGCGACCGTCCTCACGCCGAAGCTCGGCTACCTCAAGGTCGCCGAGGTGCTGCACGAGGCCGAGCGCACCGAGCGGCCGGTCCGGGAGCTCCTCGTGGAGCGGAAGCTCCTCTCGAAGGAGGAGGTCGAGAAGCTGCTCGGCGAGGCGGCCCTCCTCAAGCTGACCGAGCCGGTCCCGTAGCGGACCTCGGGGGCCGACCCGCGCGGTTAAGTTCCCTCGGACGGTCGGGCCGCCCACGCGATGGCGACCATCGAGGAGACGGCCGTCGCCCTCGGCAACCAGGCCTCGGACGAGTTTCGCAAGGCGGCCGAGGTGCTCGGCAAGGTCGGGCTGACCCAGTACGAGGCCCGGGCGTACATCGCGCTCGTCGCGCGCGGGCTCGGGGACGCTGCGACGCTCGCGACCGCCGCGGGAATCCCGCGCACGAGCGCCTACAAGGTCCTCGAGTCGCTCGCGGAGAAGGGATACGCGAAACCGACGGGGGGTAAGCCGATCCTCTTCCGGCCGACCCCGCCGCTCGACGTCGCGGAGACCCTCAAGTCCGCGGTCCAGGAGGTGTTCGAGAAGCTCGCGACCCTGCATCGCGTGGTCGCCGAGCACGGGGAACCGCAGCTCGTCTACCTCTTGAGCGGGCGGGAAAAGGTCCTCCAGAAGATCGGCGAGCTCCTCGACCAGTCGACCGGGGCGTTCATCCTGACGACCCCCCAGCTCGCCGACCTCCGGGACGAGCTGGGGAAGAAGATCCAGCACGCGGTGAAGCGCGGCGTGCGCGTGACGTTCATCACGCTGCCGCTCCAGCGCGTTCCCGAGGGGGTCGAGTACGTCCCGCGGGAGAACCTCCGCGCGACCGAGGCGCTCTCGGACGGGGCCCACGCCCTCCTCGCCGCGCCCGGCCTCGAGGCGTGCGGGTTCACCGACAACCCGATCCTCATCGCCCACCTGAAGCAGTTCCTCGAGCTCGTCCTCGACCGGGGGCCGGAAGAACCGGTTCCGTGACGCCTTCGGCCCCGCCCGCGGGTCGGGACCGGCCATCGCCCGCAGAACGCGTGCGGCGTCGCCTGGCCGCGGTCGCCGGTGCCCGGCTCGCCCGGGCGATGCCCGCGGGGTACCATCGCCTCGGACGCGTGCTGGTCGTGCAGCGCCCGGAGCTCCTCGCTCCCTACGACGCCCTGCTTGGCCGGGCTTGGCAGGAGGAGCTCGGAGTCGAGACGGTCCTCGTGAAATCCGGTCCGATCGAAGGGGAGCTGCGGACCCCGCGTCTTCGCCGGATCGGGGGCGAGGATACGGAGACGGAGGTGGTCGAGCACGGCGTCCGATGGCGGTTCGACGCGGCGCGCATCATGTTCGCCGCAGGGAACCGCACAGAACGGCTGCGCGCCGGGCGGCTCGTCCGCCCCGGCGAGACGGTCGCCGACCGGTTCGCCGGGATCGGATACTTCGCAATCCCAGCGGCGCTCCCCGGACGGGCCGCGGAAGTGTGGGCGGTCGAGAAGAACCCGCTCTCGGTCCGGTATCTCCGGGAGAACGTGGTCCGGAACGGTGTGGATTCCCGGGTCCGGGTGGTCGTCGGCGACAATCGGGCGGTGACGCTTCCTCCCGCCGCCTTCGACCGGGTGTTCCTGGGGTACCTGCCGAGCGCGATCCCGTGGGTCGCGAGCAGCGTCCCGCTCCTCCACCGGGAAGGAGGCTGGCTCCACGTCCACTCGGTCGCGGACGCGCGCTCCCCGCTCGCGGAAGCGGTCGCGGCGGTCGAGCGGGCGGTCGGAGCCGCCGGGGGCCGGGCGACGGAACCCGGCCGGGCCCGGGTGGTGAAGCCGTACGGCCCGGGGCGCCACCACCTCGTGGTGGACGTTCGCGTCGTTCCCGGCTAGTGGGCGCTCGGGGTCGGGACGCGCGCGCCGAGCGAGCGCATCACGACCGGGAACGCCTTCGCGAACCGCTCGATGTCGCCGGGCGGGTTGGAGAACGACAGGCGGACGAACCGATTCCCGTGCGTCGGGGAAAGGTAGTTCCCCGCCCGGACGAACACGTGGTGCTTCCGGAGCATCTCGTCCTGGACCGCATCGGGGCTCGCTCCCGTCTCCGCGATGTCGATGACCATCATGTTCGCGCGGGACGGGTAGACGGGGAGGGACGTCCCGGGCAGGCTCGCCACCACCTCGCGGATGCGGGCGCCGTTCGCGCGCGTCTGCCGCACGACCGAGGCGATCCACTTCGGCTTCGTCCTCAGGGCCGCGAGCGCGGCGGCCTGGGCGAGCACGTTGACCCCGAGGTCGTTCGTGTTGAACCGCGCGATCTTCTGGAGGAGCTCGGGTCGCGCGAAGAAGCCGCCGATGCGCAGCCCGGCGAGACCGCAGTTCTTCGACACCGACCAGATAGTCACGGTCTCCTCGGGCGCGAAGTCCCAGGCGAGCGCGTGGCCGTCCGAGAAGTCACGGTACGTCACGTCGTTGATGAGGGTGAGGTGGCGGTCGTGGGCGATCTCGGCGATCGCACGGACCTCCTCCCGGGGGTAGCCGGAACCGAGCGGGTTCAACGGGTCGATGAGGAGGATCATCCGCGTCTTCGGGGTGAGGGCCTCCTGGACGCGGTCGGCCGTGAGGCGGTAGGGCGCGGTGTAGATGTCGAGGTTCTTCGTCCTCGCCCCGCACAGCTCGACGAACCGGTGGATGATGAGGTAGCTCGGGTCGGTGGCGATCACCTCGTCGCCCGGTCCGAGGAGGGCGCGGGTCGTCATGTACAGCGACTCCGTGCCGCCGGCCGTCAGGAACGGGGTCATCCCCGAGGCCCCGAAGTCCTTCGAGATCGCGTCCAAGAGCTCGGGGTCGCCGGTCGCGAGCGGGTAGCCTTCGTACCGACGTTCGCGGATCGCGGTCTCGAGCGCGGGACGGAGGACGTCGGGCGGGACGAGGTGGTTCGTGTTCTGGCTCATCCACGCGATCTCATCGTGATGCGCGTGGGCGTAACGGAATGCGTCTGACGCTGGGGTCGACACGAGGAAACGACCGGCCGGACGCGCTTAATGGCTTTGGTTAGCGGACCCCACCCGTCTCGGCGAGGAACGTCGTGACGATGCCGGCGGACTGCGGCTGGGCGGTGACCCGGGGGAATCCGTTGCGGGAAAGCAGGGCGAGGAACGAGTCGCGGTCCGGGAGCGTGCGGAGGGATTGCGGCAGGTAGCGGTACGGCCCCGCGCTCCCGACCGCACGTCCGAGCCAGGGAACGACCGAATCGAAGTACGCGTGGAACAGGCGGTTGACCGACGGGGACCGGGGCTCGGTGATCTCGAGCGTCAGGAACACTCCGCCGGGGGAGAGGACGCGGGCCACCTCCCGGAACGCGGCCGGGAGATCGGCGAGGTTCCGGGCCACGAACGCGTTCGTGACGAGGTCGAAGCTCCCGTCCGAGAACGGAAGCCGCAGCGCGGTCGCCCGGGCGAAGTCGAGCCGGCCCCCCTCGGGCCGGCCGACGGACGATTCGGCGGCGTGGTCGAGCATCGCGCGCGTGAAGTCGGCCGCGACCACGCGGCTCGCCGGGTAGTGACGGGCCACGAGCCGCGCGAGCTCGCCCGTTCCGCAGCCGATGTCGAGGACGCGGCGCGGAGGCCCGACCCGGCGGAACCGGTCGAGGTCCCAGACCGCCCTCGGCCGCCAGAGAAGGTCGTTCCCGAGCGAGGCGAAGTGGTCGAACCATTCGTAGCCGCGGGCGATGTGCGTGAACATCCGCCGCACGTCCCGCTCGAACGTCGGCAGCGAGCGGTCCGGTTGCGGGGACCCGTCGGAGGCGTTCGGGCCGGCGCCGCCCCGCGCGTCCATCGCGACCTCCACGAGGGGCCCCGCCATAACGGTGGGGGTCAGCTCGCGGGGTTGATGGTCTTCTCGAGCTGGTCGAGGCGCTCGGAGAAATCCGGTCGGAAGTTCGCGATCCCGCTCTCGCGAGCCTCCGCGAGCCAGCGGCGGGCCTCGACCCGGTCGCCCCGCGCGAAGGCGAGCCCCGCGAGCCGGAACAGCATCTCCGAGGATTCGGAGGCGGCTCGGAGCTCCCGCGCCTGGGCGAGGGAGAGGCGGTACTGGGACTCCGCGGTGGCGTAGTCCTTCACGGCCTCGGCGATCATCCCCTCCGTCAGGGAGATCTGTTGCTGGCCCAGCCGGTCCTCGAGGGGCGTGAGGACCTCGACCGCGCGGGCGAGGGCCGCCCGGGCCCGGTCGACCTCGTTCCGGGAGGCGAGCCACTGGGCGAGGTTGAGGTTGCAGTAGCCGATCCAGATGGGCGAGCGCGAACGGTCGGCGGCGTCAATCGCCGAGGTGAGGTCCCGGATCGCGTCGTCCGGCCTCCCCACGTGGTACTCGAGGACCGCCTGGTTCATGAGGACCCTCGCCCGCGAGCCGAAGTCCCCGGCCTTCTCGAACAGCACCGCGGCGCGGCCGTAGAGCTCGAGCGCCGGGTCGATCCGCGTCGCCCCGACCGGGATGAGCGTGTTCGCGAGCTCGACGAGCGCGTGGCCGAGCTCGATCGGGGTCCCCTCGCGCTCCGCGATGTCGAGGGCAGCCCGTTGGTGCCGCTCGGCCCGCGGGAACTCCCCCCGGCGCCAGGCGACGATCCCGAGGACCCGGTTCCCGGCCATGAGGTCCCGCTGGGTCCCCACCTTCTCGAGGCGCTCGAACGCCTCGGTGGCGAGGGCCTCCGCGGACTCGTACTCGTTTCGGGACACCCGGGTCTGGGCCAGGGCGAGGAGCGCCCGGCCGAGCTCGAGGGCCGCTCCGGTCTCGTTGCGGGCGAGGTTCACCGCCTCCGTTAGGATCTCGTCCGACCGGTGGAGCACGCCGAGCTCCTCGAGGAGACGGCCCTGCTCGGTCATCAGGCGGATCTCCTTGAGCGAATCGTGGTCGGGCCGGCGCCGCTCGGCCTCGAGCGCCCGCGCGACATGGGACGCCGCGGTCTGGAAGGAGAAGTCGCGCGTCGCGGCCCGGGCCGCGTTCAGGTTGTATTCGACCGCCTTCGGGTCGTCCCGGCCGAGGTAGAAGTGACGCGCGAGGTCGGAGTCGGTCGAGCCGGCCTTCCCTTCGAGGGCGCGGCCGGCCCGCGCGTGGAGGATCCGCCGCCGGGTCTCGGTCAGGCGGGCGTAGACGGTCCGACGCACCTCCTCGCTCACGAACTCGTAGACCTCTCCGCCCTTCTCACGGAGGAGACCGTCCTGGACGAGTCGGTCGAGGCTCTCGGTCACCCGTTCCTCGCCGCTCCCGGCGACCGCGCTCAAGTTCGCGAAGTGGAACTCCTTCCCGAGTACGGCGGCGTAGGTGAGCACCCGCCGCTCGCGGTCGCCGAGCGCGTCGACCCGGCGGAGGAGCATCTCGGCGACCCCGCGGCCGGGTTCTTCCGAGTCGGTGGACGGGGAGGCGTACCCGGTCGCGAGGCGGACGAGCTGCTCGACGAACAGCGGGTTCCCGTCGGTCTGGGCGTGCCAGCGGCGCACGTCGTCCTGCCCGGGCGAGCGGCCGCCGAGGATCCAGCGGATGAACTCCTCCGTCTCGGGGACCGTGAGCGGGCGGACGGGCATCGTGAGGAACCGGGGAGCCCCCGAGAGCTTCTCGACCTCCTCCCGCGTTCGCTCGGGCACGTCCGCCGCCTCGGCGAGGGTCGCGACCAGCGCGATGCGGGCCTTCGGAAGCTCGCTCGCAAACCACCCGAGGAAGTTGAGGGTCATCGTGTCGCCGAAATGCAGGTCGTCGATCGCGACCAGGAGCGGCCGCTCGCGGGCCCGCTCGAGGAGGAGCCGTTCGAGGCGCCCGAACAGCTCCTCGCGCCCGACGCTGAGCCCGCCGACGGTCGCTGGCGCGAGCGGCGCGAGGAGGTGCGCGAACTCCTCCGCGGAGGCGCCGCTCGCGGCCGAGGCCGCGGGGGGAGCGGTCGCTTCCGCGGGGGTGACGAGCACCGGCGCGACCTCGGGAAGGGAGCTCGCGGCCCAGGGCGTGACCCGGGCCTCGCGTCCCTCGGACTCCTCCGAGGCGAGAAGCCGACGGAGGAGCGAGAACGCCGGGGGAAGCTCCTCGGGAAGAGCACGGCCGGTGAGGACCGTGAACCCCCGCTTCCCCGCGCGCTCGACCACCGCGTTCAGGATCTGGGTCTTGCCGACCCCGCCGGGCCCGCTCAGGAGGAGCGCCGCTCCCGAGCCGTCGTGCGCGTGCGTCAGCAGCCGGTCCGCTTCCTCCAGGATCTCCTCCCGGCCGAAGACCGGCGGAGGGGTCGACCCCCGGGACGGTCGCGACGCGATCACGTGAGATTCCAGCCCGCTCCGGCCTTATAAGGGTCGTTCGTCCGCGGCCTCGGCGGGGGTCCCGCTCGGTCGGGGTGGGCCCGGGGGCGGGATCCCGAGCTGGCGGCCGAGCTCGAGGAAGCCCGCGGCCCGGGTCGGCCGGAGCTCCACGAGGCCGAGCTCGGAAGCGACCGTGTAGGCGCGGCGGGCCCCCTCCGTGTCGCGGGTCTTGTAGCGCAGGCGGGCGAGGAGGAACGCCGCCTCGGCCTCGTCGCCCGGCAGGCGAAGCCGGCGGGACATCTCGAGCGCGCGCTCGAACGCCTGCTCGGCGTCCTCCCACTGGCCGCGCCGTTCGGCGATGAGCCCGCGGTTGACCTCGACCATCTCACGACCCATATCGTCCGGGACGTGTTCGAGCATCCGGCCGACCTGCTCGTTGTTGCGCTCCGCCTCCTCGAGCTGGCCGAGGGCGACCAGGAACTCGACGCCCGAGGCGATCGACCGGCTCATCATGCGCGCGTCGTGCGCGCGCTCGGCGGCCTGGTGGGCCCGCTCGAGGTAGTCGAGCCCATCCTGCGGCCGGGTCTCCCCGATCGCGACCCCGAGGTTATGGTACGCCCGCGCGAGCTCGACCCAGTCGTTCCAGCGCGCGAGCCGCTCCACCGCCCGTCCGTACCACTCGATCGCGATGTCCAGCGTCCCGCGGTCGATGAGGTAGAACGTGTTCCCGATGTCGATCGACAGCCGTCCGAGGAACGGACCGCCCTCATCCTCCTGGACCAGCTCGAACGCCCGGAGGCATTCGTCCAGCGAATCGCGGAACGCGCCGCGCGAGAAGGCGATCCGGGCGAGGAGGCGGAAGGTCCGCGCGACGCCGAGTCGGTCGTTGACCGCCTCGAACAACCGCTGCGCCTCGAGGCCCCGCTGGACCGCGAGGTCGAACTCGAGGCTCTCGCGGGCGACTTCGGCGCGGGAGAGGAGCAGGCGGGCGCGCACCCTCGGGGACTCCGTTCCGAGCCACTCGAGCGCCTCGGTGAACCGAACGTCGGCGGCGCGGAAGTTCCCGAGCGAGAAGTAGAGGTCCGCAAGCGCCTCCGCGATGGAGGCCTGCTCCTTGCGGTGGTCTCCGGGGAGGGTGGCGAGGTCGAGGAGGACCCGCTCGAGGTGATGGGTCGCGATCTCGGGCTCTCCCGACTCCCGGGCGATCTCGGCCGCCCGATGGTTGTATTCGTACGACTTCGCCGGTACCTTCCCGAGGAAATAGTGGCGGCCGAGCTCCGTCAGGACCGGGAGGGTCGGGTTCGGGTACAGCCGCTCCATCACCTCGGCGATCTTCCGGTGCAGGACGCGGAGACGGCTTTCGGTGAGCGAGCGGTAGATGCGCGCCCGGAACTCCTCCTCCGCGAACTGGAACCGGTCCCCGCCCGGCCGCTCCCCGAGGATGCCGAGGTGGACGAGCCGCTCGAGCTCCTCCGCGAGCGCCTCCTCCTCGACGCCCATCGCACCGACCAGGAGCGGGAAATCGAACTCCGAGCCGATGGCGCTTGCGTAGGCCAGGATCCGGTGCTGCTCGGGCGAGAGCGATTCGAGCGACGTGGGGGCTCCCTCGTTCGAGGAGCGGGTCCCGGTGCCTTTCCCCGCCATCGCCCCGGAGCTAGTCGTCGCGCGGAGTTAAATGCCGCTCTCGAGGGCGCCGTTCGCCTCCGGCCGGATGCGTCCCTGCCGCAAGGGTTATCTAACGGCCCCCGGGTCGGCGCCGCGCCATGGCGAACAGCGGGCCCGCGACGGCGTCCGCCCCCCCGTTCCGCGAGATGTCGATCACGCGGAAGGTCTCCTTCTGGGGGTTCGCCACCCTCGTCATTCTCGCGGTCGCGTTCTACGTCTGGTGGGGGGTCGCCTTCGGGGTCTGGATCGACAACGGGGTCTACGCCGTCACGATCACCCTGCTGCTCTTCGGCCTCGCGGGGATGTGGCTCGTGATGCCGAACCCGCCCGCGACGAGCCCCTGAGGCGACATTAGAGCGGTCGCCCCGCGAGCGCCCAGCGTGGCTCCGTGCCGCTGCCGCAGGCGATGCAGCTCACGGGGGGATCGAGCTCCACCGGGAGCTTCGTCTCGGGGGTCCCGAGGAGGCCCCCGTCCACCGCCGCCTCGATGGCGTGGCCGCACTCCTCCTTCCCGCACCAGCCGACGATCCCGACGCGGTTGGTCCCCTTGAGCTCGTCCAGCGACCGGACGACGCGGAAGGCGTCCCGGAACACCCCGACGGCCCGGTCGTAGAGCGCGGCATCGTAGTCCGCGAGCACCGAATCGACGTCCCGCTCGAGCGTCTCGAGGGAGACCGTGCGCTTCCGGCCGAGCCGGTCGACCGCGGTCGCCGTGCGGGCGGCGGCCTCCCGCGGGCCGACCTCGACCCGCACGGGGACGCCGGCGAGTTCCCAGCGGTAGTACTTCGCTCCGGGCCGCTCGTCCCCCGCATCGAGGTGCGCCCGGCGGCCGTGCCGTCGCAGCCGCCCGACGACCTCGGCGGCGGTCGCCTCGGGCCCCGGACCGGACCCGGCGCTCGGGATGGGGACCACGACGACCTCGTAGGGAGCGATCGCGGTCGGAAAGACCACCCCCTTCTGGTCGCCGTGGACGGCGACCACCGCACCGAGCAGCCTCTCCGAAAGCCCGAACGTCGTCTGGTGGACGAGCCGTTGGGCCCCGTCCACGGCCTCGTACCGGATACCGTACGGTCCGGAGAAGTTTTCGCGGTAGTGGTGCACGGTTCCGATCTGAAGCGTCCGGGCCGACCCGACCGGGATGTCGAAGGCGATGGAGTAGAACGCTCCCGGGAACTTGTCCCACTCCGGTCTCCGCGACGCGACGTAGGGGAGCGCGAGCGCTTGCGCCATCCGCTCGAACGCCGCGAGGTTGGAGCGGACCCGAGCGTCGCCGGCGGCGGCGTCGACCTGGCAGGTATGCTCCTCGAAGAAATGGATCTCACGGACGCGGAAGAACGGCCGTGTCGTCTTCGTCTCGTAGCGGAACGTGTTCACGATCTGGTAGACGTTGAGCGGAAGGTCCCGGTGCGAACGGACCCAGAGGGCGAAGATCGGGTAGATCGCGGTCTCACTGGTCGGCCGCAGGACGAGCGGGACGTCGAGCTCGGAGAGCCCGCCCTTCGTGACCCAGTAGACCTGCGCGTCGAACCCCTTCACGTGCTCGGCCTCCTTCGCGAACTCGTTCGCGGGGATGAGCGCCGGGAACTCGACCGGGGCGGACCCCGTCGCCTCGATCTCGCGGACGATCACCCCGTCCAAGTGGCGTCGGGCGAGGAACCCGTAGGGGGTCCAGACGTTCATCCCCTTCACGCCGTAGCGCTTGTCCGTGAGGTTCGCGGCCTCCACGACGGCGAGATACCAGTCGATGAACGCCTCCTTCTTGTCCGGCAGCTCGGGCATGAGGAACCGCAAACCCGGGGCGATGGAAGTATATGGGTATAACCGGAGCGGGGGCCTCCCGGGCCGCCCGGTCCGCGAGGGGTCTCCCCTTTCCGGGCGGGCTCCCGGCACGGGAAGGGTCCCCGGGTCGACACGAGTCGACACAAGTTGTTAAGCCAACCCGAGGCCATGTAACGCGGGCCATGCGCCTCGTCGTCTGCATCGACCGCGACGACGACCTCGGCCGAAAAGCCTCGGTCGCCGGCCCCGTCGTCGGCCATCAGGCTGTCGTGGACGCCGCGGTCCGGCTGGCCACGGCCGACCCCGAGGACTCCGACACGAACGCGATGTTCGCGGCCGTGAGCCTTCTCGACGAGCTGCGGGGGGCGGGCGAGGAGGCCGAGGTCTGCATCCTGACGGGCTCGCCGAAGGTCGGGATCCTCTCCGACCGTCGTGTCGCGGACCAGTTCGACCACGTTCTCGCGACCGTCCACGCGACCTCCGCCTACCTCGTCAGCGACGGGGCGGAGGACGAGTACCTGTTCCCGATCCTCGCCTCCCGGGTACGCGTGGACGGAGTGCGGAGGGTCTACGTCCGCCAGAGCGCGAGCATCGAGTCCACCTACTACACGCTCGTGCGGGCGCTCAAGGACCCGAAGCTCCGCGCGAAGACGATCCTGCCCGTCGCGCTCGTGCTGCTCATCCTGGGCATCGCGGCCGCCGGCGGCGTCCTCGTCTGGGGGTTCATCGGGCTCGCCATCGTCCTCGGCATCTACCTCATCTTCTGGACGTTCGACCTGGACGAGGCGATCATCGACTCGGTCCGGTCGGCCTCGTCCGACATCCGCCAGGGCTCGGTGGCGTTCGGCTTCGGCCTCTTCTCGATCGCGCTCGTCGGGGTCGGCTTCCTCTCGGGCTACAACCTCTACAACTCGAACCTCGGCCAGCCGGACATCGAACGGATCCTCCTGTTCCTGGGGGCGGGCCTGTTCTACTGGGTCCTCGCGGCGCTCGTCTGGGAGACCGGCCGGGCGATCCGGCGGGTGTTCGCCCGCGGCCGCTTCCCCCGGTCGTACGCGGTCGCGACCGTCTCCATCATCGGCATCGGGTGCGTGAGCTACGGGATCGTCTACCTCGTGCGGTACCTCGAGGGAACGACGCCGGCGCCGCAGCTCGCGCTCATCATCGCCCTCATCGCGTCCGGCTTCGGTCTCGGGATCGGCGCCGGCGTGCTGCAGCAGCACTTCCGGGCCGTCGCCCGCCGGACGGTGGCCGACTCGCCCACCTAGGGTAGGGCCAGCGCCCCCTGGAAACCCGCGGCCGGAGCGTTCCGGCCGCCTACCGTATCGGGACGGTTTCGGCGACCCGTTCGAGGTCGGCGAGCGGCACATCCAGGCCGCAGTGGCTTCGCAGCGTCTCCCGGACGGTCGCGACCCCGCGGCCGAGCTTGGCGGCCCGCGCGGCGAGGGACGCGAGGTCCTCCCAGTAGTTCCACGGGAAGACGACCCAGACCCAGCCGTCGCGGGGGATCTCCTCGGCGTAGTACGTCGGGACGAACTTCGAGTGCGCGATGTGGAGGAACGCGGCGGTCTCGAGGCGGGCCGGCCGCTCGTCCGCCACATGGGCCGCCGCGAGCGCGAGGCTCTCCCCGGTGTCCGTGATGTCGTCCACGACCAGGACCTTCTGACCGGCGACCGGTCCGCTCAATCCTTCGGTCAGCTGGGCCGTCCCGTCCGGGGTCGCCGTGACGCCCCAGTGCTGGGCGCGCAGCGAGACGAGGCGGCGCACCCCGAGGCGGTCGCAGAGCAGCCGGCCGGGGACCCAGCCTCCGCGAGTCAGGCCGACGATCGTCTCGGGAACGGCCCCGGCCGCGCGCACGCGGTCGGCGAGCCGTTCGGCCCACCGGTCGACGTCGGCCCACGTCGCGTGGCGACAGCGGGGGAGGTCGGCCATCCGGAGGGTCGACCCCGCCCCGCCCTTTTCCCTCTTACGGGTAGAATCCCCGCATCTTCATCGCGTCGACGACGCGCTGAATCGCGAGGACGTAGGCGGCCGTCCGGTTGTGGACTTTCTTCTCCGTCGCGACCTTGTGGACGTCGTTGTACGACTGGACCATCACCCGCTCGAGGCGCTCGTTGACCTCGGCGAGGGGCCAGAAGTACCCCTGGATGTCCTGGGCCCACTCGAAGTAGCTCACGGTGACGCCGCCCGCGTTCGCGAGGATGTCCGGGAGCACGGTGATCTTCTTCTGGAAGAAGATCGAGTCCGCCTCGGGGAGGGTCGGGCCGTTCGCCGCCTCCGCGATCAGCTTCGCCTGGACCTTGTCGGCGTTCTTCGCGGTGAGCTGGTTCTCGAGCGCCGCGGGGACGAGGATGTCCACCTTGAGCTCGAGGAGCTCCTCGTTGGAGATCGCCTTCGCGCCGGGGAAGCCGACCACCGAGCCGGACTTCGCCTTGTACTCCTCGAGGGCGTGCGGGTTGAACCCGTCCGCCTTGTAGATCCCGCCCTTCGAGTCGGACGCCGCGACGATCTTCGCGCCCTGGTCGTCGTTCAGGAGGTTGACGCAGACGCTGCCCGCGTTCCCGTACCCTTGGACCGCGACCGTCCCGTTCTTGACGCGGACGCCGGCGTCCTTCGCCGCTTCCCGGATCGTGTAGGCGCATCCCCGCCCGGTCGCTTCCCCGCGGCCTTCGCTGCCGCCGAGGCTGATCGGCTTTCCCGTCACGACGCCCGGGACGGAGTAGCCCTTGGACGCCGAGTAGGTGTCCATGATCCAGGCCATCGTCTGGCTGTCGGTGTACACGTCGGGCGCGGGAATGTCCATCTCGGGCCCGATGATGCCGCCGATCTCGCTCGTGTAGCGCCGGGTGAGCCGCTCGAGCTCGCCCTTCGACATGTGCTTCGGGTCGCAGATGACGCCGCCCTTCGCACCGCCGTACGGGATGTTGACGACCGCGCACTTCCAGGTCATCCACGCCGCGAGGGCGCGGACCTCGTCCAGGGTCACCTGGGGGTGGTA